>Ga0070761_10002496_pt1 | contig 11260 bp, 10 predicted proteins | sample HubBroMetageREF1_FD_66724 | JGI IMG/M metagenome (GOLD analysis project Ga0070761, IMG submission 66724) | Reference soil microbial communities from the Hubbard Brook experimental Forest, New Hampshire, USA - Hubbard Brook CCASE Soil... | ecosystem: Environmental > Terrestrial > Soil >...
TCCGCCGTGCCCGCACCACGGATCGGGCCGCTGTCATCGACATCTACAACCACTACGTTCGCGCGTCCCCGGCGACCTTCGAAGTAGAGCCGGTGCGTGTCGAGGACCGGGCGATGTGGTTCGACGAACACGCGGGGGAAGGGCGGTACCGTCTCCTGGTCGTAGAACTCCCCGACGCGGGCGTGGTAGGATGGGCGACCTCGAGCCAGTTCCGACCGCGGGCCGCCTACGACACGACCGTGGAAACGTCGGTCTACTGCCGACACGGTTTCGAAGGCCGCGGTCTCGGTCCAGCCCTGTACTCCGAGCTCTTTCGAGCCCTTGAGTCGCTGGACATCGAGCGGTTCGTGGCCGGGATTACGCTCCCGAACATCGCCTCGGTCCGTCTGCACGCTCGATTCGGTTTCCAGCCGGTCGGCACCTTCCACCGCGTGGGGCGAAAGTTCGGCCAGTATTGGGACGTCGAGTGGTTCGAACGGCCGGCCCACGCAGCTCCGGTCTCCGGCCAGTCGGCTACGGCCGATCGGATCTCGAACGAGCAACGCGCCTGACGTTAGGCCGAGCCCCGACGGAACCCTGCCTGCCGACGGAAGAGGTCGACCATCCGGGGATCGCTCCGCACGTCAGAAAAAAGAGGGGAGTACATCATTTCGAGCGCCGGAAAGTTATGGCGGGCGAACGCCCGTTCGAGACTATCGAAGAACGCGTCCCGCTCCCCGAGCGCGTAATGGACGAAACCGGCCTGGAAATCGGTCGGGTCCCCGACTGCCGTCCGACGGTCGAGGTCCGCGAGCTCGCGTCGAGCATCGTCCTCTCGCCCGTCGAACGCGGCGAGCATGCCCCGGAACGTGATCGTCCAGATGCTCGATGGCCGGAGACGCTCGAGCTCGCGAACGGTCGCCGCCGCGTTCGCGAGATCTCGCCGCGCGAGGTAGAACTCGGTGCGGTGGACGTTGGTGCGGAACGCGACCAGGGGTAGTGTCCGGTCCCAGTGCGCGCGCGCGTCGACCTCCCGCCCCGCGTACCAATATGCCCGGCCGAGGAACGCGAGGATGTTGATATTCACCGGGTCGAGTCGCTGGGCCGCCTCCAGGAGAGCGACCATCTCGTCCGGTCGGCCGTCGCCGGCGGCCAGCTGGGCCAGCCATCGGTACGGTTCGGCCAGGCTCGGGTTCAATTCGACCGCTCGTCGCGCCTCCCGCTCGGCGTCGGGCACCCGGTCGTCGGAGAGCAGCATCCCCGCGAGCACGGCGTGCGCCTCGGCGAGATGCTCGTTCAGCCGGAGCGCCGTGGCGACCTCGGTTCGGGCGCGTGCGATCGACTCCTCGTACGGTGTCGCGCCCTCGACCGCCAGCCAGACCAGCGTGTCGGCGACTCCCACGTGCGCGCGGGCGAAGGCGGGGTCGCGCCGAGTCGCCGTCTCGAAGTGCGTGAGCGCCTCGCGCATGCTGGCCTCCGACGCGCGCTCGACCGACAGCTTGCGGCCGTGGAGGAACTCCGAGTACGCCTCGAGGTCGGGCGTGTCCGGCGGGGCCCGGACGTACGGGACCAGCGTCGCGACCCCCGACCGGGAGAGCTCCCCCGCGACCTCCCGGGCGATCTCTTCCGCGATCTCGTCCTGGATCGCGAAGACGTCCGCGAGCGGCCGGTCGTATCGGGTCGACCAGAGGGTCTCCTCGGACCTCGCGTCCACGAGTTGGGCGCTGATCCGGATCCGGTCGGCGGACTTTCGAACGCTCCCCTCCAGCACGAGGCGAACCCCCAGTTCGGCCCCGATCTCGCGGACGGACCGCTCGGTCCCCTTGTACCGGAGGACCGACGTGCGCGCGATCACGCGGACGTTCGGCAGTTTCGACACGTGCGAGATCAATTCGTCGGTGAGACCGTCCGCGAGGTAGTCGTCCTTCGCCTCGGGGCTCCGGTTCACGAACGGCAGTACGGCGAACCGCAAACGGGCTCCGTCCTCCGTCTCGGTGCCGACTCCCGACCGGGCTTCGCCGGAGAGAACCACCCGGTAGATCTCCATCGGATGCTCGACATTCTTCAGGTGGCGGAGCCCGATCCCCTCGAGCGGGACTCGGAGCTTGTTGCGGACCTGAGCGAAGACGGTCTCGGAGAGGCAGATCCCTCCGGGGTCGGCGAGCGGCTCAATGCGGGAGGCGACGTTCACCGCGTCGCCGACGATGTCCGTGCCGTCTTCGATGACGTCCCCGACATGGATGCCGATCCGGAGCTGCATGCGCTCGGTGACGCCGGGCGCGGAGTTCCGACGACTGACCGCCTCCTGGATCTCGACCGCGGTGCGCACCGACTCGACGGCGCTCGGGAACTCGATCAGGAATCCGTCGCCGAGCGTTTTGACCTCGCGACCCCCGTGCGCCGCGATCGGCGCCCGCACCAGCGTCTGGTGCTCGTGGCGGAGGCGGAGCGCCCCTTCTTCGTCCCGCTGGCTGAGCTGCGTGAAGCCGACCAGGTCGGTGAACATGATCGCGGCGAGTCGCCGCGTCGCCCCGGGCACGAGGCCCGGACGGTCGTTCCCGAGTTAAGGCCCTAGTGCGCGACCAGGGTCGGGTCGTCGCGCGCGCCGTGCTGCATCGCCCGGATCGCCCGGGCGTCCTCGCGATACGACTCCTCGAGCCACGCCGTCGCGGCGTCCTTCAACTCGGCCGGCGCGATCGAGGGCGAGATGAACTCCCCGAAGACGTCCACTCGGGTGCGTTCTCCTTCGGGCGTGTAGACCGTGAACGCCTTCGTACCCGCGAACGGCCCCTCGAGCACCTCGAGCATCGTCCCGAGCGGCGGGAGAACGGTGACTCGGTTCACGACCTTCACCCAATTCCCCTTCCAGTTCCGTTCCATCGAGATCAGGTTCGTGATGTCCCCGACCGACTTGACCTGCCGATTCCGCGTCGAGACGTGCGCCTGCGCATGCGGTTCGCCCGAGTTCAGGAATCGCCAGACCGTCTGGATCGAGCCATCGAAGTACGCGCCCTCGTCCCGCAAATGAACCATCTTCCCGTCTCCAGAATGACGAGGCCGTTCTGGGGTTATGAACGCGTGAAGGGGCTCGTATCCGGCCGGATAGCGCGACAGCGGGGGGGTGGCTCACCCGAACGAGGGCATCGCACCCGAGGATTCGAGCCGTGCGCGGACGTTCCGGGCCCCGACCAGGATCAGGATCACCCCGATCACGTTGAGGACCGGGAAGATCAGGAGGATCGCGCCCGCCTTGAACAGCCCCTCCCGGTAGCGCGTCCCCAAGCGCCACACTCCCAGCAGGAACCCGATCCAACCGACGAACGCGAAGATGGCGAACAACGCGATCAAAAGCAGCAGTCCCCCCACGGTTCCGAACGAGAGGCACGTGCTCGTGATCTTGCCGCCGCCCGCACAGTGGATCGCCTGGTACAGGAGGACGACGACCGCAGCGCCCGAGGCGGCGATCAATACCAGCGAGACCAACGCGAGGAGCGTCAAGGTAGCGGGAGTGGAAAATCGGCGGTCGATCGGGGAGAGATCGTGGAAGGCGCTCCGGTAGAACCAGAGTTCCAGCAGGCCGAGAATCAGTGCGATCCCCAGGATCGCGGAGAGTATCTCGAGAGTGGCGAGCGAGAGGGTGAGCGTGGTGGTCGAGCTGGACGTGGCCGCGACATCGAGCGAGCCCGAGGTGGGGAGGAACAGCGTAGCCACACTCACCGCCGTGCTCACGAGCGCGATCACCGCGGCGATGGTGACGTGGGAGATCGCACGGAGGTCGATCGGGCGGCTGCTCGCGCCCGGGTCCGGGGGCGCGCCAAATCCGACCGGATACGGGTGGGGCGAAGCGAGGGGAGGCCCCCCAAAGGACGGCGACGCGCCGGGCGACACGGGCGCGGGCGCGAGGAGCGCACCTCCGCAGGACGGGCAGAACGTCCCGCCGGCGGGCGCCGGGGCACCGCAGTGGGGACACGTCACCGTGGCCACGGCCGCTCCCACGCCCACGGTCCTGCTTTAACTCGACGTTCGGGCGGCGCGAGCCCCTCCGCGGTGGGTCGGCCAGTCGGTGGCATTTCCGCCTCCGCGCCTTTAAGTAACCTTGAGTAATTCACTATCGTGAGGTTACTATGTCCCATCCCGTCCGATCCATCACGCATCGTTTCCCCGGAATCCCGACCCTCGAGGGCGCCGGCGTCCACCTGAAGCGGTCGTTCTCGAACACCGAGATCCCGATGTTCGACCCGTTCCTGCTGCTGGACCGCTTCGACGCGACCAACCCGGCCGACTATCTCGCGGGCTTTCCGTGGCACCCGCACCGCGGGATCGAGACCGTCACGTACGTGCTCGACGGCCAGGTAGAGCACGGCGACACGCTCGGCAACTCCGGCATCATCGGCGCCGGTGACGTGCAGTGGATGAACTCCGGTAGCGGGATCATCCACCAGGAGATGCCGAAAGTCTCCCCGGGCGGGATCGCCGGATTCCAACTGTGGGTCAACTTGCCGGCGAAGCAGAAGATGTCCACGCCGGCGTACCGCGGGCTGACCGCCGGCGACATTCCCGAGATCTCCACCGAGGCCGGAAGTCGCGTCAAGGTCGTCGCCGGTACGTTCGACCATGTCGAGGGACCCGTCCGCGGGATCCCCGTGGACCCGACGTATCTCGACGTCCGCCTCCCCCCGAACGGTGAGTTCGAGTTCCCCGCCCCGTCGGGATACACCGTGTTCGGTCATTCGATCGACGGGGCGGGCAGCTTCTCGGGGACCGACACGGCGCCCGTCGCGGCGGGCGAGACGGTTCTGTTCGGAAGCGGGGGTCCGGTCCGCGCCCGAGCGTCGGACCGCGGCTTCCGGTTCCTGATGGTGTCGGGGCGACCGCTCCACGAGCCGGTCGCGTGGTACGGTCCGATCGTCATGAACACGAACGACGAGCTCGTCACCGCGGCGCGCGAGCTCCGCTCGGGCGACTTCATCAAGGAGAAGCGCGCGATCAACGAGGAGTAGGACGCTCGGGTTTCAGCGGTGCCGGCGCTTGGGCCGGCGCCGCGACCGGTTCAGGCGAGGGTCCCGGGCGAGTGTCTCGAAGGCGGTGCGCAGCACCGCGACGGACCGTTCGAGTTCCGAGTTCGCGAGCGACTCGCGCGCCGTGTGGTCGAGTCGTGCGTCGCCCGGACCGTACGCGGCGGCGGGTACCTTCCAGGCCGGCGCGACGACGTTGAGGTCGGCCGTGCCACTTTTCCGCCAGAGGGTCGGTCGAGCGCCCCCGGACCGGATCGCGCTCGATAGCGCGAGCACGACCGGGTTCGCTCGATCCACCTCGATCGGCTCGGCCCGGATACGAACGGAGATCCGAGGTCGACCGGGTTCCGTCGGTAACAGCCCGAGCAGTTCCTGAGTCGAAAGGCCGGGCGGGATGCGGAGGTCGACGAGTACGCGGGTCGTCTCGCTGTCCCCGGCGCGTCGACTCTCCACCGAGACGGTCTTCGCGGTCAGGGAATGGAAGAGCGACTCGGTGTGCCGCGCCGCGGCGAGGTTCCGGACCGCCGCGGTCCAGTCGAGCGCGACGTCCGTGGTCGTTGGGGTCGGCGACGCGTAGTGCGTTCGACGACCCCGAAAGGTGGCGGCGAGCTGGAGCTCGCCCTTGTAGCCGATCGTCACGCCGTCCCAGCCGCTCGGTTCGCCGACGATGACACAGTCGGGGGCCCGACGCGTCGCGAGATGCCAGGCGCCGCGACTATCGGTCTCCTCGCCCACGGCCGCGACGACCGTGAGCTCTCCCGGACCGTCGAACGCCGCTCCAGCGCAGAGGGCCGCTGCGATCCCTCCCTTCGCGTCGACCGCGCCTCGACCGTGGACCCGTCCTCCCTGGTGGCGTACGGGGCGGCGCCCCGTCACCGTGTCGATGTGTCCCAGATAGAGGATACGGGGCCGGCCCCGGCCGCGGCGCGCGAAACCGTTGCCGATCGTGTCGACCGATGTCGCGTAGCCCAGCCGGTCGGCGAGTTCACGGAACTCCCGCACGGCGCTGCCTTCCCGACCCGACGGGCTGTAGCGCGCGACGAGGCGACGCAGTACCTCAGCGGGCTCCGTGGGCGACCACCTCCGTGACCGCCTCGAGGCCGGCGGCCCAGTCGTCGTCCGAGATGACGAGCGGAGGGATCAGTCGCAGCACGGTGGCCCCGGCCGGGATCGCCAGGAATCCACGCCCCTCGAGTTCGGCGAGGTAGGGGGCGACCTTTTCGCGGAGCTCGATGCCCAGGAGGAGGCCGAGGCCGCGGACCTCCCGAACGCGCTCCGGCGGCAGGGTGGCGAACTTCTGCTTCGCGATTCCTCCCAGTCGCTCCGCCCGTTCCGCGAGTTTCTCGCGAACGGTGACGTCGAGGGCGGCGATACCGGCCGCGCACGCCAGCGGATTGCCCCCGAACGTCGAGTGATGCGAGCCGCGGAACCGGGCCTCGATCTCGGGGGTCGTGATGGTCGCGCCGATCGGAACCCCGCCGGCGAGCGATTTCGCGAGCAACAGGAGATCGGGGACGACGCCCCACCGCTCGAAGGCGAACATCCGACCCGTGCGGGCGACCCCGGTCTGGACCTCGTCGAAGGCGAGGAGGGCGCCGGTGCGGTCCGCCGCTTCCCGGGCGGCTCGGAGGTACTCTTCGGTCGCCACGTGGACCCCGCCTTCGCCCTGGACGGGCTCGAGAAGGAGGAGGCCCGTGGACGCATCGACGGCGGCCTCGAGCGCGGCTACGTCGTTGAACGGAACGTGATGGAACCCGGGGACCAGCGGTTCGAACGGTTCGCGGAGCTCCTTGCGCCAGGTGGCGCTCAGGGCGCCGAGGGTGCGTCCGTGGAACCCCCGCATCGCGGCGACGACCTTCGGTCGACCCGTGGCGCCGCGCGCGATCTTGAGCGCGGCTTCGACCGCCTCCGTGCCGGAATTGGACAGGAACACTTTGCCGAACGACGGCGGAAGGAGACCGAGGAGTTTCTCCAAGAACCGGTCGCGAACGGGATTCGCGTACCCGGAGCCGAGGTAGAGCAGCGTCCGCGCCTGGTCCGCGACCGCGGCCGCGACCTCGGGATTCGCTGCGCCAAGGCTGCCCGCGCCGTGAGTGGCGCCGAGGTCGACGAACCGACGTCCCCGGTCGTCCCAGAATGTCGCCCCCTCGGCCCGAACGAGGGTGAGTCGCGCGTGCGCGCTGCCCGCGAATTCGGCCGACGTCGAAGACGGGGGTGCGCTCATTCGAACACCGTACCGTCCCCGGCGAGCGCGCGCGCCACCGGACGCTCTCCCTGGGAGGAAGAGATCACCACGCGCGGGACACCGGCCGCGAGCGCGGATTTCGCGGCCAGTACTTTCTTTCGCATTCGGCCGGCCGCGAACGCCATCACCGAATCGACCTCGTCTCGGGCGACCGCGGGGATCAACGTAGCAGGGTCCGAGCGTTCGCGGAGCAGCCCCGGGACGTTCGTGAGAAGTACGAGGACCTCCGCGTGGAGCGCGGCGGCGATCTCCGCGGCGGCCCGGTCCGCGTCGACGTTGACGATCTCGCCGGCCTCGGTGATCGCGGGTGGTCCGACCACGGGCACGAGCGCGGAACTCAGCAACTGGCGGAGCAATTCGACGTTGACGTTTTCGATCGTACCGGACCAGTCGTCCGCGACGCGCAGGACCTTGCCGTCGACCACGGCGCGACTCCCCTCCTTTCGCTTCGCGAGGAGGAGGCCACCGTCCGCGCCCGAAAGTCCGACGGCCCGGACCTTCCGGCGAGCGAATCCCGCGACGATCTCCGTCTGGACCGTCCCGGGAAGCGCCATCACGAGGACCTCGAGATGGCCGGGGTCGCTGCGCCGGGAGACGACACCGCTCGGTGAGGTGTAGTACTCCGACGGTCGGCCGAGCGCGTCGCCCAACCGATCCACGCGGTCCGACCCCCCGTGCACGAGGACGTAGTCGGTTCGGGCGGCGAGGTCATCGAGCACCGAGTCGAGGGAATTTCCGGCGGCGCCGCCAACCTTCACGACGATCGTCACGGCCGTCCCTTACAGCGGGTGGAGCCCGAGGAAGTCGAGTCCGGTCGTTTCCGGCCACCCGGCTCGGACGTTCAGGCACTGGACGGCGTTCCCTGCGGCGCCTTTCATGAGATTGTCGATCGCCGCGAGCGCGACGACCCGCTGGGCGTGGGGATCGGTCGCGAACCCGAGGTCGCAGAAGTTCGTCCCACTGAGGATCTTCGGCTCCGGCTCGCGGTGGATCCCGTCCGACTCGTGGACGATGCGGACGAACGGCTCCGACCCGTACGCGGCGCGATATGTTCTCCAGAGCTCCTTCTCGTCGACCGGTCGATCGACGAAGCCGTGGCAGGTCGAAAGGATCCCTCGGACGGCCTCCACCGCATGGCACGAGAGCGCGACCGAGAGACCGGTTTCCTGCTCGATCTCGGCGGTGTGGCGGTGGCCGACCGCGGCGTACGCCCGGATCACGCCCGAGCGCTCCGCGTGCGTCCCCGCTCGACCCGGGTCTTGGCCTCCGGCGGAGGATCCGGTCTTCGCATCCACGACGACGCGATGCGGGTCGATGAGTCCGGCGGCCGCGAGGGGCTGGAGCGCGAGGATGGAGGCGGTGGAGATGCATCCCGGTACCGAGATCAGCCGCGCCTTCCGGATCTCCTCCCGGTGGAGCTCGGGAAGTCCGAACGCCGCCTCGGGTAGCAGTTCCGGGTGCGGGTGCTCCCGGTGGTAGTACGTCGGATAGAGCGTCGGGTCCTTCAGGCGGAAGTCCGCGGACAGGTCGATCACGACGCCCCCGTTCGCGAGGATTCCCGGCATGGAGGTCATCGACTCTCCGTGCGGGGTCGCCAGGAACGTGACGTCCGCCGCGATGCGCGCCGAGTGCGGCGCGAACTGGAGGTCGGTCGCCTTCCTCAGGTTCGGGTGGGCTCGCGTCACCGCCTTCCCGGCCATCGAGTCGGACGTCACCTGGGTGACCTCGACGTTCGGATGGCGCAGGAGCAGGCGGAGGAGTTCCCCGCCGACGTATCCCGAGCCGCCGACGATGACGGCCTTCATCGGCGCGCCACCCCGACCGTGTAGTCCACGATCGCACCGGCGATGTCGGCGCCGGTGACCCCGGCGAGCGCCTTGAACTCGGGCGTCGGGTTCACTTCGTGCACGACGAGCCCCTTCGGAGATTCCATCAGGTCGACGGCGAGGACCCCTCCGCCCATCGCTTCCGCGGCGTGGAGCGCGAGCTCCCGCAGCTCGGGCGTCAGCACCAACGTCTCGGTCGTAGCGCCGCGGGCCGCGTTCGTCCGCCAATCGGCGGAGTGCCGGTACATCGCCGCGACCGCCTCGGGGCCGACGACGAACACGCGGAGGTCCCGGTCGGGCTTCTCCACGAACTCCTGGACGTAGAACACGGAGTGGACGGGCGACGCGAGGGCACTCTTGTGCTCGATGATCTGCTCCGCCTCGGCCGGCGTCGAGACCTTCGCCATGAGGCGGCCCCAGGAGCCGATCGCCGGCTTCAGGACGGCCGGGTAGCCGATCCGCTCGACGGCTTTCATCGCTGCCTCGGGCGAGAGCGCGATGACGGTCCTCGGCGTCGGGATCCCGCGCTCCGCGAGGCGGAGGGACGCGAGGACCTTGTCGCCGGCGACCTCGACCACGTCCGGCGCATTGACCGTCGGGATCCCGTAGTGCGCGAAGCACCGGGTCGCGTAGAGCGAGCGCGTGTGGCTCACGGAACGATTCAGCACGACGTCCGCCTCGACGTCCGGCCGGTCGAGCCCGAAGGTGACCTCGCCGTCGTCGAGCCGAACGACCTCGAGGCCGCGGGACTCCGCGGCCTGGAGGATCCACTTCTCTTCGGGGCGGATGATCGTGTAGAACAGCCCGAACTTCAGGCCCCTACTCACCCCAGTCCTCGGCCTCTTTCGGGGCGGGCTGGATGGCGAACGGGGCCGTCCCGAAGACTTCGAGTTCCGTTCCGCAGTCGGGGCAGGGGAATACTTCCCCCAGCACCTTGCCGTGTTTTTCCACTTGGGCGTCGCACTCTGGGCAGTTGCTCATTTCTTTTCCTCGGTCAGTAGCTCCTCGATGAGCTCGACTTTCGGGTCGAGCGAGGAGAGGGACGCCCGGTGGGCCCGAAGGCGCGCGTGCGCCTGGCCGCCCTGCACCTCGAAGATCGAGGGGGCGGGGCCACCGGGCGACGTGCGGAGTTCCACCAGGGCGGACGGGTCGGACGCGGGGGCGTCGACGACCGGCGCGGGAGTCGCGGGGTTCCGACCGGAGTATGTCCGGCTGATCGAGCCGTGCGCCTCCCGGAACGGGACTCCCTGAGCGACCATCCGCTCCGCGCGGTCGGTCGCGGCGATCTCGGCATCCTCGGCCGCCTTCCACAGGCGGTCGCGGTCGAACTTCATCTGGGCGACGAGGGGCGTCAACGCCTCGAGCACGCTCGAGATCGTTCCGACCGCGTCAAGCAGAGGCGCCTTGTCCTCCTGGAGGTCGCGGTCGTAGGCGAGCGGAAGGCCTTTCAGCGTGGTGAGGATCGCGACGAGGTCGCCGATCGTCCGACCGGCCTTCCCGCGAACGAGCTCGGCGACATCGGGATTCCGCTTCTGCGGCATCAGGCTGCTGCCCGAGCCGAGCACCGGGGTCCGCTCGATGAACCCGAACTCCTTGGACGCGAACAGGACGACCTCCTCGCCGAGCCCGCTCGCGTGCACGGCGAGCAGCGCGAGATCGAAGAGCGTCTCCGCGATCGCGTCGCGGTCGCTGACCGCGTCGATCGAGTTCTCGAACGTGCGGTCGAACCCGAGCCGCGCGGCGGCGAGCGAGGGATCGATCGGGAGTGTCGAGCCGGCGAGCGCGCCCGCACCGAGCGGAGAGACGTCCGCGCGCTGCGCGGTGGCGAGGAGGCGGTCGACGTCGCGGTCGAACCGCCAGAAGTGGGCCAGGAGCCAGTGGCCGACCGTGACGGGTTGCGCCCGCTGGAGATGCGTGTACCCCGGCATCGGGGCGGTACGCATCTCCTCGGCGCGGGTGAGGAGCGCGGATTGCAGCGCGACGAGTTGCGTCGCGATCCGGTGCAGGTTCGCGCGCAGGTAGAGCCGCTCGTCGAGCGCGACCTGGTCGTTGCGGCTGCGCGCCGTGTGCAACTTTCCCCCGACCGAGCCCACGATCTCGGTCAACCGGACCTCGACGTTCGTGTGAACGTCCTCGAGCTCGTCGCGCCAGACGAACGAGCCCGCGGCGACCTCGCGAGCGACCTGACGGAGCCC
>Ga0070761_10002497_pt1 | contig 11260 bp, 8 predicted proteins | sample HubBroMetageREF1_FD_66724 | JGI IMG/M metagenome (GOLD analysis project Ga0070761, IMG submission 66724) | Reference soil microbial communities from the Hubbard Brook experimental Forest, New Hampshire, USA - Hubbard Brook CCASE Soil... | ecosystem: Environmental > Terrestrial > Soil > Temperate...
CGAGCCACAGGTCGAGCCCTGGGTGACGGCCGAACATGAACGCCCGCACCGTCTCGATGAACGTAGTGAATGGCTGGTACCGCGCGAAACCCTGCAGCCAGCCGGGCATGGAGCTCGCCGGCACGAATCCGCTGCCGAGGAAGACAAGCAGTATCAGCACCATGGGGGTGTTGCTCGCTGTCGCGACCGACCCAGCGGAAACGCCGAGGGCGACGCCGAGCCAGGAGACCGCGAAGCTGACGAGTGCGATAACGCCGGCGACGGCGAGCCAGCCGAGCGGACCGGCGGTCGGGCGGAAGCCCATGAGCAGCGCTACGGCGACGAGGATGACCGATACCAGCACGCCCTGGATCGCATTCCCCAGCACGTGCCCGTTGAGTACTGCTGCGCGGGAGATCGCCATCGAGCGGAAGCGCGCCACGATCCCCTCGGTCATGTCCATCGCGATCCCGATCGAGGCACTGTTGGCGATGCCGGCGATCCCGATGAGCAGGATGCCGGGCAGGACGTAGGCGAGGTAGTCATGCACCGCTCCGCTCGGGTCGCCCCCAGGCAAGCCAGCACGGTACAGGCCAGCACCGTGCAGCCCAGCGCCGAGCGTGCCGCCGAAGACGTAGACGAACAGGAGCAGGAGCACGACGGGGATGCCGATCACGAACCCGGTGAGGCCGGGGTAGCGCACCAGGTGCAGCAAGTTGCGGCGCAGCATGATCACGGAGTCGGCGAAGGTAGTGGTGAGGCTGGTCATCGGTTAGACCTCCTTCTGGCTGGTGCCCGCCGCGGCGGGGGTAGCGGGGCCGGTGAGAGCGAAGAACACGTCGTCCAGGCTCGGCGTGCGGAGGCCGACGGACGAGACTTTCTCGTCGCCGAGCTGGTCGAGTGCGCGACGAAGTCCCGCGGGGGTGCCGTCCGTCGGGATCTCGCGTACCGGATCGCCGGCTCCGTTGCGGGCGACGAGCACCTCGCTGCCGACCCTGGCCTTCAACTGCTCGGGCGTGCCCTCGCCCACGATGCGACCGTGGTCGAGCACGGCGACGCGGTCGGCGAGACGGTCGGCTTCCTCGAGGTACTGAGTCGTGAGGAAGATGGTGACGCCGTCGGCGATCAGGTTGGCCGCGATGTCCCACATCGTCTGCCGACTGCGTGGGTCGAGGCCTGCCGTCGGTTCGTCAAGGAAGATCACGCTCGGGCTCCCGATGAGGGTCATCGCCAGGTCGAGGCGGCGCTTCATCCCGCCCGAGTACGTCGAGAGCGGTTTTCTGGCGGCGTCAACGAGGTCGAAGCGCTCGAGTAGTTCGGCGACCCGACGACGGCCGGCCCGCGCACCGAGGTGGCGCAGATCGGCCATGAGGCGGAGGTTCTGCTCACCAGTGAGCAGGCCGTCGACCGCGGCGAACTGTCCGGTCAGGCCGATCGCGGCGCGGACGCCGTCGGGGTCGCTGGCGAGGTCGCGCCCAGCGATCGTGACGCTGCCGGCGTCAGGCAGCACGAGAGTGGAGAGGATGTGCACGGTTGTCGTCTTGCCCGCACCGTTCGGCCCGAGGAGCGCGAACACAGTGCCGGCGGGCACGTCGAGGTCGATGCCGTCGAGTACGGTCTGATTGCCATAGCGCTTGCACAGGCCGCTGACGGTGATGGCGCTGGTCATTCGGATGCTCCGTTTCTGTTTCCCTGCCGTGATCCGGGGTCAGGCGCTGCGGCGTACTGCCCGCCGGATGAGGACGTCGGCCCAGTTCGCCCGCAGGTGCAACTCGATCGTGCGATCGGTGCCTGCGGCCTCTGGGCCAGGGGTGAGCTCGTTGCGAACCGCCCCGTGCGCGGAGGCCGCGTCGACCCAAGCGGCGACGCCGGCCGGCACGCCGACCTCGACCTCCTTGTAGGCACTCTCAAGGCGGAGGATGCCGCCCTCGGCCTCGAGCACGCGGATCGCGCCGTAGGTGGTCCGTGCCGTGACGTCGCCGAGCGCACGCTCGATAGTGAGCGAGCCTGAGGTGGTGACATCCACCTCGCTCTCGGTGGTGCCGAGGGTGAGGCTGCCGTGCGCACCGAGAAGACGGGCGGCGCCGGCGACCCGGCCGATCCGCACGTGGCCGTGGGCTGCCGTCACCTCGAGCCCGCCGTCGATCTCGGCAATGTCGACCCCACCGTGGGCCGACACGAGCGCGAGGTCGCCGACGCGGTCAGCACTCACGCTGCCGTACTTGGCGACAATGCGGGTTGCCCCGAGTTCGCCGCGCACGCGCACGGATCCGTAGCCGCTCACGATCTCGGCCCGCGATCCGGCCGGCAATTCGACGCGCACGTCGACTGAGCCGTTTGGCCCCAGCAGCTTGAACCGGGGCGGCACACGTACGTGCAGACGGTTGTTCTCGAACGCGATCCTCGCCTCGCGGGCGAGCGAGACGTCGCCTGAGCGGCCAGGATTGGTGGGAGTGACCTCGATAGTCGTGTCGGCGCGGTCGGACGCGACCACCTCGACGTGGCCGGCACTGACCTCGATGTCGGCGTCGATGGGTGCTAGGGATTCATATGCGGGCATAGCTGATCTCCAGAAGGGCATGACGGACTAATCCCGCCTCGCGACGAGACTGCGGATGCGTAAAGGGGCGTCGGCTAGCGGACCCAGCCGGTGAAGCTGTCTCCTGACCGCGACTCGCGCCGGGCCGTGCGGCGGTTCTTCGGCTCGAGCCCGGCGGCGATCGCGCGGACCAGCCAGGAATTCACGGACAGGCCTTCCTCGGTGGCCGCCTTGTCGACCCGGGCCTTGAGCTGGTCGGGCAGTCGCAGCGTGGTGCGGGAAGTGGCAGTGTCGTCGGCTGCGTCGGCGGTCAGCGCGCCCGTCGTGGCGAGATCGGATGCCGGGGCAGCCTCAGCGAACTCGGGGCCCGCTGGCCGCAACACCACGAGCTCGGGGTCGCGACCGCGAAGCCGAACGTCGACGTAGCCGGGCGCGAGTTCCCTCGTAATCTCGCTCGCGGCATCGCTCAGCACCTCCAAGAGCACGAGGCGGGCCGCGGCATCCAAGGCGGTGCTCAGACGCTCAGCGACGGCCTGGACATCCTCGCCCCCGCTCTCCGCGGCGGCGGTGAGTTGCCCACGTAGATCAGCGACGTAACGATCGAGTTCCATGACACCATCATGACACCAGTCTGGTGTCAATGCAACTCGGGGGTGGTGTCACGGCACCGGCAACCCCAGCCGCACTGGGCAGCCTGAGGGACCTTCAGCTGTAGCGGCTGGTGGTGCGGTGCCATTCGAGGCATCCGCCCATCCATGACTGTGCCCCTTGGAGGAACCGCTGGAGTTCGATGGACGGCACGACGGCGAGTTCCTGCTGGCTGGCCTGAAAACCGCGGACAAAGTCATTGTGAAGCCGGACAGTTTGCTCGATCGCCGCGCGAGCCGAGCAGTCCTGCTCGGCGGCAATAAGCAAGACCAGGTTGGAGTCCGGTAGTTCGTCCGCCGCTTCCCTGGCGGCCGAGTGCAGGTCATTGACGATGACTGACGCCATGCCTGCCTGCATAAGCGCACGGTGGAACCGCGGCCGCCGCCGTGCTCAAGCTCTGCCGCGGCCGCCCGTCCTGGGTAGCCTCCTGACTTACGTCAATCGACATTTCCTCCCCTTTCAGTTACACATTGCGACATATTTTTCATTAACGGCCGAGGTTGGGGTATGATCGCTAAACCGCGAACGACTATAAGCTGATTAGGCCCGAACAATCCATGAGAACATGGCTATGACGGACTTCGGCGGAGTGCGGAAGTCAGGGTCTGGGGTCGGCTCTAAAGGGCCGGCTCTAAAGGGCCGGCTCTAAAGGGCGGCGCTGCTGCGCGGAGGGTTTACCTGGCCGGGACGGTGTCCCGCAGGAAAGCGGTCAGCAGTGCGGCCATTTCCTGCGGCCGTTCGAGCGTCGGCAGGTGCCCGGCCCAGGGCAACTCGACCGGCCGCGCGCCGGGCAACATCGCGGCCAGCCTGGCGGCGGTCAGCCGGAAGTCAGGCAGGTCCTTCGCCCCGGAAACCACGAGGCTGGCAACGGTGATCGCGTGCAGGTCAAAGGCAACCTCGACCGGCTCGTACTCCTGGGTGACGACTAGCTGAACGTCGAACGCGTGCCGCTGCATCAGCCGCACCCGCTCCCTGGTTTCCTCATCAGCCTCCGGGCCGAGCCAGGTCGCCACGTTAAGCTCGACCGCCCCGGCGATGTCGCCGGCGTCGATCAGCGCCTCCTCACGCTCCCAGAAACGGCGGAGCTCATCGGTGGGCTCATGCCCGGGCAAGGCGGCGCATACCAGGGCCAGCGCCGTGACGCGCTGCGGCCACCGGGCGGCGATCTCGGCCGCGACCTTCCCGCCGTAGGAGGCGCCGACCACCGCCACCGGCCCGATCCCGAGGTCATCCAGAACAGCCACGACATCGTCAGCATCGTGATGCGGTCCCTCCGGCGCGGGCGTGGCGCCGAAGCCACGGAAGTCACAGCGCATCACCCGGTATCCACTGCCCGCCAGGCCAGGCCACTGCGGATCCCACATCCGGCGGTCGCACACGGTGGAATGCAACAAGACCAGCGCCGGGCCATCACCAGCTATGTCGTAAGAAATCATCACCACCACGGCAGCATAGGCCAACCCGGACACCGCGCAGGCCCGGCCGAAGGCCGGCCCCAGGCATCTGGCTGGCGCTTGGCCCCGGCGTGGCCGCCGCCCGGAGTTCCGTGATCAAGACCTAGCGGGTGATCACGGATGATCACGCGGGCGAGCACGCGCTCGGAATGCCGCGATCAAGGACCCGCTGGCTGGCAGCGGCCAAGGAACTGGGCCGCACCTGCCCGTGCGAGGATCGTGCGGTGGGCGTCAGGCTCGGCCCGGTATCCGCTCCGCCGGCGGTCAGGCGGTCAGGCGGCCAGCTTGCGGCCGCGGGACCAGGGGCCGTAGCCGACCGCGGACTTCGCCCGGACCTGGCAGACGTAGCTGACCCCGCGGCTGAGCGAGGTCACCTTCAACGGTGAGCGGGAGCCTGTGCTGTAGCGGGTGGTATGGCGCGGGGCCAGGCAGCGGGCCTGGTAGGAACGGACATAAGAACCCCTGGGCCGGGCCGCGCGGAAGGTGAGGAAGGCCACCTTCGCCGACACCCGGCGCGTGCGGAGGCCGGCCGGGGAGTTCGGCGTGATGGTGCCGCGCTTGATGCGCACCATCCGCGGTGAGAACGTGATCCCGGTGATCGCGATCTCGGTCGACGTCGGTCCGGGGGTCACGGTCACGGTCCCCGTCCCCACGCTGGCTGAGATGCCAGTGGAGGTGAGCGTGGAGGGGTCGTTGATGCCCATGTCCACGAGGACAGCGTTGGGCAGCACGGCGTTCCAGAAGCCCTCGAACAGCTGGCCGTTCAGCTCGTGGGAGTTACCCAGCTGCTCGCTGATGCTCAGCGGGTTCCCCGTGATCTGCGGTGGTATCTCGGTCTCTTCGATATTCGTCCACTGGTCAAGGCCATCGAAGTCGTTCCACTGCGCCGAGTCTGGCCACTGCTGCCAATCGCCGATCTCACCCTGGAAGGCGACGATCGTGTTGGTCTCGTTCTGGGGGCAGGTAAAGGTGATCGCGTTGCAATCGGCGTTAACTCCTTGCTCAACGGCAGTGCCTGAGACGGTGACGTCCCAGGTGCCAGCTGAGGTGTCGTAGCTGTCTGAGACACTCACACCGCCTGCGTACTCGTCGACGACACGCGGCGGGTGCGCGCCGACGTCGACGGTGATGCTGAACGGAATGCCCACATCCCCCGGTGCCAGCGTCTCATAGTCGCCGGGAATCAGCGCGTCGGCGATCCCCCACTGGCTGAGGAACTCACCGTCGGACTGCAGCGACCCCGCAACGGATACCGCATAGGTCGGATCGCTCTCGGTGATAGGGAACCCGTTGCGCGAGGCGGACACCACACACGGCGGCGCCTGGTTTCCGCACCACTCGGAGGGGTAGATGTCCGGTCGGGTCGGCGTTGCCTGCGCCGGCGCGCCAGCCAGGGGCACGGTGAGGCCCACCAGCGTCATGAGCGTCGCGGCCAGTATGGTGGTGCGCTTTGTCATTGGGCAAGCATCGCGCAACGCTGGCGAATTGGCCAGTGGCCGTTGCCTACGGCAGCCCGGCGAGCGGCCCGGCCGTCTCTGATGGGCATCCGAGGTACCAGTCTGAGGCGACTGTCCAGCCGCGTCTTTGAAGTTCGCCGACTCGGCCGGCGCCAGGTGCGGTCGGCAGGACGACGAGCACGGCGCCTACGGACGCGGCTCGCAGTTCCAGCACGGCCAGGTTCGCATCGTCCTCGGCGTGGTCGATATGGAGCACTGGCCCGCCGGGTCGTAGACCCCAGGTGCGTTCGCCAGGGATCCGGCGAATCCCTGGCCGGGCACCTGGCCGGGCACCTGGCCGGGCTCGGCCGGCCCGCCCGCGGGCTCCACCTCATGTACCCACCACTGCTCGACCAGGTTCAACGACAGGCTGCGGAGCATGCTTACCTTCGCGCGGCCAGCATGTCCCTGACTATCACCTCGTCATCGTGACACCCGACGAGCCGCCCACAACATGCGGGTCTGGCAGCTTTGCCTATTGGTTTTCGTTGAAGTTGTAGACCTGAGGTGACTCACCGTTGCAGGTCCAGATCTGGAGCTGCTCGCCGTCACTGGTGATGCCGCTCGGGTCGTCCAGGCAAAGACCAGACTGCGGGTTGTACAGCTCGGTGCCGCCTGACCCGTTCGACTGCGACACCCACTGCTGCCCGCCGACGCCGTTGCAGTCCCACAGCTCGACCTTCGTGCCCGCCGCGGTGCCGTTGCCGTCGATGTCCAGGCACTGGCCCATGCCGTTCTCCAGCGACGCGGTGGTCGAGCTGCCGCTGTACACCCACATCCACTGCTGGTCGACCGCGTCGTGATCGCAGCCCCACACGTCCACGATCGTGCCGTCGTGACCGCCGTCGTCACCGCCGACGTTGACGCACTGCCCGCCGGCCAGCGTGAGCGTGCCCTGGGTCCCGGACGGGGTAGCGTAGCCGCCGCCCGCGTCTTCGAGCGGCATGCTGGAATTGCTCTGGCACGGCGCGATGCTGCAGCTCGAGCTTTCGACGGTGTCGTTGAAGGTATAGACCTGCGCGGAATCGCCGAGGCAGTTCCAGATCTGGAGCACGGTGCCATCGGTGGTGTTGCCGCTCGGGTCATCCAGGCAAAGACCGGACTGCGGGTTATACAGCGACCCATTGGACTGCGGCGCCCACTGCTGCCCGCCGACGCCGTTGCAGTCCCACAGCTCGACCTTCGTGCCGGGTGCGGTGCCGTCGCCGTCGAGATCCAGGCACCGGCCGAGCGTCTCAAGCGAGTCGTTCGAGTTGAGCGTCCAGTGCTGGTCGACCGCGTAGTTCTGGCAGTCCCAGATATCCACGACGGTCCCGTCGACCCCGTCGTCGTTGCCGTACACGTCGACGCACTTCTGCCCGTCGAGCGCGGTCATCGTGAGCGGCGATCCGACTAGCGGCGGGCTTGAGCCGACGCCGCCGTTCGGGCTGCCGTTGACGTGGAACACCTGGGGTGACTCGCCGTTGCAGGTCCAGATCTGGAGCTGCTCAGCATCGGTCGTGATGCCGCTCGGGTCATCCAGGCACAGTCCTGACTGCGGGTTCAGCAGCGATCCGTTCGACTGCGGCTCCCAGACCTGCCCGCCGATACCGCTGCAGTCCCACAGCTCGACCCTCGTGCCTGGCGCCGTGCCATCGCCGTCGATATCCAGGCACTGCCCCATGCCGTTCTCCAGCGACCCGTTCGAACCCAGCGTCCATTGCTGGTCGATGGCATCAGAATCGCAGCCCCACACGTCCACGATCGTGCCGTCGTGGCCGCCGTCGTCACCGCCGACGTTGAGGCACTGCCCGCCCGCCAGCGTGATCGTCCCCGCCCCGGCCGGCGGGGACGCGTAGCCGCCGCCCGCGTCCGCCAGCGGCATGCTGGAGTTGCTCTCGCACGGCGCGACACCGCAGCTTGAGGTGACGGTCGCATCGTTGAATGTGAAGTTCTGCGCCGCGTTGCCGAGGCAGTTCCAGATCTGGAGCACGGTGCCATTAGTGGTGCTGCCGCTCGGGTCATCCAGGCACAACCCGGACTGCGGGTTATACAGCGACCCGTTCGACTGCGGCACGAATTGCTGCCCGCCCAGGCCGTTGCAGTTCCAGATCTCCACCTTCGTGCCCGGAGCGGTACCGTCGCCGTCGAGATCCAGGCACCGGCCCAGCGTCTGGAGCGAGCCGTTCGAAGCTTGCGTCCAGTGCTGATCCACGGCATAGGACTGGCAGCTCCAGACGTCTACCGGCGCCCCGGCGAGGCCGGTGTCATCCCCGAGTACGTCGACGCACTGCCCGGCGCCGTTCGAGGTCATGTTTATCGTCTGCCCGACCGGCGTCCCGCCGGTCGAATTGCCATCGGGATTGCCGCCGTAGCCGGCCGCGACGATGTTGGACTGGACGGCGGCATCGGCTTGGCTGGTTGGGAAGCCCGAGGTCATGACGCCCTCGAAGAACGATCCGTAGGCGCGGTTGCTGTTGTCACCGCCGACGCCCAGCGTGATCCCGCCCTCCTGGTGCATCGGCGCATAGCCGCCCAGATCAGGAAGCGCCCCGTCGTACCAGGTCGTCAGGCCGCCACCCTGCGCGTTGCCGCCCTCAAGCTCGTAGGTCGTCTGCCCGTTGTTGTTGAGTATCGCGGTGACGAAGCTGCTGCTGTTGCCGGCATTGGCCGTGTTCGAACCATTCCCGCCCTGGAACAGGCCGTTCTCCATGTCGGCCGCGACCCAGGGGCCGCTGCCGCTGCAGGGCGCGAAGTAGCAGGTCGTGCTCAGGTTGACGGCGTCCATGTGCCCGTTGCCGTTGTCGTCGCTATCGGTCTCGGCATTGCCGAAGTCGAAGCAGCAGCCGGAGTTGGCGTGGGTGCCGCTCGCCACCATGTACATGCCCTCGGCCTGGCCGTTGACCGCGGTCCCGCTGGCGCTGTTGTCCCGGTAGCCGACCCCCGGCGTGATGTCCAGGCCGTATGCCTCGTGACCGCCGATCGTGATCGGCAGCAGGTTGGCGACCGCGCCCTGGTCCGACCCGCCCCCGCCGCCCGCTGACCCGATCGTCAGGTTGTTTCCGTGCCCCGACTGGTCATAGATCTGGGTGATCACGCAGGTGTACTGGCCGCAGAACGAATCCTGCTGGGCGGCGTCGACATCGCCGCCGGCGGACAGCACCCCGATATTCTCGGTGGCGCCGAAACCGGAGCCCGAGGCGATCGCGACCTGATACAGCGGCCCGTCATACGAGGAGTACAACGCCCGCGTCGTGCTGTACGCCGCGACGCATGGCGTGCCGTAATAGGTGTAAATGTCACAGACTGATCCGTTGGGATTTCCCCCGCCGGAGCCACCCCCGCCGGAGCCGCCCCCACCGCCGCTCGAGCCAGGGAGTGTCCATTGCTGGACGGTATTGCCGTTGCAGGCCCAGATGCGGAGCTGGGCGGCGTTGGTCGCGTCAAGGCACATTCCTGACTGTGGATTCACGATCGAGTTGCCGAGTTGCTCCCACTGCTGACCGCCGAGGCCGTTGCAGTCCCAGAGCTCGACCAGGGCACCCTCCGCGGTGCTGTTGCCCGCGATGTCCAGGCACTCGCCGTTGATCGTGAGCAGGTTGCCGGTCCACGTTGTCCAGGACTGGGAGGCGGCTACGCCGTTACAGGAGTAGAGGTCAACGACCGTGCCGGCGGTCGTGCCGCCGCCGTACGCGTCCAGGCACTTGCCGGAGACCCCCGAGGGGACCGCTCCGGTGGCTATCGGGGTGTCCATGCCCTCGTCGGCGAAGATCGACCCGAGCGCATCAATGAAGCCCCGGGCCACTCCGGCGAGAAATGCCAGGATCGCCGGGATAGCGACTGTTCCAATCCATTTCGCTAGGTTGTACAGAGCGTTTCCGATGGCAACCCAGATCGGCGTCAGGCTCCCGGCGAATTTGCCGATGAACCACGGGGAGGCCCAGGTGGTCAGCCCGCTGCCGATGCCGGCGGCGATCGCGGCAGCCAGGATGTTCGACCAGTTCGGGGCCGGCCCTGAGCTGGGAACCAGGTAGTGGGCCACGACCGAGCCGACCAGCGACCAGGTGAAGGTCCCCGCGGTCCAGCAGATCGGCTGGGCGGCACCAAATGTAGCCGACAGCGAAGCGGTGCAGAAGGCCCATGCCAGCGCCCCCGCCGCGAACCCGATCGCCGAGGCAATCGCCGCCAGGATCCAGCCAGGAGTGTTCACGTTCGCTTCGAAGTTGGCCGCCGGGATGTCCAGGGTGACCGTGTTCCCAGACACCGAGATCGAGCCGCCGCTGATCACTGGCGGCTGCACGACACCGGGGAGTCCCTCGGTCTCCGCGTAGAGATCCTGCATCATCGTGTTCAGGCTGGCATTGGCCGGCGCTCCGATCGCCTCCGGCATCGTGGTGGTCAGTACCTGCTGCATGGTCGACTGGGCGATCCCGTTGTCATTTACGCTGACCACGAGGTCACCGCCCGGATAGGTAACCGACGGATCGGCGGCCGGCAACGCCCACTGCTGGTTGGCGCCGTCGTTGCAGCTCCAGATCTCCTGCTGGGTGCCTTCGGTAGTAGTGCTGTTCGGATCGTCCAGGCACAGCCCCGAGGTGGGATTCACCAGTTCGCCGTTCTCGGCTTCCCACTGCTGATTCCAGCCGCCATTGCAGGTCCACAGGTCAACCGGGGTCCCGGCCGCGGTGCTTGCGCCGTAGATGTCCAGGCACAGGCCATTGATCTGGATCGTGCCATCGGACATCACGCTCCAGTCCTGCGAGGCAGCACCGTTGCAGTCGTACAGGTCAGCGATCGTGCCCGGGGTTGACGCATCGCCGTAGTCGTCCAGGCACATGCCGGAGAGCCCGGAAGCGATCGGCCCGGAGGCGGCCACGGTCGCGGCGTGCGCCGGGGCGGCGGGAACCCCCACCAGGCCGATGGTCACCAGGCCGACGCTCAAGCAGGCAGCCACCAGTACACGGAGCCGGATGAGGCGGGTTAGGCGGAACCGAATGGTCATTTCACGGTCCTATCTCCGGCGGCTGCTGCGATTACGGGGCTGTTCATATTGTGAACACTTGCGCACCATTATGCGGGAATGGTACGAACGGTATGGCGAGTGCGGGAAGCGCAAGAGAACGAAATCACTGAAAGCAGTGATGTGTTTTGCTACATTCATCCCG
>Ga0070761_10002498_pt1 | contig 11257 bp, 13 predicted proteins | sample HubBroMetageREF1_FD_66724 | JGI IMG/M metagenome (GOLD analysis project Ga0070761, IMG submission 66724) | Reference soil microbial communities from the Hubbard Brook experimental Forest, New Hampshire, USA - Hubbard Brook CCASE Soil... | ecosystem: Environmental > Terrestrial > Soil >...
GTGCTGGCCAGGGCCTTTTACGACGATCCGCCGTTCGTCTGGATGCTGCCCGAGGACCGCACGAGGCTGGCTGGCTGCGACGGAATATTCACCACGATCCTGCGCGCCGAGGCGATGCAGCACGGCGCGGTCGAGGTTGCCAGCGTGGGCGACGAGATCGTCGGCGGCACAATCTGGCTGCCGCCGCGTCACTGGCATCCGACGATCGCTGACCAGCTCAGGTCGCTGCCCGGTTATGTCCGGGCGCTTGGCCGCCGGCTGGGCGCTGGCTTCGCCCTGACCGAGGCTCTCGCCCGTGCCCACCCGCGCGAGGCGCACTGGTACCTGTACGTGATCGGCGTCGACCCAGGCTCGCAAGGACAGGGCATTGCCGGCGATCTGCTCAGGTCCCGGCTGCGGCACTGCGACGCTACTGGCCAGCCGGCCTACCTGGAGTCGTCCAAGATCTCCAACGTTCCGCTCTACCAGCACTTCGGATTCGAGGTCACCGGGACCCCGGCACTGCCCAAGGGCGCCCCGGTCATCACGGCCATGTGGCGCCCGCCCGGCGCTGCCGAGGCCGGCGGCGAAGCCGGTGCCAGGGGCGAAGCCGGTGCCAGGGGACGGTTCCTGGTTTTTGAGCCGGCGAAAGGGAACGGGCCGGCGTACTCTTGAATCATGCGCGCCTGCGGCGGTCGCCGGGCGGGCGCCTGGACTTCGCGGGGCTGGCGGTGATGCGGTAGTGCTGACGGCTCGATGGGGCACTGCGGCCGCGTTGCTGGCCGATTTGCTCGGCGTAACCGGGCACCTGCTGATCGCCCCAGCCGGACTTTCTGGCGCGACGATTTCCGCGCTGGCCGTGACCGTTCTGGTCGGCGCGCTCATGCTGAGCCTGGCGGGCTCGGCCGGGCTCGGCCGGATTTCCACGTCGGTCCCGCTGACCGGGCGAGCGGTCGCGCTGCGCGCGAAGTCGTGGCGAGCCGCGTTCTTGCCGCAGCGTGACCCAGATGCGGCCGGGCGTCCGCGCCCCAGAGCTCCCTCGGCGGTCCAGGCGGCCGCCTAAATCCAGATCCGCCGGGCTGTCATCTCAGCCTGCCCGCACGCGCTTTAGCGCGGCCGTCTCCAGCAGTCACTCCTGTCACTTTCGACTGTCACTTTCGACCCGCTGGAGGGTTCTCGCCATGACTTCGTTGTTTGACGTCCCCGTGGACGCCGCGTACCACCTCGTGTCGGCGCTGGCCGCCGCTGCGACTCCACTGCTCGGTGGCCTGGCCGCCGCAACCGCTATCGTCGTCTTCACGATGGCGGTGCGGTTGCTTCTCACGCCCCTGAGCTACCTGGCCATGCGGGGCATGGACAGCCAGGCCCGGATGGCACCCCAGGTACAGGCCTTGCGCCAGCGGCACGCCGGGCAACCGGATACGCTGCAAAAGGAACTGGCTGTCCTGTACCGCGCGGAAGGCACCACCATGTTCGCCGGATGCCTGCCGCTGCTGCTTCAGTGGCCGTTGCTCAGCGTCATGTACCTGCTCTTCAGGTCGCCCGCCATTGATGGCGCCCCGAATAAGCTGCTGAGCCATGACCTGTTCGGCGCGCCGCTCGCCAGCCACTGGCTGACCAGCCCAGGACCGTTCAGCGTCCACGGGGCCATCTTCGCCGGCCTGTTCATTCTGCTAGCCGTCATCGGCTGGATGACGGCCAGGATGACACGCAAACAGGTCGGCGCCAAGGGCACCGCCGGGCTCCCCGCTGATCAGGCCAGTGCGGCAGCGGCCGCCATGACCAGGTTCACGCCGTACCTGACCGTCGCCTTCGCCGCGTTCTTGCCGCTGGCGGCTGGGCTCTACCTGGTCACCACCAGCGCCTGGACGCTGGCTGAGCGAGCGATCCTGCGCCGGCCGGCCAGGCGAGCCGCCCGGCCAGCCGCCGGACAAGCCGCCGGGCCAGCCGCCGGGCCAGATCGGCGCGGGAACCCCGCTGTCGTCGGCGCAGTTGCAAGGTCCCCCCGCCGCGCCCGTCGAACGGCAACTTTCCGCCCGGACCGCGAAAACGCCAGCTAGTTCGGTGTTAGCGCCGGGACCTGCCGCCGGTCTCCTCCGCCCGCAATGCCAGCGGCGACTTGGAGCCGACGGTGCTGCGTAGCAGCATCGCTGGCCTGTTTCTGCTGTAGTTCCAGCCCGGCCAACGGGCAGCGCGGGGAGCAGCGGTAACGGCCCAGCGATGCTGCTACGCAGGACCGGTAGGGACCGGGTGACGCCGGGTGGGACCGGGCACCTCATCGATGCGCCGATTCACCGTCGATTTAGCCCGTCAATGCGTGAATCCGCGTTCCGGCGGCCAGTGGCGAGTCCTGTGCTCGGGCTCCCGGGCCATCGGCTCCCGTCCCCGGGCTCCCGGGCCGCGGTCTCCTGCGTCCGGGCTCCCCCTTTAGCCCCGGCATTGCCGCCGGGCGAGAACTCTCCGGCTGAAGGCCGACGAACGATCGCGGCCTGGCTCAGGTGGACTTGCTGCTGACCAGCGCGAGGATCACCACGATGAAGAACAGAAGGCCAAGACAGGACAGCACGATGCCGGCGATCGCCATGCCGCGGCCGCGTTCGCCCCGGGACTTGATCTGGTTCAGGGCGATAATGCCGAGGATCAGCGCAGGTATGCCAGCCAGCAGGCCAATGAGGATCTGTCCGATCCCGAGGCACAGCGAGGCAATCGCCAGAGGATTAATGCGCACTGGGCCGATCGGCCCTTGCGGATAGCCCGGATAGTTCTGGCCGGGATAGTTATAGCTCATGGGTGCCTCTTCGCAGATCAGATGATGGCATTGTCTCAGCTACGCCAAGTAGCGTGAATTGAACAAGGAGTCCAGTCCGCTCCCCCGCCCGCGACCTCACCTCATACATCCTCAACCTGTCATGATTAGTGTCATTTGAACTATATACACGGAATGCTGACTCAAGGTGCGTCTGAGACCTGTAGTGTCCCGCCGAGCATCATCCCGCGCAACCTGAACATGGGCGCGGCTGAGTTGTCGTCGCGGCTATCGATCACCTGGCGACTGCCGAGTACGAGCACCTGCTCCTGAACGCGCCAGCCCTTGGGCACGGTGATCCTGATGGTGGACCCTAGGCCGCGCACCGTCATGGTGACCTGATCCTGGCTGAGCTTGGCCGCGCGAAGGTCAATGTCGATCCGGCCAAAAAGGGCAATGGCCGAGCAGAACCGCCCGATCCTGAACTGGCCTGCCCGCTGCAACTGCCCGCCGACCACCAGGCATTTGTACGGGTCGACTGCCCGGTACATGGCCGTGCGCTTCGCCGGCCGCGAGGGCAGATCGGCGACCACCGCGGCGACCTGATCCGCGGTTACCGCCGCGTACATCGTGTCGAGCCTGCTCCGGTGCTCGGCCAGCGAGAGCCTGCCCGAGCCGACCGCGTCGGCCAGCGCCTCGGCGGCCGCGTCCCGGTCGGCGTCCGACGCCCGGACACCCCCGGATGGCTCCTGCATCATCTTCGCTTCCTTTCGGTGTAGCCCACGACGCGGAACAGTCAGCTGGCCAGCAGCGCCGCCAGCTGAGCCGGCCAGTTCCCGTCATGCGGGAGCGCTCCGATCAGCTGGTCGGTCAGGGCGGCTGGCTCGCCGGTTCGCCGCAGCGGTGTCGTCAAGCCGCCGCCAGCTGAGGCCGGCGGCGCTAGGGCCGCCGGGTTGAATCCCGAGTCCACGAGCGCCCGGTTGATGACCTTGGCACCGTCATCTCCATCCGACCGGAAGACGAGTGTCGCGGGCTCACTCAGGTTGAGCACCTCGAATATCACCCGGCCGGGGACACTCGCCAGCACGAACCCGAGCACGGTCGGGTCCTGGCCGGTGACCGCGAGCGCCGAGAGGTCTTCGGTAGCTGGTATCAGCCGACCCCGGGCGACATCCGCGCGTGCCGTCATCTGGCGTTGATGATCGGAGTTCATCCCGGCCCCGAGCGCGCGGTAGGCCCAGTAATCACCGTAGTCGCGGTAATCCGCACGGAATCCGAATGGCGATCCGACGGCAAATCCGCCCGGCTCGTAGCCGCCGACGCCAAAACCACCAAGCCCGAACCCGCCGCCACCGAACCCGCCGCCACCGAACCCACTACCACCGAACCCACCCGGTTCGAAGGCACCAGGTCCGCCAGCCATGACCCCGGCTGCCATCAGGCCGGCCAGTCCGGGCCGGAACCATCCGCCCTGGCTCTCATGTTCCCCGATGTGCGCCGTAGCCGAGTGTTCCTGCCACGCGGTGACGCCGCGGGCATCCTGGTGCACCGAGGCAACCTGCCTGAATCCGATCGCGAGCATCGCATGAGCGCTCAGTTCGGCAACCGCTTCACGCCTGGCCGCCAGCGTGCATACCTGAAGCAGAGTGTCGGCCAGATCAGGGTGAACTCCGTTGAGCGTCGAAGCAGGCACCGCCACGCCATCCCTGAGCAGGCCGGATGCCTGGCGCAGCGGCATCGGGTCGAGACCGGGCAGCAAGGCTCCAAGGAACGCCGAGGTCCGGCCGCGCGCCGCCGAGATCCGCTCGGAAAGCGCCCGCTCGAACTCACCGGTCCGGTTGCCGAGCCTGGTCAGCACGACCGCGTCACTCCCGGTGGCCTCTACGGTCACGACGTAGTTCTCGTTGCGCACCCTCTGGACGAACGAGAAGCTGACCCGCCGGGCGCTGCCCGCCCCGATCACCAGGAGTGCGTCATCGTAAATCCGCAACTCGACTTGCTCGCCGCCCGCCAGCGCGCTGAAGATCTCGGCCTGGCCGACCGCTGCCGCCGTCTTCGCAGCGGCGTCAGCATGTGCGTCACGAAGCTCGGCGAGCACCTGAGTGCGCATCGCGCCCATCTGCGACAGCTCGATCACGGTGCCTTGATCCAGCGTGACCCTAAGCGCGAACGGCTCAGCCTCGCCGACCGATGCGATCTGGCTGAACGGCACGCGCAGCACATCACCGGCTGACGGCGTGAGCACGAAAGTGCCGCCAGTGATGACCACGTCCGCTTTGCCGTCCTCGCTCGCCTCGCCGACCTGAGTAAGCAACCGGTAGTGGGCGGTGGTCACGACCTCAGCCCGCCGGCGTCCCGCACTCGCCGCAGAACTTAGCGCCGCTCAGCTGGGCACCGCAGTTTCCGCAGAACTTCTTCGCGGTCTCGGCCGCCGCCAGCGGGTGCCCGCAGCCCTGGCAGAACTTGCCGCCGCCCGACTCCTGACCGCAGCTCGGGCACAACCCGGTCCCGGTGTCACGGTAGTTGATGTCCTTGGTCAGGTCCTGCTGCTGTATCTTCTCGTTCAGCTGGCTGACCTGCGCCGCGGCCTGCATGCCGGCGATCTCCTGGTCCAGCTTCGGCGCGCAGCTCACGCACAGGCCGCGCTCATTGTTCCAGCAGATCTTGTCGCAGACCCACTGCCCGCATCTGTGGCACTGCTTGAAGTACGGCTTCATCTCGTCGACGGCCTTGGCCAGCGCCTTGTCCCTGGCCGGGCCGCGGACGCCGTCAGTCATCCACTGGCTCTCGGAGCCAAGCTGGGCCGCCCGGTCGCCGATGGCCCCGCCGAGCAAGTTGCCGCCCATCTGCATAAGCTGGCCGCCAAATCCGCTCAGCGAACGCTGGAATGACGAGGCGTAGCCATTGCCGCAGCGGCGGCAGAAGAACTCGAACTGGAAGCCCTCGCGATTGCTGTTGTCCTGATAGTTGTCGGTGAAGAAGACCATCTCGGCCATGTGTTCCCCTAGTAAGCCGTTCTAGCCGGGCAGGGGCACGTTATCAGGACAGATCGCAGCGCACCATACTAGCGAAGCTATCCGTGCATACTGAGCCTGAAGATGCCTGCTGAGCAGCCAGAATGGCAATATCGCCAACCTTGAATAGGCATCTTGTCATAGACGACCGACCGGTTCGCCGACAGGATGAGCCGGGTTTAGGGCAAGATACCCCTTGCTGATAGGTTCGCACCGAGTTGGCGGTGCGATGCAGGCGACTGGCCAGACTAGGCAAGGATGAGGACCAAGGCATGGGATTTCCAAACCAGCCGCCGGGCCAGGGGTGGCCGGATGCTCCGGGCGACCCGTCGTCGCCTGGCCAGTTCTCGGATACAGCGCAGCCCGGATACCAGCAGCCAAGCGGCTATCCGCCGCCGGGCGGCCAGCCCGGCTATCCGGGCTATCAGCAGCAGCCCGGCTACCAGCAGCCCGGCTACCAGCAGGGCTGGCCGGGCAGTCCTGGCTATCAGCCGATGTCACCGGGCTATCCGGGCCTGACTACCAATAGCCTTGCTGTCGCATCTCTCGTCTGCGGCGTATGCCAGCTGTTCGCCGGGATCTTTACTGGGATTCCCGCGATCATTCTTGGTCACCTGGCGCGAGGCCAAATCCGCCGGACTGGCGAGCAGGGCAGCGGGATGGCGCTGGCTGGGCTGATCCTTGGGTACGCAGGACTGGCGTTGACAGTGCTGATCGTGATCGCGATAGCCATCGCGGCTACTCATATACAGCAATATCAGTAACTGCCCGCCGACAGGGTTAGGCTGAGCGACACCTCAGCTGATAGCGGCATTGTCCGGCAGCGCGCTCGTGATGAGCTGAGCGACTCCGGCCGGGCCAAGGGTGGTGTTGTCTACGACCAGATCGGCTTCCTGAATCATCCATCCGCGCGCGACCCGATACTGGTCAAGATGGTCAAGCCGCCACTGCCGAGCCTCATCGGTGCCCTCAATCCGATCGCGAAGCACACTCTCGTCCGCGTCGAGTACGACATGGAAGACATCGAGGCCGCGGGCGCGCAGCCCGGCGAAGATCTCTTCGAGGTAGGGCTGGTGCAGGACAGTCTGCGGCGCGATCAGGTGCTGGCCGGTATAACGGGCGAGTTCGGCGGCGGTCGCGGCGACAAGGGGCCGCCAAGGTGGCCAATGCTGGAAATCGTCCACGGGATGGTCGGCCAGGTTCGGCCTTAGCATGTAGCCGACTGTCTCCGGGTCGAAGAGCCGGGCATCAGGAAGGACGCTGAGCAGTTCCTCGGTGGTTGTGGTTTTGCCCGATCCGAACGTCCCGTTTAGCCAGATAATCACCGCCCAATCCTAGGGGCGCACGGTTGCGGAGGAACCGGAATGAGCAGCCTGAACAGCGACATCACGACGCCGGGCGTGCCGACGCTGACCGAGGTGTCGCCGGGCATTTACGCCTATGAGCAGCCAGATGGCACCTGGTGGATCAACAACACCGGCTTCCTGCTCGGCCCGCAGGGCGTGATCAGCATCGATACCTGCTCGACGCGGCGGCGCACCGAAGCCTATGTCCGCGCCATCGGCACGGTGACCAGCGCCGCGATCCGGGCCGTAGTGAACACCCATCATCATGGTGACCACACGTTCGGGAACTGCCTGTTCCCCGGCGCGGCGATCATCGCTCATGAGCGCACTCGCGACGAGGCCATGGCGTTCGGGGCACCGGCTGACCTGCCGTTCTGGGACGGACCCGACTGGGGTGAGCTGACACTCGACCCGCCGTTCATCACCTACGCCGACGAGATCACGCTGCATTCGGGCGACCTGCGGGCGCACGTAAGGCACGTCGGCACGGCCGCGCATACGACCAACGACTCCATTGTCTGGATTCCCGAGCGCTCGGTACTGTTCTGCGGCGATCTCATCTTCAACGGCGGCACGCCGTTCCTGCTGATGGGATCGGTCGCTGGAGCGATCAGCGTGCTTGAGAACGTGATCAAGCCGCTCAACGCGCAGGTCATCGTGCCTGGCCACGGCCCGGTCTTTGGCGGCTCGGCGGCGATCGACGCCACGCTCGACTATCTGAGGTTCGTGACCGAGGTCGCCGCTGCCTGCCACCGCGACGGACTCAGCCCGCTGGCGGCGGCTACCCAGACTGACCTGCACAGGTTCGCGGGCTGGGCCGACCCAGAGCGCATCGTCGGCAACCTGCACCGTGCTTACGCGGAACTGGAAGGCGCACCGCCAGGTGCCCCCATCGACATCGTGACGGCGCTCAGCCAGATGGTCGCGTACAACGGCGGCGCGCCGCTCACCTGCCGGGCGTAGGCCGGGTACCGCGCTAGTCCGCCCAGACACGACTGACGGGCGCACGGCCACCTGGTTCGTGGCCATGCGCCCGTCAGCTCCCCCATCCCCCCGGGCTTAGGCTGCAGGGCGGACGTCCATTTTGCTCGCCCGCAGCGGCTGCTTGGTCGCCAGCAGCAGCTGCGCCGAGTTGGCGCCGGCCGGCCTGCGCGGCCTGCGAGCCTGGCTCCGCGCACCTGCGCCTGCGTGTGATCCGGTCCGGCTTGAGCCGGCGGGCCGCGGCCAGTCAGTGGTCTCGGTGCCGAAGTCCAAGATGCTCCTGGCCGCTTGCTGAACCGGGCCCCGTGCTGGGCGACCCAGGCTGAACGAGCGGTCCTCGCGCCTGCTTGCCACGCTGACCAGTACGATCGCGGCGACCGGCATACTGACCACGACGGCGATGATAAAGAATACGACGATCATCGTCTGCCTCCTAGCAGTGTCATTACGGCCTCAGCCGATTCGTCCCGCCGCTCGGTCGAGCGACTACCTATGACGTTAGGCAGGCAGGAACGCCATCACCACGAAGGAAGCCCACAGGATGACCCACAGCTTCGCTTAGGCAAGAAAAGCCCAGGCAAGAAAAGCCTAGGCAAGAAAACAGCGCCGACCCGGACCAGGCCAATTAGCCGCTAACCACGCCTGAGTACCCGCGCCGCCGCTGCGGCTACGGTCGTGACCAGCACCCATCCGGCCGCGACCAGCCCATAAGACAGCCATTGCTCGGCTCCGGCGGGATTGAAGGCGTTCTTCTGGCCCAGGCCGACCAGGGGCAGCAACAGGTCAAGGGTGTAAACACCGGATTGAAGTGCGGTGCGGTACCTGGCTGCATGGGCGGTGGTGGATGCTTGAGCGCGAACGTGATGCTGCCGGCGATCAGCAGCACGGCCAGCCAGGCCAGCGCCCGCCAGGGCCGGTAGCCATAGCCCAGGGTGACGTCCTGGATCACGCCCCAGAACCTGACGAGCGGCGCGGCACTACGTCGCTGCTCGCGCTCTCTGGCGTACAAGACTGTCCTGGCCTGCTCCGCCTGGCCGATGCTGGTGTAGTGATCGGCCAGATGCTCATAGGGCTGGGTCAGCGGCCCGTGCGGATCCCTGGCGAGCCAGCGCAGCCAGTCACGGGCTGGCAGCCGTGGCTCAAGGGTGTCGTAGATCAGGCCGTCCAGGCTCAGCTCATCCGGCCAGCACGCCGGGTCGTCGCGGAAGATCCCGATGCGGGCGTGGCTAAGGTCGACAGCGCCAGCGATCGGCTCGGCCGGCGAGAGAGAGCTGCCCGGCCGTCATCGCGCGGGCGCTCAGGGCGAAGCTGCCCGGGTTGCTCATCCGCACCTGCTCGAGGTTCAGCCTCCCGCCGATCTTGCCGCCGGTCAGCCGCATCCCGCCGGCCATCGACATATGCAGGCAGATGATGTCCCCGGCGATGTCAGCCCCTGAGAATCGGCAGGCGACATCCCCCTGATTCTCTAGCTCGGCTCTCATCATCAGCACGTCCCGGCCGATCCGCAACGAGCGGAGGCTCAGCTCGCCGCGGGCCCGCAGTTTCCTGAGCGAGAGCATGCCCTGGATCGTGGCGCCGTCTCCGGCCAGTGCCCGCTCCCCTGAGCCGGCGTCAATGCGGGCTCCCGACAGGTCAAATCCGCTGGCGAACTGGGCGCCGACCAGGCTGAATGTCCCGGCGCAGGTCATCCCAGTGCCGTGGCGCACGCCGATCGCGGCCCGGTCAAGGTTGATCGCCACTCCGCCCGGGTTCTGCAGGTTCGCCCCGGCCATCGTGAGGTTCGCCGCCAGCTGCGCACCCAGCAGCCTGACCTCGCCCCGGGACTCAAAGCCGCCGGACAGGTGCACTCCGCCGCCGACCACGACGCCGCCGGCACTAAGCGCCTGACCGCCTGGATTGGCCAGGGTCGCCGCATCAAACGACACGCTCGCCGGTCGACCCAGGCACCGGACGGAAACGCCTCCCATACCAGCCGTTCAGTGTCAGTCAGGTCGGGCAGCCCCATAGCAGCCATTCTCCGGCCAGCACCGAGCACTTACCCCAAGTCAGCCCTTTTTCACCCGGTAATGCAGGTGCGTTACCCGGTCCCCCTGGACGACGACGGGATCGTCAAGCAGCACCTGCGGGCCCGCGTAGCCGCCGAAAAACTGCACCCCGGCGCCGAATACCGCGGGCACCAGCGCGATCGCTACCTCGTCGACTAGCCCGGAAGCGATCGCCTGGGCAGTCAGATCGCCGGCGGTCAGCGACACGTCCCGATCACCGGCGAAGGCCTTCGCCTGCTCGATGGCACGGGCCAGGCCGCTGGTCACGAACGTGAACGGGGCTTGCGGATGCGCCCATCCCTGCGGTACCTGATGGGTGACCACGAAGACCGCGTCGCCAACCGCCGGCCGGCCTTCCCACCCGTTGGTCAGGTCGAACAGCCGCCGGCCGATCACCGAGGCGCCGATGTTCTCCCAGATCGGCCGCAGGTAGCCCGCGGATGCCGCTGAGGTACGGAAGAGCCGGTCAGGGTCAGCACCGGTGAACTCGACATCGCCGTTGTTGTACCAGTCGAACAGCGGGCCGACTTGGTCCTGCGCGTCCGCGATGTATCCGTCCAGCGACATCGCCGCATTGGCGATCACCTTGCCGCTCATAGCAACGATCCGGCAATATGCTCCAGGTTGTTCATCGACTCCTGCATGCCTTGCTCCATGCCCGAGTTGATGTGCGCGTCGCGGTGCTCCTGGCTGGAGTGCTGCACGAGCAGCGTCAAGGTGGTCCGGCCGTCCTGCTCGGTGAGCGTGAGCGTGTTCACCGATTCGGCGTCGGGCTTGCCTTCAAATACGTCGGTGGACACCAGCCGCTCGTCCGGCACGATCTCGGTGTACTCGCCATGGAAGGCCACCTCGAACCCGCCGTTCGCGACCATCACGTACCGCCACCGGCCGCCGACCCGCAGGTCTACCTCGGCGCTCGTGCACTCGCCCCGGTCACCGCCCCACCATCGCCGAATCAGCTCCGGCGTGGTCCACACCCGGTACACCAAATGCCTGGGCGCGTCGAACTCCCTGGTGATGAGGACCTGGGTGTCGGTGGGGAGCGTCACCACCGCTGTCCCGTTACTGACCACTGCCACCGTCTCCGTTCCCTTCCTGCTTCATTTCCGCCTCCTTAAGCTCAGCCAGGACGGCGTCGAGCAGGTC
>Ga0070761_10002500_pt1 | contig 11256 bp, 12 predicted proteins | sample HubBroMetageREF1_FD_66724 | JGI IMG/M metagenome (GOLD analysis project Ga0070761, IMG submission 66724) | Reference soil microbial communities from the Hubbard Brook experimental Forest, New Hampshire, USA - Hubbard Brook CCASE Soil... | ecosystem: Environmental > Terrestrial > Soil >...
CGCAGCCGGACCAGGTCGGCCAGGGCGAATCCGGCCTGGGCGGCGATCCGGTGCTCCAGCGGCGCGTCGGGCCCGGTGACGTGCAGGTGCCAGCCCCAGCCGCCGCCGTGGTCGGTCAGCCGGGGCTGGGCGCCGGAGTCGCGCAGCAGCTCGTTGACCAGCTCCGCGAGCGGTTCGGTGGTCCCCGGACCGATGACCTGCCAGACGGCCCGCAGCCTGGGCCGCAGCGCGTGCAGGGCGTCGAGGTCGGCCGCGGTGGCCGGCCGCCGCGGCTCGACCTGGTGCTTGTCGAGGAACACCTCGAGCGCCGCGACGTCGGTCAGCTCGTCGGAGTTGACCAGATCGGAGTTGACCAGATCGGCCGCGAGCACGAGCGCGGCCGTCGTGTCATGAGCGAAAAGCATGTTGACTCCTGATCACGACTCGGGTTAGCGTCATCACCATAACTCACTTTGGTCATGACATGGCCGCGAGGAGGACAACGCCCGATGTCTGCCCGGACGGTGCCGCCGACCGCCGTGGCCACCGCGGGAGCCATCTGCATCTCCAGTTCGGCGGTGCTGATGAAGCTGGCCGGCACCTCGCCCTGCGTCACGGCCTTCGGCCGGTGCGCGTTCGCCCTCCCCGTGCTCGGCGCCCTGGCCTGGATCGAACGCCGGCACGGGGCGCCGCGCCTGCCGTCCCGGACCCGCTGGCTGGCCCGGCTGGCGGGCCTGTTCCTGGCCGGGGACCTCATCGTGTGGAGCCACGCGATCAGCGCCATCGGCGCCGGGCTCAGCACCGTGGTCGGCAACCTGCAGGTACTCATCGTTCCGGTACTGGCCTGGCTCCTGCTCGGTGAGCGTCCGCGCCGCTCGCTGGTGCTCGCGTCCCCGGTCATGCTGGCCGGGCTGGTCCTGGTGGGCGGGCTGACCGACGTCGGAGGCGTGCGGGCCTACGGCGCCGACCCCAGGCTCGGCGCGGTGTACGGCGTGGCCGTCGCCGTCATCTACGCGGTCTACATCCTGACGCTGCGCCAGGCGACCTCGCCCGCGGGCCGGCGGTCGCCGGGCGCACGTCCCGCGGTGGCCGCCGTGCTGTTCGAAGCCACGGCCGGCGCGACGGTCGCCTCGGCGGTGGCCGGACTGGCGCTGAACGAGTACCGGCTCGGGCCGGCCTGGCCGGCGTTGGGCTGGCTCGCGCTGCTCGCCCTGACCTCGCAGGTCATCGGCTGGCTGCTGATCACGGTGTCGATGCCCCGGCTCCCGGCCGGGATGATCGGCGCGCTGCTGCTGGTCCAGCCGGCCGGTTCGGTGACGCTCAGCTACGTGTTCCTGGGCGAGCGGCCTTCGGTCCTTCAGCTCGTCGGCGTGGTGCTGGTACTGGCTGGGGTGGTGGTCGCGGTGAGCGGCCGCGCCCCCGCGGCTCCGGAGGTGGCGGTCCCGGAGGTGGCGGTCCCGGAGGTGGCGGCTCCCGGGGTGGCGTCCTCGCGGCGGAGGACCAGGATCATCCGCCAGGCGTCGGATGCGGCCACGGAGGTGTCGCCGTCGAAATCCCCGTAGCTGGCCACGACCACGAACCCGCCGGCCAGCCGGATCGCGGCGGTCAGTTCGGTGGCGGTCCAGAACCGGTTGGGCACGACGTCGGTGACCGTGCGCACGGCGCCACCCCGTTTGGTGTAGGTGACGCTGACGTGTTCCCTGGTGATCTGCGTGATCGGGTCGATCTCGTCCTGCCCGCCGCCCCAGCGCACGCGGACCGTGCCGCCGTCGACCTCGCTGCTCCACTCGCTGCTGGTCCTGCGCTGGGCGGCGAAGAAGTCGGCCGGATGCGCCAGCTCGATGATGTACAGGCAGCCCGGGGGCAGGTGGCGCGCCACTGAGGCCAGGTGCTGCAGCAGGTCGTCGAGGGTCAGCAGGTGGCACAGCGAGTTGAGCATGGTGATGGCGAGATCGAACTGGCCCGGAATGCGGAAGTCACGCATGTCACCCTGCACCACGGTCAGGCCGATCGCGTCCGCCGCCGCGAGTTCCCGGGCCCGGGCGCACATCGCCGCGCTGAGATCCAGCGTGGTGGCGTCCAGGCCGCGGCGCGCCAGCTCGCGGGCGTGCTCGGCCGGCCCCGCCGCGAGTTCCAGCACCGAGCGCAGCGGACCGGTATCGGAGTCCCGGTGCTTACCGGACCACCGCAGCAGCGCGTCGACCTCCACCGGGACGTCGCGGTAGGCGCACGCGGCCTCGTAGAGCTCGGGCTCGTCGTAGATTCCAGGCACCCGACCATGATGCCCGACCGGCACCAGCTATCGCGCCGGCTACCGGGGGCCGCGCCGCCCGCAATCCGCGGTGAGCACTGTTGAACGCGCACTAGCCGCACGGAGCGACGCTGCGGCAGACTGTCCGTCATGATGACAGAGAGCCAGGCGCTGGAGACCCTAACGCGCGAGGATCCGGAGGCCGCCGGGGACGCGAAGGCGGCCCTGGCCTGGCTGACCGGCGACGAGGGCCTGGAGACCATCTCGCTGCTGCGGCTGCAGGAGTTCCTCTGGTACGCGCTGCCGGTCAAGTGGCCGATGTCCACGCCGGGCCGGGTCGGCGTGGCCAAGGCGCTCGGCCGCCTGTTCCTGCTGGCCGGGCTGGAACGGTACGCCGGGGTCTGTTCATCGGCCGGAACCGAACGGATCATCACCGCCTACGCGGCCGGGCACGAGGAGGGCATCGGCGCGTACACCGAGGCCATCGAGGCGTCGAACGCGGCGCCCCCGGACACCGACCTGCTGGCCTGGGGCTCGGTGATGGGACCGCAGGAACGCGCGGCCTACGATGCCTGCGCGGCAGCGCTCGAGCTGGCCTTCGCCTCCGGTGAGCTGAGCGTGGGGACCCGCGGGTGGCGGACCAAGCGCGCGGATCTGGTCAACCGCTGGCTGACCGGCCGCAGCGAGGCGACGCTGCCGCGTCCGGCCCGGGCCGGTGACGACGCGGGGCAGACACCCGACGGCGCGCTCGGCACGGACACCTGGCTCGGCCGCATCAGCGCCGAGCGCATCGACGCGTGGGCGCACGGGCGCCCCGGCGAGCGGTCGCGGCTGGCCCGCGCGCTCATCCCCCGGCTGCTCGAGCCGCCGGCGCTCCCCGACGACCCGCTGCCCACGCTGCGCTGGCTGCTGGGCCACGCGGACGAGGGACTGCGCCTCACGGCCCGGCACTATATCGCGCCCGCGCTGGTGACCGAGGCGGTCGACACGTTCGGCTGGCGCGATCAGCTGGTCGGGACGCTGCGCCAGGAGCTGGACGTGTTCCCGCTGCACACGCTGCGCGGGATGGCGCAGGCGGAGATGGGGGCCATCCGCCGCAGCCGCACCAGCCTGGTGCTGACCAAGACGGGCAAGCTGATGGTGGCGGACCCGGCGGCCCGGTGGCACATCGGCACGGCCTCGCTGATCGGCCCCGACGACGGACCGCAGCCGGACTTCTCGGTCGCGGTGCGCGAGGCCGCGCTGCTCGTCATCCTCACCAGCGGGCCGACCGGATACGACGACCTGACCAGGCTGCTGACCGACATCCACGGCGTGGAGGGCTGGGCCGCCGGCAGCAGCACCGGCCTGGCCAGCGCCGTGCGCACCGAGCTGTACACGCTCCGTCACCGCCTGTGGGCGCTGCACCTACTGGGCCGCGAGCGCAGCTTCGCCGCGCCGCTGTCCCTCACCGACACCGGCGTCGCCGCCGCCCTGTCCGCCCTGCTCGCCCGCGCCCTGCGCCCCCGCCACCACCTGGGCCTCGGGTAAGCCCTGCCGCCGGCGCTCAGCCTGCGGCCGGGCTGTTGTACGCCGCGGCTGGGCGCCTGGCGTCGGCTTCCGGTACTACGTTTTGGCAGCCCGTTACTGTGTGGGGTTGCCCGGGTGGTTCCTGTGGGTGCCGTGGTACGCGAGTGGACCGTGGTGCAACCAGTTGCCGACCGACCCGGTGTGCGGGCCTGCGGCCGGACCTATGGGAGTGGCACTCTGCTGGATAGACCCATTACGGTGCCACACCCACTGGTTGGATCAGCAAGACGCGTGTGTCGTGTGTGGCGGGAGGGGCTAGGCAGGTGGCGTCCTTGGGCGCACCACACCAATGTCCGTGGCGGCGAAGTCGTCGCCGGTGCATAGCACCGGGTGCCCGGTCCGCTCGGCGAGTGCGTAACTGAAGCAGTCGCCGAAATTGAGGCCGGCCGGATGCCGCCCCTTGCCGTATCGCCGCCAGCCGCTCATCGCGCGCGCGGCTAGGTCCGCGTCGACCGGCACGATCTCGACCTTGGCGTCGCGCAGGAAGCGGTCGACCACATCCTGTCCGGCGGGCCACAGCCGAGCCTCGATGACGATGCCCAGCTCGACCCGGATCGCCGCCGGCATCAACCGGGCGAGAGCCTCCTCAAGATCCGCCGCGAGTTCCTCACTACCCGGCTCGCCGAGAATGACCGCCACCGCCGCCGACGTATCGACGACCAGGCTCCGGCGGGTCGGCTCGCTCAACGCGGCACGCCAGCATCGTCGTATCCGATGATCTCCTCCGGGGACCGATCGTCGGCTACTCGGAGCGCCGCCACATCGGCCGCCAGCCGCGCCAGCCTCGTCCTCATGCTGACCGTGTGCTTGGCGTGCTCACGGTCAAGCCGCTGCTGCAGCGCGATCTCTACGGCTTCGGTTAGTGTCTCGCCGGTCTCTGCGGCCAGTTCCCGGGCCAGTCGATCCGCCTCGTCGCTCTTTATGCTCAGCGCCATAGAGGAAGTATAGAATTGTTAGCAGATTTCTACCATCTGGTCTAAGCCTGAGGGCGCAGCGCCGTAGCTGGTCGACGTACAGCTGGTCGAACTCGTCGGCTGGCGCGTGGAAGTACTCGCGGCGCTACCTCGCTCACGTAGACGGATTGCTGGCGGCCCGCCGCTGACCAACGCCCGACCATGCTGGCACGGCCGCCTTCAGCGGAACGTCGACAAGGCAGACGTCGCGCGGACCGGTAAACTCTTGGTCGCCTCCGGCGGATAAGCCGCGTCGAGCTGGTCCATCAGGTCCGTCAGCTCCCAGGCGCCGAGCGTAGTCCTCGTCGGCTCGCCTGGGACCTTGCCGGCCGGGACGACCGCCCGCCAGCGGCCCGCACACGGCGGCAGGATGACCGCCTCGGGGTGGGCTTGCTCGAACCTCCGCCTGCGTACCACGGCGTCCTCCGGGGCGCTGCCCTCGACCAGGCGCAAGGCGGGCCTGTCGCTGCCGGTCACTGCCTGGCCTGCCAGTGCGCCCGAATCGTGGTGGCCAGCGCGTCGAGGGTGTCGCCGGTGAGCACGTCTCCGGCGCTGCTGACCGCCGACCAGGTACCGTGATCGGCACTGAAGGCGTGGTAGCCGCCCTGAGCCCACGCCTCCTCGAGTTCGGCCAGCGCGGCGCCCTCGTCTCCATCGAACACGCCGCGGCGTGCCTGTCCCATAACGGCAGCCTCCTCGTTTGGAGTGCCTGTTCAGCGGCCGACCGTTTCCGGTCCACCGCGAACAGGACCCCTCGGAGCACGATGGCGTAGTCGGGATGGAACCGGGGGCCGAGCGCGGCGAGCATCTGCTCGCGGGTCCCCTCGGGGTTGGCGTCCCGCCACTCACCCACCGCGGCGCGGGCACGGTCAAGGTCGGTCAGCTTCTCGTCCCGGAATCTCACGGTTCAGCGCAGCCTTCCGTGGCTGATCCGCAGCGCGCGCGCCAGCCCGTCCGCGGACGCCCGGGTCAGGACGTGACCGGTGCCGTCCCGGCGCGTCGCCTGCCACCGGTCGTTTCCGCAGCCGATAGCACAGACGCTGCCCCAGTCCAGCCGGAGCGCCTCAAGGGTCTCGGCCGGTTCCCGCACGCCGCGGGTCACTCCTTCCACCTGGTGCACCTCCTGTTTCCGGACGCGAACCAAACGCGATCTCCTGGCAGCAAATCGCGGATGCCGACCCGTGCGTAACCGTGTGAGAAGCGGGCATTGTGGCGACGGCTGCACACCCGGTGTGAATTCGCTGCTTTCACACCCCGTGTGAGTCGGGCGCTCGCATGACCTGTGTTGGGCCGGGCGCTTACACTCCGGTATTAGGCGACGCCCAGGAGCCACGATGCGAGAGCCGAATATCCTGCTCGACGCGATCATCGACGAAGCAGGGATGTCTCACGAGGGCCTGGCCGCGCGTGTCAATCAGCTCGGCGCGCAGAACGGTCTTGGGCTGCTGTATGACCACGCGTCCGTGCGCCGCTGGATCCGCGACGGCACCATCCCGCGCGGGCGTGCACCGGAACTGATCTGCGAGGTTCTGAGCATGCGCCTCGGCCGCACCGTGACGCTTGCCGATATCGGCATGGCCCAGACCGGCGGGCAGGCCGGCGGCGACAGCCCGCTGGCAAAGATCGTCGACCACGCGGCCGCGTTGTGGCGCAGCGACTTCAAGCAGGCCGCGGCGTTGCAGGCGACTCAGCCGGTGCGCGGCCCGCCGGCTATCGTCCCGGTGTTCGAGTGGGAGAACCCGCCCGATGACCTTGATGTCGCCCGGTCCGGAGGGCGCCGGGTTGATGCCCGGCAGGTGCGTTTCCTGCGGGCCGCGCGGACCCGGTACGAGCGGATGTACCGGGAGGCGGGCGGGATCCCGGTGCGGCCCCGGGTCGTCGCGTTCCTCAACGGCCATGCCGCGCCGCTACTGCGGAGCGGGTATGACGACGCGACCGGGCGGCGGCTGTACCGGGCGGTGGGCGGCCTGACCGCGCTGGCCGGGATCTGCGCCTACGACGCCGACCTGCAAGGGGTGGCGCAGCGGTATTTCTTCCACGCGTTGCGGATGGCCAAGGCCTCCGCCGATCGGGGCTTCGGCGGGTACGTCGTCGCCCTGCTCGCCAACCAGGCCCTGTACCTCGGGCTGCACCGGCAGGTCATCCAGTACGCCGAGACCGCCCTGCGGAGCGCCCAGCAGCACCTGACCCCCGCGCTGGTCACGGACCTGAGCACGCTGCAGGCCAAGGCGTATGCGCGGATGGGAGACCGGGCCGGCTGCCATGCGAGCATGCGCCGGTCAGAAGAAATGGCCGACCGGATCCGCCCAGGCGAGGAACCCCCCGAGACCGGATACGTCCAGCCGGGCCTGGTCGAAGTGCAGCACGCTGACGCGCTGCGGCGCCTCGGCGACCTGACCGCCGCGCGGTCCTACGCCGAACGCTCCGTAGCCGCTGCCGGAGAGAGCCACATGCGCGGCCAGGTGCACCGGCTCGCCACCCTCGGCACGATCATGGCCGGCCAGGGCGACGCGGACGCGGCCGCGGGCATCGCCGGGCAGATGCTCGACCGGGCCACCGGCATGGAGTCGTGCCGGATCCAGGACCGGATCATCGCCGTGCGGGACGCGGTGACTGCCGTGTCCGACGGGGCGGCCGCCCGGGAGCTGGCCGAGCGGGTAGAGGACATCCTCGGCGTGCCGATGTGACTGCGGCATCCTGCGATACTGGGCCGGACCTGAGCCGCTGACCACTGGAGCAGCCCGCATGCGCTGGACCGTCCACTCCGAAAAGCCCCTCTACAGCGACCCGTGGCTGGACATCCGGCTCGCCGACGTCGAGCTGCCAGACGGCCGACACCTCGAGCACCGGGTCATCCGCACGCCCCCCGGCGCCGGCGCGGTGGTGACCGACAAGCAGCGGCGCGTCCTGCTGCTGTGGCGGCACCGGTTCATCACCGACACCTGGGGCTGGGAGATCCCGCTCGGCCGCGCCGAACCCGGCGAGGACCTGGCCGCCGCGGCAGCCAGAGAGGTCGAGGAGGAAACAGGCTGGCGGCCCGGGCCGCTCACGCCGCTGCTGCGGGTCGAGCCGACACCAGGTATCTCCAGCTCCGTGCACCACCTGTATTACGCCGACACGGCCACCCGCATCGGACCGCCCGAGGACGACTTCGAGTCCAGCCGCATCGAGTGGGTGCCGCTAGCGACCATCCCGGACCTGATCGGCGCAGGCCAGATCAGCTCTGGCACTACACTAGCCGCGCTACTGTACACCCTCGCGCAGGACAGCTCAGGCAGCTGCTGACACGTGCCTTGCGCCGCCGGATCCTCGACCGGACAGGGCATCCTCTTTAGGTTGTGCAAGGAACTCGCGGCGCGCCCGACTGGTACCGCACCTGGAAGGAACGGGCGTTGAGGTGATGTTCTGCCTTGACGGGAAGCACCTGGTGCCGCCTGCGACCAGTGAGCGCGTGTCGAGTTTCGGAGGCCTGCCGCCCGGGCTGCGGAAGCCGACGGACACGTCGCAAGAGCAGGCGATGGCGGGCGTCCTCACTCCCTGGGATACGGGCTTGCGGTCGGAAAGCGATGAGATAGGCGTCCAGCAACTGAAGGGACACTACGCTCTTGTCCGCTGGACTGACCGGTGGGGACGCCGTGGGAGCACCGCCGTGGCGAGGTGCGTCGTATCCGCGACGATGAACCGTGGGCGCCGTCATAAGCCATCGGACTTAACCTCAGCCGCTTCCGGATCAGCATCGGCAAGTTGCCGCAGTTTGGTGCGCAGAAGCGGATCAATATGGTCTTCGGCCACTTCTAGGAGGTGGCGGGACGCCCTAGGCGAATTCGTTCTTCTCCGACTGCCGCAGCAGGATCTGCACTGCGCGGTTGAGGATACGCTGCTCCCGGTCGCCCCCGCCGCCGAGGACCTGGTTCAGCAGCGAGATCGCCAAAACGTCCACTATGCCGCCGACGGTAAATCCGACACCGAAGGCGCCCAGGTGCCTTGCCACCATCCGGGGCCAACGACCGCGCCGGAAAGGCAGAGGCACCGGATGCCGACCGCAATCAGGGCGAACGCGGCGAGCCAGATGAGCCTCCGGCTCGTGAGCAGCGGCAAGCGCCTGGGCACAGGCTAGAGCGTAGTCTGCTCTTTATCGGCGGGCCAGATCAGCGCAGGCTACGGTTGGCTGCCATGGACGTGGCTGCCCTGGTGGTCTCGATCGTTTCGGTCCTTGTGGCGATTGCCGCTGTCTTGTATGCGCGCAGCCTGGATGCGAAGGCAGCACGGGCTGTAGCGGCGGCCGAGAGGTCTGCTGGCGCCGCGGAAAGGTCGGCCGCCGCATCCGAAAGGTCGGCGACGGCCGGGGAATCGACGCGGGCGATCGAGCAGCAGCGCCGCAATGCCGAGCTGACTCCCCGTTTCCGGGTGACCTGCGAGCGGGCTAACCCGGGGATAGAGACACTGCGGCTGGTCGTACGTCTGGAGGGGCCGCCGGAACTCGGGAGCCTTGACGCGCTGACGGTGATCATCAGGGATGACCACCCTTGGCGAGGTCAGGGCACGCCGCTTGCTGGCGGCCCAACGCCTGAGCAGGTTGCCGAGCAGATCTGGGGACCGTACCGCTTCACTCCCGGCACCGGCCCTGGGGCGGACGCGGTTCGCGGCATTCCGGGTGCGGACGAAACGGGACGGTCGACGCCCACCGGCGGAATGCCTGTCGGCGAGGAGTTGACGTTCCTCCTCGAACCAACGGACCCGCCGAGGTGGTCGCAGCAGCCGCGGGAGAACTGGCGGCGGGAGCGCGGGACGGTGCTTCGGCTGCAGCTGGAATGCCGCAGGGAAGGGCGGGAATCGTGGTCGCTAGCGGGTGAGGTCGAGACTAGCGAGAGATGGAACTTCGCCGAGATTCCGTAAAGGTGACCCCGACGTCGCGTATCCGCTGGTGCGCTTAACCGACCGGTGGGGAACGCGCTGGGAGCACCGGCTCGGCGAGGTCCGCCAGGTGCGCGACGGCGAGGAATGGGCACCCGCAGCAGCCCGGCCATTGACTCCCGGCGCCGGCTTAGGCAAGCATTCCGGGGTGGCTGATCGCAAAGCGGCTGATGAGCATTCACCTGACCGCGACACGGAGCTTCTTATAGCGGCCCTCAATCATGCCTGGGCCTGGTATGACGCCCGTATCAACCGGGGCTTGCAGGTGGTTAACTTCTTCCTGCTCGCACTCGCCGTCCTGATCGCCGCCTACGTCAGCGCGATCAACGCGAAACACTACGCACTCGCTGCCGTTATAGGGATTTCGGGAACAGCGCTCACCGGGGCGACCTTCGCGATAGGAAGTCACCAAAGGCGCCGGGCGGGTGATGGCACACGCGCGCTGGACGAGCTGCAGGATCTTGTCGCCAATCGGCTTAAGCTCGACTCGTTTCGCATGGTCCGCGGTCGTGCACCTGCGCGGTATATCGTACGGGGCTCGTTTGTGTTCGCGATTGCGACCCTGCTCGGCATAGCTTCGGTGCTCTACGCGCTTATCCACTGACAGATGGATGCTACGACAGCTGAGCCTGACTCATGGGTGAGCTGCTCCCTGGGCTGGCAGCGTGGAGCGCCTGGCGGATGATCGTGGCCTGCTCGGCGGCGGGCAGCGTGGAAGAGCAGGTGGATCTTCGGGCCGGGGCCATTGGCCGACCTGGGGCCCTCAAGGAGGGGGCAGCCCGCTCAGGAGAGCGGCGCCACCAACTTTCCGTGTCCTCTGTAGTCGGAGATGGCTGCGGGTATGGCAGTCTGCAATCGTGAACCGCGCGAAGCGCCTCCTGTGTCTACCGCCGCCTTGCCTGGTCGATGTCGCACAGCGGCACCACCCGGGGGCGCCTCGGACCGCGCGCGACCGCTCTCCCCGGCTTGGCCACTGCGTCCATTCTCGACCATGGACGCGGCTAGATACGGCAGGATAGGGCCGATGACCACGAATCCCGCCGATGACCCGCCCCGAACCCGGGACCTCGCGCGTCTCCGTGAGCTGACCAGCCCGTACCTGCCCTACCGCGCCGCGCCCATCGGTCCGGCGCTCGCGTACATGACCGTGGACGACCGCGCTGAGGCTATCGCCATCCTCGGCCGGATCGGCGACCCGCGCGAAGGCGCGACGGGGCAAGCGCACGGCTAGGACCAGCGGAGGGGGAAGTAGCCGGTGTAGTTCTCGGCCAGGGTGGTGGCGGCGGCGCGGGAGGAGACGACGTAGCGGAGCTGGGCGAGCTGCAGCTCGGTGCCGAACGGATCCGGGCCCGGTTCCACGTGCAGCATGGACGTCATCCACCAGGAGAAGTGCGTGGCCCGCCAGACCCGGCGCAGGCTGGAGTCCGAGTAGGCATCGGCCGGGCCTGGGTCCCCGTCCCGCAGCAGGCTGGTCAGGGCTTCGGCCAGCACGGTTACGTCGCCGATGGCCAGGTTGAGGCCCTTGGCCCCAGTTGGCGGGACGATGTGGGCCGCGTCTCCGGCCAGGAACAGCCGGCGGTAGCGCATGGG
>Ga0070761_10002502_pt1 | contig 11253 bp, 15 predicted proteins | sample HubBroMetageREF1_FD_66724 | JGI IMG/M metagenome (GOLD analysis project Ga0070761, IMG submission 66724) | Reference soil microbial communities from the Hubbard Brook experimental Forest, New Hampshire, USA - Hubbard Brook CCASE Soil... | ecosystem: Environmental > Terrestrial > Soil >...
CAGCGACGCGTTTCGTACGTCAGCGCGTACTTGGCCGCTACGCGCGTCGGAGCGCCGGCCCCTACGCGATGATCGGCCGGGCGCATCGCGGGGGGGGGCTCGCTATCCCGGACGGATACGGCTAAGCAGCCCCCCGAATCCGTCGCTGAGTGCGACACAGCGAGGGTATTGGTTAGGCTTGGCTACCAAGCCCAAGCCGCCACCAGAGGTCGGCCGACGCGAGCGCCGACTAATTCTTAGCCGGGCCGGGCGTGCCCCGTGCCTCTTGGGCCACTCGCATCCTGGCCACAAGAGTGCTCCCGATCTGCATTCCCGCTGCGAAATACGTCCCCGTGTCGGAGGCCGGAAGGATGTCGTACGTGTACTCGTGCTCGTAAGGGATCAGCTCGACAGATTCGAGGACGTGCCCGTCGAGCAGCCCTCCCGCGCACAGGTCGGCGAACGAGCGGCCGTCGGCAGTCGGATGAGGCGCGCTGATCTCCAAGGTGCGCCCATCGGCCGTCACTACGCGAACGACGTGGTGGTCTTGCGCTCGATGGCGCCCGATGCCGATCACGAAGACGGGCCGGATTGCGTCATGATCCACGCTGTAGACCACGTCTCCCACCCTAATGTCCGCAATGGGACGTTCGCCCTCGGGGGTCGAGATAGGGGTATCGGGTGAGGCGCAGATGGGGCAGTTCCCAATCACGCACTGCCATCGCTTGTCGGTCACTGACCAGTTGCAAGCTGTGCCCACCGGGCAGTCATCGTCGTCTGTGCATTCGTCGGATTGCGTGTGGCAGTAGTAGCCGTCAACGCTCCCGCAGTTAGCGCTTGGAGAGCAATAGCCGTTCACGCCGCAGTCCGAATCGACGCGGCAGTTGCCGGAGACGCAGGTATTGCCGCCAAGCCAAAGGGCGCTGCCGTGACAGCCGCAAGCCTGATCCGTCGGGCAGTCGGTATCGGACTGACACGTGTCGTACGAGCAACTGCATCCATTCGGACCAGCAGGGTTTTCAAGGATCGTGCACCGGCCATTGGTCCCACCGTCGGCGCAGTCGCTGTCGGACGCGCACGCGCATGTGACCGTAGGATATGGCTGGCTACCTGCGCATGCGCAGTTCCCTGCCGGCCGAGGAGTCGCGCACTGGGAATCGTCCGGGCGATGGTCCACGGGAACGCTCACGCGCCCGTCGCTCATCCCGCTGCCCGCCGCCGCTTCGCCTCCCTCATCATCTACGGCAGCATCATGTCGCGCGCTACGTCCGCTTCCGGCGCTCGCGATCGTGCCGTTCTCACGGCCGCCGCACGCCGCGACAGCCAGAAGCACGAATGCCAGGCGCGACCACCGCCAACGGTCTAAGGCAAAGGGCTCACGCACCCGCCCATTATCCCACCGGAGCGGCATCAAGGCTTGCGCCCATCGCGGATCTCAATGGACGCCTTGGTTACGCGCTACGCGTCAGAAACCCCGGCGCCCCCGCAGTAGTGCCGATCTCCCTGAATTTCTCGCCGATCCGAGAAGCTACCGCCGCCGAGGTCGTGCTCGTGGTCGCGGCAGACCTTGTATCCTCCGATGCTGGCGTCGAAGAGGTCCAGACGTTACGCTCTGGGGAAGCGTGATGCAGGCGTTCGAAGCGAGCCCCCCCCCTCTAACGACAGGACCCGACGGCGTAGTACGGGTTACCGGGACGCGCTTGCCGCTCGAGACGATCGTGACGGCCTTCGATGCCGGCGCCACGGCCGAGGAAATCGCGCAACAGTACGCCTCCGTCGATCTCGCAAGAGTCTATGCGGTCATCTCGTACGTGCTCGATCACCGTCGTGAGGTGGACGAGTACGTCATGCGCCGCCATGACGCAGCCGTCGCGGTGAGGGGCGAGATCGAGGCCAGGTTCCCATCCGACGGCCTCCGCGCGCGGCTCCTGGCTCGGCGGTCGTCGTCGGGCACGGCGTGAGTCGTTTCCTCGTCGACGAGGACTTCAACAACGACCTCGTCCGAGGGCTTCTGCGGCGTAACCCCCGGACGGATCTCTTACGCGTGCAGGACTGCGGCCTTTGTGGCGCGACCGACGACGCCGTGTTGGTCCGGGCGGCGTCGGAAGGTCGGATCGCTTGACGCATGACGTGACCACGCTAATCGCCTGCGCCTACGAGCGGGTCCGGGCAGGTCAGCCCATGCCCGGCGTCATAGCCGTCTCGCAAACGTTGCCCGTCGGGCAGGTCATCGAAGACCTTCTGCTCATCGTGCAGTGCGGCAGAGCGGAGGACTGGAGCAATCAGATTCGTTACCTCCCGCTACGCTGACGCGGTGGCGCCTCGTCGCTTCCCGTGTGCCGCCATTGTGCCGTGAGCGGGGGGAACTCGACGGAACGAAGCGGAACCCGGTGGAACCGAACGGTATCGACATTCGCCCATGTTTCCGAGCCAATACGGGGCAAGATCGCGTTTCGCATGGGGGTTTCGGAAACGTCGAGCGGAGGGTTCGATTCTCGTCAGCTCCACCCGATTTGCCTTGTTTTTGGCTGCGGCGATGAAGGCCGGGAGGCGGAAAGCCGAAACTGAAGCCGAAACTCGACTGTTCGGTGCTGTCGACGGACCCCTTAGCCCCGTGCTCTATCTGCATGGCCGACACGGACCAACGTTACGAAGCTCTCCTTCGGGCGATGGCCGATCTCGTCGCAGCGCTCCGGTCGCATTCAGCGAGAACTTGATCGCCGAGCCCCCTAAAGGGCCGGAAGTTTGAAGCTTGCGACGACGGACCTTTGCCTCCGCCCGCAATTGCTCGCCTCGCGACGGCGCCGAGAGCTACACTTATGGGCGATGGATTGGAGAGAGCGCGTCACCGTCGATCCCCAAGTGCTTTTGGGCAAGCCCATCGTAAAGGGGACACGACTCTCCGTGCAGTTCGTCGTGGATCTTCTGGCGCAGGGCTGGAGCGAACAAGACGTGCTCTCGAACTATCCGGGCCTAGTGGCGGACGACATCCGGGCCTGCCTTGCCTATGCGAGCGCATTACTGTCCGCCGAGAAGGTCTACCCGCTGTCGGCTTGAACGATGCGGCTGCTCGCGAACGAGAACGTGGCGCGCGCGGTCGTTCTTGCGCTGCGAGGGCGCGGCCATGAGGTCGCGTGGGTGCATGAAGACTCGCCCGGAAGTCCCGACGAAAGCGTCCTCGAGAGAGCACGGCTCGAGCGCCGCGTCCTCCTGACGTTCGATAAGGATTTTGGCGAGCTGGCGTTCGCTCGGGGCTTGACGTCCGAGTCTGGCGTCGTCCTCCTGCGTATCGCAGTCCCGTCTCCGGACCGCATGACCGACACGGTCGTCAAGGCCATCGAATCGCGCGACGACTTGTTAGGGCACTTCTCGGTCGTAGAGGACGATCGGATTCGGATGACGCGTCTTCCCACTTGATGGTTCGGTCATGCTGGGGCGCCGGCACCCTCGCCGCGACCGTCAGCACCGACGCGGAGCGGGGCTTCAGCTCGAGTAGGTCGAGTAGCGCACGCGTGCGCGTCAGGTCGCCGGCGTCGATCCGCACGCTCGATGCCGGCGCGCTTCAGATACGTGCGCAGTTTGCGTGAGACTGCCGATCGAGGGCATGCGAAACACGCGGCCCGCGTCCCTTCGCCTCAGCATGCATCGCCTTCAGCAGCGGCAGGAGCAGTTTTCGTACCCTTGCTCTCGCCGCTCCGCACCCGATCGGTGGATATGGATCGTGCCGTGGTCAAGATCCACGTCGGTCGTCCAATCGAGCGCAGCCTGCTCTCCCGTTCGCGCATACGTGTAGACCGCGATCGCGAAGAGGCGGCGCCAGCGCACTGGGACTCGCTCACAGGACGCGAGGGTCAGGAACTCGCTCGGCCACAGGTACGTCTTCGCCTTCGTCGCGCCCGTGTCGGGTCCCGAGATGCCGTCCGCGGGGTTGTCATCGCGCACGCACAAGTCAACACGCTTCGCGCCGCGCGCATCGCGAAAGAGGGCCCGCACGACGCCCCACGCGCTAATAGCTGTCTTCCAGCCGAACGGCTTTCGGGTGCCCTTGGCATCGACGGTGAACCCACGGCGCACCTTCGCGTCCAGAAGCGCGACGAGGCGCTTTAGGTCGTCTCGAGTGACTGCGCAGACCTCGAGCGCGCCGATGGGCGGGAGCACGTGCCGGGCGAGCGTGACGCGGTTCCGCCCTCTCCGGGCGGCGCGCAGTCGCTGGTCCGCGTGAAGTCACAGTGCCCACGCGATGCCGAGCTGCGCGGTCGTCCAGACGCCCGATAGCTCCACGCTGCTGCCACTCGCATCCTGCGCGACGACCGACGCGTTGACCCATCCGACCGACGCGGTCAAGTCGACGCTGAGCGAGGCGGCGAGCGCGACGCGCACACTCTCCGTCGCAAACGAAGCAGCGAACGGCCCGCTCACGCTGTTGGCCATGGCGCCGGCGGCCTGCGCGCGACCGCTGACGCGCGCGGCCCCGAACGCACAGCCCACCCCCAGCTCCTGCTCGACCCTTCCAAAGGCAAGCCGCCATTTTACGTGGGGCCCGAAATACGTAAGCACGGTTTGCGCGCTACCCAAGGACAGGCGGTCGCTGCCGGTCAACGCCACGGCGTCGATGCCGCCGCCCAACCAGCCGCGCTCGTAGTCGACGCGCGCTCCGCCGCCGAAAAGCCATGGGCTGCGCATCCCGAAGCTTGCTGCCTCGGTGACAATGCCGGTGTGCCACGCGCCATGCGCGCCCGACGCGCGCGACTCCACCGTCGGCATCGTGGATTGCGGAACGACCGGGGTTATGACGGGGACGACCGGGTCTCGTTCGATGTCACGCACCATCTCGGCCACGGTCAAACCCACGATGCGCGGCCAGACGTCGGCCGCAACGCTCGCCAGGCTCAAACGGACTTCGCGCGGCCGACCCTGCGGCGGCGTCACCGACGCGACGACGTCGCCGCCCGTGCAGCCCACGGCCACGACGTATCCTTCACTTTCGGTGTTCGGCTCGGCCAGGCGTCCTGGAAGCTCGATGCGAAGCATGGCTTTCAGCACGCTCTCGGTAACCGACGGGCAGCGGTCCGTTTGCACGGTAATAGCGACGCTCCTCGCCCTGGCGTCCACCGCGGGCGCAGCGCGCGCGCGGCCGGCAGCCGTCGCAGCGATGAGATCGACGACCACACTGCCGCGGAGCACCCAGCGGTTCACCGTGCTCGCGAGAGCTCCTGCATGGCGGCAGTGTGCCTCCCGCCCGGGTATCGCAGCAGGTACTCCGCGATGAGCGAAGCAGTCTTGTCGGACCGATGCGCGCGCTCCCACGACTCGACTTCCCGAGCCAGGGCATCCTCGGCGAGCGGGCCGGTGGGCAAGAGACGTCGAGCCTGTTCAAAGGCACCGGCCGCTTGCACAGGACGATCGAGGTCGTCGAGCAGGACTCGTCCCAGCATGAAGGCGGCGACGGGGGCGCGTCGGTCGCCCGGATGGCGGTCGCAGATCATCTGCAGCGGCTGAAGCGCTTGTTCGGGGTGCCCGCTGAGACGTGCGACGTCGGCCGCGAGAACCAGGTCGGCCGGCTCGTCGCCGAGGCCGTCGACGCCCGCCGATCGCAGCTCATCGAATCCCTTGTCGTACTGCCCCTCGCGAGCGTAGTCGCGCCAGCCCTTGTGGACCGAGGGCGTCCCGGCCGTGCGCGCGGGCCCCCGGCTCGCACCGGAGGGCAACGGCGCGGCAGCTACGCCGTCGGCCGGCGTTTCGTCTTGCTTTGGGCCGGGTGCGGCGTCGTCGGACTTGTACTGCGCGTCGGGCGGCGGGAATGTCCCGCCTTCACCCGAATGCAGAATGGTCGACCCGCCGAGCCAGGCGACTTCGACCCGCCCGCGGTCGACGAGTACCTGCGTAGCCCCAGACGGCCATTGCTGGACGGAGAACGTGGTACCCAAGACACGCACGCGTACCGACCCCGCCAACACTTGAAAGGACCGCGCGGGATTGGGGACGACGTGAAAGCGTGCTCCGCCTTTCAGCCGGCTGACCACGCGCTCGGGGGTTTCGAGGTCGGTCGAAAGCTCCGAATCGCGACCGAAAAGCTCGGCCATCGATCCGTCGACGTACCCCTTCGTGACGGCCGCCACGGTTTCCGAGGCCACGGCCTTCGCGTGTCCGAGCGCATGGTGCCGCGCGACAAGCACGCACAACGCCAGCGCGGCGCACGCCACGGCGCCATCCATTGCCCAAGCCACGCGCTTTCGACGACGCATCGCATCGGCAAAGGCGAGGACAGAGAGGCCCGACCATACATTACGCACGCGCAGCGGTCCCCCTTTGAGTCGCTGGTCGAGATGGCTCACGAGCGGTTCTCCGACAAGTGCATGAGAAGCTTCTGGTGCGCCTGGGCGATGCGCCGCTTGATCGTGGCGAGCGAGCGCCCGCAGAGGACCGATATTCGCTCCAAGCTCTCGCCTTCCACGTGCCGAAGCGTCCAGGGTACGCGCTCGCGCGTGGGAATCCGGTCGAGCGCGCCGTACACCTCTGCCACGAGGAGCCGTTCGGCGGGTCCCGCACTCGGCTCCGCCAGGTCGTCGTATGTATTCGCTTGACCGCGATCGACGAGCGACCAAAGTCGACGGAGGCGCAGATGTCGAATGCACCGCCGTACGGTGACCTTGGCGAGCCACGCCTTGACCTCCCGGTCGTCGTCGCGTCGCCGAAGACCATGGACAGCAGCCGCGAAGACTTCCTGGACTACGTCATCGACCTCCGCGACTCGACCGAGCACTCGCGACGCCATGGCCGCCACGTAGCGCGCGTATTCGGAGTAAATCTGCTCGATGGCCGGCGGCTCCGCGGACCTGCTGTCCACGGCCGGCGGCTTGCCCTGCGGGGCGGGTGTCCCCGTGCGCCCTCGGTCGTCCTCGGCGGGCAATGCGTAGGGCGAACGGACAAGGCGCAGCCGACGCTCAGGCGAGACCGATACGCTTCGCGCCTTCATCGAAGGATCAATGCCCCGGGGACCCCATGTGGCTCAAATGAACCATACGCGATATCGCGCCTTTTTGCGCACAGCGGCCCCTTGTGCGGGGGGGGCCCAAGGTATTTTTAAGCCGCGCGGCGTCGGGGGGCTCTAGGCTCGAGAGGTCATGACCCAGACCGCGACGCGCGAGCGCGACGCGACTCATCTGAGCCTGGTCGCGGGAGCGATGCAAATCGCGCGAGCCTTCGGCTTCTTCGCATTCACGCTCGCGTGGGCTGGCTGCGGATCCGAAACTCTCGGAACCGTCCTCTGGATACCGGATGCGAGCACTCCCCCCGAGCCGGTCAGCCTGCTCGGGCAATCGAGCACCATGGAGCACGGTGGGTCGGGCGGAGTCCCCTATGCCGATACTTGTCGGAACGATCAAGCGGTGACGGGCTATGCAGGTTCGCTAGCCACCGCGACGGTCTTGGTGTCGTCCAACGGCACCACCGTAACCGTGCAAACTCTCATCATCGGCAGCATTCAAACGGTCTGCGGCGCCTTGACCGTCGGCGCAGATGGCCGGCTTTTGACGAGCCCGGGTGACGCGCTGGCGGTGCGAGGAACCGAACCAGATGCGGGCCAAGCTGATGGTGGTCCGCCCATGTCGTGGCTCGAAGTGTGCCCGGACAACGAGGTCGTCATCGGCTTTTCTGGCCGAACTGGTGATTACGTCGACCAGCTCGTGTTCATTTGCGCAGAATGGACGTTCTCACGCATCGACGGCGGAAGCGCGGGCGAGGAGGAAGGCGCGGACGGTGCCGGCGGTGCAGGCGAGGACGGAGCCGCCGACGAGGGGGGCAACCCAAGCTCCGGCTGGTCGCTCGGCGAGATGACCACTCTGCCCCCAGCCGGCGGTCAGGGCGGCTCATCGTTCACACCCGAAATGTGCCCCCCCGGCCAAATGGCCCTTGGCAGTGAGGTGCATTCGGGGGTCGTCGTCGACGCATTCGGCCTCCTGTGCGGGACGCCCTCGGTGAACGACGATGGCGGCATCTGAGCATGCGCCGCGTCCTAGAGGCGACAGCTTGGGCAAGGCGATGAATTTGCGCCAAAGCGGTGTGCCACAATGTGCCGGTGAGCCCAGCCTGTCGCCCGTGCTCGCGAGACGCCCCGGGACGAGCATGGCTTTGGCGATCGGCTTTGCCCTTGGCCTAGCCGCCCTTGTCGCGAGCGCGTGCAAGGGCAGGCCGGAAACCGGGCAGCGTGAGGACTCAGCCTCATCGGGCGTCACGAAGCCGTCCGACGCTGCGGCCGGTTGCCGCGACAATGCGGCGTGCAGCCCCGGCCAGTATTGCGCGTTCGAGCCGGAGCTTTGCGGCAAGGGAAGGAAGCCCGGTACCTGCCGCGTGAGGCCACGGGCCTGCACGGGCTTCGCCTTCTCGCCGGTCTGCGGCTGCGACGGGAAGGTCTACGACAACGAGTGCGCTGCCCACGCGGCTGCCGTCGATCTCGCCGTCATGGGGGGGTGCGGGACGCGAATGCCGAGCTTTATCCCGTGCGGCAAGCAATTGTGCGACGCGCGCAAAGACTACTGCGCGATCTATCTGAGCGACGTCTTCGATTTGCCCACAGATTACTTCTGCAGGCCTCTGCCCGCCAGCTGTTTGCCCGGCGACGGCAGCATGCGGCGTGTCTGTGAATGCTTTCCGTCGGAGGTCGCATGTCGCAGCTTCTGCGGCGTCGTGACAACGGACGGCCTGCCGGGCTTCCACTTGACCTGCCAGGGAGTGCACCCGCGTTCGGAGGACCGCACACCGCCGCCGGATGCCGCGCACGGTGGTGAATAAGCCAAGCGGACGGATGATTGCAGCGGCGAAAGAATAGAGGCTCGGCCGCCGAAATCGTGAGCCGAAATGCAGCGGCCGCGCATTTCGACTTACCATGAACGACGCAAGCAAGCTGGCGCTCTGTCTCGGTTGTTTGGTGGGCGTGCTGAGCGTGGCGGACGATGCGGCGGCGCAATGCTGCCCCGACTACACGCTCTCCACCTCTTGCTCCAATCTGAAAAAGACACGATGGTGCATCGCCAACGACGCGCCGAACGGCTTCGGTACACGCACGCTGCCGGCCGTATTTTGCTCCTACGGCGAGCAAGTCGTCAGCACGCTCGAGTCGGTGTTCAACATCGAGGCGCCCCAGACTTTCGAGTTCGATCTAATGACGTGCGAGAGCAGCGGCGGCAACAACTGCACGCCGGGCCAGTCCACCGGCTACGCGCAAACGCCCACGAGCTGTGGCACGTTCGGCAATGCCGTCACGTTCGATGCCTTCACGGGCAATGCCTACAATACTCAGTATTTCTGGGGATATCTTCTGTCCCTGCACGAGGCCATCAATCAGTGGACGGGCCTGGCGAGCGGCGGGTGGCCGACCGACTGGTGGGCGGACCATCAAAGCGCGTTCCCCAATCTGATGGACTTTCACATCATGAATCTCATCGGGACGACCAACAACGACAACAACTTGCTGACGGGCGCCGCCGCGCAGAAGGCACGCTTCTATCCCGGTGGCGATAGCGCCGATCCGAAGGTCGTCGGTCTCGACAACGTGTACGGGATGATGCCCAACATGGACGGGCTGGCCGGTTTCAGCAAAGTGTTCTCGCTTGTGGCCGGTGACAAGATGACCTGGGGAAACCTGGGATCCAATCCGAACCAGAAGCTCTCGGAGTACGTCATCGCGTACATGGCGCTCGTCGTCGGCCAGAACGGGGGAGAGGTGCTCAAGACCGTGCAGGGGCCGAGCGCCAACGGCGGCGGTAACATCTGCAACGGCACCTCGGACGGTCAGGATCCTACGTACATGTGCAGCGAGTCTGACGTCGATGCGATTGCGACGGCGCACTGCGCGCTCGCGGCGAAGGGGCAGCCCGCCGCGGACCTGACTGCCTATGGAATGGGTGACTTCGCCAGCGTGTCGATGGGGCCCTGCGGCGCAACCTGCCCGGCCGAATGCGGTTGCGATACCTCCCCCATGCACTGCGTGGCTCCGTGGGTGGCGAAAAACGGGGGATTGGGCGGTGCCGACGCGGGTGAGACCGGCGTCGGAGGCAGCGGGGCGTCAAGCGGCATGGCATCGAGTGGCGCCTCTTCGACCGGTTCCGCGGGTGCCGAGACCGGAGCCGAATCGGGCCAATCGACCGGCGGTCAAAGCGCGGGGACGACTTCGGGCTTCGGTTCTGGGAGCGGCTCGACAAGCGGCAGCGCGAGCGGCTCGCCGACCTTGGGCGTCTCCGGCAGTTTGGGCGCAGCGTCGGGCGCGGGCGGTAGCGGTTCGGGCACGAGCGGCAGCGGTGGCTTGGCCGGCGGTGCCGGAGCGAGCGCGCCGAGCCCCACCCAGCCGAGCCCCCAAGGGCGGGGTTGCAGCTGCCGCATGGTAGGAACGCGCGCCGGGGGATCCGCCTTGTCGCAGATCGTCGCAGCGCTCTGCGCTTCGGTCATTGCCGTGTCGCGGAGACGGCGTGGCAAAACTCGACGTGGGTCGCCGCTGTGGATGCGGGGGTCGGCCTCTGTTGCCCGCGAGCCGCGGGCATGGGCTTCGCGTTCGAGGGGCATGCAGTCTTCACGGACCCCTATCCGGTCGTGCGCCTTCTAACACTACTCCGCCACTTTTCATATGGGTACGAAGGCGCGCACGGCGCGCGAGCAGTGTGGACAGGGAAGAGGCGCAATCAACCATCGGGCGAGGAGTCGTCGCACCGCCGGGAGGGTAAGCGGTGCGTCGGGTCGATTGCGCCTATGCGTATTTTTCGCGTAGCCGTAGGTGTTGAAGGAAGGCGAAGGCAACCATGCCGAGCACGGCGTGATGGTGCAGTCCGTGCCAAGAGCGTCCTTCGAAGTGATCGAGGCCGAGTTCCTCTTTCATTTGCTGATGCATTTGCTCACAAGACCAGCGCGCCTTGATGGTGGCGACGACCTTCTTGAACGAAGCCGATGCCGGCAGGCTCGATAGGTAATACTTCGTCTCGTCCGAGCGAAACTCGGCGATGAGCCAGACTTCGTCGCCAGGCAAGTGGTCGTTGGTGGTGTGCGCGCGTGGACCGTCTGCTGGACGTACCCGCGTCATGGCGAAGCGTCCGGATAGCGGGCCCTTCGTTCCTTTGCGCCAGGTGACTTTTCGCACGGCGCTCGGTCCGAGCTCCTCGATAACCTTCGCGACTGATTGACTCTTTTCTGTCGGTGTTCCTCTCGTGGGCATGAGCGTCATCGCAATGTTTGAGGGGCGGAGGGTCGAGAAGATTGAGGGAGGCGATGGCGTGGTTTCAGAAGGGG
>Ga0070761_10002508_pt1 | contig 11233 bp, 8 predicted proteins | sample HubBroMetageREF1_FD_66724 | JGI IMG/M metagenome (GOLD analysis project Ga0070761, IMG submission 66724) | Reference soil microbial communities from the Hubbard Brook experimental Forest, New Hampshire, USA - Hubbard Brook CCASE Soil... | ecosystem: Environmental > Terrestrial > Soil > Temperate...
CCATCTTCTGTTCCTGTATCGCGCGCGCTGGCGCGGCCGCAGGACCATGGCGCACGTTGCAGAAGCAGGCCCCGGTGGTCGCGGCGGGGGATGGGATTCCGCCGCAGGAAAAACGACCCGCGTTTCTCGGCCTGCGCGCGATTGAAATAGTAGGTTTGGTGGTCGGCGTTTTTATGCTCATGGCAGCCATCCTCGCCTACCTGGCGTTTTTCTATGTGACATACAGATTCCGGCGTCATTTAGTAGGGAAGACTTGCGGGGAGCAGGGAAGAATTCCACGCGGGATCGCCCTACGCGAAACGGCCGTCTCCCACACGAGGTGATATGCCACATGAGCAGGAACGTAAGGTGCGGAACTAAAGTTCGGGCGGCTTCATCTGCGCTGGGAGATGCTTCGGCGGATTGGCGGTAAACAGGATATACTTGAAACACTTGACCTCGAAGACACTTCATCAAAGTCTTGCGCCTTCGCGATTGAGAGATCGAGAGGCGTATTCCTTGGATTTGCGAGCGCTCCCGGAAAACTCACTCCGTCATGCGACAGGATGCGACCTGGCAGGATACGACTGCTCAGAATACGGGCGGTCCGGCCAAAGACGTGCATTTTGAGAAAATTCATAACGCTGTTTACAGTGGTGACACTGGCGTCAGCGGTGTTGTGGCGATCCTCTCCTGACTACCGGATGGCGGTTGAGGTGGTGGTTTCCGTGGGAGCGATCGTGCTGGCCGTGTCGGCTCTTTCGGCGCACAAGATTATCTGGGGAGTGGTTTTTCTCGGCCTTCTCGGCGTGTTCACACCTTTCCGGAGCAGCCAGTTTTCGAGCGCTCTGGTTTCCACGTTCGACATGCTGACGCTGGCGCTGTTTGCGGCGTCGCCGATCATGTTTCGAAAATCAGCGATCGAGTTCAGAAAATCGCCAACAAAGTTCGTTCAATAACCGAATCACAGGAGTTCACAATGTCCGGAATTAACGGCGACAAAGCCAGATTTCATCGGGAACGCAGGCAGAGGATCGCCAAGCGGAACCGAAATCGAGAACTCTTGAAGAGCCTGATCGAACAGCCGAAGCCGGCGGCGCCGGGTTCCGGGGCGAAAGCCAAGGCGGTGGCGGAATGACGACGACCATGGTGGCAACGGCGCTGTTGGAGCCGATTCCGAATGCGCTCAAGAAAAGGCGGGTGCTTCTGGTGGATGCATCGGCGACGAAACGCGAATTGCGCGCCGAAACGATGCGAAAGATGGGCATCGATGTAGATTGCGCGGCTGACATCGGCGAAGCGCGATCGTGGTGGCGGGCTGCGCTGTATAACCTGGTGCTGATGAACGTGGAAAATGACCTGGGACACCGGGATAAGTTTTGCGATGAGGTGCGGGGTGCAACGCCGCCGCAGCAACTGGCATTCCTGGTGGGCGGTCCCGATTTTCTGGCGACTCTGCCGATGGCGGAGGAAGACGCGTCTACCAGGAAGAGTGGGGATTACTCCAACACTGGCGACGTTAAGGCGGCGATGACGGCGGACATTGCGGGCCACCTGGGGCAACGCTGGGGAATTCTGGAAGCGTCGCGGAGAATCTCCGCGGTGCGGTCGTTGTCACACGCGCGTACCAAGGCGCTGCGGGAGAGACCCGCTCCGCCCCGGGATTCTGAAATCCGGCTGCCGAAGCGGGCGGGAGAATCGCGATCGCTGGATGATTTACTGAGAGAGGAAATGCAATGAAGAATCTTTATGTTGGAAATTTACCCCACAGCACAACCGAAGCAGAACTGCGCACTCTGTTCGAGACTCACGGAGCGGTGGAAAAAGTGAGCGTCGTCACCGACCGGGAAACCGGGCGGGCGCGCGGTTTCGGGTTTGTGGAAATGACCGATGCGAGCGAGGCGGAAAAGGCCATTGCGGCGTTGAACGGAACCCAGCTGGGGGGGCGCGCGTTGACCATCAACGAAGCGAAACCGAAGACGGATCGTCCCAAGAGCGGCGGGAGCGGCGGACAGCGCTTTGGCGGCGGTGGTGGTGGAGGAGGACGGGGACGCGATGATTACCAGGGACACGCGCGCCAGCCGCGCGAGCCGCGCTGGTAAGTTCCTCTGCTGAAGTTTTGCGGGTGAGGATTTCGCCGGCTGAGCGTGTTCGGCGACGCCTTCTCTGGGAAGCCAGGGGAAGATTCGTCTGGTGGCGCGGCTTGCCGGGCGACCATAGAGACTCACGATAAGAAACTGACGATAAGAAACTATTGAGATTGGGAGACTGGGTATGCCACGAGGCCGATCAACATTTACCAAGCGCCAGAAGGAACAAACGCGCCAGCAGAAACAACGGGACAAGGCCGAGCGCCGGGTGCAACGCAAGCAGGACAAGCCGGAAGGCAGCGTTGACGACATGGATGACTTGCAGGAGCACGCCAGGGCACAGGCGGCGTTGTTCAACATCGGGGTCGAAGAGCCGGGCGCGGAAGAACCCACGCCGGATAGCGGGAACGAGCGCTAGGGTTGGAAGAGTTAGGTCAAGCGCTTGCGGCAAGAGTGCCCGCACCACACGAGCAAAACCAACATCAACGGGAAAGAGTTTTCCTACGCGGACGATTTCTTCTTGGTGGGTTTGGGCTTTAGCGTCTTGGCGTATTCGTAGCTGAGCTCGAGATACTTCTTCAGTTCTCTTGTGTTCGCCAACAACGGGGCCGGGACTGCTACATACTCTGGCATGACGGTGCCGTAAGCCTCAAACAGCGTCGTCTTGTATTTCTTCAGAAACTCCTCCCGCTTATCCACAGGAAGCCGGATCGCCAGGCGCGACTGGTGTAGAAGCGTGAACATGTTCCCGTTCACGGACGTGTAGGGATTGGCTGCGCCTTTGCGTTCAATCTTCGGGTTGGTGGCGATTAGCTGATCGTAGAGAGATTCTTCCGGAGAAATGGGTTTTTTGGGAGTGCCCATGGTGTGCCCTCGTTGCGGAATCGAGGATACATCGGAGGATGGGGGATGGCAAAGGTCGTGCCGTCCGTCGGGACCTGTTGGACTTGGCCGCCTATACCCGGCACTTCCGTGCCGGGCTTTCACATGGCGCCCCTTCGGGGCTTTTAATGGAACATCCCGAAAATAGGGCGCGAAAACGGCCGAAATCTTGCGGACCAGCGTGTCTGCTCAGGGACGTCGAAATCGCAGACCAGCGTCTGGCCCAGGGACGTCAAAATCCCCGCCTTCTTTCTCCAAAGAACGGAGAAACAAGGGCTGGGCACCCGCGGAGTCCTTAGTGCAAGACGAGAATGGACGGACAAAAACCAAGATCAACGGTGACCGACAGCAGCGTCCGTCGTACACAACCAAAGTCAAAAAACAACGTCAACGTCAAAAGGCGGGCGGGCATGAGTGCCCGCCCCACACGAACAAAACCCACATCGACGCCAAAGGACAAGAGTGTCCGTCCTACACATTCGCCTACACGAAGACTTCGCCGGGTAGGGCGGTTAGGGTGCGGCTGGCCAGGGTGTTTTGAATTACGGGCTTCGGACGGTCGCCGGACGATGGGCCCACTTGCATGCGTTCGATGCGGAGCTTCAGGGTACGCTCGATGTCGCGCAGCTGTAGAATTTCAGCGGCAGCGACCAGAGTGGTGGCGTGGCCCTGGGATCCGGCCCGTCCGGTGCGACCCACGCGGTGAATGAAGTCCTCGGCCATTTTCGGCAGATCATAGTTGATGACGTGGGCCACGTCGTCGACGTGCAAGCCGCGCGACGCAATGTCGGTGGCGACGAGGATCTGATGACGGCCGTCCTGAAATCCACTGAGGGCTCCGTTGCGCTGCGACTGCGAACGGCCGCCGTGGATCAGGGCTGCCGAAAAGCCTTCCCGAGAGAGTGTCTTGGCCAGGCGTTCGGCGCCGCGTTTGGTGCGGGCGAAGATCAGGGTCTGCCCGGGTTGAGATTCCAATAACTGCCGCAGCACGTCGAGCTTTTCGCCGGGACGCACTTCGTACGCTTTCAGCTGCACGCTTTCTGCGGGCTTGAGGACTGAACCGAGAGCGGCGCGCACGGGCTCGTGCGTGTACTCATGCACGAGGCGGGCGACGGAACTCTCCATGGTGGCCGAGAAGCACAGAGTCTGGCGGCGCGTGGGCAATGCGGCAACGATGCGCTGGATGGCCGGCAGAAAGCCCATGTCGAGCATGCGGTCGGCTTCGTCGAGCACGAGCATCTTGATGTTGCGCACGTCGGCCAGCCGTCGATCCATGAGGTCCTGCAGGCGGCCGGGAGTGGCGATGACCAATCCGGTTCCGGCGCGCAGGCCATCGATCTGGGCCTTTTCCGAAACGCCTCCGATAACCAGCGCTGCGCGGGGCAGAGCTTTGTCGCGGATGTTCTCGTAGGCTTCGTGGACTTGCATAGCCAGCTCACGCGTGGGCAATAACACCAGCACGCTGGCGCTCCGCGACGGCTCGCGGCGCAGCAATTCGATCGCGGGAATCAAAAAGGCGAGGGTTTTTCCGGTGCCCGTTTGGGCGGTTCCGATTACGTCTTTGCCTTCGAGTGCCGGCGGAATTGCGCACTCCTGGATTGGGGTTAACGTGGTGAATTGAGCTGCCGCCAACTTCTGCTGCAAGGCAGGAGATAAGGGCAGTTCTGTGAATGTAGTCATTTAAAGTTTGGTTCTTTCTGGAGGGGCTTGTTGTCACACACACTCAGACACACGTCTGGAGTCTCATGCCGCTCGCATTTTAGATTTGGCGCTGAAAGAGACGGCAGGCAGGAAAAGCGGAGATGAAACTGGTCCGATGAACGAACTCAACGAGGACCACCGCGTGACGAGCAGACCGCAGTAAAAGCGTCAACCACAGTATAGCAGATCTGTGGCGGAGAGGGTTTACTCAAGAGTATCTAAAGACCAGCAGCTTCCGAGCAAGAGGTCATTCGGGGAGGTTGCTCGGGAGGGTCGGATCACCATGGCACAGGGTGCCAACTTTGGGGTAGGCCCTCAGTTCGAAACTCAGGGACTGCCGAAATCTGTGATGGAGCTTGGAGTGCCGTACCCACCCTTCAAAGGACGAAAAAGTGGGCTTCCTGCCCGCCTCCCAGGTCTCGCAAAATCAGCGAGACCTGGAGCACCCAGATCATTCAGTCCGTTTTGGTCATGCGGCAGCATGTCTGCGCGGTAAATCCCGGCGTCGTACATGCGCGACCGGTTTCTCGTGCAGCAGCAGTTCGGTTGCCTGGACACGCCGCTCAGTGTGAAACCACTTCTGTACCACGCTGTCATTCAGGAAATTGGCCAAGGCCAGCAGGCTCATACCCTGATGGTGGACCATCCAGCACCGCACCAGTTGATGACGAGGCTGCCAGAATTTGCGTTTCGACGAGAAGTCTGCAGCTTCGTAGAAGCCATAGTTCCCAAACCATCCCATGTCAGCCATTCTATGTAGATTGCGCACGGCTTCCACCGGATCAGTATCCAGCGCGAGAAAGGTTGAATAGGGGGATATCACCAGCGCATTTATCTCTTGTTTGTGCAAAGCAAGATGAGAAAGGCCAAAGGCGTAGTACTGGTAATTTCCGGCCTCGTCGAGTTTGAAATAGGCGGATTCGGAAATGCCCCAAGGAACGCCTTTTCGCGCAGCGTATGTCTGTTGCGAACGTACAGCTGCCGCCCGTGTGCGCTCCAACAGCGTGTTGGGGTAGGAGCGCATCCAGAGCGAAGGCATTAAGTATTCGAACAAAGTTCCCGTCCAGGAGAGCAGCACCGGCCGCCCGCCATCCAGCGTGTGGGTTCTGCCAAGCAGGAACCAGCTCTCTTGGGGAATATCTTCCTTGGCGATGGCCACAAAGACAGCTGTGCGAGACTCGGTACAAATCAAGTCGTAGCAAGCAGGATGCAGACGATTGGTTTCCACATCGAAGCCCACGGAGACGAGTTTGCGGTGGGTGTTGAGCAACAACTTGAAGTCCATTTCCTCGGCCAGCGTCCGGGACACATTGGCGATCATTCGCAGATCGGCGATCAGGCGCTCCGTGTTCGCCCGCGCTTTGAGAAGCTGGACGCGAAGGCGTCCGTACAAAAGTTGTTGTTCTTCGTTTGTAGAGTGGTTTTTAGAACGGAGCGCAGCTTCTACCTGGTTAATCAGTTGGTCGATGAAGAGCGGCAACTGCTCCAGCGCGATGGTGTCCATCAGTTTAAGATTGATGGCGGCATTATCCCGCAATGCGGCAAACTCCGGCGAAAACCATGGAGCATATTCGTCCACTGCCTGCTGAATACTGCGAAGCCGCAGCTCGGCTTCTTCGGCAAACCATTTTATTTCGGCGGCTTTTTTGGATTTGGCAACAGTTTGGCGAGTTTGCTCGAAAACTGTTTCGGGCAAGCCGAGCATCGATTGCAGCCAATTGTCGGTATTGCATTGCCGTTCGCAGGTCGAGAGCACTTTTCGTGGAAACGCATGCCCAGCCGACAGCACGCGGAGATAGTCGAGGAGGCCCTTCGATAAGCACGATTGCAATACGGGCTGGAGCAACCGCTCCATTGATCCCTGCTGCAGAGTCCAGAGAGAAGCCAGCAAGTTTCCGCTATCCACCGAGGAAACAAACTGGGGAGCCAATGGCTGAAGGGTACGAGTTTCATACCAGTTCAGGACGTGTCCGCCATGCTTTTTCAGACTCGATACCGTGGCCAATGTTCGAAGAGTCTGCTCAGCAAATTCGGGTACTGTCAGATATCCGAATTCACATGCCACTTGCCGCGCATTGAGGAGAAAGCCGATGTTGGTGGGAGATACGCGTGCCGCTATTGCGGCAGGTTGTTCCTGAACGTTGTCCGGTATCAACCAGTTGTGCTCGGCGGTGCTGTACTCGGCAAAATATCGCCAGGTTTTCAAAGCCGCGCGGCGAAGGAATGCTACGTCTTTAGGAGAAGCTTGCGTACGGCCCGTGGCCGGAGGACGATTCAGCCAAGTGGAAATCCACTTGCTGCAAGCCCACAGTAATAAGATTGGCAGCGCAGCCGGGAGCGCCTGCGGCCGCACCGACCATACGAGGACTCCTAACAGGATGGCGAGTAAGGGCATCCAGTTGAGATACGAATCCAAAGTCGCGCGCTCTCGAGTGGCAAGCTCGGATTCGGCCGCCGTTTCCCACTGCAAGAGCCGATCCTGCGTGACAAAGCGCCTGATCAAGGTTCGCACAACCGCATCAATGGTCAACATCGTCTGATGGGGAAGGAAGATCAAGGTAAAAAGAAGATTGACGTTCGCCGTGTAGAACCCATTCAGTGCTTCTTGGGCGACCGTCAAATCGAACATAAAGAGGGCGCGGAGCAGGTTTCCGCCGAACTGGACCCACGTCGGTAAGAACAAAATACAAATGGTCGCCAGCGTCCATGCCCACGACAAGCTGCCGAACACGCACCATCCAGCTACCAGCAGAAAGAATGTTGCGGGTTCCACCAGGCTGCGGCGCAAATTGTCGAAAATCTTCCACCGGGAAATGAGTGAGATGGGATTAGGGACGCGATCCACGGCTTCACCCGGAACCTGAGGAAATAACCATCCCACGATCTGCCAATCCCCGCGCAACCAGCGGTGCTTGCGGCGATTGTAAGCACTGTAGTGAGAAGGATAATCTTCAATGATCTCGATATCGCTCACCAATCCCGCGCGCGCATAAGCTCCTTCGAGCAAGTCGTGACTCAAAAGAGAATTTTTAGGAAAGCGGCGGTCGAGGACCTGATGAACGGGATCCACTTCGTAGATTCCTTTTCCCGTGAAGCTACCCTCTCCGTACAAATCCTGATAGGCGTCAGAAATCGCCCGGGTGTAGATATCGAAACCCGTTTCCCCGGCGTAGATGGCTGCGAGCCGCGAGCGGGCAGTGCTCTGCACGCTGACGCCGACGCGCGGCTGCAAGATGCCATATCCGGCAACCACAGTTTTTGTTTGAGGATCGATGATGGCCTGGTTCAAGGGATGCGCCAGAGTTCCGATCATGCGGTGCGCCGTTCCTCGTGGCAGCTCGGTATCCGAGTCAAGCGTAATCACAAACCGGATACTTGGGAGGGTTGGTAGCTTCCCAACCTTCACCGGGAAATTGTCATATCGTTGCCGGAGCAGGTTGTTGAGGTCGAGCAATTTGCCGCGCTTGCGTTCCCATCCCATCCAGGATTTTTCGCGCGGGTTGTAAGCACGATGCCGATGAAACAGGAAGAACGATCCCTGGTTCTGACTCTCGTATTTTTCATTTAACTCGTGGATCAAGTTTGAGCAGAGCGTGACCAGCGGATCGCTTTCCCGTGCAGGTTCACGAGAATCGGGTAAATCGGTGACGAGCGCGAAATGGACATGGGGATCATGGTTTCCCAGAAACCGCACTTCCAGATTCTGAACGAGGTCCCGCACTTGTTTTTCGCTGAGGAGCAGACTAGGGACAGCGACCAGGGTGACGCAATCGTCCGGAATTGTTTCACTGAAATCGAGTTTAGGAAGAATTTGCGCCGGCAGCACAGATGTGACCAGATAATTCATCAGCCGCACTGCGCTCTCTGAACTCGGCAAAAGCAAGATCAGCATCGAAAATAAAATCAGGCCAAGCGAAGTGAAGGAATCGGTGAGGAACATACCCGCTACGGACATAATCGCAAGCGTGAGAAGTGGTATGCCCATCAAAAAACATTCATCGGGATGGTTCCGCATGAATGCCTGTATTTTCTGAGTAAACGGGGGACGGAAGCGAGCTTTCTGATGGAGAAACGGCATTCCCTTATCGATGAGGTAATACCCGACATGAGACTCTCGTAGAGCAACGCGTGGCTGTTCGCCGGTGCGGTGCGAGGCCTCCTCGGCCAACGCCACGACGGCCTTCGCAACTTCGACCTCGGTTAAATCGGAATGCTTTGCGATATTTGATACCTGGGTTCGGTAAAAGTGGCGGCTTTCGTAGTCCATTCGGCCGTAGGCGCCAGCCGGGTCACGCCGTAGGATGCCGTCGACCGCCATGAGCGGTTCGAGGACATCCTTCCAGGTCGCCTGTCCAATGTCTCGCAGACTACGCACGCAAACACCCACACCCTGCAAGTCTTCATTTCGCTCGCTTAGAAGGCGCTTGGCACGCGCCGCAATCTGCTCCAGAAGAACCAGCTTAAGCGCCGAGACGATCGTCCAGAGCTCGTTTAGTTGCAAGGGTGTGGTCTGCTGAAAAACTTCCAAAAACAAAGCGAATTCCTGCTCGTTGAACTCGTAGGAAACGATCTGGAGATACCCCTCGGCGAGGGCCAACACGCGGGGAACGGTTTGGCCGCTCGGAGTACGAACGTGCGTTATCTTCGCTTTGGTTTTGAGGAATTCGACGGTATTTTGGAAATCCGCATACAGAATGCGGCCATTGTCGTAAAGCCAGCGGAAATCATCGGAGGTTGGCATTTCCGGCGCCGGCAATTCCAGGGCTGCAAATATCGGCTTTAAGTCATGCGCCAGAACACGGCTACGCTCGGCAAATGTGTGCGACGAAGGAGAGTTCGGCAGCCACGCTAAGGTATGCGCAAGCTCTGCTGCACCTTCCGGTATTAGTTGCCGATTCTGGACCGCATGAGTGCACTCCGGCTGGCGTTCGATTTCTGCGGTGATCCCTTCTAAATGTGCATTCTGCGGCATTGCGGTATGAACTCCTATGACCCGGTTTTATCGATAAGTGGCAGCTTGCATTTCGAACATTTCTGCGTAGCGTCCCGCGAGATCTATTAGCGTTTTATGGTTGCCATCTTCGGCGACTCTTCCATTTTCAAGCACTACGATGCGATCGGCCATCCGTACGGTTGAAAATCGGTGCGAGATGAAGAGGGCGGACTTTCCTGCGGTAAGGTCGGCAAACCGTTGAAAGACTTCAAACTCGCTGCGCGCATCGAGCGCCGCGGTAGGCTCATCCAGAATCAGAATTTGGGCATCTCGAAGGTAGGCGCGGGCGAGGGCGATTTTCTGCCATTCGCCGCCCGAGAGATCCACGCCACTTTCAAAGCGCCGGCCCAACATTTGTTCGTAATCGAGAGGAAGTCTTTCGATTACTTCGTCGGCCATGCTTTTGTCGGCAGCCGTTTTCAGGAGCGACAGGTCATGGATGGCATCGATCCGTCCGACCGCGATGTTTTCGCGCGCGGTCATTTCATAGCGCATGAAATCCTGGAAAATTACGCCAATTTCGCGGTAGAGATCCTCAAGGTCGTACTCCCGGAGATCGACCCCATCTAAAAGAATCTGGCCTTCGACGGGATCGTAGAGCCGCGTCAACAACTTGACGACGGTGGTTTTGCCTTCCCCGTTTTTCCCGATCAGCGCCACTCGCTCTCCGGCGCGGAGATGAAAATCCAAGCCGTTCAGCACCATCCGGGAAGTTCCTGGATAGCGGAACGAAACATTGCGAAATTCGAATCCCCGCACAATTGGGCGAGGAGCCGGTAGGGCATGGGGCTTGGAGCGGATGGTAGGCTGCATTTCGAAAAATGCAAGCAGATCGGTCAGGAACAACGCCTGATCCGCAATGCTGGAAAGCGAAGAGAAAATCTGTTCGATGTTGGCGCTCGCCTGCACAACCGCCCCGGTCAAGAAAGTCAGCGTGCCGATAGTCAGGAATCCGGTCACGGTGCGCCAAATTACGTAGACATAGGCCGAGTAATAACCGGCGGTGCCGATCATGGACAGGAAAGATCCTGCAATCAGCCTGCGGCGGGCGAGATCAACATTTTCGCGATAAATCTGGTCTGAGAGACTGGTGAACCGTCCGATGAGGAAATCTTTCAAGCCAAACAGTTTGAGTTCCTTGGCAGCTTCCCGGCTTCCTCCGAGCACACGCAGGTAGTCAAGCTCTCTGCGGACGGGGGTTTGGCGGAAGTTCTTGGCGTACCCAAGAAATGCGAAGTGACTTTCGCCGAGAAACGCCGGAATAATGCCCGCAATCAGGAACAGCAAAAGCCACGGCGAGAACACGAGAATCGAAACCGACATGGCGACGGCGGTAATCACCTGCTGCACCAACCGTCCTATGGACTGAATCATACCCAGGCGGTCGGTGGCCTGCACCCGCGCCCGCTCCAGCCGGTCGTAGAAAATCGGATCTTCGTAAGCAATAAGATCCAGTTCCGCAGAGTGCTTCATCACCCGAATGCTGATGTGGCGGGTATATTTGTCGGCCAGCAAAGCATCGAGATAGTCAATTGTCCGGGCGAGAATGCTGCCGATGATGGCGATGGCGAACTCTGCCGCAACCAAC
>Ga0070761_10002509_pt1 | contig 11233 bp, 9 predicted proteins | sample HubBroMetageREF1_FD_66724 | JGI IMG/M metagenome (GOLD analysis project Ga0070761, IMG submission 66724) | Reference soil microbial communities from the Hubbard Brook experimental Forest, New Hampshire, USA - Hubbard Brook CCASE Soil... | ecosystem: Environmental > Terrestrial > Soil > Temperate...
GCACGCGATATTCGCGGCGCAAGCGGCCGGAACTGCCACCGTCGTCCGTCACGGTGACGACTGCGGCGAGATCCGCGATGGGCAGCCGCACGCGTTCTTTCTTGCGCCTGGCGACATATTCCTTCAGCCCGCGCAGAACGGTCGAGAGCCCCGTGCCGCCACCCAGCGCCACAATGCGCACGGGTTGAGTTCGCAGCTGCGATTTGCTTTTCACCAAACGATTTTCACCACCCGATTTTCACGCGCAACTTGCCCAAAATTATTCTCACGAAGATTTGCAACGGAATGTTTCACGCCGCGAATTCCCAGTCGAAGTTCCGGGCGAACTTGCTGGCAAATTTCTGGCCCCGCACGCGCAACTCAGCCCGCCGAACCGTCTCGCTCCGGGTAGAGCAATTCAGTGAAGCGCGGGTCTTCCTGCAGGAATGCGAAATCCTCGTCGTTGCGCGCGTGATAGCGATTTTCCGGGCGGAGTTGGATGGCAACTTTCAGATTCTGCATCGCCGATTCCGCTTCGCCGGTGAGGCAATCCAGGGCGGCCATGGCGTAAACAATGTGGTCCGCTTTCGGCGCGGATTTGCGCGCGCGGTCCAGGTGCTCGCGCGCTTCGTCCCAGCGGCCCAGGTTCATCAGGGCAACTCCCTGGGTGTAATGCTCCTCGGCGGACTTAAGTGCCGGAACGGGAGGGCGTGAAATCCGCTGCTCGCAGATGCGTATATGCATCTGGGCGCGGTCGCCGAGCTCCTTGCTGGGGCCTTCCAGGACGCGTTCCAGGGACTGCTTGGCGCGCTGGAACTTCTGCTGCTGGAAGTACTTAAGGGCTTCTTCGTAGAATTTCAGCTGTGCCTGCTTGGCGGGTGCGTCTGGGTCCGGGGGAAGCGCGGCGGCTTTAGCTTTCCCGCTGGCCTTTATTGTCTTCTTTTTCAGTAGCTTGTGGCTTTTGTGGGAGGCTTCGGTAGCCCGGATCGTGCGACGTTTCACGGTCACTCTCCGCGAAAAACTATAGGGAACATAGCAAAGTCGCGCAGGCACGTCAATGCGGCGATCTCCCTGCGAAGTTTGGGAGGCGCGGCCGGAAAGCGTTCGTTCGTCAAACAGACCCTGACCCCTCCGCCGAATCGGGCATACGGCGACCGGAAAATCCACGGAGATCCTTGCGAAATCAGGAGTTGACGACGCGTTTCGCGGCGCGGTGGCGTAGCCGGCCTAGGCTCTTGTTCAATACATGCTCCCGTTTCAGGAATGGCAGGACTGGTGCCTGGCGCTTTTCGATTCGGCTGCGGGCTTTGATGAGGCGCGCGGTGGGCCCGAAGTTTTCGATGGCGCGTTCGAGAGTGGCGATGGCGCTGGCGCGTCTGCCTGCGGCTACGTAAACTTCCGCGAGATTCAGGTGAAATTGCGGCTCTTTGCCCTTCAGCTGCAGGGCGGTCTCGCACAGGTGCGTGGCTTCATTCCACTTTTTTTCGGCGCGCGATACCGCCAGGCCGAAAAACGAAAGGTAGTATGGATTTTGGCTTTCGATTTCGACAGCTTGGCGCAGGTGGGGGAGAGCGTCTTTCGGGTAACCGTTCTTCAGCAGTTCGACACCGTCTTTAAACTGGATCAGCGCATCACTTTCTTTCATTCTTGCACCTCCCTGATTTCCGGTCGGCTGGAGGGGCCGGAAGGTTTGGAACGCGGCCTCGCAAAACGGCTGGCAGTCACCACTAGCGTAGAGAAAAGCGACGACAAAAACTACTGGTCTGGCGGACAGGTAGGGTCCGGGCGCGATTCGAGGATGTTTGTGGGTGGTGGCGTCGCACGAGTCAGAATCCCGGCGGGCGCTCGCCGAATACGTTGAAGCTGCGCTCCAGCGCTAGGCCTGCGCTGGCTACGGTGCCTTCATCGAAGAGGCGTCCGATGAGCGTGACGCCGTGTGGGACGCGGCGCGACGGCGAAAACTTGGGCAGCGGGTGCTGCGGATCCGGCGCCCAGTCGCTGCGCGCTTGCGAAACCTGCACAAATCCGGCGCGCAGGGTGAGCGAAGGATGTCCGGTGAAATTGGTGATCGTCAGCATCTCATCGCGCAACGACGGGACCAGCAGCAAATCCACTTCGCTGAAAACGCGGGCCATCTCAATGGCTACTTTGCGCCGCAAACGGTCGGCCTGCACGAAATCCACCGCTGAGAGAAAGCGCGACTGGCGGAAAGTATTGGGCCACGCGTCTGGCACCTGCATTTTCAGCTGATCCAATTGGTGATCGAGCGTGATCTCTTCGAATGCGGCGCCGGCTTCGGCGAACAATATTAATTCCAGCGAATCATAGGGCCAATCGGGAATGGAAACTTCGATAGGAACCATGCCTAGTTTTTTCACCGTGTCGAGCGCTGCGCGATCCACGTCAGTTGCGCCGCGGCCATTCATCCACGCGGGGAAATAGCCGACGCGCAGGTCTTGCACGCTCGCGCCCGCAACGAAATCGAGCTTGCTGGGAACGCTGTCGAGGTCTCCGGCGTCGGGACCGGTGATCGCCTGCAGCACCAGCATCGCGTCTTCGACGCTGCGCGTCATGGGGCCGAGTTTATCGAGCGACCAGCAGAGCGTCATCGCGCCGGTGCGGGCGACGCGGCCGTAAGTGGGACGTAATCCGGTGACGCCGCAGCGCATGCTGGGGCTGACAATGCTGCCGCCGGTTTCGCTGCCGACCGAAAAACCTACCAAGCCCGCGGCAGTCGCGGCGCCCGGGCCTGCGCTGGAACCTGACGCGCCTTCTTCGAGCAGCCATGGATTCACGGTCTGGCCGCCGAACCATATATCGTTGAGCGCGAGCGCGCCGAGGCTCAGTTTTGCAATCAGCACCGCGCCGGCTTCTTCGAGACGCTGCACTACTGCGGAATTTCTGGTGGGGATGCGATTACGAAAAGGTTCGGCGCCGTAGGTGGTGGCAATTCCGGCGGTGTCGAGCAGATCCTTGCCGCCCCAGGGAATGCCGTGCAACGGGCCGCGATATTTTCCGACGGCGATTTCAGTGTCGGCTTGTTTGGCTTGCGTGAGCGCGAGGTCGCGCGTCAACGTGATCACGCAGCGCAGCTTTGGATTGAAGCGTTCGATGCGCTCGAGATAAATTCGCGTGAGGCGTTCCGAAGTAATTTTCTTGGATTCGATCCAGCGCGAGAGCTGGGTGACGGAAGCGAAGGCGATGTCTTCGTCGCGCGTGGGCAGCGGGCCGGGATCGTTCTGGGTGCGAATGAATTGATCGCGCTCCGGACCTACTTTCATGCCGGGGAGCACGGGATTCCAGCGCGTCGCGGGAGAAATTGTTGATTCCAGCGCGACTTTTTTCGGGCCGGTGCGGCGTTCGTAGAGCGCGGCCATCGAGTTGCGCCAGTTGCCGGCTGCTTGCGCGCGCTCCGCGGCGGTGAGTTCGACGCGCACCAGTTTTTCGGCTTCGGCGAAAGTTTCGGGTGATACTTCGGGGCCTACCGCTGGAGCAGTGCCGAACGCTGACGGCGTGCCGGGCTGCTCACCCGGTGACGACGTTGCGGACTGCGACGTTGCAGGTTTTTGATTTTGTGCTTGCAACACCACCGCTGCACTGAACAATCCCGCCGCTGCATCAGCCAGAAATTCCCTGCGCGACTTCGCCATGCTTCCCCCTGCCGCGATTCTCTTCTTGTGCGTGTGGCATACATTTCTAACATCACGCGCATAGGGATAGCAAAACCGCGGCGAGGGCTTCGATGTGCGAGGCGCGAAGCTAGTTGTTCGCTGTTTCAACTTGCTGGCGATTTTGGCAGAAAATAGTTGATTAGAATTGGGCGCGGCTGTTTGTTTTCAGTGAGTTACAGTGATTTCTAATCGCCGGCTCGTTAATTAGAAATCTCCGTAGTTCTACGATCCGGCATCCGCATACTTGCGCTTCGTTGTGTTTGTGGGTGCGAGGCGGGGAGAATTTCGGCGCGGCTGCGGAGCGCGCTGAGCAGATTCTTGTGGATCGTGATGCCGCCGCGAATCCGATGTTGTCGCGCAGATTTTGAAAATCATTCATTTTTTTCACTCCCGCATCACGCTAACCCGCGCAAGTCGAAAGCGCAGCCTGTACGACCGAACAGAACTGGTACAGAACTAATACTACCTGTCCGAAAGTAAGCTCTGAACCGTACGTCGTTGTGGTTTTCGATGATCGAGCGGATAAACCCGCACCCTTCAAAAACCGAAGGGTGGGGCAACCACGCCTGGATTGTGCAAGGCGTCGCACGGAAGAGGATCGGGCGACGCAACGGTGGGCACGTGCGCGTCTGTTTCCGAGCGCATCGAATGGAACAGCATGAGCCTGCGCAACGGAGCTCCCTGCCCGAAAGCACTTAATGGCCGTTTTTGTCCGGTGTTAGGCCGTTATGGGGCTTTCGGTGGCTGGTGGCAGTCGTCTAATATTGAAGCTTCGAGGAGCTAAGGAGGCTTTATATGTCCGATGCAAAAACGGCAGTTCTGGTGGTGGATGCGCAGGAATCTTTTCGCCATCGTCCTTATTGGAGTGATCGCGATGCGCCGGGGTTTATTGAGCGGGTTTCGGCGCTTACGGAAGGCGCTAAGACGCTGGGTATTCCGGTGGTGCAGATTTTCCATGTGGAAGACACCGGGGCCTTCTCGATTGCATCCGGCCAGGTGAAGACCATCGCGGGGCTTTCGTTCACACCCGACGCGGAGTTCCGCAAGGGCCGGCACAGCGCGCTGATTGGGAGTGGGCTGGACGTGTGGCTAGTGGAACATGGCATCCGGCGGGTGATCATCTCCGGAATTCGCACGGAACAGTGCTGCGAAACCACGGCGCGACATGCTTCGGACAGCGGGTATGAGGTTTTTTACGTTACGGAAGCGACGTTAACGTTTGCCATGCAGGATCGTCATGGAAGGCAGTGGAGCGCGAAGGAAATCAAGGCGAGGACGGAGTTGGTGCTGGAGGATCGGTTTGCGCGGATTGTGAGTGTGAATGAGGCTTTGGGGCGGGCGGACGTTGTTGGGCGGTGACGAAGTAACCGAGGCTGCTGGCCTCAGCGGCCAAACAGCTTGCGGAAAAATTCGCGATGCCTTTGTGGCAGCGGTCTTCACACCGTCATCGGTGATAGCCGCACGACCGATGGCGCAGTAAAGTGCGCCGCTACCACAGCAAAGTCCAAGGCGCCCAGCTAAAGCTGGCCGCTACAAAGTCAAAACCTCGGCCTACGTTCATTTTCCCGCAAACTGTAAAGCCGCTGTGATCTTGAGGCGGTTGCGGCACGGCTGATGCCGGGCCCCGACGAAAATCGGTGTTTCTCACATGGAGCTGCCGCGGCAGAAGATCGCGGCTTCAAGGGCTAAAGCCCTCGTGCCCGCGAGCTGCTACGGCGGGGCTGAAACCCCGCCCTTCCGGTCCAGCCATTGACGGGATGGCTGCGACAAGGTGCGCGTGACGTGCGCATTCCGTTCTGAGCTGGTTCGGGGGAGAGCAATGAGGAGGCCCGGCGATGCGGAACATGCAGGTTTACGTGGTGCTGCCGCCACAGCTCTTGTTGCTGGATTTAGCGGGGCCGCTGGAAGTGTTGCGCTGGGCCAATCACGTGCAACGAGCGGTGCAATTCGACGTGCGATACATCGGACCGGCCGCTTCGATGCTGACTTCGATCGGCGTGGTGGTAACAGCTATTGAACCATTGCCTGACAAAGTGCCGCCGGGGGCGATGGTGGTGGTTGCTGGCAGCGCGGACCAGGCGATGGGTGATTGGGGCGGCGGTGCGGCAAGATTGCAGAAGAAAAATGCCGGTGAGGCCGCGATCGTCGCGTGGCTGCGGGCGCACATTCGACCGGGCCATAAACTGATTTCCATTTGTTCCGGCGCGTTACTGGCGGCGCGAGCGGGGCTGCTGAATGGGCGCGCGTGCACGACTCATTACAGCTGCTGCGCGGAGCTTGCAACGCTGGCCCCGAAAGCCAAGGTGCTGGAAAACCGGCTTTATGTGCAGGATGGCGAGTGCTATTCCAGCGCGGGGATCACGGCGGGGATTGATTTGATGCTTTATGTGGTGAGCCAGCTGGCGGATCAAGCGGCGGCAGTGGCGGTGGCGCGTTACCTGGTGGTTTATATGCGGCGGAGTGGGGCTGATCCGCAACTTTCACCTTGGTTGGAGGGGCGCAACCATATCCATCCAGCGGTGCACCGCGTGCAGGATGCGATGATCAGCCGACCGGCAGAATCCTGGACGCTGAGCAAACTGGCGCGGCTGGGCGGGGCGAGCAATCGTCACCTTTCGCGATTATTTCACCGGCATGCGGGGATGAGCATTACGGATTACCGCAATCGGTTGCGCGTGGCGCTGGCTCAAGAATTGCTTAGTCAGACTCAGCTGGACATGGAAATTGTGGCGGAACGTTCGGGGTTCGCTTCGACGCGGCAATTGCGGCGGGCTTGGCGAAGATTGCACAAGACGGCGCCACGGCAGGCACGTGGGCGCACGCATGCTTGAGCCGCGATGTGTGCAACGAGCGTGGCGGCGGGCATTAGTGGACGTAGTTGATTGCTACCGCTGGGGTGATGGTGGTGGGGGTGTTGTGGCCTAGGGCGATTATGCGGGTGCCAACGAGGACGCCGATGGTGGGCTTCCAATTGTATTCGAGGGCTGGGGCGAAGCCGATGGCGTTGCTGGAGCCGCTGTTTCGTTGGGTGTTTGGCGGGGATTGCGCGGGATCGTTTCCGGTGATGCGCGTGTTCGCGGTGTAACGATACGTTGCGTCTAGGGCCAGGACCCAGTTGCGTGTGAGGCTGTATTCCCAGGCGGCGTCAACGAAGGTAGAGGCGCCGGGCTTGGCGTGGCCCTGGAATTCTGTGGGGGTGTTGTAGACGCTGACGCCTGCTACGCTGGCGTAGGTGGATAAGGATTGCGTGGCGTTCAGGCGCATTCTGAGGATGCGGCGGGTGGGCATCCAGAAATATGTTTGGGAGTTGAGGGCTAGGGTGGTGGTGTAGGAGCCGGCGCCCAGGCCGTTGCTGGGGCGCGCGCCTAGCTGATCGTATTTTCCGCTGGGGAATGTTTCCTGCAGCATGAAAGAGATCGTCGGAAGCTTGTGGCGTTCGTGGAATTGCGTGAGGCGATATTGGGCGAGCACGGTGACGTCGCCGAGGCCGACGCCGGAGCTGCTGAGGCCGTCGCTGACTTTGTTGTAGCCGAAGATGGGGATCAGGCCGATGGTGAAGCGGTTGGCGAGGCCGTATTCGATGTAGGTGAGGGAACCGAAACCGTTGGTGTGTGGGCTGATTTCATCGTAAAGGTAGGGCTCGACCAAGAAATGTCCGCGGGGGAGCGTGGAGGCGTTATTCGCCAGCATGGGGCCGGTCCACCAGGCTTCGCCTAGTTGCTGGCGGTCGTTGTGCGCTGGCGGCGACGGATTTTCCGCGCTGGGTGGCGCTGCTGATTGATCTTCTTCTTTTTGGCTGCTTTGTGCGTTGGGAATGCGCGTGTCCACTGCGATCCAGTTGACTTCCCAGGTTTTGCCGCCGTCGCCGGAGAAGGCTTGCTCGAAGCGGTAGGAGTTTGCGGTGATGTCCTCGAAAACATTGCGGACGAGGATGGTGCGATTGTTGAAGGGTTCCTGATCGTAGAATTCGCCGCGGCCATTTTTGAATTCGCCGATGGTAGGGATGCTCATCGTTCCTTGGGCGCTGTTGGCGAAATTCAGGCTCCATTGATGGGATTGCGGATTGTAGAGACGCAGGGAGAGGCCTTCGATGTGGCCGGTGGGGCCGTCAACTTCGAGTTCTACTAGATTCGCGCGGCCATTCCAGATTTTGCGGATTGTTGAGGTGCCATCGTACTCGAGCCAGGTGGTTGAACCGGTTAGCGGATGTTGCAGTCGTTTTAGGTGCGTGTGCCAGGTGCCGATTTCGAAGTCGAAGTCGTGTTGAGGGTCGGGGGCGGCTGGCGTGTTCGGTCGCGACGCGTTGGGATTTTGCTGCGCTTGCAGGTGAAGAGGCTGCAAGAAGAGCGCGAGAGCGCAGAGTAGGAGACAAGTCTGAATATTTTTCGGCCCGTTCATTGTGTTTTCTTTAGCACGTCCAGATTAGTGATGCGCAACTGAAGCCGTCATCCGTTTCTCGCGAGCGAACTACACGCGGTTCACATTCAGTTCCCTTTATCAGCAGCATCGCCTACACGCGTCTGGTCGGTGATCCAGTTCACTTCCCAGGTTTTGCCGCCGTCTTCGGAGAAGGATTGCTCGAAGTGGGGCGTGTCGGTGTCGAGCTTCGACCAATCAAATCGAACGAAGACGGTTTTGCCGTTAATGGTGTCTTGGGTGTAAAAATCGCCGCGTCCGTTCTTGAATTTGCCGATTTGGGGAGGGTCTGGAGTGCCGGTTTTGCTAGTGGCCCAATTCAGGCTCCACTGATTATTTTGGGGATTGTAGAGGCGCACGACCACGCCTTCGATGTGGCCGGTGGGATCATCGGCCGCAAAGGTTTCTAGTTGCGCGCGGCCGCCCCAGATTTTGTAGCAGACGCCGGTGGCCGGAAATTCGTTCCAGGTGGTGGAGCCGGTGAGGGGATGCACGAGGCGCTTCACGCGATAATTCCATGAACCAAAGAGGCCGTCAAAACCGTGTTGACCGTCTCGTTCCTCGGCGGTTACCTGCGAGCCTGCGGAATCCGTGTGGGCAGCCGCGGGCGCCGAGGACGCTTTGGCAGATTTATCGCTTGTGCGGGTCTGGTCGGTGATCCAGTTCACTTCCCAGGTTTTGCCGCCGTCAGTGGAGAAGGACTGCTCGAAGTGCGCGGAATTCGGCGTGATGCCGGACCAGGCATAGCGAATCAAGATCGTGCGGCCATTGAAGGTATCCTGGCAGTAGAACTCGCCGATACCGTTCTTGAATTCGCCCACCTGGGGCGGCCCGGCGAAGGCGCCATCCCGGGGGTTGGCCCAATAGAGATTCCATTGGCGGGCTTGCGGATTGTAGAGACGCAGGGTGAGACCTTCGATGTGGCCGGAGGGGCTGTCCGCTGCGAATTCATCGAAGTTCGCGCGGCCATCCCAGATCGCCCGGGCTACCACGGTGCCGTCAAATTCAACCCAGGTGGTGGAGCCGGTCAAGGGATGCACGAGGCGCTTCAGGTGGATTTTCCAGGTGCCGATCTCGAAGTCAAAATCATGCTGGCCGTCGCGCGGCATGGAGGCTTGCAGCGCTTGTGGTGCGGGGGGCGCTGTTTGTGCGAGCGCTTGAGCAGATCGCAGCAGGCAGGCCAGCGCGCACAGCGTGCAAAGCAGAAAATAAATTCGGATACGGCTTGGTGCGAGCATCATTTCCTCCAATTCAGAAATCCTTGCGGTAGATGATGAAGCCGGATTTTTCGGCTAGCGTATCGTAGAGCTTCATCGCGGTGGCGTTTGTTTCGTGCGTTTGCCAGTACACGCGGCCGCAGCCGGCTTGGGTTGCGCGGCGATAGACTTCCTCGATGAGCGCCCGACCGATGCCCTGGCCTCTGGCTGATTCGACGGTGAAAAGGTCCTGAAGATAGCAATTGCTGGTGAGGCTGGTGGAGCTGCGGTGGAAGAGATAGTGCACCAGGCCTGCTAATTTTCCGGCGTGTTCGGCGACGAGGGCGTGGATGGGCTCGTAGCCGTCGAAGAAGCGCGACCAGGTGAGGTTGGTGATTTCGTCGGGCAGGGCGGTCGAGTCTTTGCGGCCGTAGAACTCGTTGTAACCGTCCCAGAGCGGTTTCCATTTTGCGAAATCGCTTGGGCGCACGTCGCGAATAAAAATTTTCAGGGTCATGGCTTGGCTCGGGTCAGCGTGGCGACAAAGTTGGGCTCCCAGGTTTTGCCCCCGTCGTCGGAGAAGGATTGTTCGAAGCGGTGTGAGTCCGCGGTGATGTCTGACCAGACGATGCGGACGAGGATGGTTCGGCCATTGTACGTTTCCTGGTCGTAGAACTCGCCGCGGCCATTTTTGAATTCGCCAATGGCGGGTTGGGCGACGGTGCCGTCATCGCTCTTGGAGAAAATCTGGCTCCACTGGCGGGCTGCGGGATTGTAGAGAAACAGAGTGAGGCCTTCGAAGTGGCCGGAGGCGCCGTCGGCTTCGATTTCTTCGAGCTCGGCGCGGCCGTCCCAAACTTTGCGGACGACTACGGTGCCTTGCATTTCGACCCAGGCGGTTGAGCCGGTGAGCGGATGCTGGAGACGCTTGATATGCGTGTGCCAGGTGCCGAGGTTGAAATCGAAATCGTGCTGGCCGTCGTGTTGGGCTTCCTGCGCTGGCTGCTGCTGCGATTTTGCGGAGACGGGCGTGGCTTGCATGATGGTTGGGAGCGTTTGCAACAGGCAGGCTAGCGCGCAGAGCGCGAAATAACTTCCGATACTCCAGAGCAGTTTCATTTTCTACTCCTAATAATTGAGCGTCGAGCGGCGGCTTGCGTGCCTACGTCGCGATGACGTCGGTTGCGGCGGCGAAATGCGCGCTGTGCCGATATAAGATTGACGCGGCTTGTGGTATTTTGATAGAGCCACTTTTTATGCAATTTGTGATACCACTTTCGAAGCGGGGCGAGCCGCTGTTCCGTCAGGTGTACCGCGGATTGCGGCAGGCCATTCTCTCGGGGACTTTCCGGGCAGGGGAGCGGCTGCCTTCGACGCGCGAACTGGCGGACGAGTTGGGCATTTCGCGGACTGTGGTGCTGCTGGCTTACGAACAATTGGTTGCGGAAGGATTTTCGACGGGGCGCGGCGGTTCGGGGACTTATGTATCGGCGGGATTGAGCGGCGGCGGTGGTGGCGTTGGCAGGCCGAAAAAATTGGAACGCTTTGCTAGGCTGCAGCTTTCGCGTTATGGGTCGGCGGCAGCGGCGGTGGCGGCTACTGTGGATTTTCCGGGGAGGCGGTCGGTTCCGTTGCGCTACGATTTTGCTTATGGCGGACGCGGCGACGTGGACAATTTTCCATTTCAAATGTGGCGGCGGATTTTGTTGCGGCACGCGCGAAAGGCGCCGATTCGTCAGCTGGATTACGGCGTGGCGGCCGGAAGTTTGGCGTTGCGCGAGGCGATTTCGGTGCATTTGCGGCGGTCGCGCGCAGTGATATGTGATGCGTCGCAGGTGATTGTGGTGAACGGGTCGCAGCAAGCTTTGGATTTGATCGCTCGCGTTTTAATTGAGCTTGGAGATGCGGTGGCGGTGGAGGACCCGCAGTATCAGGGGACCCGGGAAGTGTTGCGGGCAGCGGGGGCGCGGC
>Ga0070761_10002510_pt1 | contig 11232 bp, 13 predicted proteins | sample HubBroMetageREF1_FD_66724 | JGI IMG/M metagenome (GOLD analysis project Ga0070761, IMG submission 66724) | Reference soil microbial communities from the Hubbard Brook experimental Forest, New Hampshire, USA - Hubbard Brook CCASE Soil... | ecosystem: Environmental > Terrestrial > Soil >...
GGCCTCATCGGCGCACTCGATGCTGGGAAATGCCCAAACAAACTAAATCCTTTTTTCCACGTTCATATTGTTGCCCGTTCGGCACCTCTGCCTGCGGGCGATGGTGGGCCGCACGGCGGGCCCGGGCTTCGAGTTGACAAGCCCGGACACGTGTGTCGTATCGTCAAGCCGGTGGGCCAGGGTGCAGTCCATGTACGTTTCGCCACTTCCGTCTTCCAGTGTCTCGGTGCCACCTCCGGATGCAATATTTGCCTTTGCGACGGCACGTTTAGCAGGCCGAAGATGCTTGATGGACCGCCTGGCGGCGCCTTCGCCGCATAGCCTTTTCGAATGCAAACGGTGGCAACCGTGCCAGTCAGGCGATTAGATCCGAGACTGAGTGCCTTGGTTTGGCCCGCGTCTTGCTACGGGTTGAGCAAGAAGGCACGGGAAGCATGCTGTGGGCAATCTGTGGAGGCCGCATTGGGTGGCATTTAGCACAGGGCTTTCATTTATGGAGGCGATTCGGATGACCGATAAGATGCTTTTTACACTATCTATTTTCCTGGCCGGGCTCGGAGCCGGCATTGCTCTGGTGACTTTCGTTGCTCCTCGTTCCCGCCCGGCGGCGGGCCGGCTAATCGCTGAAAGCCCCGCGAAGACTGGTTGAGGGCCCGGCTTGTTCACGCGCATGCCGGTCGGTTACCATACGTAGCGCACGCACTCGCGTGTGCCGCGTCCCAGGTCATCGGGACACATGGAGCCAAATGCGAAATTTCGCTGCCCTTCTGCTCGTTCTGGCCAGCCTGCCGGCTGCCGCCCAGCTCTCGCAAAATACTCCCGAACTCATCCGCGTCAACCCGCACGTCTATTGCGCCACCGGCTACGCGCTGGGCAACGTCATCTTCGTGTTGACAGACCGCAGCGTCGTGGTGGTCGATACCACCGAAGGCCAAGCGCCCGCCCAGGCGGCCCTACGCGATTTCCGCAAGGTCTCCGCGCTGCCCGTCAGCTACATCGTCTATACCCACTTCCATGGCGATCACATCCACGGCGCGAAAGTCTTCGCGGGGCCGGATACCAAGGTGATTGCCCAGAAGAACCACGTCGAGGAGATGCGCAAGTATCGCCTGATGTTGGGCTACAACCGCACCCTCAACGAAGTGCAATGGGCCGCCAAAGTGCCGCGGGAAGCGCGCGGCGCCACGCTGGGCGTCGATCTGCTGCATCCGGGCGAAAGCGGCTACATCCCGCCGCAAATCACGTTCGATGAGGAGTACAAGTTCACGGAAGGAGGCGTGCATTTCGATCTGTATCACACGCTCGGCGAAACGGTGGATCACTTGATGGTGTGGCTCCCCGATTTCGAAACCCTGCTTCCCGGCGACCTGTTCTACTGGAGCTTCCCGATGCTGGCCAGCCCCGGCAAGCCGGATCGTCCGGTGCTGGAGTGGGCCGCCTCGCTCGACCGCATGCGGCAACTGCGTCCGGCCTGGCTGGTGGGATCGCACAGCCGGCCGCTTTCTGGCCGGGACGCTATCGATCAGGCCCTCGGCAATTATGCGCGCGCCATCCGCTTCGTACATGACGAGACCGTTAAGCGCATCAATAATGGCGAACCGCTATACCAGATTCGCCAGGAAGTGCGGCTGCCGCCGGATCTTGCCGCGCAGCCATACCTGCAGCCGGTTTACGGGACGGTCGAGTGGGCCGTCAACGGCGTGTTCCGTCAATACACCGGCTGGTACGATTTCGACCCGGCGCATCTGAACGGCAACGGTCCCGTGCCGCTAGATCGTGCACTCGCGGAAGCCGCCGGCGGCTCGGATGCGATCCTGCAGCGTGCGCGGAAGGCGGAGGCCGAGGGCCAACCGCAATTGGCGTTGGAACTGGCGGAGGTGGCTATCGGCGCCGATAACAATGCCGGCGCGCGCCGCCTGCGCACCGAAGTGCTGGAACGCATGGCCGCGCAGACGGCCAATGGCGTCGCGCGCAACATCTATCTGGAAGCCGCGGCGGCCAAGTGAGGCAGGCTAGTCTGCCTATCCGGCTGGCTAGAAATATATCTTCAAAGCGAACTCCAAAATGCGCGGATCGAACGCCGACTGCACCTGCCCGAATGACGACGAACTAAGATTCGTGTTCATGGTGGTGAAAGCCGCAACTGTACCGGCCGGCGAAATTCCTCCCACGAAGTTGGGGTGGTTGATAATGTTGAACGCCTCCGCCCGCGCTTCCAGACGGAACCGCTCCGTAATGCCGAAGATCCGGCTGAGCGCTACATCGACGTTGGTGGTGCCGGGCCCGCGCAATTCGTTGCGCCCTACATCGCCGAACGTGCCCGTAGGATTGGGAACGAAAGCCGAGGGGTTGATCCACTGGACGCATGGCGCGGACTTGCAGCCCTGGGTGGCGGAGTAGACATACGCCATCACTTGGTCGGGCCGATCGTTGTTGAGGTCGGTAAGTGAGTCGTCGTGGCCCGTAGTCACCGTCAGGGGCTGTCCGCTCGCCGCATGAAATAGGGGCGCAAGCTGCCAGTTGCTCAGCAGGTGTTGCGTGATCGTGCTGCCGCTCTTCCATGAGCTCAGCGCCACCAGCGAAGCGTTGAAGATGCTGCGCGTATCGAAGATGCAGGGACCCCAGTCGGCATGCCGGTTGAAGGGCTGCGAGTTTGCCGGGGTGGCCAGCGCCGCGCCAAAATCGTAGTCCGACACGCAGTACGAGTCCGTGTAGTTGGCGTTAAACGTGAAGTTGTGCGCCAACCGGTGCTGGATCGACAACAGCATGGCTTCATAGTGGGCCACGGCGCCGTCATCCATGGTGTCGATACTCGAATAGTACTTCCCTAGAGTGGGGTTCGAAAGGTAGAGCAGGCGTCGCTCGTTTGTGTTCGCCGTCGTGGAGCAAGTGCTGTAGGAAACGCCGGCGATGGTGCAGGCGCCGGTACCCATGTACTCCGCGGGATCGATTTCTTCGGTGATCCACAGGTGTGTGGTCTCATTGCCAATGTAGCTGGCCGAAGCCAGCCAGCCGCCCTTAAACTGCCGCTGATACGTGATGTTCCACTGCGCCACGCTGGTGGGTTTGGGATTGATGGGCATGTTTACGTAGACGCCTTCCTTCGGGAAAAAGAGATTCCCGGGCGCTTGCGGGAATGGATTGCCGCCCGCATAGCCCGCCCATGGATTGGAGAGCGTTCCCGTGGATCCCACATCGATATCGTTGCCGAACGGGGGATTGGTCGTTTCCCGCTCATTGAACCAGGTCTCGGTGGAGTCGTAGAGCAGCGCTCCGCCGATGCGCAACGTGTCGCGGCCGTCGGCGTGCGGACTCCATACCAGCCCTACGCGCGGCGCAAAGTTCGCTAGATGGCCGTTCCACATGGCTGGAGGAATTCCCGGATCGCCCTTGAAGAACAGTCCGGCCGGCGCCGTCGGATGCACCGTGCTCACCGTGCCCGCGAAGAAGGCCGCCTCATTGAAAGAGTCGCCACGCCCATATTTATCCGGGTCGGCAAAGGTTGGCTCCCAGCGCAGGCCATAGTTGAAGGTGAATCGCGGAGAGATCTTGAAGCTGTCTTGCGCGTAGAAGCTCATCACCCATTGGCGCAGGTCGTCGGGGGTCGGGTTGGTCTGCTGGAAATCGCTAACCGTTCCAATCATGAAATCCGCTAGCGGGCTGCCTGTGAAAGAGCCGTTGAAGGTGAACGTTCCATTCTCGTCGAAGCCCGATATGGTATTGTTTTGGATGCGGATGAGATTGAATCCGAAGCCCATTTGGTGCCGCCCGCGGATCAGGTCCACGTCGTCGGCCGCCTGGTAGCTGTTGACGTCGAAATGGCCCGGCGCGCACGTGCCGCAGTAGGTGCTGAATGCGTTACTGATGGACATCAACAGGAAGTTCGGCACGGCGCTGTACATGTCCACACCCAGCATGGTGGGACTGATCGGAATATCTGTTGGTCCGCGATCGTCGCGCACCCGGTTGAACGTCAGATGGAACGAATTCAAGGTTGTGGGGCCGAACGTGTAAGTGTCGCCGATGGTGGCCGATTGCGCCCGCTCAAAGTTGCCCGGCGCCGTGGTGGTCAGCAGATTGGAGCCATTAAAGGTCGGAGGATTGCTGTAATCGTCGAAGAGGTATCTTCCATACACGGTGTGCTTCGCGCTCTGCACCCAATCGACGCGTCCGATCGCCTGGTCTTCGTCTCCAGTCACCGGAATGCCGTAAGTGACCTTTCCGCAATCCGTAGCCGAACCGATCGGCAGATACTTCGACGCGATCGTCACCGCGATGGGGTTGATTTGTGTCTGCGGAATCATATTCCCCGGGTACGGGACTTTCGTGGTGGGGTCCTTCAACGTCAAAGCTTTGCCGCTCGATTGGCACCCGGCCCCGGCCAGCGCGCTGAAGTCGCCGGTTAAGGAAGCCTCCGTGGGGATGTACGCGATCGACTGTGGCGGATTCGAGCGGTTGCGGGTGCCCTGATATCCGCCGAAGAAAAACAGCTTGTCCGTGATCATCTTGCCGCCGGCCGTGCCGCCGAACTGGTTCCGCTTCAGGCTGTCGTGCACCGGCGCGAAGAAATTACGCGCGTCCATATCGCCGTTCCGGAGGTACTCGAAAAGATCTCCATGGAAGGCATTGGATCCGGATTTGGTGACCGCATTGACCGTCGCCCCCGGATGCGTGCCGAAGCGCGACGATACCGCGCTGGTATCCACGCTGAATTCCAGCAGCGCATCGGGGAAAGGGAACGGCATGTTGACGTTCGACATGGCGTCGGTGTTATCGCCCCCATCCAGCAGATAGGCCGTGCCGTTTCCTTGGCCGCCGGCTTCCGAAATCCTGGTGGAACTCCAGAATGTTTTGCTTCCGGTGTCGCCGGGGTCGCCGTAGGCCGCGGCCCCCAGGGTGATGATCAATTGCGTCGCTTGCCGTCCGTCGAGCGGCAAATCGTTGATGCGTTGCTGGTCAACCACCCCGGAAACTGAATTCTCCCTGGTCTCCACCAGGCTGGCGTTTGCCTTCACCTCCACGGTTTCGTTTACGGAGCCCACTTGCATGGCCACGTCGATCCGGATGTTGTTGGCTACCTCCAGCACTAGCCCGGATTCCACGTGATCCTTGAACCCATTGGCCCGGACTTCCAGCCGGTAAGGTCCCACCGGCAAGTCTGGTAGCGCATAATTTCCCAGAGAATCCGTGACGGTGGACCGCACAATCTGTTTATCGGTCTCCGTCATGGTGACGGCCGCGCCGGCAATCGCGCTGCCGGTTGGGTCGGTGACGGCGCCGCTGACTTCCGCGACCGCCACGGTTTGCGCGCGGGCGGCCGGCGCCCACAGCAAAAAAAGTATGGATGATATGGACAAAACTGCAACTGTCGACTTGGACATCCCGATTACCTCCCTCTGAAAGCGTCGCGCGGAGAGCGCCTGCGAGATAAGATACGAAATATTCGTCAGTTCTGTCCAATAGATTAATTCGCTGAGATTAATCGGTGAAAACGATTGATTTGGGCGGAGCAAGCCGGCCTCGCCGGCCGCCCAGCGCAGCCACCAACGCAGCGGCCAATTCCCGGATGGCCTTGGGCAGAATCTCGGCGCCGGCGGATACCAGGCTCAGTTCCCGAGTCAATGGCCTGCCCTTGACCCGCAGCACGCGCAGCGGGCTGTCCGCCGGCTCGTGCTCCACCGCGCAGAGGGGCATAATGGAAGCGCCCAAACCCACTCGCACCAGGCTCTTGATGGCCTCGTTGTTCTCCACCTCCATGGCGATACGGGGCGTGATCCCCAAGGTTTCGAAGTAACGGTCGATCACGTTTTGCATGGCGGTGTGCTTCTCATAGAGAATGAAGCGCAGCGAAGCGAGATCTGCCGGCTCTACCGTCTTCTGCCGCGCCAGCGGATGTTCCCGGCTCACCACGACGATCATCTCCTCGTGCCCCAGCGGTGTGACGGTCAAGCCGGGTTGTGGAGTAGTCCGCATGGTCACCGCCAGATCCAAATGCTGCGACCGCAGGGCGTCCAGCAGGAATTCCGTAGTGCCCGCCAGCACGATCAGCTCGATATCCGGAAACCGTCTGGTGTAGTCTCCCAGCACGTGCGGCAGCCGGTAGGTAAGCGTGGTGGGTCCCACGCCCAGCCGCACCGTGCCGCGCTTCAAGGCATTCATCTCCCGCACGGCCATCTCGGCGTTCTTCAGGTCGCGGAAGATGTTTTCGGCGTACTGCAGCAGCACGCGTCCGGCCTCGGTGACCTGCACCCGCTTCCCCACGCGCAGAAAGAGCGGGCATCCCAGTTCCTCTTCCAGCATCTTGATATGCTGGCTCACCGTGGATTGGGAGAGGTGCAGTTGTTCGCTGGCGCGCGTGAAGCCGCCGCTTTTCACCGCCGCCTGGAATACTCGAAGCTGATGCAAGTCCACGTAGGACAGGCCTCCTGGCCTGTCTGCGTCCGTAGCGGACGCTGTTCAGCTTCAATCTTACCGATTCCCGATCGAGGTAGAGCGTTGCGATGCGATAATGAGAGCGATGGGGGTCTTAATCAACGCTTTCTTTGAGGAGCGCGTGGAACAACTATTAGAGCTAGCGGGACTTGTGGAGCGGATTTTTTCCTCCGCAGGGCTGGAGTATCGGGTCGTTGGAGGTGTAGCGACCTACCTATACGTCGAGGAGGTAGAACCGGACGCCGGGCGCCTCACGAAGGACGTCGACATCGCTGTGCGCCGCGCGGACCTGGAGAAGATTGCCGAAGCTGCCGGGTCATTCGGTCTTCGGCATCGGCATGTCGCGGGCGTTGACATGCTGGTCCGCCCGGACCAACCTTCCGCGCGGAGGGCCATCCACTTTGTTTTCGCCGGCGAGAAGGTCCGGCCGGAGGATCCTGAGCCAATTCCGGAACTCGGAACGGCCCGGCGAATCGGAGAACTGCGCTTGATCCCTCTGGCAAGCCTGATTCACATGAAGCTCACCAGCTACCGCCTCAAGGATCAGATGCATCTCAAGGATCTCGACGAAGCCGGACTGATCACCGCCGACGTCGAGGCCGGCCTTTCGCCGATCCTCGCAGAGAGACTGGCACAGGTTCGCGCACACCGGTAACGTGATTCCCGGCGCTCCCGAGCAAGCCCGCTGGATGCGCGCCGAGCCGCGCCGCAGCCTGCCTGCGCCGGTCCTGGAGCGTATCGTACACACCGCCTTCCCAGATTGCCACGTGCTGTCGATCGAGCCACTCGGCGATGGCCGGCGCAACGCCAACTTCAAACTGCAGATTGACCCGGCGCCCGAGCCGGTCGTGCTACGCATCCATGAACACGATGCGGCCCTGTGCCAAAAGGAAATCGATCTGATGCGGCTGGTGGGTGGCTTGGCGCCGGTGCCGGAGGTAATCCACGCGGAGCCGCACGGATGGGAGGATTTGCCGCCGTTTCGAATGACGCGCTGGATCGAGGGCATCACCTTCCGCGATCTTAAACGCAGCGGCGATGCGGAAGCCATCGCGCAGGCCGCGCAGGCGGCGGGCGAGACCTTGGCAGCCATTGGCACCTTGCAGTTTCCCAAGCCTGGCTGGCTCGCTCCCGGACCAACTGTCGCATCGCCGCTGCTCGAAGGCGCCGATCCCATGCCGCGTTTTCTCGATCTTTGCCTGGCGTCGGAAAATCTGCAAGCTCGCGTTCCTGCCGAACTGCGGGATCGCATTCACGCCTCCATGTGGTCGAAAGCGCAGCGATTATCCGGTCTTGATAGCGAGGCCCGCCTGGTTCATGGCGACTTCAACAAACGGAACGTGCTGGTGCGGCACGCCGGCGGACGATGGGGTGTGGCCGCGATTCTCGACTGGGAGTTCGCCGTCTCCGGTTCTCCACTCGCCGACCTGGCCACTTTCCTGCGCTACGAACGTACCGCGCGGCCGGTCGCCGAGCCGCATTTCTCCGTGGGTTACGTGCGTGCCGGCGGCCGATTGCCCCACGACTGGCGGAGCCTCGCCCGCATAGTCGATCTGGCGGCCCTCTGCGAAAGCTTGACGCATGATCGACTCCCCAATGACGCGATCGCGGAAATCGTGGAATTGCTGCGCGCTACAATCGAGGATCGTGACCCCTACCTGACGTAAGGAACCGTCATGGATATCGAGCGCCTCACTCAAATCGCCGAAGGCTTGCAGATCGGCAACATCCGCCGGCACATTTTCCTGTGCTGCGATCAAACCAAGCCCAAGTGCGCGCCGAAGGAAGCCGGCCTCGAATCCTGGGAGTATCTGAAACGCCGCCTGGCGGAACTTGGCCTGCTAACGGGGGACCATTGCGTTTACCGCACCAAGGTCAACTGCCTGCGCATCTGTGAGCAAGGACCCATCGCTGTCGTCTACCCCGATGGAACCTGGTACCACTCCGCCACGCCGGACGTCATCGAACGGATCATCCAGCAGCATCTCATCGGCGGGCAGCCCGTGCAGGAGTACGTGTTCGCACAAAACCCGCTGTAGTGCCAGGAGGACAAACTATTCTTCCGCAGTCTCCTCGAGCGGCTCGAACCCATCCAGTAGGTCCGGATCGCGCGCGAACTTCTTCAGCACTGCGACAACCGTCGCCGATCTGAACCCTGCCCGCACTAATCTGCGATACGCCGACGCCATCTCCTTCTGGCCTTGGAAAAGACTCTCTTTGGACGCCATGCGAAACTTGCGCCGCACGAAGTCTTCGGCCAGCGCCTGCTCGTTGACATCCTGGTAAACCTTGCCCAAGGTTTGTTGCGCCACAGCCGGCGCCACCCGCCGGCGCGACAAATCCGCCAGCACGCGCGTCTTACCCAGTCCTTCGTTTTCCAGGCGTGCCGAGGCGAAGCTCTCGGCGAACTTCCGATCGTCGAGGTAGCCATATTCTTTCAGGCGCGCAATAGTGGGGTCCACGTCGGCGGCGCGCAATGCTTTGCGGCGCAGTTTCTCGCGCAGCTCGCCGCTCGAGTGCGCCCGGCCGCCCAGCACCCTCAACGCATACTCCCACAGCGCGGCAGCCTCCAAACGAAGGGGTTGTCGCTGTTTCATACTGCTGCTTTTCCGATAGTATCGCAGTGCACCATGCGGCCCGGCGGCGCACGGTATACTGGAAGCTGTAAAGGGAGGAATGAGATGGACAAGAACGGATTCTCCAGTTTCCTGCTGGGGCTCGGCGTAGGCATCGGTATCGGCATGCTGTTCGCCCCAAAGTCCGGTGCGGACACCCGGCAGCTCATAAAGGATAAGACCGGCGAAGGCACCGATTATCTCAAGCAGCGTGGCTCTGAACTAAAGGATTCCGCCGGCGATTTGCTGTCCAAAAGCAAGGAGGCTTTGAACCGCCAAAAGGAAACCATCGCCGACGCCATGGAAGCCGGCAAACAGGCCTACCGCGACGCGGTGAACCCGCCGCCGCAACCTCCCGCCGAAGGAACGGCTCACTAACTCCAATGCCAGCGAGGGTTCTCCATGTCTGACAACGTCTTCCGGTGGGTGATCGCGGCGGGCGTGCTTCTGGCCTGCCTCGCCTCTGTGTGGCAGGCGCTTATTTTGACCGCCTTATATAAGGCCGGAAAAGAAGCCCAGAGAGCCGGCAAGGAAGCGCAGATCAAGCTGGCGCCCGTAGTGGACCATTTCGAAGCTTTTCTCAAGACATGTAACAGTTTCCTGACCACGTCCGGCAAGTTGGTGGAGGAGAACCGTCCCCGCGTTGCCGATATCACGGCCGAGACTTTAGCGATCGCCAAAACCGCACGCCAGCAGGCCGAGCGTATCGGTGAGTTGATCGACGACGCCAGCGGGCGCGCCAAAACCCGGATTGCGCAGATCGACCAGACTGTGGATCACACCATGGAGCAAGTGGAACATGCCAGCGAAGCCGTCAAGAGTGCCGTGCTGAAGCCCGTGAAAGAGGTTAATGGTATCGTCGCCGGCGTTAAGGCAGCCTTGAATACCTATGCGCAGGGTGGAAACCGGAATTCTCCGGAACACGCCACGCAAGACGAAGAGATGTTTATCTGATGGCGACCGGCCGCAGGCTTCCGGTAGGCCGTTTCGCCTGCCTACGCGGCCTTTTTGACCTTACCCGAGCGGATGCAGGATGTGCACACGCGCAGACGCTTGGTGGCGCCGTCGATCACCGCGTGGACGGGCTGCAAATTCAAATTCCAGCGCCGCTTGCTGACATTATGAGCGTGACTGACGCGGTTGCCAAACTGCGGGCCGCGCCCGCACACATCGCAAATTCGTGCCATGTTACGAGAATCTCCTGGAAACTGCGAAACTAGTATTGTAGCAGCGGAGGAGGCGGCTCCGCAACTCTCTCGACAGATTGCAGCCGCATAAGGATACACGCGTGACAGAGTTCAATCATATCCATATCCGCGACGGCGAAGACTGGGTTTGCGGACGAAGCATGGCGTTCGATGACCGCGAGATCATACGGTGCGAAGCGCGCGACCCGGACGAAGACGAGTCCTGCCGCCGTTGCGCGGAGCAGATCCTGTCGTATTACGGCGATGCCATGCACGTGCAATAGCGAATGCAGCGCGGAGGACCTCTGTTGAAAGAAACGATTCTGGTCGTCGAGGATGGGGAGGCCGTTCGCAACCTGGTGTGTCTGATGCTCGTGCAGAGCGGATACCGGGTACTGGAAGCGCTCGACGGACATCACGCCTTGCATCTTTGCGAAACACAGCCCGAGCCGATTCAGCTAGTGCTGACCGATTTAGTAATGCCCAACATGAAAGGTGCGGAGCTCGCCGAACGCCTCCGCCGTGCGCGCCCGGATCTGCGCATTCTGCTGATGTCAAGTTATGCGGAAGACCCCACGCTACAGCGCCTCGGCCGAGACTCGATCGCGTTCCTGCCGAAGCCTTTCACATCCGTTGAACTGGTGGAAAAGGTCCGGCAAGTTCTCGACGCGCCTTGGAATGGCTTGCATAACGGAAGGCGCCCGGATGGCTGAACGCCGCGTTTTTTCGATGCGCCAATTCTGGCACAGCCTGGCGGCCGTGGTGCTGGGTAATGCGGCCTACTTCAGTCTGGACCGCTTCCTGCCGCCGGCCGGCCGCCACGTGCCATATAAGATCGATTGGGGACTAGCCATCGACTTTTGGTGCTGCCTGGTGTTCTACGGCCTGCTGGCGCGGGTGAAGTGGTTCCAGCGGGGGTAATCCGCTGACGTTCGCGCACAAGGGGGCATCACACCTCCTCGGGCCTTACCGCTTCGATGTCTTTGTAACGGACAAAG
>Ga0070761_10002513_pt1 | contig 11219 bp, 10 predicted proteins | sample HubBroMetageREF1_FD_66724 | JGI IMG/M metagenome (GOLD analysis project Ga0070761, IMG submission 66724) | Reference soil microbial communities from the Hubbard Brook experimental Forest, New Hampshire, USA - Hubbard Brook CCASE Soil... | ecosystem: Environmental > Terrestrial > Soil >...
GCCTCGCCGTCCACGTCCTCGGCGATGATCAGCAGCGGCTTGCGCGACTGGGCCACCTTCTCAAGCAGCGGCAGCAGGTCGACCATAGACGAGATCTTGCCGTTGCTCAGCAAGACGTAGGCATCGTCGACAACCGCCTCCATCCGCTCCTGGTCGGTGATGAAGTACTGGGAGATGTAGCCCTTGTCGAACTGAAGGCCTTCGGTGAACTCAAGCTCCAGGCCCATCGTCGGCGACTCCTCGACGGTGATCACACCGTCCTTGCCGACCTTGTCGAAGGCATCGGCGATGATCGCGCCGACCTTCGCGTCCTGGGCCGAGATCGTCGCCACGTTGGCGATCTCGCTTCGCTCCTCGACCTCGCGCGCGGCTTTGAGCAGGCTCTCCGACACGGCGGCCGCGGCGGCGTCAATACCGCGCTTCAGCGACATCGGGTTGGCGCCGGCCGTGACCGAGCGCAGCCCCTCGTGCACCATCGCCTGCGCCAGCACCGTCGCGGTCGTGGTGCCGTCACCGGCGACGTCATTGGTCTTGGTAGCAACTTCCTTGGCGAGCTGGGCTCCCAGGTTCTCCTGAGCGTTCTCAAGCTCGATCTCACGCGCGACGGTGACACCGTCATTGGTGATCGTGGGAGCTCCCCACTTCTTGTCGATGACAACGTTGCGGCCCCTAGGACCGAGTGTCACCTTCACGGCGTCGGCGAGCTTGTCTACACCACGCTCAAGCGCCCGTCGCGCATCCTCGTCGAAATCCAGGCTCTTGGCCATGCAGCACCTCGGCTGATCGTCTTGGATGATCCATTTATTACTTGGTCATGCCGCCGCCCCGGGCGGGCCGAAGCCACGGGAACTTGCCTCCCGGGGCCACCGGCCGACCCGGGGCGGCGGCTACGAGCGAGCGCGGCCGACCACGCAAGCAGCCGGCGCGCCCTGATGCTCGGTTACTTCTCGATGACTGCGAGCACGTCACGGGCGGAGAGCACTAGGTACTCCTCACCCGCATACTTCACTTCTGTGCCGCCGTACTTGCTGTATAGGACGACATCGCCAACCTTGACGTCCATAGGAACGCGCTTAGCGCCAGCGTCGTCGAACCGGCCTGGTCCGACGGCGATGACCTCGCCCTCCTGCGGCTTCTCCTTGGCGGTGTCCGGGATAACGAGACCGGACGCGGTGGTCTGCTCGGCATCGAGCGGACGCACAACAATCCGGTCTTCAAGTGGCTTAATAACAACCTTGGTGGCGGTCGTCACGATCTGACCTCCCCCTCATGGAAAGGGCTCGCTGAGTTACTAGAGAGGCGACCACGGGGCCTGCCGTCGCGGGTGTCAGACCATCCTCGTCGCATTAGCACTCTACAACATCGAGTGCCAATTACGAACCCTAGTCTGGCCGGCTGGCGTCGTCAAATCCGCGAGCGCCAGGGCTCCGGCCGCACCGCCGCGATGGCAGCGGCCAGGTGCGAGCACGCTGAATTCGGGCGGCTAGTGTGCTTCACATGGACGACTCGAATCAGGTCACCGGACCAGATGCTACCGGCGCGGCCAGGGCGAAAGAGCGCACCAGGCGCGCCGCCTCATTCGGAGCGGCGGCCGCCGATTACGCCAGGCACCGGCCCAGCTATCCGCTTGAGGCCATTGCCTGGGTGCTGGCGCCAGTCGCCCGCAGCCTGGCCCGGCCGATCGAGGTACTTGACCTCGGCGCCGGCACAGGCAAGCTCACTGCCCAGCTGGCCGGCCTGTCGGTCGGCGCCGGCCAGGTCCAGGTCATAGCCGTCGAACCTGACCCCGAGATGCTCGGTGAGTTGCGCAGGCAGCTGCCAGGCGTGACTGCGATGGCGGGCAGGGCCGAGGCCATTCCGCTGCCTGATGACTCCGTCGATGCCGTTGTGGCCGGTCAGGCGGCCCACTGGTTCGACCTTGACCGCGCTATCCCTGAGATCGCCCGGGTGCTGCGGCCAGGCGGGGTTCTTGGCGGCCTGTGGAACGCCGACGACGACCGGGTCAGCTGGGTGGCTGGCTTGCACGAGGCCAGCGGCCGCAGGACCGTCGTGCCGATCGGCGGGAAGGAAAAGGACAGCGAGGAAGTGAGCGGCTGGCTCACCAAGGCGGGCAAAGACTGGTTCCTGCCGGAGGAAGAGGCGGAGTTCAGCCACACCCAGATCAAGACCGCCGACTCGCTGATCGCCACCTTGCACACCCACTCGGCGTTCCTGATCATGGAGCCGGCCGCGCGTGAAGAGGTGTTCACGCAGGTACGCGACTATCTCGCCGTGACCGAGGAAACCGCGTCGGGTGAATTCAGCCTGCCCTTGATTACTCTCGCCATCCGGGCAGTCCGTCGCTGACCCGAACCGAGTACTGGCGAGATCAGCCGCGCCTGGCCGCCAGCACCTGGGTGACCGGCAGCCCTGAGTCCGCGGCGAAATCAGCTGGCGAAGGCTCGGCACCCGCCGCGAGCAAGTCGGACCCGAGCGCGGCCACCATCGCGCCGTTGTCGGTGCACAGGCCAGGCCTGGGCACCCGCAGCTCGATCCCCGCTGCCTCGCAGCGCTGGGCCGCGAGCGCACGAAGCCGGGAGTTGGCCGCCACCCCGCCGCTGATCACCAGGTGGCCGACCCCATGGGCGTGGCACGCGTCGACCGCCTTCCTGGTCAGTACGTCGGCCACCGCCTCCTGGAACGAGGCGGCGACATCAGCGACCGGCACGGCCAGCCCGGCGGCCTCACGGGCCTCAACCCACCGTGCGACGGCCGTCTTCAGCCCGGAAAAGGAAAAGTCCGACGAGCCATCACGGTACTTAGACCTTGGAAACAACACGGCTCCCGCGTCGCCGGTCTGAGCTGCGGCGTCGATCGGCGGGCCACCGGGGAAAGGGAGCCCGAGCAGCCTGGCCACTTTGTCGTAGGCTTCGCCAGCGGCGTCGTCAATGGTCGCGCCGAGTGGGATCAGGTCGCCAGCCAGATCGCGAACAAGCAGCAAGGACGAGTGCCCGCCCGAGACGAGCAGCGCGATCAGCGGTGTCGGCAGCGGGCCGTGCTCAAGCTGATCGACGGCGATGTGCGCGGCCAGATGATTGACGCCGTACAGCGGCTTGCCGAGCGCCAGCGCATACGCCTTGGCGGCGCAGACTCCCACGAGCAGCGCGCCGGCCAGCCCCGGGCCGGCCGTGACCGCGATCGCGTCCACCTCGGCGAGCCTGACCCCGGCCATCGACAGTGCCCGCTGTACGGCCGGGATCATGGCCTCCAGATGCGCCCGGCTGGCCACTTCGGGCACGACCCCGCCGAACCTGGCGTGCTCAGCGACGCTCGAAGCAACCGCGTCAGCCAGCAGTTCGTGCCCGCGCACGAGGCCGACGCCGGTCTCGTCGCACGACGACTCGATTCCCAGCACAAGCGGTGCCGTCATCGCTGCTCCTGGCTCGCGGCCTCATCGGCCTCCTGGCCGGTCACGTGACGCCGCATCACCAGGGCGTCGGCGCCTGATGGCTGGTAATAGCCCCGCCTGATGCCGATCTCGGTGAAGCCGTACCTTCGGTACAGTTGCTGGGCGCGGGCGTTGTCCGTGCGCACCTCAAGGAAGATCTCGCCGCAGCCGCGCCTCGCCGCCTCGGCCAGCAGCGCTGTCAGCAAGGCCGAGCCAACTCCGTGCCCCCAGCGGTCGCTCGCGACCGCCAGGGTCACCACGTCGGCCTGCCCGCCTGCGCCCAGCATCCCGGCGTACCCGATGATCCGGTCACCCTCGTCAGCTACCAGGTAATGCCTGGTCGCCGGCTGCTGGTCAAGTTCTCCGCGCAGCATGTCGGTTGTCCACGCCTCATCCCCGAAGACGGACCGCTCAAGCTCGACAACCTCAGCCAGGTCCTTGCTCGTCATCAGTCGCAGCGCCACGCTCACCTGGTCACCGCGCCAACCGCGGGCTCAGCGCTGCTCAGCTTGCCGGCCGGACTGACCCGCTTAGGCCGGCCAGGCTCCCTGGCATCGGGCCGGCGCAAGTAGAGCGGTTCGGCCCGGCCGGCCGGAATGCCACGGGCCAGGTGATCGGCGGCGATCGAAGCGAGCGTCGCGGCGTCGGGATATCTGGGCTCGATCAGCTCAGCTCGGCTGCCTGTCCCGGCCGCACCGGGCGTATCCAGCCCCCGCGTATCCAGTCCCCGCGTATCCAGCCGCTGTGAGCCCAGCAGGTCGGCATACAGCATGGCGCCTTCGCCGGCCATCGGATACCCGGTAGGCAGGTCAGCAGGCAGGCTCACCGCAGGCACTGACAGCCGTACACCGGCGGCCGAGTACCTGGCCCAGTAGACCTCCCGGCGCCGGGCGTCGGTAGCCACGATGAACTCACGGCCCGCGGCGGCGCGGCTTGCCTGCGCGGCAATCACGTCGAGCGTGCAGATGCCATCCACGACGATGCCGAGGGCACTGCCGAGCACCTGCGCGGTTACCAGGCCGACCCTGAGTCCGGTGTACGGCCCGGGGCCGGTTCCCACCGCGATCGCGGTGAGGTCGGCGGGCGTCACCCCGGCCACCGCGAGCACCTTGGCGATCGCCGGCGCGAGTAGCTCGCCGTGACGGCGGGAATCTACAGCCGACTCCTGCGCGATGGCGCGGCTGCCGTCATGCAGCGCGACAGTCACCGCCGGGGTAGCGGTGTCGAAGCCAAGGATCAGTGCTGGCACGATGTACCAGCGTAGTCACCAGCCGCGAGTCCTCGTGACAGGCAGCGCGGCGACCGCCGGTCAGCTGCCGACGGTCGGCTGGGCCTTGACAACCGCCAGCGCCGCCCGCGCCGCGCTCAGGACGTCAGCGCCCAGCCCCGGAATCGACACCGGGCCGAAGCCGCCGCTGGCCGTCGCCCACAGGCTCACGGTGATCAGCACGTTGTGCCACCTGACGAGCACGGTAGCCCGGTCCTGTACCGGGCCGACATGGTAGATCTGCACGGCGCTGAGTGCCTGTTCGCCGAGTGCTACCGGCGTGATCGTGGCTGGCGGCTCAGTCGCGTGCTTGGGTGGCCGGGCCAGCACCAGCCTGGTCTGCGCGAAGGTGTAGGTCGCATAGCTGGTCGCGCTGCCATTGCCGGGAGCGATGAGGCTAGGCGCGTATGCCGCCAGGGTGACGTCGAGCACCCGGAACGTCGGCTTGGCGTCAAACTGGTACGTGCACTCGCTATTTCCGCCGCCGCTGGATGACTGCACGCCCTTGGACGGGCTGCCGCCGAGGTACTGGCCGAGTGCCGCTGCCGAGATCACCTGGCACGCATTCGGCACGTTGCGGTATTCGCCTTTCTGCAAGGCGGTGACGTACAGGTGCGGCGCCGCCTTTGGCCGGCTGACGAAGTACACGACTCCCGCCACGATGACAACGACGATCGCCACCGAGCCCCAGGTCACGAGCCGACGCCTGGACCGCCTCCGGCGCGTTGCCGCGGCCCGGCTGCGACCAGGCCGCCTGACGCTGCGGGCCGGGGAGTCGGGGCCAGGCCCGCTACCGGCCTGCCCGGCGTTGGCCCGTCCGGCGTCGTCGGCGCGTCCGGTGTCGTCGGCCAGATCAGGGTCGGCCAGGTCAGGGTCGGCCAGGTCAGGGTCGGCCAGATCAGAAGCGGCGGCGTGAGCAGGCTGGGCGCTCCTAGCGGCGCGGCGAACGGGCCTGATCGGCTCGATCCCGCCTGGAATCGCCCACGGCGGCACGTCAGCATCAGGGTCGGTCGGCCCGTCGAACGCGTCGAGCATCTGCCAGCCGCTATTGCGTGACTCGGGCGGGGTCCTTGGCCTGCCGGTCCGGCCGGGATGGTCAGGCCGACGTGGCGGGTATCCCTGCTCCGTCACTGTACCTCCCTGCCAGGCTTCCGAGACGCGATCGCTACGGCGAGCTTGATGGATACCGCAGTTTAGTCTCGCCAGCCGGGCTCATGAGCGACAGATCAGAACAATGAGACGCCGATTCACTTCCTGGGCACATCACGGCAAGCCGGCTAGCACGCCGGTTGGGTAATTACCTCCCGCAGTTGCCCCTTCATCGCTGGCCAACGGCCACCATAACCGGCAACGGTTACCAATCTGGGCTCGTCCCGGCCAGCTTCTGGCGGCGACCCCGCTGGCCCGGACTCATCACGGCCGATCGTGATCCGCAGGTGCCCAGCGGTCAGGTACTCGAACAGGCCCTCCCCCCACTCCACGACCGTGACCGCGTGGTCGAGGTCAGCCTCCAGATCAAGGTCATCAACCTCAAGGCGGCTGCCGAGCCGGTACGCATCGGCATGCACCAGGTCAGGCCCGCCAACAAGCGAGGGGTGCACGCGCGCAATCACGAACGTAGGCGAAGTCACTGGTCCCCGCACCGCCAGTCCGGCGCCGATGCCCTGCACCAGGGTGGTTTTCCCGGCGCCGAGAGGTCCGGCGAGCACGATGAGGTCGCCAGGCCGCAGCAGGCCGGCCAGCCGGGCACCGAGCTCCCGCATCTGGGCCGCTCCAGGTACGCCGACTCGGATCAGAACATCAGGCGCGGACACCGGCGCCGGCCCGGCTCGCTCAGCCATCGCCCAGGTACCCGGTCACGGCTCTGGCCACCAGTCCGGCGATGGCCGCGTTTACTTCCTCGGGGCGTTCAAGTATCACCACATGACCGGCCCCATGGATCTTGACCAGCTCAGCGTCGTTGATCGACGCGGCGACCTCATCGGCCACGCGAGGATCAACGAGCCTGTCCTTATCGCCCGATAGCACGAGCACAGGAATATTGCCAAGCACCTTCAGGGCATGCCGTTTCTCATGGCCAACTAGCGCGACGTAAAAGTCAGCGATTACGTCAATCGGCGTGGCGCGGATTACCCGTTCGAGAAAGTCGACCACCGTCGGGCTAACCCTGGCATCACCGAACGCCAGGTGCCTGGTACCGAAGAAAGCGATGTCGCTGGCCGACTGCCTGCCCCGCTCGACTACTTCGGCGATCCGGCCTTTGGACGCACCGGTCACCATCGACGGGATCGCCATCCGCACCGCCGGGCGGAACACCGGGGGCAGCCAGGCCACCGGGTCGACCGTCTTCGCCGCGGTGGAGATCAGCACAGCGCCGATCACCCTGCTGCCGAATAGCTCAGGATGCTGATCGGCGAGCGCCATGATGGTCATCCCACCCATCGAATGACCGACAAGCACCACGGGCGTGTCGCCGGGCGCGGTCGCCTCGAGTACCGCGTGCAGGTCGGCGCCAAGCTGGTCGATGCTGACGAGCTCAGGGTCCGACCGGCCGGACCTGCCATGGCTGCGCTGGTCCCAGAAAACGCACCGGTAGCCCTGCTCGAACCCGGCCCGCTGGTAGTACCAGACGTCGGCGTTCAGCGCGTACCCGTGGCAGAAGATGATCGTGACCGGCGCGTTCGCTGGCCCGCTCACCTGAACATGCAACGGCAGGCCATCGTCGGCGAGCACGGTCGTCTCCTCGCCGAGCCGACCGCCGAAGGGCTCGTCCGCCGCCGGATCCGGACGGAGCCTGATCCGGCCGACCGCGATCTTCTCTGCCCTCACCACGGCGCCAGCACCAGCAGCTACCGCCCCGGCCGCGAGCCCAGCTACCCCGGTGAGCCGCCGCCAGTTGACCATCAGACCTCCAGCCCCTCGGGCTCCGCCCCGCTAACCAACGCTGCTAGCCTCCCCCGACCCGGCGAGAGCAGGCAGTGCGTCCAGGCCCGCGGGAGCAGGCAGCACGTCCAGGCCCGCGGGAGCAGGCAGTGTGTCCAGGCCTGCCGGAGCAGGCAGTGCAGCCGATCCGGCGAGAGCAGTCTCCGCTGCGGTTACTCCAGAGTAGCTTCTGGGGATCTTTGCCGTAAACCTGGTGACAATGTCATAAGAGAGCGTGTCGAGCAGGTCAGCCCACTCCTGCGCGGTTGGCTCGCCATGATCACCGGGTCCGAAGAGCACGACTTCGTCGCCCTCCTCGATCGGGACATCATGGGCGTCGATCACGCACTGGTTCATGCACACTGTGCCGCTGATTGTCATCCTGGCGCCCCGGATCAAGACCGGAGCGGTATTTCGCCCGGAGCGAGGTATCCCTTCGTTATAGCCAAGAGGTATCAGTCCGAGCGTTGTCTCGGCAGCGGTGAAATACCGATGACCATAGGAAACCCCGATGCCGGCCGGGAGCCTTTTTGCCTGAATCAAATGAGTGCGCACGGTCATCGCTGGCCGCAGCCAGCCAGGCGGACCGCCGGGCAAGGTGCACAGCCCGGTGACCCCGCCACCCGGCCGGACCAGATCGAACCAGGTGTCCGGCCGGGTGAGCAGAGCGGGAGTGTTAGCCAGATGCCGCACCTGCGGCCGGGCGCCGTGGCGATGCGCCTGATCGAGAGCCTCAACGAACGCGGCCAGCTGGATGTCGATTGACGGATGCCCGGGAAGGTCAGCGCACGCCAGGTGCGACCAGATGCCGATCACCTCGCACCGGCCTTCGGCCTGCTCAATCAGGGCGGCCATGAGCAGCTCAGGCCACTGCCGCAGCGGCGCCCCGCCCCGGCTCATCCCGGTATCCACCTTCAGGTGCAGTCGCGCGGGCCGGCCTGCCTGCTCGGCGGCAGCGGCGATCTGGTGCACCAGGCTCGCTGTACCCGCGCTGAGATCGACGCCCGACGCGATCGCGTCGTAGTGCGCCGCGCCCGGGGCGGCGAGCAGGCAGAGCACCGGCGCCGACACGCCGGCCCGGCGCAGCGCCAGCGCCTCGCTGATTTCGTTGACACCTAGCCACGTCGCGCCGCCATGCAGCGCTGCCCTAGCTGTAGGTATCAGGCCGTGACCGTATCCGTCGGACTTGACCACTGCCATGACGTCGGCGCTGCTGGCGTGCTTTACCAGGGCGGCCACGTTGGATCGGATAGCGGTCAGGTCGACGATCGCTTCTGAATGACCGTCCATGGCGTCCAAGTCTGCCAGCAGCCTGGCAGCTAACCGGCCAGCCGGGTTGCGCGCGATGCTAGCCGCCGTGGTTAGGTACAGCCATGGTTGATCTCATCCCACGTCAGATCCTGTTCGGCAACCCTGAGCGTACGGCGCCCCGGCTATCGCCTGACGGCAAGCGACTTGCCTGGATCGCCCCGCACAACGGCGTGCTGAATGTGTGGCTCGCGCCGGTGAGCCCGGACAGCGGATTCGACCTGGACGCGGCTGAAGTGGTCACGGCGGACACCGACCGTGGCATCAGGATGTTCGCCTGGGCGCACGACAACAGGCACCTGCTGTACCTGCAGGACACCGGCGGAGATGAGAACTGGCGGCTCTACGACGTGGACCTGCAAACCAGGCAGCACCGCGACCTGACGCCCTTTGACGCCGTTCAGACCCAGGTGCTGGCGATGGAGCGCGGCTTCCCCACCGAGCTGCTGGTCGCCCTGAACAAGGACAATCCAGAACTGCACGACGTGTACCGGCTCGATCTGGTGACCGGTGAGCTGACCAAGGAAGTGGAAAATCCCGGCTACATAGGCTGGCTCGCCGACTCGCAGCTGGTCGTGCGCGGCACGTTCGAGCCGCTGCCCGATGGCGGGCTCCGTATACTCGTGCGAGACAGCGCCGACGATGAGTGGCGGCTGCTGCGCGAAGTCCCCGCCGACGACGCGCTGACTACCGACCCGGTCGCGTTCAGCGCGGACGGCAAGTCACTACTGCTGGTCAGTTCGCTCGACGCCGAGACCGCCAGACTGGTCAGCATCGACCTGGCCACCGGCGCGCAGACCGTGCTGGCGGAGGACCCGGCCGCGGACGTGAGCGAAATACGACTTGATCCGAACACGAAGCAGCCGCAGATCGTCACGGTGCTGAAGGACAGGTCGGAGTACCTCGTGCTTGATCCGGCGGTGACTGATGACCTGGCCGCTATCCGCGCACTGCACCCGGGCGACCCGATCTTGACCAGTTCCGACGACGCCGACACGACCTGGCTGGTGGCCTTTACTAACGACTCGGGGCCGATCCCTTACTTCGCCTACGACCGTGCCACCAGAACCGGCCGCTTCCTGTTCGAGCAGCGGCCGCAGTTGTCGCAGTATCAACTCGCCGCTATGGAGCCGTTCACGTATCAGTCCCGTGATGGCCTGACGATCCACGGCTACGCCACCTTCCCGGCCGACGGGCCAAGGACCGGGCTGCCGGTCGTGCTCGACGTGCACGGCGGCCCGTGGGTGCGGGACGTCTGGGGTTACAACCCCGAAGCGCAATGGCTCGCCAACCGCGGCTACGTGTGCTTGCAGATCAACTACCGAGGGTCGACCGGTTACGGCAAGGCATTCGTCAACGCCGGTGATCGCGAGTGGGGTGCCAAGATGCAGGACGACCTCACTGACGCGGTGGCGCATGCGGTGGCGCAGGGCTGGGCCGACCCGAACCGGATCGCGATCTTCGGCGGCTCCTACGGCGGCTACGCCGCACTGGCCGGGGCCACCTTCACGCCCCACCTGTACCGTTGCGCCGTCGACATCGTCGGGCCGTCCAACCTCAAGACGCTGATCGAGACGATCCCGCCCTACTGGGCACCGCTGATCGCCCAGTATCACCGCCGGGTCGGCAACCCGGAAAAGGACGCCGAGTTCCTCTGGTCGCGCTCACCGCTGTCCCGCGCTGACCAGATCTCGATCCCGTTGCTCATCGCTCAGGGGGCCAATGACCCAAGGGTCAAGCAGGCAGAATCGGAGCAGATTGTGGCCGCGATGCAGGCCGCCGGAATTGAGCACGAGTACATGCTCTTCCCCGACGAAGGTCACGGGTTCGCCAAGCCAGAGAACCGGATGATCTTCTACGCGGCCGCCGAGAAGTTCCTCTCACGCCATCTAGGCGGCCGCGCCGAAGACTAGCCCCCCGTCCAGCCCGCCTCCAACTCGCGCTCCAGCCACCCCACCCACTCCCGCCATGCCACCCACCCCCGCCATGTCACCCCGCGAACGGCGGGGGACCCTTGCCGTCGTCCTAACAACAGCGAGGTGATCTGCGCGAAGGAAGGATCGTGGTCACTTTCAGGCGTACAGCGAGGAAAAGTGACCGCGGTCTGTCGCGGCTTGCCTGGTACCGGGTAATCCGCGGCTCGCGGTTGCGGGCGGGCGCGCGGGGTGCCTGAGTTTCCGGGCCGCGAACGCAGGGTTCCTGTCAGGTTTGCCCGTATCAGGGTTAACCGGCGTCACCGGCCCAGCCGGGATCACTTGCAGCCCGGCGGCATCGTGCCAGGACAGCAACAACAAG
>Ga0070761_10002514_pt1 | contig 11217 bp, 9 predicted proteins | sample HubBroMetageREF1_FD_66724 | JGI IMG/M metagenome (GOLD analysis project Ga0070761, IMG submission 66724) | Reference soil microbial communities from the Hubbard Brook experimental Forest, New Hampshire, USA - Hubbard Brook CCASE Soil... | ecosystem: Environmental > Terrestrial > Soil > Temperate...
GGCGTCGGTCATCCCCCCGCCCGCCTCGAGCAAGATGCGGTACGCGGCCGCGATGTCGGTCGCGCGCAAGTTCCGCGCGTCCGGCGTGTTCTCGAAGACGTAACCGTCGGCACTCCCCTGCGCGACCAGGACGATCTCCTGCGACGCACAACCCAGTGAGCGAACGCGCCGAGCCTTCCCGGCGAGTCGGACCGTCCGCTCGGTTGCGTGACGGCCGAGGTTTGCCATGACGATCTCCGTACGTGCGTCCCAACGCCGAGTATGGATGGGGCGCCCGTCACGGAACGCTCCGCCGCCGCGGGTCGCCCACCAGGTCGTACCGTGGTGCAGGTCGCGCACCAGCGCGGAGTCCACCCCGGCGAGGTTGGCACGGCCGAGCGCGAGCGAGACGGTGAAAATCGGCTGGGAGCGGAGCGCGTTGTGACTCCCGTCGATCGGGTCGACGACGAGCGTTCGTTCCCCGCCGCGCGCCACGTGACCGATCTCCTCCGAGAGGAGGTTCCACGAGATCTGCTCGGCGTCCAGGAGCCGGAGGATCTCCGCCTCCGCGATCCGGTCGAGCTCCTCGGTCGGCGTGCCGTCGGCCCCCATTGCGACGACGTCACCGCGATGCGGTGAACTCTGGGCGTCACGAACGGCGCGGTGCACGGCGATGCTGATACGATAGAGCGTATCGAGCTCCCGCGGCGACTCGGGCACACCGCGGGGACGAGGGCCGGATTAATGACCCCTTCTTCGCCGAACGGTGCCCCGTCCACCGGCATGATGTTATCTGGATGGTTCCTTCGGCCCGACGATGGAGTTCCAGTTCCTGGGGGGCGCCTCGGAGATCGGGTCGCTCGGCCTCGTCGTGCGCGACCAGGGGCGGACGCTCCTCTTCGACTACGGGATGACCCCGACCGACCCGCCGACGTATCCCCGTCCGGCGCCGACCAACATTGACGTTGCCTTCCTCTCGCACGCACACCTCGACCACTCCGGGATGACCCCGGTGCTGAGCCGCCTCCCGCGCGCCCGCCTGGTCGCGACACCGGTCACGATCGCGGTCGCCGACCTCCTCACGAAGGACGCGCTCAAGATCGCCCGCCTCGAGGGGTACCTTCCCGCGTTCACGTCCTCGGATATTCACGCCGCGGGCGCGCGATTCACGGCGATCGACCGTCACGCCACGTTCCGTCACAAGGGGATCGAGGTGCAGATGGCGAGCGCGGGCCACATCCCCGGCGCGTCGATGATGTTGTACAAGGGCGCGAAGGATGTGCTGTTCACCGGGGATCTTCAGACCGTCGGGACCCACCTGGTCGGCGGCGCGGAACCGCTCGAGTGCGACATCCTCGTCATCGAATCGACGTACGCCGGACGAGAGCATCCGGACCGAAAGGAGACGGAGCGGCGGTTCCTGGCCCGCGTCCAGGAGACGATCGAGCGCGGCGGAAAGGTGATCGTCCCCGCGTTCGCGGTCGGTCGTGCGCAGGAGGTACTCATGGCGCTCGATGGCTCCGGGTTCGAGACGTATCTCGATGGGATGGCGCGCAAGGTCAACTCGATCTACCTCAGCGCGCCGGAGTACCTGGCCGACTCCCGCCGGTTCCGCCGAGCCATCGAGTCCGTCCATGTGGTCGAAGCCCCCGGTGACCGGAAGAAGGCGATCCGGGAGGCGGAAGTCATCGTGACGACGGGGGGGATGCTGGACGGCGGGCCCGTGCTGTACTACATCGGGGAGATGTACCGCGACCCACGGAACTCGATCTTCCTCACCGGGTACCAGGTCGACGGGTCGAACGGGCGCCAGTTGATGGACGAAGGCACGCTCACGATCGACGAGACGACCGTCCGCCCGGTGTGCGACATCGAGAAGTTCGACTTCTCCGCGCACGCGGGCCACTCCGACCTCGTCCGGTTCGTCGAACAGACGCGGGCGAAGACGGTCGTGCTGATGCACGGGGACCAGCGGGAACTGCTCAAGGCCGGGCTCCCACCGAACCTGAACGTCCTGATGCCGGAGAACGGCAAGGTTTTCGCGCCGTAGGCACGCGCGGTTAGTCGGGCCCGCGCTCGCGTCGGACCGACGCCCGGCGTTTACGGCGCCCCCCCGTGCTGTCGGGCGACCCGACGGGCTCCTCGGTAGGGTCGACTTCCTCGACGACCTCCTCGAGCGGAGGCAGTTCCCCGCGAGGCTTCATCAACTCGCGAAGTCGCTTCCAGAGCTCCTCGACCCCCAGACCCGAGACGGACGAGACCCGGAGCCGGTCGCTCTTCCGGGGTCCGAGGTCCGCCTTCGTCTCGACTTCGACAATGGGCACGCCGGGGTACTCCTCGCGCCAGTGGGCGAGCAGTGCTTCCTGCTCCTCGAGCGTGTAGCCCGACAAACCAGTCGGGTCGATCACGAACAGGACGACGGTAGCCGCGCGCTCGACGGCGGTCGTTGCCTCTTCCTCGGCCGGGTTCGCGCGGCCCGCGCGACCGAGGACCCCCGGTGTATCGAGCACCTGGAGGCGGTCGAAGCCGAGGTCGGCGTGCCCGACCGCGATCGAGAGCGTCGTGAACGGGTAATCGGCAATCTTCGGACGCGCGGTCGAGAGCTTCGCCACGAGCGACGATTTTCCCACGTTCGGAAAACCCGCGATGACCAACGTCGGGGCGGACGGGTCGAGCCGAGGTCGGTCCCGGAGGAACTGGGTGATGGCACGGAGCTTCTCGATGTCGGGGTCGACCTCTCGAACGTAGCTCGAGAGGCGGCCGTAGAACGCACGGATCTGGTCCCCGAGCTCTTCGGAACCGGAGGCCCGGGCATTTGCTCGTTCGGCGTCCCGCGCTTGCCCCCGGATCCGCTCCTCGGCCCGGCGAATGCGGAGCAACGACCGATGCAGGACAGCGTCCCCGAACGCGCCGGCCACGAGGGCTTCCTCGAATTCCGTGAGACCGGGCTTGGCGAACCGTCGCGACTCCAGGCGAAGGTGCCGGACCACGGTCGCCGAACTGCGGACGATCTTGAGCTTCGCCCGAAGGCGGTCCCGCTCCGGCTTCGTGTCTCCGTGCGGCGTGGCCAGGGAGGCACGGTGGAACGCGGCGTCCAGGATTCCCACCGACGGCGGTTCGCGGCCGACGGGACGTCGCGTACGGCGCGGTCGTTCGCGGGACTGCGGCACGAGGAACTCCGGGGCGCGCGACGCGACCGTCTTGCTTAGGCTTGCTGCCTCGGCCCGGGCGCCCGCAGGTGGCGTGCGGGCCATCCGAAGCGATTTATCCCCGGCCCCGCTCGCTCGTCCTTCGGGGACGTCGCGTGCCTCGCTGGATTCCGAACGAACCGGGCGAAGAGTCCGCGATGCTCGAGGCCCTCGGCATCTCCTCGGTCGAGCAACTGTTCACGGACGTTCCGAAGAAGGCCCGTATCGGTCGTCTCGGGGTTGGCCCGGGGCACGAGGAGCCCGACGTTGTCCGAGCGGTCGACCAGCTCCTCGAACGGAACAAGCCACTCTCCAAGTTTGCGAACTTCCTCGGGGGCCGAGTCTCCGCGCGCTACTCGCCGGCCGCGGTCGACTCGATCGTCTCCCGCAGCGAGTTCTACACCTCGTACACACCGTACCAGCCGGAAGCCAGCCAGGGGATGCTCCGCGTCCTCTTCGAGTTCCAGAGCCTCTGGGTCGAGCTCTCGGGTCTCGACGTCGCCAACGCCTCCCTCTACGATGGCGCGACGGCAGCGGGCGAGGCCCTGTTGTTCTGCCGCCGGATCCACGAAGGAGGCAAGTTCCTCATTCCGGCGAGCCTCCCGTGGGAGGAGAAGAGCGTTCTCCAGAACTACGCGATGGGGCCGCGGCTCGAGCTCCAGGAGATCCCGTACGACGATCGGACGGGCCGCCTCGACCTCGAGGCGGTTCGCACGGCCGTCGCGGCGGGGGACGTCTTCGGCATGCTCGCAGATGTACCGAACGGGTTCGGCCACGTCGACGAGGGCGTAGCGGAGCTGAAGGGGATCCTTGGAAAGATCCCGCTCGTCGTCAGCGCCGACCCGCTCTCCCTCTCCGTTCTCGAAGCACCGGGTCACTACGGCGCGGACGTCGTCGTCGGCGAGGGCCAGGGATTCGGCATGTCACCGTCCTTCGGAGGGCCGCTCCTCGGCCTCTTCGCCTGCCGCCACGAGCATGTGCGTTCCTCGCCCGGCCGCATCGTCGGGGCGACTCGGGACGTGGACGGGCGGACCGCGTTCGCGCTGACCCTGCAGACCCGCGAGCAACACATCCGCCGTTCGCGCGCGACCTCGAACATCTGCACCAATCAATCGCTCATCGCGCTCGCCTTCGTCGTGTATGCAACGACCGTCGGCCCGCGAGGACTCGCGGAACTCCAGCGCTCCCTCGCGGAGAAGGCCCGCACGCTCGCGAGCGCGCTCGGTGCTATCGACGGGATCCAGGCTCCCCGGTTCGACGCCCCCTACCTGGGCGAGTTCACGGTCGAATTGAAGCGGGGCACGGCGGCGGAGTTCCTCGACCGGCTTCGCCGTCGTAAGGTCCTCGGCGGGTACTCCCTGGCCGACCCGCGCCCCGGGGCCTCATCTTCCGGTGAGCGGATCCTGGTCGCGCCGTCGGACACGGTCGGGCCGAAGGAGATCGCGAAGTACGCCCGGGCGGCACGCACCGCGGTCGAAGCAGTGGGGAGGTCGGCGTGACGTTCCGACAAGCTCGCTGGGACGAACCCGCGGTGTGGGACCTCGCCCCTCCCCGCGCGGGGGACGCCCCGCCGGAGATACCGGGAATCCCCGATCGCATGCGGAGGAAGGAAGCGGTCCGGTGGCCCGAGCTCGGCGAGCTCGAAGTCGTTCGCCACTACACTCGGCTCTCCCAGATGAATTTCGGGATCGACACCGTACCGTATGCCCTCGGGTCGTGCACGATGAAGTACAATCCGAAGGTTTCGGAGCTGCTCGCCCGGCGACCCGGCGCCGCCGATATGCACCCGTACCAGCCGGAAGCGACCGCGCAGGGCGCTCTCGAGGTGATCTGGCGACTCGAGAAGATCCTCGCCCGGGTCACCGGGCTTTCCGAGGTCTCGCTCCAGCCGGGCGCCGGCGCGCACGGGGAATGGGCCGCCCTCCTCATGGTACGCGCCTACTTCCGGGATCGCGGAGAACTCGACCAGCGGACGGAGGTACTCCTGCCCGACACCGCGCACGGAACAAACCCGGCGTCCGCGATGATGGCCGGGTTCTCCACGCGGGAGATCGCGTCGAAGGAGGGGTGCGTCGACCTGGACGCCCTCCGGTCCGCGGTCAGCGACAAGACGGCCTGCTTCATGCTCACGAACCCGAACACGGCCGGTTTGTTCGAGAGCGATATCCTCGAGATCGCGGAGATCGTCCACGGCGCCGGCGGAACGCTCTACTACGACGGCGCGAACCTGAACGCGATCCTCGGGGTCACCCATCCCGGACGGATGGGGTTCGACGTCGCCCATCTCAACCTCCACAAGACGTTCGCCACCCCTCACGGCGGCGGCGGGCCCGGCGCCGGCGTGCTCGCCGCGGGGGAGAAACTGGGACCGTACCTCCCCGTGCCGCGCATTGTGAAGAACGGGCGAAAGTTCCGATTCGACTACGACCGGCCCAAATCGATCGGAAAGATCAAGACGGCCTACGGGAACTTTGGGCTCGACCTGCGCGCGTTCGTCTTCGCCCTCACGCACGGGGAGGAGGGATTGAACCACGTCTCCCGTCGGGCCGTGCTAAATTCGAACTACCTCGGCCTCAAGATGGGGAAGTATCTCCCCCGCCCGTTCCGGACCCTCGTGAAGCACGAATTTGTGCTCTCCGGCGTACCGCTCAAGGCGAAAGGGGTCCGGACCCTCGACCTCGCGAAGCGGCTGCTCGACGAAGGGGTACACGCCCCGACCATCTACTTCCCGGCGCTCGTCGAGGAGTCCCTGATGATCGAGTTGCCCGAGACCGAGTCAAAGCGGGAGCTTGACGGGTACATCGCGGCCTTCGAGCGGGCGGTCACGGATACGCCCGAGAACCTGCACGCCGCCCCGCGGAACCTCGCGGTCGGACGGATCGACGAGGTGCTCGCGGCGCGCGAACCACGACTTTCGTGGAAGGACCTCCGTGCGCATCCCGCAAAGGTTGAAACCCCCGGGCCGGTGCCGCCGGCGCCATGAAGCCCCGCATCCAGAAGATCTTCGCTCAGCTCGACCCGAAGCCCGACGCGATCGTCCTGGCCAATGCCATCGACCCTCATCTCGATCAGACGTTCTTCTACGTCTTCGACGTCCCCGCGGGCCTGTTCGAAGGCTCGATCGCCGTCGCCCACCCGGACGGTGAGCTCGACGTCTGGAGCTCCCCGCTCGAGGCGGAGACCGCGCAGGTGGCCGCGAAGAAGGACCCCCACGTGAAGATCCACGTCGCGGGACGCGACGAGATCGCGAACGAGGTCCGGCAGGTCCTCGGCACGAAATCCAACCTCGGTCTCAACTACCGCGAGCTGACCCACGAGTGGTTCCTCCGGCTGAACGACCAACTGAAGGACGTCAGCTGGGTCGACACGTCGAACGCGATCCGCCGCGCGCGCATGACGAAGGACCCGAACGAGATCGAACTGCTGCGTCACGCCGCCGAGATCGGCTCCAAGGTCGGGCGCGAGATCCCGGGACTGCTCAAAGCCGGAATGACCGAGCTCGAGCTCGGCGCGGAAATGGAATACCGCATGAACCGCCTGGGCGCGAACGGTCGCTCGTTCTCCACGATCGTCGCCTTCGGTGCGCACAGTGCCGAGCCGCACTACTCCCCGGCGGAGACGAAGCTCAAGGCGGGCGACTCGATCGTCTGCGACTTCGGAGCGTACTACCGGCGCTACGCGAGCGACATCACGCGCTCGTTCCACTTCGGTCGCCGCGATGACGAGATGAAGAAAGTTCACGAGACCGTGCTCGAGGCGCAGAACGCGGCGCTTGCCGCGGTGCGGCCGGGCGTCCCCGCCAAGGAGGTTCATCTGGCCGCGCAGCACGTGATCGACTCCTCTCCGTGGAAGGGGCGACTCACGCACGGCGTCGGGCACTCGATCGGTCTGGTCGTTCACGACGGCTGGGGGTATGGCCCGAACGTCGAGGACCCGCTCGAGGTCGGAATGGCGATCACGGTCGAGCCGGGGATCTACCTGCCCGGCCACGGCGGCGTCCGCATCGAGGACGACATCGTCGTCACGAAGTCCGGTTACGACTTCCTCACGACGGCGCCGCGCGAGTACCTCGAGGTCTCGGCGTGAGATTCGGGGTCCTGACGGGCGGGGGCGACTGTCCCGGCCTCAACGCCGCGATCCGCGCCGTCGTGATCCGCGCGGCCCAGCACGGTCACACGACGATCGGCTTCCTCGACGGCTGGAAAGGGCTCCGCGATAATCTGACGCGACCGCTCGACGTCGCGGGGGTCCGCGACATCCTGAACCGGGGCGGCACGGTCCTGGGGAGCTCCCGAACGAACCCGTTCGCCAAAGAGGCCGACGCGGCGAAAGTGCTGTCGACCTTGGCGGCGCACAAGATCGATGCGCTGATCGCGATCGGCGGCGACGACACACTCACGGCGGCCCGCGAGCTGCACCGGCGGAACGCGCACGTCGTCGGGGTCCCGAAGACGATGGACAACGATGTGTCGGGCACCGACTGGACGTTCGGGTTCCACTCCGCGACCGCCGTAGCGGTCGACGCCCTCGAGCGCCTGCGCGATACCGCGATGAGCCATCACCGCGCGATCGTCCTCGAGGTCATGGGACGGAACGCCGGATGGGTCGCCCTCGGGACGGGTCTCGCCGGCGGCGCCGACGCGACCCTCCTCCCGGAAGAACCGTACTCGGAACCGGTCCTGATGCGTCTCGTCCAAAATGCGATCGCCGCGCGCGGCTACGCGCTCGTGGTCGCCAGCGAAGGGATGGACCTCGGCGCGCCGAAGGGATCGACCGGCGCGAAGGACGAATTCGGCCACGAGCTCCTCCGGGAACGGGGCGTCGGGGCGGAACTGGCCCGCCGCATCCAGGAGACCATCGGGGTCGAGTCGCGGAGCGCTCAGATCGGCCACATTCAGCGCGGGGGCGCGCCGGAACTGTTCGACCGCATCCTCGCGACCCGCTTGGGAGCGGGGGGGGTGGACCTCGCCATCGCGGGGAAGTGGGGCGAGGTCGCGGTCCTACGGGGCTCGATCATCAAGGGGATCCCCCTCGACGAGGCGATCGGCACGACCAAGGTCGTCTCGCCCGACTGGTTGGACCTCCTGCACACGTTCGACGCGTAGGGTCCGCGATGCCGGTGCGCGCGCTCTGGTTCCGCAACGGGACCCTCTTCTTGCTCGACCAGCGCAAGCTGCCGGGAAAGACCGTCACGATGCGGCTCCGCACCCTGCGGGCGACCGCCGACGCCATCCGTACGATGGCGGTGCGCGGGGCGCCGTCGATCGGAGTGGCGGCGGCCTACGGAATGGTCCTGGGCGCGAACGAGGGATCGTACACCCCGGCGGCGGCCGCGAAGGAACTCGGGAGCACGCGCCCGACCGCGGTCGACCTGTTCGTCGGGATCGAAGCGGTCCGCGCCGCCTGGGCCTCCGGCGCCGACCCGCTCGCCGCCGCGGACGCCTATCGAGAACGGATCGTGGGGGAGTGTCGAGCGATCGGAACGGCGGGAGCCTACCTGTTTCAAAAATCCCGACACGTCCTCACGCACTGCAACGCGGGGGCGCTCGCGACGGTCGAATGGGGGACCGCGCTCGCCCCGATCCGCGTCGCACACCAGCGCGGCGCGAAGTTGTTCGTCTGGGTGGACGAGACGCGACCCCTGCTCCAGGGCGCGCGCCTGACGGCGTGGGAGCTCGCGCGCGAGCACATCCCCCACGCCGTGATCGCCGACAACGCCGCCGGCCACTTCTTCCAAACCGGGCAGGTCGACGCGGTGATCGTGGGAGCCGACCGGATCGCGCGGAACGGCGACTTCGCCAACAAGATCGGCACGTACGAGAAGGCGGTCCTCGCTCGCGAGCACGGTGTGCCGTTCTACGTCGCGGCGCCGTGGAGCACGTTCGATGCCCATCGGGCGAACGGCGCGGACATCCCGGTCGAAGAGCGGTCCGAGTTGGAAGTCCTCGAGTACGCGGGGCACCGAACGACGCCGGCGAAGAGCCACGCGCGCAACCCTGCGTTCGATGTGACACCCGCGAAGTACGTCACCGCGTTCGTCACGCCCGACGGGGTCGTTCCCCCGAAGGCGATCGCCCGGATGCTCGCGCGCGCGCCTACACCGTGATGAGCGGTTGACTGAGGAAGTGGATCGCCCCGTGGAGGGCCGACCCGACCGTCGCCATCACGTCGAGCCCCATCGTGTTCAGGACGAGCACGAGGGCGAGCGTCGCCAATACCGTCACGAACCAGCTCATTGCTGCCGTCATGGTTGCACCGATCCGGTGAACGACGGTTCGGCGCCCGCGCCAGATAAATCGCGGCCTCCACTCGCACGACGGGTCCGCGCGCGCCCGGTCGAACGCGCGCGTGCGGGCGTGAGCGCGGGCGCGCCGGCGCGCGAAGCGCGCGGGCAAGTTTCATAGCAGAGAACGGTTAGCCCGGCGGGGTTGCCCTGGTAGTCTAGCGGTCTAGGATGTAGGTCTGTCGAGCCTGCGACTCGGGTTCGAAGGCGCGGAGGGGCCGGCCCCCTCCGCCCGGAACTCCCGACCAGGGCGCCTCCCGACCCCGGAGTGGCCGTTGCCCGCGGCGGCCACCCCCCCCACGACTTATGCCGACCGTGCCCCTCTCTCGGGCGTGGCCGACGCGAAGAACGGGACGAAGGAGCCGCCGTCTCCCTATCTCTCGCACATCGTCGGCGACGCGCTTCGCAACCTCACCGAGAAGCGGCTCGCGGAGCTAGTGCGAGCCGAGCCGGTCCCGAACCACTTGGCCATCATCATGGACGGCAACCGACGGTTCGCGGGCGAGCACGGGATGGGGGTCACGGACGGCCATGCCGCCGGGCGGGACACTCTCGAAGAGCTGCTCAACTGGTGCCTCGACCTTCAGATCCGCATCCTGACCGTCTACGCGCTCTCGACCGAGAACTTCAGTCGCTCCCCCGACGAGCTCGAGGGGTTGATGGCCCTCTTCGACCAGGCCCTCCGCGACATCGCGGAGGACGAACGGGTCCACCGCCACCAGATCCGCGTCCGCGTGATCGGGAACCGGAAGGCGCTGCCGACGCCGGTCCAGGAGGCGATCGATATCGCCGAGAAAGCGACCGCGCGATACTCGGCCTACCAGTACAACGTCGCGCTCGCCTACGGGGGTCGCGACGAGATCGTCCACGCGATCCGGGCGCTCGCCCGCGAGGTCCGCGACCACGGTCTCGACCCGGAATCGATCGACTCCGAAGCGGTGGCGCGGCACCTCTACACCCGGGACCTGCCCGACCCCGACCTCATCTTCCGGACGAGCGGCGAGGAACGGATCTCGAACTTTCTCCTGTGGCAGTCGGCCTACAGCGAGCTGTACTTCTCCGACGTGATGTGGCCGGGGCTCACTCGCGTCGAGTTCCTTCGGGCGATCCGATCGTTCCAGCTCCGCCGGCGGCGGCGGGGGACGTAGGCTCGCTCGGTGGCACCCCGAGCTGCCACATCGCGCGGGCGAACAGGAAGACGGTACCCGAGACGACCCACAGGATCGCCGCGATGAGATACGTCTCTCGGGTCGCGACGGCGTCGATCAAGAGCGCCCCCCCGATCTGCGCCACCGGGAGGATCGCGACGCTGCCCAGAGAATCGATCCCGTAGTACCGGCCCTGCATCTCGGTCGGCACGAGGAGCTGCGCGGCCGTGAGCCACGCCGTTCCGGCGAATCCGCCGAGCACTCCGAGGGCGAAGAGAGCTGCGATGTCGACCGGCGCGTACACGACGAGCGGAAGGACGAGCGCGACGGCGCCCGAGACGACTCCGTACGGGACGACCCACGCCTTGCCCGCGTACCGCACCGCGCCGACGCGCCCGACCAAGAGAGATCCGACCGCCGTACCGGCCACTTCGGCGGCGAGCAGCGTCGCGAATATCGCGGCGGACCCGTGGAGCACGAGCGTGGCGTAGAAGACGAGGAACGTGCCGATGAGCGTCGAGGAGAAGTTGAAGAACATCGCCGACATCGTCAGTTGGAAGAATCCCTGGGCCTGCCACAACCACGCGAATCCCGCCCGCATCTCCGACCAATACCCCGG
>Ga0070761_10002515_pt1 | contig 11217 bp, 7 predicted proteins | sample HubBroMetageREF1_FD_66724 | JGI IMG/M metagenome (GOLD analysis project Ga0070761, IMG submission 66724) | Reference soil microbial communities from the Hubbard Brook experimental Forest, New Hampshire, USA - Hubbard Brook CCASE Soil... | ecosystem: Environmental > Terrestrial > Soil > Temperate...
GGGCCACCTCGACCAGGTCAAGGTCAGCCTCCTGGGCCAGCCGGAGCGCGTCCGTGATGGACACGATCCCGACCTGCTCTCCCGAAGGGCCTACCAGTCGGACTTCAGGTACCCTGATTCGCTCGTTGATGCGAGGTTCAGTGCTGATGTGACCTCCTGCGTCACTTTCATGCTGACCCGGGTCGGTCCCGGGTCAGGTACTGCACGCCACCTGCGCGGAACGCAAAAAGCCCCGCCAGGTTGCCTGCGGGGCTACCACCAACGCGACCTGGCAGCCGTGCCCGCTAGCCATAGGCCGTCAGCCCATGTGCCCGCAGGCAGCGTCCGCTTCAGCCACGCGATACTCCTACGCTGACTCGCAACACGCGCGCCAGCCCGGTGCATCCGGCCCAGACCAGCCGACCCGAAAGCCGACTGACCGACCAGCCAGCAAGTTCAAGCCGACTCAGACGGCTTTCACCGCCTGCGCCGTCATCGCCGCCGGCTTTTGACCGGCCGATAAACTGGCTGCCTGGACTGCTACCCGCCAGCAGTGTGGTGTCCGCGAACACTGTGGTGTCCGCGAACATTGTCGTGTTCGCGGACACCGCCACGCCGACTAGGTGGGAGGTGGCCGAGGTGGTCCTCCGCTTGCGGCCCAACGCAACGCGCCGGGTCGTTAAGTTCTGCCTTTCAGATTACCGCATCACCGCGGTCTAGTCATATCTCAACTACCGCGCACGCCCCGGTCAGCTAAACCGGGCAGCTAAACCGGCCAGCTTGCGCAGTCCTGCCTGGCGCATGGCCTCGATCGGAGCCGGCCGGTCCGTCATCAGCTCAACCTGCCGAGCGGCCTGATGCAACAGCAGGTCGAAGCCACTGACCAGCACGGCGCCGGCCGAAGTGGCGGCCGCGGCCAGTGGCGTTGGCCATGGATGATAAACGACATCGAGTACCGCCTCTGGCGCCGACGCCAGCGCCGGAAAAATTTGCGTAAAAGCATCCGCGGCGCCGGCCGGAACCGTGGAAATAACCAGACGCGCATCATGCAGCGCTGAGGGCGTGAATGACACCAGGCCGACGCTTATTCCCAGCCGGTCCGCCGCCCGCTGAAGCTCCGTCGCCCTTGAGGCAGCACGGACAGCCACAGTCACCGACTTCTCGCCAAGATCAGCGAGCGCGGCCAGCGCGGCGCAGGCCGTGGCACCGCCGCCGATAATCAGCGCCGGGCCGACCTGAGCGTCATCACCGCTCCTGATCCCGCGCTCGGCGAGCGCGTTGACCATTCCGGCCACGTCAGTGTTGTAGCCGAGCCGCTGCGCGGCCGCGAAGACCACCGTATTGGCGCAGCCGACGCGGGTAGCCAGCGGCTCGACCCGGTCAAGCAGCCCGAGCACGGTGCGCTTGAGCGGCATGGTGAGCGACAGCCCGGCCCAGTCAGGCCCGCACGAATCGAGCAGCGCAGGCAGCCGCGCCTCGTCGCACTCGATGGCCTCGTACTGCCACCAGGTCAGGCCGAGTTCCGCGTAGGCCGCCCGGTGCAGTACTGGCGACAGCGAGTGACTGATCGGCCAGCCGAGCACCGCGGCCCTGATGCGGCGCATGCTTTCGCTGCTCATCCGGTCTTCGCCACTCAGACGCCGAATTGCGCCTGCCACTGCTCGAATTGCTGATAACTGCCGGTGAAGTAGGTCTTGACCGGCTTGTGCTTGGTGTCGGCGATGAAGTAAAGCCAGTCACCGTGCGGCGGGTGCAGCGCGGCCGCAATCGCGCTGAGCTGAGGACTTTCGATCGGTCCCGGCGGCAGGCCCGCGTGCAGGTAGGTGTTGTAGGGCGAATTAGTGGCTTCCTGCTGCGAGTTGGCGGCCGTGCCGTACGTACCCAAGGCGTAGAAGACCGTGCTGTCGAACTCGAGCTTCATCCCGATCTGGAGCCGGTTCCATGCCACCCTGGCTATCGGGCCGAAGTTGCCCACGCTGCCGGCCTCGGCCTGGACCAGGCTCGCCACGATCAGGACATGCCAAGGGGTGGTGTAAACCTTGTGCGCGGCCGACACCAGGTTGAGGCCAGCGACCTGCTGATTGAACTCGGCCACCATCGTCCGCAGTATCTGCAGCGCCGATTCATTCGGCAGCAGGGAGTAGGTATCAGGGAACAGGAAGCCTTCGGCGGTCTTGGCCTGGCTTGCCCACTTGGGCAGCCCGAGCGGCGCCGGGTGATCGATAAGCTGCGTGAACTGGCTCAGCGGAATGTGGGTCTGGGCCGAGAGTTCCTGCGCGATCGCGCTTGCGCGCGTTCCTGGGATGATCGTGACCTGATAGTTGAGCCGATGAGCCGCGCTGAGCAGATACTGGACCGCCAGTGCCGCGCTCATGTGGTGGTGCAGCAGGTACTCGCCTGGCTGCAGGCTGCTGGCACTGGCAGTGCTGACCGCGGACGCCGCCGCGTCAAACGGCCGGATCTCCTCGATCACCCCGGCGGTGACGAGTGCCGGGCCGAGTGCCGACAACGCCGCACCGGACGGGACGTCAAAGCGCACCTGGCCGTAGCCGCTGCCCGCATAGTCGCCGTACCTGGTGGTGTGCCAGGACTGATAACGCTCGTAACCGTAGTCAGCGACCATGCCGAGCACGAGCGCGACGGCGAGAATCGAGGCAGTGAACGCGACTTTCCCGCGCAACCGCCTCGGCCGCTTGCCGCGCCCGGCCCGCCGGGTCCGCCGGGCCCGGCGCCCTGACCCGCCGCTCTCGCCATCGTCGCCAGGCCCGTAGCCGCCATCGCCGCGACCGGTCCCGCCGCCGCCGAACCGCCGGGACAGCAGGCTGCCGTTGCCCTCGTCCTGCCAGTCCTCGTCCGGCTCGTCACCTTCCCAGCCGTCCGCATCGCCATCATCGTCAGCGCCGTCGTGCCACCGCTCGTATCCGTCACCACGGGCTGGTCCCTGGCTGGGGGCTGACCAGCCGAACGTGCCCGGGCCAGACCCGGTGTCCGGCCGACCGAAGGACCCGGTGTCCGGCCGGCCAAAGGAATCCGGGTCGGGCCCGCCGTAAGAGCCGCCATAGGAGTCGCTGCCCGGGCGCCGGTAGGCCGAGGTGGCGTCCTGATTGGCCGACCCGCCCGGTCCGTAGCCATCGTCGAAGGCATACGAGCCTGACCGGTTATAGGATCTGGCCGATCCGTAGCCTTCCTGCGCATACAGATCACGGCCGTAGGAATCCGGGCCGGACCGGCCCTGGTCGTAATCAGGAAGGCCGTAGCCATCACGGCCGCTGGCCGCCTGACCACCGCCACCTGAGTCGTAGCCGCCGTAACCGTCCTGACGGTACCAGGGCGGCTGGCCCTGCTCGCCCTGGCCTGAGTCTTCCAGTGCGTAGTCTCCCTGGCCAGCCGAACTGGCTTGCCCGTAGCCGGGCTGGCCAGGACCGGGCTGGCCAGAGCCGGGCTGGCCCGCGCGGCCATAGGACTCCCGACCATACGAATCCCGGCTGTAAGAGTCCTGGCTAGGCGCAGCCCCTTGGTAGGGAGCCCCGTCGTAGCGAGCCCCGTCGTAGCGAGCACCGTCGTAGCGAGCCCCGTCGTAGCGAGCACCGTCGTAGCGAGCACCGTCGTAGCGAGCACCGTCGTAGCGAGGAGCCACTTCGTAGCGAGGAGCCACTTCGTAGGACGGCGAGCTTGAATGCCTGCTTGGCTGGACACCCGCGGGGCGGCGGTACTGGTCGTCGCTGAGTTCCGGCCCGTTATGCCTTGCCTGCGGCCTGCGTGCTTGTGACGGCCACTCCTGCCCTGGCTGATCAGTGCCGTAGCGAGCGTGATCGGATGAGTAGTCCGGATCTATGCCGAAGTCATCCGCGCTGTAGTCGTCGTCCGCGCCGGAATCCGTCCCGCCGCTTGGCGGCCAGTTCGCGCCGTTATTGCTCATCGGTGGTCACCCTGCCCGTCACCCTGCCCGACGCCGATAAGCTCGCCAGGTGGCGCGCCAGTCAGCCGTTCGGCATCAAGCGCGCTTTGCAGCAGCAGCGCCGCGGCCGCCTTGTCCACTGTTTCACGCCGCTGCCGTGAATCACTGCCGCTTGCTCGCAGGGCTGAGTGCGCCAATGTTGTAGTAAAACGCTCATCAACCAGCCGGACCTCGACGGGCGCCACCAGTGCGGCAACTTCGGCAGCGAACGCCCTGGCATCGGCTGCCGCCTTGCCCGCCTGGCCTGACAACGTCGTCGGCAGCCCCACGACGACCTCAATCGCCTCGCGGTCAGCGCACAGCCTTGCGATCTCAGCAAGGTCACCTACCCCGCGCCTGACGGTGCCAATCGGGGTCGCCAGCACGCCAGCCGGATCGGAGCCAGCCACGCCAATCCGCACTGACCCGACGTCTATGGCCAGCCTTGTACCTGATCTCAAGGCACAATTCCTGAAGAATTTGGTCTCAAAATAGATACAACCCGGCTGCACCATGGTCTCACGTTACGCTACCTGCCGCACCGATGCCGGCAATAACATCATGAACCGCACCAAACGCCTCCTGAATCGCTGCGCCTGCCTGCGCACCGAGCACGGCGCCGCCGCCCTGCGCTATGTCGTCTCTGCCGCCACCACGGCCGCCGAGCGCAGCGGTCGCTGTGCCGATCAGCTCTCCAGCCCTGATGCCGCGCGCGCGGGCCGCATCGTTGACCGCCACGACGACCGCTGGGCGGTCATTCAGCACCGCCGCGGCAACAACCGTGCCTGGCTGGCCGGCTGGCAGCTGGCCCCTGATGTCGAGCGCGAGCTTACGCATCGCGTCCGCTGGTGTGCCTTCCGGCAGGATCTGCGTGATGTAGGTCACGCCTGCGACGTCGACCGTCTGCCGCCCGCCCTCGTCCTTGGCGAGCTGAGCCGACTGCATCCGCTGCAGCTCGCGCTCCGCCTCACGGAGCCTGGTCACGATACCGGTGATCCGGTCGGCGAGCTCAGGCCGCGGCGCCTTGAGCTGCTCGCTGAGCTGGCTGACCAGCAGGCTCTCTTTGGCCAGGTACCTGAACGCGTCCATTCCGATCAGAGCCTCGACCCGTCGCACCCCTGAGCCGATGGACGATTCGCCCATGATCTTGATCAGGCCGAGCTGGCCCGACCTCGCGACGTGCGTGCCACCGCACAGCTCGCGTGAGTAGTCGCCGACCTCCACCACCCTGACCTGATCGCCATACTTCTCGCCGAACAGCGCGAGCGCCCCCATCGCGCGCGCCTCGCCGATCGAGGTGTAGAACGCCCGGACGTCCAGATCGTTGATGAGGACGTTATTGACCTCGTCCTCCACCTCAGCGAGCATGGGCGCTGGCACGGCACCGACCGCGGTGAAGTCGAACCTGAACCGGCCGGGCGAGTTCTCCGAGCCGGCCTGAGCGGCGGTCTCGCCGAGAGCGCCGCGGAACGCGCGGTGCACCAGGTGGGTCGCGGTGTGGGAGCGGGAGATGGCCCGGCGCCGGTCCACGTCGATCTCCACGAGCACCTGATCGCCGACGACTAGCTCTCCCGAGACCATCCGGCACCGGTGCACGATCAGGCCAGGCACGGGCGCCTGCACGTCGAGAATCTGGATCGTCGCATCGGCGTTGGCGCCACTGCCGGTCGACCGCATGGTCCCGGTGTCCGCGAGCTGGCCGCCGCCTTCGGCGTAGCAGGGCGTGCGGTCGAGCACCACGTCGACCTCGGCGCCACCACCCGCACTGGGTACCGAGACACCGCCCGCCAGTACCCCGATTACCGTCGCCTCCGCGACGATCTCGTCGTAGCCGGTGAACTCTACCTGGCCGGACTGATCAAGCAATTGCGCGAAGACCGAGATATCGGCGTTCCCGGTCTTCTTCGATGCCGCGTCATCCTTGGCGCGCTGCCGCTGCTGCGCCATCAGCCTTCTGAACTCGGTCTCATCGACCGCCAGCCCCTGCTCAGCCGCCATCTCCAGGGTCAGGTCAATCGGGAAGCCATAGGTATCGTGCAGCTGGAACGCCTGCGCACCGCTGATCGATCGATCACTGCGGCGCTCGGTCTCTGACACCGCCGCCTCGAACATGGCGGTCCCGGTGCGCAACGTGCCGAGAAAAGCGCCCTCCTCCGCGTCGAGCACGGTGTGGATGTTCGGTGCGTCCCTGACCAGATCCGGGTACGAGTCGCTCAGCGCCTCGATCGTGACGGCCGCGAGCTCGTGCAGGTACCGCTCATTCTGGCCGCTGTGGTGCCCGCCGTCGCCGCCGCGCTGGCTGCCAGCGAGCAGCCGCAGATTCCTGACGCTGCGCCGGACAATCCGGCGCAGTACGTAGCCGCGTCCCTCATTGGAGGGAATGACGCCGTCAGCCACCAGCATGACCGCGGCCTTGACGTGGTCGGCCACCACGCGAAGCGAGACGTCGCTGCGCGGATCGCGGCCGTATTTCTGGTGAGTAAGCTCCGCGGCCCGGTCGAGCACCTTCCAGGTGGTGTCGATCTCGTAGATGTTGTCGACGCCCTGCAGCACGATTGCCATCCGCTCAAGGCCCATGCCCGTGTCGATGTTCCGCGAAGGCAGCTCGCCCTGGGTATCGAAGTCCACCTTGCTCCGCACGGCGCTGAGCTGGTACTGCATGAAGACGAGATTCCAGACTTCGAGGTACCTGTCCTCGTCGGCCTCCGGGCCGCCTTCCGCGCCGTACTCGGCGCCACGGTCGTAATAGATCTCGGAGCACGGCCCGCCCGGGCCAGGCACGCCCATATGCCAGTAGTTGTCGGCCAGGCCCCGGCGCTGGATGCGGTCGGGTGACACGCCCACCTGGTTACGCCAGATCGCGTACGCTTCGTCGTCGCCGGCGTAAACGGTGGCCCAGAGCTGGCTTTCAGGAAAGCCGAATCCGCCATCAGATTCTGGCCTGGTCAGCAGCTCCCAGGCCAGCGGGATCGCCTGCTCCTTGAAATAGTCGCCGAAGGAGAAATTACCGAGCATGTTGAAGAACGTCGCGTGCCTGGTGGTCTTGCCAACCTCGTCTATGTCCGGCGTGCGGACGCACTTCTGCATCGAGACCGCGCGGAGGTAAGGCGGCCGGCGCTGACCGAGAAAGTACGGCTTGAACGGCACCATTCCGGCGTTGACCAGCAGCAAGGTAGGGTCGTCGGCGACCAGGCTGGCCGAAGGCACCACGGTGTGCCCGCGCTGGGAGAAGTACTCAAGGAAACGGCGGGCGATCTCTGCCGACTCCATTAGCGGCCATCCTTAGTCTTGTCACTATCGGCCAGGAACTGATCAGGGCCAGGTCCGAGCGCGCTGCCAGCTATGCTCAGCCCGGCGCCGGTAAGCGGCCGACCCGCCGCCACGTGACCTGTCGCGCGCTGATCTACGAGGGTATTGCCTGACCGGGCCTGCTGCCGATTCAGATCTGCCTCGTGGCGTTCCAGGTACTCAGCCATTCCGGCGCGCACCTCGCCGGCGAACGCCGCCAGCCTCCGCTCCTGAGCACGTCCAGCCGCGCGTCTCGTACGGACCCGGGCCGCCGCCCAAGCCGCCGCGCCGGCTGCGAGGCCGATCGCACTGCCTGGACGGGCAGCAGGCAAGGATGTGGTACCCGGAGCCTGGCGCACTGGCGGCAGCGGCGTCCTGAGCTGACTAGCGAAGATCTTCGAAGCCCGGTCAAGCCGCCGGTAGCCGACGATCCCGAGCACAACCCCGGCTGCTAGCCAGATCGACCTGCGCATCACGGCTGGACTCGACTTCGGCTCGGCAGCTGAGCGACCCGGTCCCGGCGGACGGTCAGCGCTCGCCTGACGCCATAGCTCGCCGCCGCCAGCCGGAGCACTGGCGCGTTCAGGCCGTTGGCGATCAGCCGCGCCGAACCGGCGACCGCGGAGACTTGCTCCGACAAGTCAGACATGCTGGCGGACACCGCCTCCACGCTCTCGCTGATCGCGTGCGTCCTGGCCAGTTGCTCATCGGCGTGCTCGACAGTTGCCTGCGCCCGGCGCAGCAGGTTCTCTGTAGCGTCCTGGTAGCCGGTCAGCACCGTGCTGGCCAGCGAGATCAGTCTGGCCAGCCGGACTAGCACGTACACAGCGGCGCAGACGCCGACGGCGAAGAAAGCCGCCGCGATCAGCACTGCCAGCTGGCCGGCGTTCATCAGTCCTAGCCTCCCTGTCTCCCGCAGCATCGCTGTGCCTGCGCAGACCCTATCGCGTGATCAGGCGGGTGGAGCGGGGCGTGGCTCTTGAGCCTCCGCCTCTTCGTGACTCTCCTGCTCGTCGCGGCGCTCGGACCCGGCGAGCACGGCCCTGATCCGCTCCGACCTCTCGGCATATCTGGCTTCCGCGCCGTGCCTGGACGGTTCGTAGTACCGGTGGCCGATGGCGGCTTCCGGAGGATAGACCTGACGCACGATTCCTTCCGGGTAGTCGTGCGGATACAGGTAGCCCTTGCCGTGGCCCAGCTTGGCCGCGCCGCGGTAACTGGCATCTCGCAGGTGCGCAGGCACCGGGCCGGTCTGGCCGGCCCGCACATCGTCAACCGCCGCGCCGATGGCCTTGACGACCGAGTTGGACTTCGGCGCGAGCGCCAGGTGAATCACAGCCTGGGCCAGGTTGATCCTGGCCTCGGGGAGCCCGACGAACTCCACGGCCTGGGCGGCAGCGATGGCCACCGGCAAGGCGGTGGGGTCGGCCATGCCGACATCCTCGCTCGCGTGCACGATGATCCGCCTGGCGATGAACCTGGGGTCCTCGCCGGCCTCGATCATCAGCGCCAGGTAGTGCAGCGCGGCATCCACATCGCTGCCCCTGATGCTTTTGATGAACGCGCTGATCACGTCGTAGTGCTGGTCGCCGGCCCGGTCGTAGCGCACGGCCGCGCGGTCGACGGCGCGTTCGAGCACGGCCTCGTCGATCACGCCGCCGGCCGGCAGCCCGAGCGCGGCTGCCTCCAGGTAGGTCAGCGCCCGCCTGGCGTCACCGCCGGCCAGCCGCAGCAACTGCTCGGCCGCCTCGTCGGTCAGGCTGACCGCGCCGTTCAGGCCGCGTTCGCCGGCGATCGCCCGCTCGACAACCAGCCGCAGGTCGGCGTCACTGAGCGGATGCAGCCTGAGCAGGAGCGACCGCGACATCAGCGGGGCCACGACGGAAAAAGACGGGTTCTCTGTGGTGGCGCCGATGAAGGAAACCCAGCGGTTCTCAACCGCTGGCAGCAGCGCGTCTTGCTGAGCTTTGTTGAACCTGTGAACTTCGTCGATGAACAGGAGGGTCTGCTTGCCGGTCAGGCCGAGATCGCTCCTGGCGGCGTCAATGGCGGCCCGCACCTGGGCCACGCCGGCTGAGACCGCCGAGATCTCCACGAACTTGCGGCCGGTCGCGCCGCTCAGCACGTAGGCGAGCGTGGTCTTGCCGGTACCTGGCGGGCCCCAGAGCAGCACCGACATCGGCGCATCGTGCTCGGCCAGCTTGCGCAGCGGCGATCCGGGCGCGGTGAGCTTGGGCTGGCCGATGACCTCGTCCAGGCTCTGCGGCCGCATCCTGACCGCGAGCGGTGCGACCGCGGCCGCCGCCTGCTCGGCGGCATCGTCGAAGAGGCTCGCACCCTGCTGGCGATCGGCCTTAGCCATGGCCAGGCTCAGCCATGACCAGCCTGCGCTCCGGCTGCCGCCTGCTTTGCTTCCGCTGCTGCTGGCTTAACCGGCGCTGGCTTAACCGGCGCGGCGTCGATCCCGGCTTCCTTGCGCTGAGCGGGCGTGATCGGAGTCGGCGCCCCGGTCAGCGGGTCGTGGCCGGATGCCGCTTTCGGGAAGGCGATCACGTCCCTGATCGACTCCCGCCCGGTGAGCAGCATCAGCAGCCGGTCCCAGCCGAACGCGATGCCGCCGTGCGGCGGGGGGCCGAACCGCAGCGCGTCGAGCAGGAAGCCGAACTGCGACCGCGCCTCGTCCCTTGACAGCCCGATCACGTCGAATACCTGCTGCTGCATGGCCGGCCGGTGAATCCTGATCGACCCGCCGCCGATCTCGGTGCCGTTGCACACGATGTCGTACGCGTCGGCGAGCGCCCCGCCGGGCTCGGCGGCGAACTTGTCCGCCCAGTCGGGCAGCGGCGAGGTAAACGGGTGGTGCACAGCCGTCCAGCCGCCGGTTCCGTCATCTTCGAACATCGGCGCATCGACAACCCAGGTGAAAGCCCACGCGGCCGGGTCAATCAGCCCGCACCTGGCGCCGATCTCCAGCCGGGCCGCGCCGAGCAGCGTCCTGGCCGCGGCCGACGTCCCGGCGGCGAAGAACACGCAATCGCCCGGGGCGGCACCAGCCGCGGCCGCCAGGCCGGCTCGTTCCTCATCGGACAGGTGCTTGACCACCGGCCCCGCGTCGGAGACCACCCCGTCCGGCCCGACCAGCACGTAGGCGAGCCCGCGGGCGCCGCGTGACTTGGCCCAGTCCTGCCAGCCGTCAAGCTCCTTGCGTGACTGCGCCGCGCCACCAGGCATCACCACCGCTCCGACGTGCGGGGACTGGAACACACGGAAAGCGGTGCCTGCGAAGTACTGCGTCAGGTCAGCAAGCTCGCAACCGAACCTCAGGTCGGGCTTGTCTGACCCGAATCGCGCCATGGCGTCGGCGTATGTCATGTGCGGAATCGGCCGCTTGATCTCGTATCCGGCGATCTCCCGCCACAGCCGCTGCACCAGATCTTCAGCGACCTCGACGATATCGGCGCGGGTCACGAACGACATCTCGATGTCGATCTGGGTGAACTCGGGCTGCCGGTCGGCCCTGAAGTCCTCGTCGCGAAAGCAGCGCACCAGCTGGTAGTAGCGCTCCAGGCCGGAGATCATCAGCAGTTGCTTGAACAGCTGCGGCGACTGCGGCAGCGCGTACCAGCTGCCGGGCTGCAGCCGGACGGGAACGAGGAAGTCCCTGGCCCCCTCGGGTGTAGACCTGGTCAGGAACGGCGTCTCCACGTTCACGAACCCATGGCTCCGCATCACGTCGCTCACCAGATAAGCGGCCGTGGACCTGGCTCGCAGCGCGGCCGCCATCTCGGACCGCCTGATGTCCAGGTACCGGTACCGCAGCCTTACCTCTTCATTAAGCTCGCCGTGCCCGTCGACCGGGAAAGGCAGCGGGTCGCACTCGGCGAGCACCTCGACCGCGCTGGCCTCGACCTCGATCTCACCGGTGGGCAGCTCGGGGTTCTCGTTCCCGGCTGGCCGCCGCCGCACCGCGCCAGTCACCAGAACGCAGAACTCGGCCCGCAGCTCGTGCGCGA
>Ga0070761_10002516_pt1 | contig 11216 bp, 6 predicted proteins | sample HubBroMetageREF1_FD_66724 | JGI IMG/M metagenome (GOLD analysis project Ga0070761, IMG submission 66724) | Reference soil microbial communities from the Hubbard Brook experimental Forest, New Hampshire, USA - Hubbard Brook CCASE Soil... | ecosystem: Environmental > Terrestrial > Soil > Temperate...
GCACATACTCGCGCATATCGACGTTGTCGTCGGCAAGCAGAATGCGGGAGCGTTGCGCAGAGATCGCGATCGACTGCCGGCGCGGTTCCACCAGTGAAGCCAGAGGCGCAACTTGAACTTCGTCGGAGACGGTCTGGCGCCCGGGCAGCCAGCGAAGGGCTTCCTGCACGTACGCCTCACCGCGCACCTCCGTGGAGGCCAGGGTGCGAGCGCCGCCGATGCGATCGGCCGGCAAGTGGTCCTTGCCGAAAGGAATCGTAACGATAAAAGAGCTGCCACGATCCACCTGGCTTTCGACGCGTACGCTCCCACCGTGCTGCTTGACCAGTTCTTGCACCAGCGCGAGGCCGATCCCGCTTCCCTCATAGGAGCGCCCGCGCGCGCCCCGGACGCGGTGGAAACGCTCGAACAGGCGGGGAATCTCGTCCGCCGGGATGCCAGTTCCGGTGTCGCGTACGGTCACCTCGGCAAGAGAATCCATCCGACGCAGCGAAACTTCGATCTGACCCTCAAAGGTGAACTTGAACGCATTCGACAGGAGATTGAGAATGATCTTTTCCCACATGTCGCGGTCGACGTAAACCTTTTCCGGAAGGGCGGGACAGTCGATGATGAGCCGCATGCCGGCGCGTTCGATTGCGGAGCGGAACATGCTGGCGAGTTCGGCCGTGAGAAGAGCCAGGTCGATGGGCTCGTAGGAGGCCTGGATACGGCCGGCCTCGATCCGCGAAAAGTCGAGCAACGTGTTGACAAGTTTAAACAGGCGCAGAGAATTGCGGTGTGCCAGTTCCAGCCGCTCGCGGTGGGAGGCGGATAACCCTTCCGACTGAGCTAGCGCATCCTCCAGCGGTCCCATCATCAATGTGAGTGGCGTTCGAAACTCGTGACTGATATTGGCGAAAAACTGGGTCTTCAGCTCGTCGAGCTCCGCCAGTTCCTCGCGCTGGCGCGCGATCTCACGCTCATGCGCCTTCTTCTCCGTGATGTCGCGTCCCTCGGCTGTGATGAACACGACGCGGCCCTGCTCATCCTTGACCGGCATGAGCGAGGCGTCAATGATGATGGTTTCCTTTCCGCCGGCCCGTCCGTAGATTTCCGTATCCCAGCGAACGAATTCGCCTTGCGATGCCCGCCGGATCATTTCCCGCAGAGTCGCATTGACCTCGTTCGAGACCTGCCACCAGAAGGTGGTCCAGAACGGCCGAGCTTCAACATCGGAGAGTTTCACTCCTACGGCGTCAAGAGCGACGTGATTGATTTCGAGGACGGTCCCCTCAGCATCCAGAAGGCCGACGAACTGAACCATGGAGTCCAAGGTGATTCGCGCGATCTTTTGGCGGTACCGCTCACGAGTGTCGCTGGCCAACAGCTCGGTGCCGCGGACTTTGACGAGGTTGACGGGAGCGGAAGAATCGGCCGTTCTGTCGGACTGCCGATTGCCAATAACACCCCCTCCATTCTTCCCCAGTGCTTCTATTACCCTTAACAGGTCTTGCGCGATTCTTGACTTTTCAACGAAGGCCTTCGCGCCTGCCTCGACTGCCACCTTCTGCATCAGAACAGGATCGTTCTGGCTCACGATAATCACATCGGATTCAGGCACTTCTCGCCGGATCATACGGGTCGCTTCGATTCCGTCCATTCGCGGCATGGAGACATCCATGAGCACAACGTCCGGATACAATCGTTTCGCTTTTTCCACCGCCTCAACGCCATCGCTGGCTTCGCCACAGACAGACCAGTGCGTGCTCGAGGCCAATAAAGTGCGGACACCGTTCCGTACTGCTTCATGATCGTCGACGATAAGGATACGCAGCGAACTCATAGCTTTTAATACCGGACCAACAATCCGGGGAACCCCGGCCGAAAACACGGGCGCAAAAAGGGGATGATACTTGAGGTCTGGTACGTAGATATATAGTGCATTTCGACGCTGTTCCTACAGCGTTTACCTGATTGTCCGGGACGAATTGCTGAACCCTGCTAGCAATAGCCGCGATTGCAACGGCGCTGGCTCACGAACCGGTGCAAAGCACAGAGGGGTAAACTTCCTTGGGAATCAGACATTCATTGCGTAAGGCGGCAGCAGCGAAGAGATTGAATATCGCCGTGAGACGGCAAGCAAGGTGGGACTTGGTTTTGTTGTCGAAGTCCATGGAACCGGTTGAAGAGTACCCCAAAGGTCTTGTAACTGATTGAAAAGGTTGGTTGCGGGGGCTTGCAATGCACCGAAGGCGCCCGACCTGCCCCTTCGATACAGATTGCCAATTAATCGGGCGGTCCGAGTCCTACGCCAAGCTGGGAGCGTTTCACGGCCTGGAAACGCGCCTCCGCACTGGATGGCTTCGGCCCAGCCATTGGGGGGAAGTTACTGCTAACGATCAGCGGATGATCGACCTCTTGACCGGGTATTGGACCAAATTCGCCAGGACGGGCGATCCAGACGCGGCAAGGCTTCCGCCATGGCCGAAATACGATTCGAAAGCGGATCAAGTGCAGGAACTTGGACGCGAGGTCAAGCAGCGACCGATTCCGCATGGGAGAACGGTTCCAAGCTTTCGAGCGCAGCTTGAAGCGCCGGCTGGCGCTTCTGGGAAAGGATCAGGCGGGAACCGCGCAGACCAAGTAACTATGTGCTACGCGAAGCGCTTGGGAAAAAACAAACAAGAAACCAACGGTGTATTCCGATCAGTTCCGGTCTGCCGGTTACTCATCCATTGGGTTCACTAAACGGGCTGGATGTTTTGGGTCGTTTGCAGTGACCGACCTCTCTTCCGAGCTTGCTGGGCGCGAAATTCTGATTCCTCCGAACAGCCCATCGGACGGTGTCCGCGTTGCATTCATCGTCGAAGAAGGCGCGCCCATCGAACTGCTCGAATTCACCGCACCTGCAATCAGAAGCGACGCTTAGGTTCTTTGGTGAAACTAGGATGCCGCGCGATTCAGATGTTCTTGGCCGCGGGAGCGTCCGACTGGATTGTCGTGTTCCATTCCAAGGTTCGGGTACGCCCTCCGTCGGTGAGCACTACTTTTTCCAGCGGTAGCGACCCTTCCAGCAATCGAACGCGGAGGGACTGGCTGTCGATTTCAATGGTGCCAAAACCGGGAGCGGCGGAGAAAAAAGTCTTGAACGGCCGAACGGCAATCTGCGGACCAAACCACAGTGTCCTCTTCACGGCGGAGTAATGAAACCCGGAGAGGGCCCCCAGCAAGGCATAACTGGCCATGGCGCGAGCGTAATAATTGCCGCACTCGTATTCGTTCCATGGATTGCGACTCCTACCGTCGTATCGGCTGCGTAGGGCCTTGACAATGGTCAGGCCTTCAGTGACGAAACCTTCGGCGATGAGGTGCGACGCGACCTGGTATTCGATTCCTGTCCAAACTTCGTCCGAGTAAACAAACGGCAACGTGGGTTTGCCGCCCCGAGGCCAGCTGCATAACAACAACCCCGGCTCGTGCCCCATCGCGTACCCTGGGCGTTGCGCATTTGCATGCAGGCTGAGGTCCTTCTTGAAATTGTGCTGGAAGATGGCTTGCAGCGTCTGGCGCACATTTTCGCGAGCCAGCGGAGTTTCGATCCCATAGATTCGTGCCATCCACGCGCCAATCACCCCGTCCGACAGGCATCCGTTTCCATATTGATATTTGGGGCCTTCGCGCTTTAGGAGTCTCTGCATTTCGCTGCTCTGTTCGTCGACCTGAGCCACCATGGCCGCAAACGAAGTGTTGCGTAGTCCTAGATATTGCACTTTCTGTTGAAAATATTGGCCATTGAAGAGATTCTCTTCCATGAAGCGTGCACAACGTTGCGCCAGATCGTCGTAAAACGCCGCCTCCTGATCTTGACCCACCGCTCTCAGCATCTCCGTCATCGCCGAGAGCGCACCCAGGTAAATGCTGCTGCACATGCCATCTGGTCCCCAGAATTCGATGTCGTAGGTATTGTGATGAGGCTCAAACAGGCCTCCCAGGTGATCCGGGTCCCAGGTTCGAATGCAGTAGTCCAGGCTGCGCTTCGCCAGCGGATACATCTTTCTTAGCCACTCCATGTCTCCGGAAATCTGCCAGTCGCGAAACACTTTCATGATTCCGCCCAACTGCCCGTCCGCGGCAGCGTGGAAGTCATGTTTCACCGGACCCTCAGGAAGCGCCGAGCGGAAGGTGACGTGACCGTTTTCGTCCATCGAGCGGCCCAGTTCCTGCTCGCGCAGACTCCGCTCCAGCTGCGGGTAGAGGTTAGGAAACGCCTGGGCATAGTTCCACACATGGGTGCAGGAACCATGGCAGCAGCCGGCATCGGGAAAGCATCCTTCCCATCCCCAAAGGTCGCCATTCTCCAGACGCAGCACCGTGGGAGACTTCAGGATGGCCAGATTGGCGGAAACCGCATCCAGCACATACGTCGGCAGGGTCGAGGAGAACAGCGCTTGGTTGAACGCAAGCGTGCGCCCTCGTAACGAAGCGTAATGCTCCTCGACATAAAGGGCTACTTCGCGGGCGTCCTTCCAGATCGAGGCGTAGTACGGCCGCCACCGCGGCGCTGCCCCTTCCGGCAAAGAACGACACCCCGGCGCGCCTTGGGTCTCAGCCAGTGGAAATCCCCCGACTTGCGAATAACAATTCGGAAAATGCCATGCGATCAGGATCGGATAGGTTCGCGATTCACCCGGAGCCAGCGCCCCCGCCAGCAGAATCGAACCGCCATTCCGTCCTCGAGTATCGATTTCATTGGAGCCATCATTGGCAGTGAAGGTCGCTGTTGAAACTTCCCGCCACAGGGCCGAGAGAGAATCGAATTCCCATCCCGGGCTGCGCAACCACATGCCCTTGATGCGTGGCTTGTTGCCGATGGCGGTCAGGCAGGCGCTGCCATAGCCTTCTGCATTCGGGTTCTCCACGTTGTGCAGAAACACGCCCCGCTCAGGCATCACCGTATTGCGGCTGGAGGATTGGTCTTCGCTGCATCCCAGCGCCAGGTGAGAAAGATGGTAGGAGAATTCATACTCCACAGTTCGCGCTGAACCGTTGTGCAGCGTGTATTCCAGGATGGCGCACGGTATCCCCGAGTTCTTGTCATCGAGCGGGATAAAGGGATTCCACGCACTCACCGAGACCTGCAACGCCATCGATGAATCGTTGAGCTTGGCGATTCCGAAGGGATATTCCGCTTGAAAGACGCACTTCTGAAAACGCGGAAAGCCCTCAAACCCGCCGCGACGATATCCCTCTCCCTGCAACCCCTGATCAAAAATTTTCAAAACTGGGAAGGGACCCTCGACTAGCTTAGTGACCGGAGTCTCCCCTTTTACATGGAGAATGGCGAAAGCAGCTTGCGACGGAGCGAAGCCCTCCGGTAACGCGGTCGTCGAGGGATGGTTCCAGATTGAAAAATCCTGCAGCCCGCCGTAGCCGTTCAGACAGACGCAACCGGCTCCGATCCCTCCCACCGGCATCGCTACTTGCGTGGCGCTGTCGCCGCTGAACGTGCGCTGCGGTCCCTTCGTGAACAGCTCTTTCGAGGAATAAGGACTCTGCTCAGAGACCGGAACTACGGCAGGATTCGAGACCAGCACCTCGACCTGCGCGTCAGCCAAAGGCACCGCTGCGCCCAATGCCGCAGTGGAAGTGATCGCCATGAACTCTCTGCGCGTGGACTTATCCAAAGGACACATTCAATCCTCCCGTCAAGAACAAACAGCCAGCGCCAATAGCTGTTCCGTCGGAACTCACTAAGGTCACGAGCCCGATTGTAGAACCTTTTTCTTGGAGAATGCCGTTCTCGTTTCTTGCCTTCCACGAAACTCGCTGAAGATTCTGGACGGTTGGTCGGCTACCCGGATGCGAAGATGCCTTCGGGTCGATTCTAAGAGCTGGAGGCCCATTGGTTGCTGTGTGCGAGTTGTGTGCTGGATAAGTGAGAGTGCGCAACTGCGGGGAGGCTCGCTCCGAAGGTTTTTGTCGAAGGGCTGCTGCCGAAGCTAGAGGGAGACGCTGACGAGACGGAGTTGGATCTTCTGACGGACGTTCTCGCAAAGTTCAATCCAACACCTACCGACCTGCGAACGGCCCTGCCGGACGAGGCGGCGGAAAACGAAGCACGTGCCTAGCTATCGGGTCACTGGAGTATTTCTTCACAGGCGTGCCCTTATCCTAGACGTTTACGAACCTTGTCCAGCAACTGATTTCAGAACCAGTTGTTCGATCGCAGCGAATTCATCCGACGCAAGGACATGCGCATCCCCAGAAACGTAAGTAGTGCTTAACGTGTCGTTAAGAGGTCCATCAGTCACTGTGGCGCCGTTCTTCCAAACCGCTCGGATAGTCTGGCTGTTCCTAAGTGTCCTGTGACGGGTTTTTCTGCGGCACAATGAAGCTCCAGGGTTCCGTACTGGTCTTCCACACGGAGCAGTTGCGCTCCGTTTTTCATGGCCACGCTGATCGTTTGGAGGGGCGTAACCCCCGCCCGCACCATAAGCGCGAGCTCCATGTGTTCCGCAAACATTTGCACGCGGATCGGAGTGGCGCCGGAATCGGTTCCCAGCGGCACGAGAACGCCCGCGTCGAAAATTGTTTTCAGGTTTCTCATCGCAATGGTGCTGCGGGAATGCGTCCTGTAGTTTCAAGGTTCAGGGTCTGTTCTTGGTGAGCTTGGTGACTCGGCCGATCTGGTTCCAATCAGAAACGAAGATGTTTCCATCGGAATCGATGAAACAGCCATGGGCTGCGCTGAAGATGCCTGCTTTGATGTAGTGCGGATCGAGTTCGTACCTCGCCCATTGCGTTTTCAGGGGATTGTCGCCTAAGAAAGCAACTGGCGCGTTGTCTCGGTCAAGAATAGTGACGCGACCTTCCAATTCGGAAACCACAGCGTAATCGTCACTCAGACTGACCTGACATGGGCGGCGCAAGTGTTGGGTCACAGTGCAGACGTATTTTCCATCAAGGTCGAAGTGGCACAAACGGCGGTTTTCGCGATCACATACCAGCAGAAGCGGCTGGTCGTAGCGGACATCCAGCGTGAGGCCGTGACTGCAGTCGAGTTGCCCCTCGAGTTTCCCCTTCTCTGCAAAACTTCCTTTGTAGTTGCCGTTCCTGTCGAAACGAAAAATGCGCGAGTCTCCATATCCATTAGCGATAAAGATCGAACCATCTGGTGCGGGAACCGCAGCTGTGAGGCGCCATTCATTCGGAGACTTGAATCCCGCCTCGGGAGGGGCAGTGATTTTCATCGCCACCGTGCCATCTGTTCTAAATTTCACGAACAGCCAGTTTTCTGCCGGAGTACCCTTCTGCACGGTAGCGTAGAAGAACTCCTCTCCATGTTCCTCGGCACGCACCATGGAATGAACTTCGGGATAGGCATTAGCTATGGTCCTAACGAGGCGACCATCGCTGTTGTAAACCAAAACTCCCATGGTGCTTTGGGTGCTGACGTAGATGTGGCCAGCCTTGTCTTGCGCAATGGCGCCGTGCGTGCCGCCGAAAGCCGTGCCGGATGGCAAAGATCCCCAACCTTGTACGACTTCATAGGTCCATTCACCATTCCCAGTCGGCAACTTCGGCGACGGTGCCCCATTTTCCTCAGACAAAGCCAATGCCGACGATGCGGGTGCGCCAACTGCGAGTCCCGCCACGCTCATGAACGTTCGCCGATTGAGGTCTGTCATTGGGTGCTCCTGATGCCGTTGTCCGCCGCTGCTGGTTCTGCGGAAGTGTTGAAAAGGTACAGATGACGCAGTTTAGGCATACTCTTCAAGGGCGTCAGATCCTCCTTCGTCACTTTTGTCGCGCTCAGATTCAAGTAGCTCAGTTGAGAGAGTGACGACAGCTTGCCGAGGGTTCTTCCCGTGACGGCCGTGCCTTCCAGGTGCAACGCACGGAGGTTTTTGAATTGGGCAAGAGTCGCGATGCTGTCATCGGTTACCGCCGTTCGCCCCAGTTCCGCCTCGACGATGAATGGAGCAAATCGCTGAAACTTTGCGAGCTGCGAATCATCGAAGGTCACAGCTACGTCTGTTGTGCGCAGGATGAGACCGTCCGCGGGTTTCGTCGAGACTGGGATCAGCTTCGCCCCCTGCAATCGCTGCATTTGCTGAATCTCGCCCATGAGTGCGCTGTAATCTCCGACTGGAGGTGGCGCCTCCTCCCCGTCCCCGGCAATGAAAAGACCTGGGACGCTGGCCGCGTCCGGTGAAGCTCCCGCGAGTACCCAGGCGCGGATTCTCGCAATCTCATCGGGCGTAAGCGGTGTGCGGCCCTCAGCAGGCATGAAGTGAGGATCGCTCGGAGGGAGCGTAACCTTTCTCAGCAGGAGACCGCCATCGGGATTGTAAGGCGCGATCACGATGCCATCCTTGCCTCCCGTCATGAGGGACTCATACGAGTCTAAACGCAGACCTCCCTGCTCCTTGTTTGTGCCGTGACATGAAACGCACTTCGTGTCGAGAACTGAATAGATATGCTTGGCAAAAAAAGAATTCGGATGAGACGAGACTGCACTTGGCGCCACATATCTTTTAAGTGCAGGCGGCAGGTAATGGGTTAAGTAGCCGCTGCCATGAGTAAGCGAACCACCCTGATGGGCTGTCCATACAAGAGTAAGTAGAAGCGCGGCGAGTAGGGTGAAATAAGCACGCCAGTGACGTGTCTGCAGCCAAGTGCGTCGAACCGCCATACAAAACAACAGTTCGATGGCCAGAAGGATTCCACCGCGCAGGTGACGTGTGACGGTACTCCCGCTTTCTCCGCCGCCATAAGCGAGGAGAAGCCCAAAGAGAATGGCAACGAGGCAGGTGGCCAGCGCGAGCTGCAGTACAAGCCCTGCGGCCTCGCGCAACGATGGACGCCGGAGTCCCCAAGTTTCGAGCACCGGCAAGAGCACGATCAGCCCGATCGGAAGATGAACCAGCAGCGGATGAAAGCGACCGAGGAATTGAAGCCAATCAGCACGGGCACGTCCGTCTAGAGGCACGAAGAGCAGCGAGAGGAGAATCAGGGCAGTTGCACAGCCAGCACCGATCCACCCTCGGCGGCCTTGGTGCGCTCTCTGCCAAAGAGAGCCGGCGCTGCTCGCGACTCTCGTGGCCACGCTCACGTCACGATCCCTTGAACCACAAATGCTGGCACAGGACTTGTGAGCTTCTGATCCAAGCCTTGAAACTTATAAGTGAATTTGTTGTGGTCGATGCCAAGACAGTGAAGAATAGTCGCGTTGAAATCGCGAACATGCACTGGATCTTTCACAACATTGTAGCTGTACTCATCGGTCTCGCCATACGTAACGCCCGGGCGCACACCCGCACCGGCCATCCATACGGTAAAGCAACGCGGATGGTGGTCGCGTCCGTAGTTCTCTTGGCTGAGTCCGCCCTGGCTGTAGACGGTGCGTCCGAACTCGCCAGCCCAGATCACCAGCGTGTCGTCGAGCAAGCCGCGGCGCCGCAGGTCGGTTACCAGCGCGTAAGACCCTCGATCGGTCTCCTGGCAAAGCACGGGCAAGTTTCCGACGACATTGTCGTGCACATCCCAGCCACGTTTGTAGATTTGAGTGAAGCGAACGCCACGTTCGGCCATGCGACGCGCAAGCAGGCAATTGTATGCGAATGTTCCGGGCGATTTCGCTTCCGGACCGTACAGATCCCACGTTGACTCAGGTTCGTTGCTGAGGTCCGTCAGTTCCGGGACGGAAGATTGCATGCGAAACGCCATTTCGTATTGAGCGATTCGCGAGTTGGTTTCTGGATCCCCAACTTCGGCGAGCGTCTGCCGGTTGATTTCTTCTACCGCGTCCAGCATCTTGCGCCGCGTATCTCTGTCGACTCCAGCAGGGTCTTGCAAGTAAAGCACCGGATCGCCCACTGATCGCAGACCTATGCCGGAGAATTCAGAGGACAGGAACCCACTGCTCCACAAACGCGACGAAACCGGCTGATTGTTCTCCTTCGGGTTCGTCTTGGTCTGAAGAACGACAAACGTTGGCAGATTGTCGTTCATGTTGCCAAGGCCATACGCCAGCCAAGCCCCCAGGCATGGCTTGCCGGAATTCATGCTGCCGGTATTCATCAGCATAATCGCGGGCTCATGGTTAATCGCGTCAGTGTTGGTGGATTTTATAAAAGTGAGATCATCTGCCATGCGCGCGGTATAAGGAAGCAGATCGCTGATCCAGGTCCCGGTCTGCCCATGTTGACTGAAGGGCCAGTGCGCCGGAGCGATCGGAAATCGAGCCTGGCCAGCAGTCATGCCTGTTAGCTGCTGATTACCTCTCACCGACGCGGGCATATCGTTGTTGAATTGCGCAACAAGGTTCGGCTTGTAATCGAACAGGTCAACCTGCGGCGGCGCACCAGACATGAAGAGGTATATAGCTCGCTTAGCTTTTGGTGCGAAATGAGGAAGGGCAAGATTGTTTATTCCGGATCCTGTTTGCAGGTTGGGATCCGATGCAAAAGCGCGATAGTGAAGACTCGCTTCGCCGAGAAGGCTGGCCAGAGCTGCCCAGCCAAGAACCTTGCCCGTGCGTCCCAGAAATTGCCGCCGAGACTCGCAGGCGGCCCACTCTTTTTTCATTCCAGACGGGATCGGCAGATCCATCGGGCTGATTTTGTCTTCGCAATCGCTACACAGTGGATGTTGTTTCATAGGATCCCTACTTATTTATTCAGAGTTTCATCAAGGTTCAGCATTTCGCTGGCGATCATAGTCCAGGCCGCCAGTTCCGGCTCGGGAATTGAACTGTCACGCCGTTTCTCGCCGATGCTCACGAAAGCACGGGCATCTTTTGGATTCGCGGCGTAGTGTTTCTGCATTTCCCTGAGTGACTTTTCCAGGACTGCGGCCATCGGAGGCGGTGGTACCCGCGAGAGCAGGATGATGCCCATACGATCGATTCGCTGCTCGGGACTCGGTCCTCCCTCGCGAATCACACGCTCGGCCAGGGCACGGGCCGCCTCCACCCACTGCACGTCGTTCATCGTTACGAGGGCTTGAAGCGGAGTATCGGTACGCTGCCTCCGAGTACAGACCACATCGCGCGCCGGGGCATCGAATGCGTCCATGTTGGGCAGAAGCGCCATGCGTTTTACGTAGGTATACAGGCTGCGGCGGTAGAGCAAGTCGCCGTGGTCTTGAACGTAATGAACGGTATCGCTGGTCGGATAGCTTACCTGCTCCCAAATGCCTGGCGGTTGGTACGGCTTGGCGCTTGCTCCGCC
>Ga0070761_10002517_pt1 | contig 11215 bp, 5 predicted proteins | sample HubBroMetageREF1_FD_66724 | JGI IMG/M metagenome (GOLD analysis project Ga0070761, IMG submission 66724) | Reference soil microbial communities from the Hubbard Brook experimental Forest, New Hampshire, USA - Hubbard Brook CCASE Soil... | ecosystem: Environmental > Terrestrial > Soil > Temperate...
CTGCGCAACCAAAATGACCGCACGATCGCCCGGGCAATTAGCGATCAGGCCGGACGCTTTCAGATCGCTCCCGCGAGGCCGGGCGTTTACTCGCTCGTCGCCTTGAAGCCGGGATTCAAGTCCGCCACCAAAATTGTCACTTATCCGCGCAGCGCCGCGGCGCCGATCTCGCTGACCCTCGACGCTGAGACGGCGCTGAAGGTTCCAGTCCAGGCCAGTTTGATTCGCGCGCAGAATAGCGTCTCCACCACGGGCGCGAACAAATACACGATGACCGCGCAGGACATTTCCAACCTGCCGCAGGGCGAGAACACCAATCTCACCGACGTATTGGCGCAAATGCCCGGCGTTGCGATCGACCAAAATCAGCAAATCCACATACGCAACACCGAAGGTCCGCAATTTCAGTATGAGATAAACGGCGTGATGGTGCCGATCGACATTAATACCAATCCACCCTTCATCTCGATGATCAATCCAATGTTTATCAAGCAGATGAGTCTGCTCGATGGCATCTTGCCGGCGCGCTACAGCTACGCCACCGGCGGAGTGCTGAACATACAGACCAAGGACGGATGCGAGCAGCCCGGCGGCAGCGTCAGCATGTACGGCGGTCAGCGCGATACCGTTCAGCCGAGCTTCCAGTACGGCGGATGCGACGGCAAGTTCAGCTACTACGTGAGCGGGCTGTACAGCATGAGCGACAGCGCCTTCAGCTCTGCCACGCCGGCGCCCGATGCTATCCATAACTCTACGATTCAGGGTCAGGGCTTCGGCTTCTTCGCCTATGACCTGAACCCAACTACCAGGCTGAGTCTCATCACCTCTGTAGCTGTCAGTAACAACGAACTTCCTAACCAGGCCAACCTCACACCGGAGTTCAATCTCGCAGGAACGGGTAGCTATCCGTCGGCGGATATCAATTCCTATCTCAACTTTCGCGACTATCTGGGAATATTCGCGCTGAACGGAGCGCCTTCGCCTGAACTTAGTTACCAGCTCGCGTACGCGGCGCACTATATCTCGCAGGCCTTCACTCCGGACAATGTAGGTGAACTTATTTATCAAGGGGTCGCGTCGACCGCCTTCCACAGCGATCTCGATAACACTCTACAAGGAGACGTCACCTACAAGCTCGGCGACCATACGCTTGGCGCGGGTGGCTATCTGGGTGAATACGGGGTGGAGTCCGATGATAACTCTCTGGTGTTTACACTTCCGGCAGCGCCACCGCCCGCTCATCTCACTCCGGTCCGCGTGATTAACAACTCCAACAAGATCAACCTGCTGTCCGGGATCTATCTGGAAGACACCTGGCAAATCACGGAGAAGCTGCGCGCGAGCTTTGGCGTGCGATGGGATCGGTTGAGCGGCTATACCTACAACAATCAGATCGATCCCAATATCAATTTCGTCTATGCGTTGCGGCGCGATACCACCCTTCACGCCGGTTTCGCTCGCTATATGCAGGTGCCGAGCTTCCAGGGGATTTCGCCGGGCGCTCCGGCCGCGTTTGCAGGTACGACTGGCTTTGCCGGAACGGGAGCGACCAACCCTGAGACCGAAGACGATTATGAAGGCGACGCTGGCGTGGTCCATCAACTGACCAACCAGATCACGATCTCGGAAGATGCCTTCTATGAGTACACCAAGCATTACCTCGATACTGGACAGTTTGGCGACGTGCCGATTTTCGCGCCCTTCAACTATAAGCACGGTTATATCTGGGGCACGGAAACCGCGATCACCTACAACGGCGAACATCTCTCGGCTCATGCCAGCACCACGATCGGTAGGAACATGCAGAAAGGTGTAGCGACCGGTCAGTTCAACTTTGATCCCGACGAGCTGGGCTACATAAACCGGCACTACATCGTGCTCGATCACCAGCCGCTTTACGGCGCCGCGGGCGGGATCACCTATCGATGGAAGCCTTGGGAGTTCAGTTCCGATGTTATCTATAGCAGCGGGTTGCGCGGAGGCTTTGCAGATTTGGAAAAGCTGCCGCACGTGGTTCAGGTGAATCTTGCCGCGCAGAGAGCTTTCCATGTGCCATCCCTCGGCGAAGTGACAAATAGAATCACGCTGCTTAACATTTTCGATCGCACCAACCTGATTAGGCCAGCCGAAGGTATCGGAATTTTCCAGGCCGCCTATGGTCCGAGAATCACCGTCTATGACACACTGACAATCCCGTTGCCCGCGTTAAGCAAGTAATCGTGAGTATTCAGATGGACAGATGCGAAAGACGCAGAATTGCCGAGCGTGGGACCTTCAACATCGAGGAGTGCGACTGTGGCGCTATTCATCTAACGCTTGGATGCCTGACACTTCGGCTCGATCCTGCCGCATACGGTGAACTTGTCGAAGCGATCGGCGAAAGCCTTAACCACCTGCAACATCGCAAAAGACCGATCTTTCAATAGACCCAGCGCCCAAGTCTAAGGAGTGATCCCCGGCCTGCTCCCAGAGCGGCTCAGAATCGCTTCGAGATGGGGCAGGGCTTCCTCCAGGCTGGCATGCTTTTCGATCGCGTCGAGGAAAGGATCGCGTTTCATGCGGGACATCCGCGGCGGCATGGTCTTGATCGTGTAGACCGCGGGATCGAGCGCCGGCTTCAATTCTTTCCACGTCATCGGTGCGGAGACCGGCGCTTGCGGCATCGGACGCACCGAAAAGGGCGCTGCGATCGTCTTGCCATTGCCGAGTTGCAGGTAATCGATATACACGCGGCCTTTGCGAGTGCGAGGGTTGCGATTGATCGTGGCGATTTCCGGCACTCGACTCACTACTACTTGCGATACTAACTCCGAGAACATCTTCGCCTGATCGTAGGTATATTTCGGCGCCAGTCCGACTACCACATGAATACCCATTTGGCCCGAGGTCTTCAGGCATGGTTCGAGCCCGACTTCGCGCAGTACATTGGATACCTCGCGCGCAACTTCGACCGCATGGTGGGTGGTGCTGCCCTTGGGATCAATGTCGAACAGCAGCCAGTCGGGACGTTCGAGGTGCGGGATGCGCGAAGACCACATGTGAATCGTAATCGCCGCGAGGTTCGCAACGTAGGCGAGCGCCTCTTCGCTGTCCAGCACGAAGTACGAAATGTCGCGCTGCGAGTCCTCGGAGTATATCTTCTCGGTGCGAATCCAGGGCGGCGCAAACCCGGGCGCATCCTTTTGATAGAACATCTTGCCCTCGATGCCGTCGGGGTAGCGCGTGAGCATCACCGGGCGATCTTTCAGATACGGCAGCATCCACTTCGAAATCTCGCGATAGTATGCGACCAGATCGCCCTTGGTGTAGCCGTCCCGCGGCCAGAAAATTTTCTCGGGATTGGTCACCGACGCCTTCGGTTCGGCGGCCGAGGGCGCCGTGTCCTTACCGCGGCCTTTGCGTCCTTTCACTTGAGCGCCTCCGTTCAGTTCGGCATCGGGAACTTCATCCTTGGCGTCGTCGGCGGGCGGAGAGCCTTGCGCGCCGGGACCATCGTAGTGGCATCCGCGTGGATCGGCGTCGTCGGCCAGACCAAGGAAGCTTGGTTGGCGGATACCGCCGCTGTCGGTCCACTCGGTGAAGCGAACTCTGCAAACCAGCTCTGGCCGCACGAAATGCGCGTTCTTCTCAGTAGCGGGTTCTCCGGGGGCTGGTTTGCGGAATGGCGATTCCGATTGCGCGCGCTGTTCGAGCATCGCGTGGATCTTGCGCAAGGTATCGCGATTGAAGCCGGTGCCCACTTTGTCGGTGTAGCGCAGCGCGCCGCCGGATTCGTACTGACCGAGCAGCAGCGCACCGAAATGAGTTCGCGTGCCGTCGGGATCGCTGTAGCCGCCGATCACGAACAGTTCAGTCTGCGGACGCTTGATCTTCAGCCAATCGCCGGTGCGGGTTCCGCGATAAGGGGAGTCGCGCAGTTTGGCAACGACTCCTTCCAGCTCATGCTCCGATATCGCGGCGTAAAAATCCGTGCCGCGCCCGATCACGTGATCGCAATAGCGGACCGGACCCTCGTTGTGGATCAGCTCGCTGAGCAGACGCTTGCGCTCCTCGAGTGGCAGCGTGCGCATGTCAAAACGATCGAAGCCCAGCAAGTCGAAGACATAATAGGTGGCGGGCACGGCGAGACTCAGGCGCGCGATCTGATTCGGATTGTTGACGTGCATCCTTCTTTGCAGGAGCTGAAAGCTCGGCCGCCCGCGATCGTCCTGCGCAACGATCTCGCCGTCGAGGACAAATCGATCGAGTGCGATCGAATTCAACGCGAGCACGACCTCGGGATATCGATTAGTAATATCGGTGCCGCTGCGCGCGTATAAATGAGTATTCTCGCCTTCGCGAATAGCCAGTACGCGTACGCCGTCGTACTTTATTTCGAATAGCCACTTGTCATTGTCGAAAGGATCGTCCGTGGTTTTGGCCAGCGTCAGCGGGAAATCCGAGTATTTGAGCCGGGCACCCAGTTCCGGCAGATCCTTGCGCGCGAGATTGTCGGCGAGCTTGCGATCCGCCGCCGGCGCGCCGGCCAACTCCTCGAGCGTCAAGCCCGACAGGACCGATCGCGGATGGGCGTCGAAAACATTTTCGGTGGTCGCGTATTGATCGCGCTTCTTGATGATCAGCCAGTTTTTCGCTTCTTTCGGTTCGGCGTTGCGGCGCCCGCCGGTGCGCACGAGCGTGAACGCGCCGTTGAGCTTGAAGCCGTGCAGGTTGATGTCGATTTTTCCCTTGCGGACCGCGTCGGCCGCGTCTCCGGCGGGATCGATAACGTCGTACACGCCGCGATCCCACACGATGACCGAGCCGGCACCGTAGTTACCCGGCGGAATGACGCCCTCGAAGTCGCCGTATTCCAGCGGATGGTCTTCGACGGCTACCGCGAGATGTTTATCGGCGGGATTCATCGACGGGCCTTTCGGAACCGCCCACGAGCGCAGCACGCCTTCCATCTCGAGTCGAAAATCGTAGTGGAGGCGGCGCGCCGCGTGTTTCTGAACGACGAAAGTGCCGCTGCTGGTGGGACTGAGCTGCTCGACTTCGCGTCCGAAGGGTTCGGGAGTGCGGGCTGCGCTTCGTTTCTGGCGGTACTTAGTAAGCGACATGCTTCGCAGCCGTTAACGATGCGCTCTATGATTCCCTGCCTGGAGGAAGAAGGATTCTGCGCTCTCTCCGGTCCCCCTTCCCGCTCGGGAAAGGGGTTAGGGGTTAGGTTGTTGGAAGATCTCAGCGCTGAGTTAGCCGCGCGATTTACTCGCTAGCGCGCGCTGCGTTTGCGCGGTGGTCTGCGCGAGCTGTGCGCGACTTTCCGCTCCTCGTCCTCGGCGATGCCTGACGCCTCTTCGCGATCTTCGTTGACCGAGACTCCGCGCTTCTTGAGCGACTCCTTGAGCGCGCTCATCAGATCGATCACCTTGCCCTGGCGCGCTTCCGGCGCGGGCTCGGTCATCTCGTGGCCCGCGAGCTTCTGCTCGGCCGCCTCGATCACCCGTTCGCGGTAGTTGTCCTTGAATTCGTCCGGCTTGAATTTCTTCTGCGTCAGATCGTCGAGCAGTCGCTGCGCCAGCCCGAGTTCCGATTCCTTCACCGACGCGTTGGCGCCGTGATCGATTTCGCCGAACGAGCGAATCTCGTCGTTGTAGTACATCGTATGCATCATGAGGCCGCCGTCGTACGGGCGTATCAGCACCACACGCTCTTTTCCGCGCATGGTGAATTTCGCGACGCCAACTCGATCCGCCTTGGTCATCGCTTCCTCGAGCAGATGGTAAGCCTTGGCGGAAGTCGGCTCGCATCCGAGCAGATACGAATTCTCGAAATAGACCGGATCGACTTCCGACGCCGGAATGAACTCGGATATTTCGACGGCGCGATCGGCTTGCGCTTCGAGTTTCTTGAGTTCCTCGTCGGTGAAGGTGACGTACCGATCCTTCTCGACCTCGTAGCCGCGCACCAGCTCGCTACGATCGACGATCTTGTCTTCCTTTGGACAATAAATTTTCTGCTGAATGCGGCTCATGTCTTTCGCATGCAGCAGATGAAAGGCGACCGATTTGGAACTCGTGGCCGGGAACAATCGCACCGGGATCGAGACGAGTCCGAAGGTCAGACTGGCGGTTGATATCGAACGAGCCGGCATGACTTGAAACCTCCCGCGCGCTCTCGGCGCGAATCTTATCGCAATCGCGTTGTTCGAGGCGCCCGGCTTCGAGCATTCCCCGGACCTGCCTTCTTATATTTCGCCGCGAGCGAAATCCAGTAGGGGCAGTAGCTAAATCTGTTCGACATTATCGTGAAAAACCGCCTGAGTCATCCAAAAAGTGCCAAAACATGTATATAAAACACGGCTTTTCAGGGAGCGGCCGGGCCCGGAAAATCTCTGCTGGGGAAAAAAGCACTCGATATTAAATCGGAAGGATGCGCCGGAGCCGCAGGGAGGAACGGGTTGAGTAGGGTGATGTAGTTGCGGACTCCGACGCACCCTCCGAGCTATTGGGACTCGAAGAGAGCAATCGATGTGCCGAAAGTCCGCAATTGAAAATGCCTTGCATAAAGCCATAGTCTCATCGGTTTGGGCGACTGCGCCATCTTCCAACTGCGATAACCCGGTAAAAATTTCCACAAGTGTTCGGGTGCAAAGCATGAACCGCGCGCATCAATAAGGCAATTGTCAGATTGCGACGTGGAATAGGTATTGCACTAAGAGCGGTGCGCGAGCATAGCTCGGGCTGGGGGGTGGATTTCAGTGGCGGAAATCGAAAAGGAAACGGATCAGGATTATTACGAAAGCGACGGCCGCTTCGCGCTGCTTTGGGTTGCCGGGATAGCCTGCGTACTGATCATCGGTACCGCCGCGCTGTATTTCGGCAAGCCGGTTCTGCTGCCGCTTGCGATCGCGCTGATTCTGAGCGTTGTCTTCAGTCCGGTCGCTTCTCGCCTCGAGAATTACTGCGGCCGCTTCGTCAGCGCCGCGCTGGTAGTGCTGCTTGTGATCGGCTTCATCTCCGCGATGGGGTACTTCCTGACTATTGAATTGACCCAGGTCGCCGACCAGGTCTCCGACTATTCCGATAACATCGGAAACAAGCTGGCGGCGCTGGAAAAGACCACGCCCCCGTGGCTCGAGCACGTCAAGGATGCGGTTACCGACGTTCAGCAGCGGGTGGAAAGCGTGAATCCGGAGCAGCACAAACCGCGCGAAGTGATGGCGATGCCGGTGCAGGCCCCGCTCACCGATCGGCTGAAGCCGGTTGCGCCAGTCGTCGATTTTATCGTCAACACGCTGCTGGTAATCGTGCTGTTGTTTTTCCTGCTCTACAGCAGAAAAGATTTGCGGGATCGATTTGTGCGGCTGGCGGCGCGCGGGAGGGTTCCGATTTCCGCGCAGGCGATGGAAACCGCAAGCACCACCGTTGGCCATTACCTGCTGCTGTTCTCGCTGATCAATCTGGCGTACGGATTAGCCACCGGTATCGTCGTCTGGTACCTGGGTCTGCCGAGCGCCGCGCTGTGGGGGCTACTCGCATTCCTGTTGCGATTTATTCCGTACGTAGGCGCGCCAGCCTCGGCGCTGTTGCCGGCGATGGTCGCGTTTGCGTTGTTTCCCGGATGGAGCAAGGCGCTCGAGACACTTGGCGCGTTCATAGTTCTGGATCAGGTTGCGGCTCAGTTGGCCGAGCCGTTTATCATCGGCCGCGGAATCGACGTCTCGCCGGTGGCGCTGCTGGTCTCCGCGATGTACTGGTCGTGGCTGTGGGGGATACCCGGTCTGCTCCTATCGACGCCGCTGACCGCTTGCCTGAAGGTGGCGGGGGACTACGTTCCGCCGCTGGGGTTTCTCGCGATTCTGCTCGGAGCGGATCGGGTGCTCGACGACTACCACGATTTCTACCGCATGCTGCTTGAACTCAATCCGGATGGAGCGCGAGGGGTCGCAATCCGCTACTGCGATGAGAACGGGCTCGAGCGAACCTTCGAGGACGTGATTCAGCCGGCGCTGGAGCTGACCAGCCAGGAGCGCGCGGACAATCATATCAGCGAAGAGAACGTGCGGCTGATTCTCGATACGACGCATCAACTGATCGGCGAGCTCTCGAACAGATTTGCGAACGCCCGGATTTCTCCGAGCGTGAGAGTGCTGGGCGCGATGGCGCCGGGCGACGCGAATATCCTGAGCTTGCTGATGTTGCTCGAGCTGCTGCGCAAGGACGGCGTGGTCGCGAGCTTTGCGGGCGAGAATAAATCTCCGGACGAGATTTGCGATCTGGTCAAACGGTTCACCCCCGACCTCGTTTTCATTTCATGCACGACGGCGGAAGCTATCGCACCGGCAATCGAGCTGGTGAAACAGGTGCGAGCGATCTCGGCTCGCGTGACGATCGCCGCGGTCGGTCAAGCGGCGATGCAGCAGTGGGACGAGCTCCTCAATGCGGGATGTGCTCGAATCTGCGGCAACGTCAACGAAGCGCGCCGCGTGGTCCGCAGTTTCATTTTCCAGCGCGCGAAATCGCGGCTGCCGTTTGGAGCGATCGCCGCGCGCGGCTATGCGCGCGAGAACGGCTGACGCTCTTCGCAACCGATACGCCGAAAAATTTTAGAAGCCCGAATGGTCTGCGGCATCCTGCACAACGCGCAGGGGCGGAGGCGGATAGCATGGCAGCGTGCTGGTCACTACGTAATGGTAGTAGTTTCCGCCCCAGGTAAAGGTGCCGACCGGTCGACCGAAATTCGTACTCATTGCGACGAGTCGATCGCCGTCAGCCGCCGTGATGACTTTCGAGGGCGTGTAAGCCAGATAGCTGCTGGCGGTTTCGGGGACCACTGCGCCGAGCGGCGGCGAGAAGTCCATCTGAAGAAAATTAACCGCGGGGCGCCAGCCATCCGCTGTCGTTTCGCTGTCCACGAGCGGCAGCCATTGGCGCTGGGCGAGCGTGTCGCCTATTTCGAGCTCGCGATATTCAGGCGCGCCAGCGGCACCCCTGCGCAATTCGATCACGTCGGGCACCTGGACTTCGAGCTGCTCGCAGCTGTCGCCGCTATTCATCGCGCTCTGACGCTCGTCCTCTTCCTTCTTTGCTTCGATCTGTGCCGCGTGGTTGGACGCGCCAACACCCGAAGCCAGCTCGACGGCGTCACCGCCGAGCGCGACGGCGTCGCCGCCTATCGCCTCGCCCACGTTGGCGGCGATCGGTGCGAGCTGCGCCGCCGCCATCCAGCATCCGCTGATACTGAGGGCGACCGCGGCCGCGAATGTCGCGAGCAGCGATACGCAAAGATTTCGTCTCAAGCGAGCGACCCCCACCCCGGACCGGGTCCGGATTGTGACAGCCTAGCAGAAATCGCGAGACAAAAAAGCCGGTAGTAGGCAAACCGTACTCGCAATGAGATTTGGGAGATAAAAGAACGGCCGGGCTACGAGTGGGGACCGCGGTGGGGAGCCGACGGATCAAGTAGCCCGGCCTTGCTTGGGGGACACGCGCTGGTCTCGGGGGAGGAGATTGTCAGCGCACCAAAAGGAGAAGCAAAGGTTGTGCCTCGAAAAGATCGAGATGAATTCAAGGACACGGCGCCCGATTTTTTTCTCTTTCTGCGACGCTGCGTCTATGAAAGTCTCGAATTGGGCCATTTTCCTGTACAAATCGCATGTTTTGCAAGTTGCGATCTCTCCGCCGCATGCGATCCTCAATCGTCGCATTTCAAAGAATGCATCCCGGGGATTGCGTCGATTTCACTGCACCGTGGCGCATCGCCCCGCCATCGTGTCGCGCATTGCCCCGCCAGCGTGTCGACAGAGACGACTCGTTCGAGCGGATTCGGATTTGTTCACAATGCGTTGGAGAGTGCGCGCCCGGAATCGACCACGCGGTTATCCACGACGATCTCGCGCGCGACTCACGGGTTGCATGAAAAAATCGATGAAACAAAATTGCTCTGCGCACGATGTTGGTGCGACGGTTGGTTGAGAGGCGAGGGTGCGTGTGTTACTTCCTAAAGGCTCGGGGCGTAGCGCAGCTTGGTAGCGCACCTGCCTTGGGAGCAGGGGGTCGGCCGTTCAAATCGGCTCGCCCCGATACGCGCCAGTAGCTCAGGTGGAAAGAGCAACGGCCTTCTAAGCCGTGGGTCAGGGGTTCGAATCCCTTCTGGCGCGCCACGGAGCCGAACTCTGAAACCGGCGGCTCGCGGCGCCGGCGGATTGATGATCGAAGACTGAATTGATCGAAGATTGAATTGATCGCGGGTGGTGAGTGTAGCTCAGTTGGCAGAGCATCGGATTGTGGCTCCGGCGGTCGAGGGTTCAAATCCCTTCACTCACCCCAAACATCCTGCTACGTAAACGTGCTTCGACGGTGGGCCGTTAGCTCAGTTGGTAGAGCAGCTGACTCTTAATCAGCGGGTCTGGAGTTCGAGTCTCCAACGGCCCACCAAAGAACCTTTCGAAGTGCGCTACCGGTGCCAGCCGATCGCTCGTCAGACGCTGGACTTAAGTTTAGTTGTAATGATAATCTACAAAAAGTAGAGTAAGTCACTCCATTACGATCACAGCGGGGAACTTATGGGGATCACAGCCCTGATACTTGCAAATCTCGTCACGCTAACCGTGGTCGTGCTCGTGTGGTCGGCGTTGCCGAACATGCGCGCCGCAGACACAAAGATTGTGAGAGGGCGCACCGGTGAGCTCCGTCGGGGCAAGACGGGCAGCTTGGGGGCAGTCTAGAACCCCTCTCTTCAGCAGTTCGGACGTTGCGTCCTACAGATGCGGAGATGCTGCGCCTTTTGCCGTGGCTCCGTCTGTCATCTGTGCATCGTGTTACCCGCCAACGGCAATAGGGGATGCGCGGACCGCGCGTTCAAAGGCCCAGCTACGAATGTGATTGATCTGTTCCTTCATCGTTTGCGCTAGAGGAACCACCTCGGCGGCAGCCTGGAAGAGATCCTGCTCGGTGAGCTGCTGCTCCTTCAGCCGCGCCTTGATCAGCGCGGATACCACCGACTGCTCGATCTCGGCGCCGGTCCAGCCTTTCATGTAAGCCGCCAGGCTTTGCAGGTTGAAGCCGCTGGCATCGACGTCCCGGCGGCTGAGGTGAATCTTCAAGATCTGGATCCGTTCGGGAACCAGTGGCAAGTCGACGAAGAAGACTTCGTCGAAACGTCCTTTGCGAATCATTTCGGCAGGGAGAAGGTCGATTCGGTTCGCGGTGGCGGCGACGAACAGCCCGCG
>Ga0070761_10002519_pt1 | contig 11212 bp, 16 predicted proteins | sample HubBroMetageREF1_FD_66724 | JGI IMG/M metagenome (GOLD analysis project Ga0070761, IMG submission 66724) | Reference soil microbial communities from the Hubbard Brook experimental Forest, New Hampshire, USA - Hubbard Brook CCASE Soil... | ecosystem: Environmental > Terrestrial > Soil >...
CAAAGGAAGGCTCAGGAAGCTCACAAGACCTGCACAGTGCCAAGGTCGCCGTTTCCGATGTAGTCGAGAATCGTGAGAAGGCTGGCAACAATAGCGGCGTAGCGTCGGACAAAGTCAGCTCGAAGGAACGTAACACTTCCCAGTACAAAGATGCTCAACAGGCCGCCGCTGAGGCGGCCCGCTCTCCTGATGTGACCGGAGGCTCCAAACACTTCTATCTGGACTACGGCCAGGGACAGCCGAAATGGGCAGCAGGCAAAGAAACCACTTCGTATGGCCCATTCAAGAATGCGGCTGGAGGAGGAGACGTTCCAAAAGGCGCTGACGTGAAAATCATCATTGTTCACCCGGAGAACCAACAATGAGACGGATAATCTCTATCACTTTGGCGCTGGTGTTCCTTGCTCTATCACATGGCGTGAGCCAGGAACACAAAGCAGGTCCCGACGAAAAGAACGAGAATACTCGGGCTTTATCTCCAGCCGACAAAAACGCCGTAGTGCAGGCAATCGTTGACGAGATGTATGCCAACAACCTGCAGCCATACGTAATCGATGTCGCCAAGGAGCTGTCGCGTTCGGAGTACCAATTAAACGTCTACTTCAAACCGACCCTGAACAAAGACAACGCGGGATGGGTCATCTACAAACTGATGCCATATGGGGAGGTCTATAGACTGTTCTCGTTGCGCAACGATGGACTCGCCATCCTTTACGGCAAATTGCGAGATCGCTTTCCTCCGACGCAGCCTTCGTACCTAACCGTTTACATGGACGACGATGAGTTGTGCCAAATGAAGAAGGAGTGGCAAAAGGAGCAGTTCACCGTCGAGCTCAAACCTAGTGCGGACCGAATCGCGGAGGCACGAGCGCGTCAACAAAAGCGCGAATAAGCTTACGATCAAAGGAGGTACAACTACGGCGGCGACGTTCGTGGATAGGCGCAGAATCTTTTGGATTTCGGAGTGGGGATATTGCAGGGCATTGCCTCCAGCATGAGCTTTGGGTCTGTTGGCGGACCCAGCGCGAACGACTCCGATGCCTCGATTGCAGGCCAGATTACGGGGACTGATCGGCTACGAACGGGACACCATCGCGGCGATGCGCGCGGGCCAAAACCAGCACGAGCCACTGGTGAGTTCGGAAACATGGCGCGCGGTGGAAGAAAAACACGCGCACCTGAGCACCAGCCAACGCGCAGCGGTTGAGCAAATCGTATCGAGCCAGGACAGGATTACAGGGCTTGAGGGTGTGGCAGGCGCGGGCAAAACTACTTCTTTAGCTGCTGTCCGTGAAGCCGCCGAGCATGAAGGCTACGAAGTGCGCGGGCTTGCGCCCACGTCGCGCGCGGCGCACAAGCTTGCAGAATCGGGCATCGAATCAGAGACGTTGCAGCGGCATCTCCGACACGAGGAGCAGCCAGGAGAAAAGCGGCTATATATCCTGGACGAATCGAGCCTCGCCAGCACGAAACAGATGAACGAGTTTCTGCATCGACTGCAGGGCGAGGACCGCGTGCTGCTGGTGGGCGACACGCGGCAGTTTGGGTTTTGTCGGTTCCATTGGTGACTCCCGCCGCGATAATACCATCCGTTTCTTATCATTTGGGAAGGGCATCTTTTCTACCCGTCTTAACGCCGAATCCTCGCGTGGACTGGGTTCGTTCCCAGTCCACGCAAAGATAAAGATCAGGTCGGGCAGTTCGAATGAATCGGAACACTTGCCAGGCATCCAAAGCTCCCTGGGAAAATCACGGCGGCCCTACGAACTGGGTGCCTAGGCAGCCTCCGTTTGCGACTTGCCGGCCTTCCCGCCCAGGAAGCTCAGCAATTCGGCGTTGACTTCTTCCGCGTGTGTCCACGGGATGCAGTGTGGGCCGTCCTTCACCACCAGCAGGCGCGCCCCTTTGATGAGCTTGGCGGTGCGCAACCCCGCAGCCGTAATTGGAAGAATGCGGTCGGCATCTCCGTGAATCACCAGGGTGGGCACATCGATGCGGGCCAGATTCCCGCGGAAGTCCTCGTGCCAGGTTGGGACACACGCCAGGCTGGCGGTGGGGGAGGCGCTGGCCGCCACGTTCCAACTAGCTTGGACAGCTTGTTCGCTGACACGCTTACCCAGCAGCAGGTCGGTGTTATAGAAATTCTGGAAGAAGCCAGTGAAGAACGCGTAGCGGTCGGCGGCCACGGCTTTCTCAATGCCGGCAAATACACTGGCATCCACCCCTTCGGGATTGTCGCCGGTCTTGAGCAGATACGGTGGCACACCGGAGATAATCACGGCTTTGCTCACGCCCTTGGAGCCGTATTTTCCGATATAGCGTGCCACCTCTCCTCCGCCCATCGAAAAGCCAACTAATGTGAAATCCTGAAGCTTAAGCTGGGTGACCAGCTTGTGCAGGTCCTCTGCGAACGTGTCGTAGTCGTACCCCGAGGTCGGCTGGCTGGACTTGCCAAAGCCTCTGCGGTCATAAGTAATGACTCTGTAACCAGCATTCAGGAGGACCGGGACTTGCTTCTCCCACGAAGCGCCGCTCAAAGGGTATCCGTGGATCAGAACAACCGGTTGGCCCGAGCCATGGTCTTCGTAGTAAAGCTCGATGTTGCCTGAATTTTCTTTTCCGACTGTAACGTATGGCATTGCTTTTTCTCCTTTTCTCTTGTTCTCTTGCGAGGGATAAGTTTGTGATAGGTAGAGTGGTGACCGCGATCGAATACCCGGCGATCCAGTTTTCGTTCAGGCTCGCTGTCGCTAACCAGAAAGAAGTTGTGCGAGTCTTGCAAAATGGCTATTTTATATTCTCTTTTTCTCCTAATACAATCCGCCAAGCGGACCTCGAACGATGGGATACTCGATCCCGGGTTTTGCTGTGAGCCGGTTCTGGTTCCAGGAAGCAGGCATTACGCGGATACCTCAAGAATCAACTCTAGTTCGACCGGTGTGCCGAGCGGGAGGCTGGCTACGCCGTACACGAGCCGGCTTGGGTTTTTGTCTTTTCCGAAAACATCTTGCAGAAGCTCTGAAGCGCCGTCAGCCACCTTCGGCTGATCGCGGACATCTCCCGAGGTGGCCACCGCCACTCCGAGCCGGACGATCCGCTTCACTTTGTCGAGCGATCCCAAATGCTGTTTCGCGACAGCGAGGCCATTCAGCGCCGCCAGGCGAGCGGCCGCACGCCCTGCTTCCACATCGAGTTCCGCGCCAACGCGCCCAACGAATTTCGCCTCGCGGCCTACGGTGGGAAGCATTCCTGTGAGAAAGAGCAGGTTGCCCGTCTGCACCGCTTCCGCGTAGACGCCGAACGGTTCAGGCGGTGCGGGGAGCTCGACGCCAAGTTCCTTCAACCGCTGCTCAGCGCTGGCAGGCCGAGAGCTTTTTCGATTTACCATTTGCCTGCGTGCGCACCTCCATCCACGTGCAGTATCTCACCCGAGGTGAACGTGGCGTCGGTCAGAAACAAAACCGCGTCGACGACTTCTTTGATTTCACCCATCCTCGCGATCGGGTGCAGTCCTTTCAGAAATTCATAGGTTTCCGGTTTATGCATGGGAGTATTGATTGCACCCGGTGCGATGGTATTCACACGAATGCCGTCCTTCGCGTATTCAATCGCGAGGGCGCGTGTGACCGCATTCAACGCGCCCTTCAGCATAATTTGAACGGCCGCCCCTACACCCGCGATCGGTTGATCAACCAGGGTGGTTGACACGTTGATGATACTGCCCGATTTCTGCCGTAACATTTGCTTTACGGCGAGCTGCGACACGTAGAGAAAGCCTGCAAGCGTCGTGGAGACTAATGTGTCGAAGTCTTCAGTGGTGTATTCGGTGAAGGGTTTCGGAATGAAAACACCCGCATTGTTGATCAGCACGTCGATCCCGCCAAACTTCGACACGGCAGTGTCCACGATCTTCGCGGCCGTGGTTCGATCTCCAATGTCTCCATCGACCAGCGCAAGATTCGCAGACGCAGCGAATGGATTTGCTTTGGTAATGTTTCGCGAGTTTGCGACGACGCTGTAACCTCGTTTGAGGAATGCTTCGACGAGTCCCGCTCCGATTCCTCGCGACGCACCAGTAACAATTGCTGTTTTCGCCGTAGTTACCATTTATAGACTCCCTTTACTGTTCGGTTCAGGCCCATTCCTCACAGCTGTGAGTAAACTGCAGATCGGAACCTGACTTGTGCGGATTTCTGCTGGGGTGGTCGGAATCCTGCTAAATTCGTGCCCCGGGAGATCGCTGTTGACCAAAAAAACTTCGTGAGGAAACGGACCCGCTCTTGCTGCCGAGAGTGCTATGAGTTGATCCGGGCGATGGAGGACAGAGCAAGTTCGGCTTTTGTGCGAATCGCGTCCGCATTGGCGCTTAGAAAGTCGAGAAATGTGCGCACTACGGCGGAGGGCTCGCCTAGCTGCCACGCTACGATCAGGTCGAGATATAGATCCGGCACAAGCCGAACGAACTGCACACCATTTGACCGGAGATTGCTCGCGGAGGCAGGTACGATAGCTACGCCTTCCTCCGCCTCAACCAACAGGAGGATCGTCTGCATCGAATTCGGCTCGCTCTCAACCCGCGGAGAAAAACCTTGAGATCGGCACGCTCCAATGATGGTGTCGAAAACACCAGGCGCTCCTTGCCGGTGGAAAAGTATGAATCGTTCATCAGCAAGGTCGGCGAGGCGAATCTTTTTGCTCTTTGATTTTAACTTTCGGGATCGGGGGATGACCGCAACCAGGGGGTCACGCAGCAATACTCTCGATTGTCGGTTCTTGCTGCGCTCAAGCGAGAGGGTGCGCGTGATGGCGATATCGATCTCGCCTCTGTCACATGCCAGGTCCAGTTCGACAGGATAAAGATCGTGGAGTGCGAGCTTTACGTTCGGGTATTCCAGTTTGTATCTGCGAATAAGGTCAGGCAGGAAAGAGAGGGTTGTCGAACCGATAAACCCGATTGAAAGCCTCCCAACTTTGCCTTGGGCAGCTCGCTTGGCAGTGAGGATGGCAGTTTCCGCCTGTTGAAGAATACGAACGGCGTCCGCATAAAATGTCTCGCCTTCCGGCCTCAAACGCGCGTTGCGACCGGTTCGCGAAAAGAGTTTCAGCCCAAGTTCGTCCTCCAGATCGGACACAGCCTGACTGATCGAGGGCTGAGCAATATGCAGCCGTCGTGATGCCTCCCGATACCCTTTGCACTCTACGACGGCGGTGAAATAGCGCAGATGTCGTAGTTCCATCTGATAGGCGCTCCCTATCGGTCTGATTGGAACATACGACGTATCCCAATGTCACTTCCCAAATCTATTACTGCGAGGCGGTTTGGTCTCGCAGAATGTTTAGGAACGTGGAAGTGGCAGTGAATTCAACCGGAGCGAGGCATGGAGTAAACGAATGAGAGTTGAACGCTTTTCCCCCGATCCTGACACCGAGCCGCGCCATTGGGTACGGCATGATCAGGCTTTCGCAATGATGTTGGGGCCCGGCTCAATTGAGTGGGGCTCGGAACGTTGTGCGCTGGAAAAGTTCGACTACAGGGCGGGCGACTTAGCACTGTGCCATCGTCATGTGGGTGAGTGGGTTGGACTCATGAACGTATCGCATTTGCAGCTTGGTATTTCCGACGCGGCACTGATGGCCTGCTCTGACGGAGCTTACGGTGAGGTAGAACTGCGCCCGTCACGCAAGTTCGCGGACCCGCGCCTGAGTGCAATGGTTGCGGCCGTTCATGCAGAGATGGTTGCAGGCTTTCCGAGCGGGCGGCTGTTTCTGGATTCTGTCGAACAGGCGCTGGCCATAACGCTGGTCAATGGTCATGCAGTCAGGCACCGTCCTGTACAGATATACCGAGGCGGACTCGGCTCAGCACGCTTGCGAAGGATCAAAGAGCTGGTCCACGCGAAAATGGAAGATGATCTGAGTCTCGACGAGATGGCGCAATCGGTCGGATTGAGCACCGCCCATTTCGCTCGGATGTTTCGCAAATCAACCGGGGAGACCCCTCATCAATTTGTTCTGCGCCAAAAACTCGAACGTGCCAAAAGGATGTTGCGTGCTCCGGATGCGCGAGTATTGGACGTCGCCGTTGCCTGCGGCTTCAAGACCCAGCAGCACTTTGCACAGGTCTTTCGTGACATCTTGGGAGTCAGCCCGACAGAGTATCGCCAGGATTTTATCGCCTCCGAAGCGACTTGCGCGTGTGAAATCTGCTCAGAAGATACGTCACTCCTGGTGGTTAGTGGTTAGCAGCCAGAACTTCACTCTCAAGGATTTGTTGAGGCGCGAGCTATTGAGAGGCGCCGAAAAGAACCGGACCCACCATGGTTTCAATCCGGGCTGCCATCTCCTCGGCGGGGATACGGTCGGGGGTCTGAAACCAGCGGCGTGCGGCTCCAAAAACCGCCCAGGCCGCGGTGGTCGCCAGCAGTGCCGCATCGACACCGGGTGCAATCCCATGAAGGGCAAGGCCTTCCTTGAACATGCCCTCGACGACGGGGATGATGGAGCCTTCGAGCGACATCCGAACTAACTGACTGGGACAGCCTGTGGTCTCAGCAAGATAGTCGCAGACTCCGAGTGCTATGGCGCGCAGTGCTCCGTTGCAGTCGGTAAGGGTGATGGCGCGGCGCTCAATCAGGGCGCGGAAGCGGGATTCCGTCATGGCCTGCAGCAGCGCGTTCTTGTCTGGATAGTGCAGGTAAAAGGTGGCCCGGTTCAGCGTCGCGTCATCGGTTATCTCTTGGACGGAGATGTCTTCGAACTCCTTCTTTTTCAACAGTCTCTCTAGTGATGCCATGAGCAAGCGACGGCTGCGCAGGATGCGCGGATCCGTCGTTCCGGTCCCGGATTGGAGAAGCTGAGCCATCCTTACTGTAAGGATACTCCCGGCAGACTAAACGACACTTGTTTATTTTCTGAATCGACAAATGTTTTTTACTCATCAATTGTCGTGTAGAAGGACTTCTCGATGTCAAGGCTGCTTTATATACGAGGGCCGAAGGGCCTTATTATAGGCAAGAAGGCGGCCTTCTTCATCGCAACGGGCGGGATCTACGACACCAGACGCAGATGGCCTTGTTCAACTTTGTGGAGCCGTATCTGCGATCCGTATTTGGTTTTCTTGGCGTGACGGACGCGACCTTCCTTACGCAGGGGGACCGCTGTGCTGAACCAGGGGCATGACCGGAACGCGTTTCTTGCACCGCATCTTCAGGCTGTGCGGACGCACGCACAGACTTTCTAGAGAGGACACGTATGAAAATTACTTCGATTATTGCTCGCTACCTACTAGGCCTTATGTTTACGGTCTTTGGGCTAAATGGATTTCTCAACTTCATCCACCAGCCGCCCCCGGCGAATCCACTGGCGATGCAGTTCTTTGTCGCCGTGAGCGCATCGCATTTTGCCGCATTCTTTTTCGCGCTGCAGGTGCTCGGTGGGCTGCTGCTGCTCTCCGGCTACTTCGTTCCACTTGCGCTGACAGTGCTGGCGGGGGAGCTCTACAACATCCTTGCGTTTCACTTGACGCTTTCGCCGGCGACCATTGCTCCGGGTCTGGTGGCCTCTGTACTGTGGGTACTGGTCTTCCTTCAGTACCGCGAAAGCTTCAAGGGGATCTTCAGCGCGAAGCCTGCGACGCAGCCATGAACTGCGTCGCAGTAATCGCCGCGAGTCGCACCGCTTGAGTTAACCTTGCACTCGCCGCAGCACTGTGTCCGCCGTCAACAATTCTGACTCCGCCACGCCATAGCTCGTTCGAACCCTCGTCGTCTCCTTAAGGCAAACGCCAGATTCAGTGTTGAGCATGAATTTAGCAAGATTCCGACCATCCCAGCAGAAATCCGCACAAGTCCTTTTCCGATGTGCAGTTTACTTACTGATGTGAGCAGAGCCACAGAGTCAACAAACCGGAACACCACATCAAGTGATTATTGTTTGCCGGTCGGAACTAATTCAACACAGGGGAGAAAGTCAATGGAAGCCATTGGATTGTTGGTCACGCTCGAAGCACGCGCAGGTAAAGAGGCTGATGCTGAGGCATTTCTAAAGTCAGCCCAGCCGCTCGCGCTGAATGAAAAAGGGACCTTGAAATGGTATGCGATCAAGCTCGGGCCGCGGAAGTTCGATGTCTTCGACACCTTTGCAAATGAGGCGGGCCGCAACGCCCACTTGACTGGCGAGATCGCGAAGACGTTGACGGCGCGGGCCAGCGAATCATTTGCGGTTTCTCCCCAGGTGGACAAAGTGGAGATGCTCGCAAACACGCCCTTAAAAGCGTAAGCGCGAGGGTCCAGGAGCCCTATGAGCCCCGTAGGCTCACGAGACTAAATCACGAGCAAAAGGAAAATCACGAATAGCGGAGAAAAAAATGATCATTGAGGAGAAAGAAATGAAAATCTCACAAACGTACCGAGTTGAATCCGCGCCCCAGGAGCCCAAGTCAGCGCTCCGAGGGCTGGTGCAACGTCTCGGCTTAATCCTTCTGGCCTATACGCTCACCATCGGTGCGACCGAGGCGCAGCAAGTTGCCCCTCCAAGCTCCGGGGTTATCGGAAAAGTCCAGTCATTTACTGGCCGCTCGCTCGACATTCAGACACCTTCAGGCGTAGTCCACGTTGAAGTCAAGCAGCCGCTCACAACCTATAAGCAGATACCGTCGGATTTGAATCATGTTACGTCCGCGTCGTATGTCGGCGTTGCGTCGACTGAGCAGCCCGACGGAAAAGAAGTAGCGAAGCAGATCATCATATTTCCAGCGGAACTGAGTGGAGCGGCAGAAGGTAGCGTTCTGACAGACCCGCCGGGTGCAACGACTCACAGCAGAATGACGAATGGCTCCATCTCTCGCCCTGCTGTATCGCACTCACGCATGACGAACGGCACGGTACAGAAAGGCAGGAGTACCACCCTGGTGGTCCAGTATCAGGACGGCGCCAAGACAATCTCCGTGCCTGCAAACACTCCCGTAACGGAAGTCGCACCTGAACAAGTCACATTCGCTACTGGCGATGTCGTCTATGCGAAGACTGAGAAGCTGCCAAACGGATCGCTTGTGACGGACAAGATTTTCCAGTTCATTCCAGCGGCGTCGAGCGATGCCAAGTAAGGGTTCAGAGCGATTCTAATGAGCCATTCAACACTTCCTGATTGTGAGGCGAACTCTACGAGCACGTTGCCGGAACAGCCGAGCGTGCTCGTCGTCAGGAAACACCATTTCCTGGTGCGCTGGAGTCACTGGCTGAATATCCCGATCCTTCTTGGCCTCATTCTGAGTGGCATCTCTATTTACTGGGCTTCGCCGATCTATCAACACAAGCCAGATCCGAATACCGGGAACTTCGATGTGGCGGCGGATATTGGAGTCTGGATATGCGCTCATGTGCCCGGACAGCATCATTACAGCAGTCCACCCGACTGGATTTACAACCACATGAGCCTTGGGCCGGGCATGTTAGCGCCGGCCCTCCGTCTGCATTGGCTGTGCGCATACTCGTTCATGCTGAATGGCATGGTGTACGTTGCGGGGCTGGTCATGGGAGGAAACTGGCGCTCCTTGCTGCCTCGCCAGACCGATCTGCTTGACGCGATCAGGATGCTCCGATACTACTTGGGCTTTCCCTTCGCTAAACTGGCACGCCGCCAATGGCCGCATCCCCTTTTCAACACAAAGTACAACGCGCTCCAGCGCGCGGCATACTTTTTTGTTCCTGTCGCCGGCTTCCTTTCGGTCGCTACGGGATGGGCGATTCACAAGCCCATGCAACTCCATTGGCTGGCTGCGCTTTTCGGAGGGTACAACGCAGCGCGTGTCTGGCATTTCTGGCTTATGTGGGTCTACATCCTCTTCGTAGTGCCGCATGTAATTCTGGTTTTCGCCGACGGGTGGGACACGCTGCGCAGCATGGTCGTAGGTTGGTCAACAAGAGTAGAGCGGTCGAAGGTCGTCGTAAATGAACAATGACGGAAAGGGCGATTCATTGCAAGGGGAAGACACACCTTCGACGGGTGTGGAACCGGAAGTGAAATCTGTCTCCGTGAAAAACCCGCAAAGCTTCTTTGAAGAGCGACCTCTCCCGGCAAGTGAAATGTCTCCCCGGGTCCTGCGTTATCAGAGCCGGCGCGACTTTCTGGGGTTTGGGGCTGGCGCTCTGGCAGTGCTAGCAGGCGCTGGATTTCTCCTGCCACGAGATACGCTCAGTCGCTTGGGTGTGCGTCGAAATATGGACTTTCCAGGGAAGGAATGGTTTCTAAACAAAGCACTATGCATCGACGATGATGTTGCAGAAGCGCTCTACTCGGTAAATCGCAGCGTGCCCACCTACACCAAATCGCAGATCACTCCTCTCAAGAATAACTACAACGGAACTACTCCCGATCCTGGCTATATTCCTGGATGGAAGTTGACCCTGGATGGGCTCGCTTCTGGCCTGAGCATCTCTCTCGATATTCGGAATCTCCTTACTAGCTTCTCGGTGCATGAGCAGATTACCAGGCTGGTTTGTGTTGAAGGGTGGAGTGCGATCGCGTGGTGGGCGGGCCTGAGATTCGATGATCTGCTTCGCACCTACCCACCAATGTCGCAAGCGAAATGGGCGCTGGTGGAGTCTTCGGTCAATCTCGATGCCTCGGGGAACCCTGACCCGTACTATATGTCGATCGACTTGGCGACGGCCCGCCATCCACAGACGCTGCTCGCCACACACTTCAACGGCCGGCCTCTCACCGTGGATCATGGAGCGCCGCTGCGTCTGCTGGTACCCTTGAAACTTGGTTTGAAGAATGTGAAGGCCATCACCAGAATTACGTACGTCGTGGAAGAGCCAAGAGACTATTGGGCCGAGCGTGGATATTCCCGCTACGACGGAATCTAACGCCTTTCAACAGGAGAGATTGCAAGAATCCTTCGCCGCGAGCGATGGAGATCTATTTTGCGAAGTTCAATCAAGTTAAGCGACGTAGAGAACTTGTATTCATGAACTCTAGGAACCATGTGGCCCAGTCTGCAGGAGCAGCTGGCAAGCGGGCGGCCGTCATAGTGCCTGACGGATCAATTGATGCTCTGCTACAATTCCTTCACGGGGCAGGGACAACTGCTCTGGGTTGGGGTTTGCCTGCAGCACAGTTTTGGACGGGTTTAGCTCGTTGTCCATGGCGCCCGTTAACCTTAGGGGGACGTAGTTCAGTTGGTTAGAACGCTGCCCTGTCACGGCAGAGG
>Ga0070761_10002520_pt1 | contig 11206 bp, 11 predicted proteins | sample HubBroMetageREF1_FD_66724 | JGI IMG/M metagenome (GOLD analysis project Ga0070761, IMG submission 66724) | Reference soil microbial communities from the Hubbard Brook experimental Forest, New Hampshire, USA - Hubbard Brook CCASE Soil... | ecosystem: Environmental > Terrestrial > Soil >...
GGAGCGCAGGTGGCCCTGATCACCGACGGACGCTTTTCCGGCGGCAGTCACGGGTTCGTCGTCGGACATATTTCACCGGAAGCTGCGGCGGGGGGACCGATCGGGCTGGTTCGCAACGGCGACCGCATCAGCATCGATGCCGCCAAACGCGCGATTCACCTGCACGTTCCGGGTGCGCAATTGCGCGCCCGCCGTGCGGCAGCCAGACCCGCGAAGCCCTACACGCTTACCGGCGTGCTTGCCAAGTACGCGCGGCTCGTCGGCAGCGCCTCGCGGGGAGCGGTGACTGAGGCGATACAGGTACGTCGGCGCGCCTCTTGAGATCGCGCCGGAGTTGTCAGTGCCAAGGGCAGCGGTTACAGTTCGCCGCGGCATGCTCACAATCGCACCGGCGGTGAGTGGCATCCGGAGGGGATTCTTACAATTCGCCCGCCGGGGACGAGTGCCGGAAAATGAGCGCGCTGGGTATATTAAAAAAAGCGTGCGGCGGGAGCGCCCGCCGGCACAGGGGGCCGGGTTCTTCCGGCCGTTAACTTGAAGGCTCGTCGCTGATATAACGCATCGCTGACAACCTCATGGCAGCCTACGTACAAGAAACACAGATACTGACCCGCCGCAGTGCGGTGCTGGTCGCGATCATCGCCCTGCACCTGTTCGTGATCTGGGCGCTGGCGACGGGACTGGCGCGCCGTGCCATGGAACTGGTTGCGCCGCCGATCCAGACCGACATCGTCGAGGAAGTGAAGAAGGACGACGCGCCGCCGCCGCCGCCGCCGCCGGAGATGGAGCGGCCGCCGGTGGAAGTGCCGCCGCCGGACATCAACATCGACGTGCCGGTGGAGAGCACTACCACCGCCATTACCGACGTGACCAACAAGCCGATCGCGCCGGCGGCGAAGCAGGTGGCGTCGGTCCCCGCGACCAATATCAGCCCGGGCAAGGGCATGCCGAGCTCGGATGACTATTACCCGGCGAGTGCGCGGCGTCTCGGGCAGGAAGGGCTGGCGGCCGTGACCATATGCGTCGGCCCCGACGGCAAACTGTCCACGGCGCCAGCCGTGGGCAAGTCCTCCGGCACCGCGAGTCTTGACGAAGCCGCCGTCAAGTACGCCAACGCCACTTCCGGGCACTGGAAGCCGGCGACCGAGAATGGCAAGCCCATCAACAAGTGCAGCCAGCTGCCGGTTCGTTTCCAGCTCAAATAAACTACTAATGACCAGGCGCCGCGCTTAAGCGGCTTAGATTCGAGGAAATTATGGACGCACCCACCGCAAACGTTGACAACCCATATGGTCTTGGCGCTCTCTGGGCCGGCGGCGACATCGTCGCCCGCTCGGTGCTGGTTGTGCTGGCGATCATGTCACTGGCCTCCTGGTTCGTCATGCTGACGAAGCTCTGGGACCAGAACCGGCTGAAGAAGTCCGCCAGGGCCGTGGAGAAGAGTTTCTGGACCGCACCCTCGGTCAAGGACGGCACCGACCGCCTGAAGAAGGGTGATGACTTCCGCAACATCGCCGAGGATGGCCTGCGCGCCGCCTCGCACCACGATGGGCGTCTCACCGACCGTATCGACCTGCATGAGTGGATCACCATGTCACTGCAGCGCGCGGTGGATCAGGTGAACAGCAAGCTGCAAAACGGCCTGGGACTGCTGGCGACGGTGGGCTCGACCGCCCCGTTCGTCGGTCTGTTTGGCACGGTGTGGGGCATCCTGAAAGCGCTCACCAACATCGGCATCTCCGGTGAGCCGAGCATCGACAAGGTGGCAGGTCCCGTCGGTGAGGCGCTCATCATGACGGCCATCGGTCTGTTCGTCGCGGTGCCCGCGGTCATGGGCTATAACTGGCTCCTGGGCCGTAACAAGGTGCTGCAGGACGCACTGCGCAACTTCACGGGCGACCTGCACGCGTATCTGGTGGGCGGGGCGCGGATCGACAGCGGCGGTGCGCAGCCGGCAGGCGCCAAGGCCTCCCCGCTCGTCAAGTAAGCTAAGGCACTGCACCCGTTAAGGAGTAGCCAGACATGGCGATGAGCATGCCGAGCAGCGGCGGTGGAGACGCAGACGCGATCGCGAGCATCAACACGACGCCGCTGGTCGATGTGATGCTGGTGCTGTTGATCATCTTCCTCATCACCATCCCGGTCATCACCAAGACCATCAAGCTGGAGCTGCCGAAGGCGGTCAACATCCCGACGCAGACCAAGCCGGAGAACATCACCATCGCGGTCGACAAGGAGGGCAATGTCTTCTGGAACGACCGGTCCATCAAGAGCCAGGAGCAGCTGCTCTCGCAGCTGAAGGCGGTGGCGGTGGTCAAGCCGCAGCCGGAGATCCATATCCGTGGCGACAAGGACGCGCACTTCGAGTCAATCGGGCGTGTCATGTACCTGATCCAGCGGGCCGGCATCGTCAAAGTCGGGTTCCTCACCATGCCCGATCACGGCATCCGCGGCTACCGCCTGGCGGACTAGGAGCGTAACGCCATGGCAATGAGTGTTGGCACCAAGACCGGCCAGGCAATGTGCGACATCAACACGACGCCGCTCATCGACGTCATGCTGGTGCTGCTCGTGACGCTGATCGTCTCGCTCCCCATCCAGACCCACGCGGTCAAGCTCGACATGCCCAACGGCAATCCGCCGCCGCAGACCGAGCGCCCCGAAGTCATCGACATCGAGGTCGATTTCGATGGCACCGTGGTCTACAACGGCACCCCGGTGCCGAACCTCGACACCCTCGAGGGCTTCTTCCGCACCGAGGCGCAGAAGGACCCGCAGCCGGAGATCCATCTGCGTCCCGACCGCCGCGCCAAGTACGACGTGGTGGCGCGCGTGCTGGCGGCCGCGCAGCGCAACCGCATGAAGAAGATCGGCTTCGTCAACGTCGCGGAATTCAAGGACTGAGCGCGAATCGTGCGCAACAACACCGTGAAGGTAACCGTGCGCGCCGCGAACGCCGCGTTGCTCGCGGCACTGGTGGCGGCAGTGGGCCCCGCGTTGGCCGCGGATCAGGCGCCCAAACCGCCGGCCGTGAGCGCGGCACTGCAGAAGCCGCTGGCGGAAGTCCAGGAGCTGCTCAAGGCCAACAAGTTTCCGGAGGCGATCGACAAGCTGCACGCCGCGGACGCGCTGGCCGGTAAGACCCCGTACGATCAGCACACCATCAACCAGATGACGGCCTACGCCTGCTCCAAGACCAACGACGTGCCATGCGTCGGCAAGGCCCTGCAGGGGCAGATCGACGACGGCTTCACCACATCCGATGAGAACCAGAAGTTCACGCGCCTGGTGGCGCAGGTGAACTTCCAGAACAAGGACTACGACAAGGCGATCGACTACGGCAACCGCGCCATCAAGGGCGGCTTCGGCAACGACGACATGTACAGCGTGGTGGCCGGCGCCTATTACCTCAAGGAAGACTACAAGGACGCCGCGCAGCTCGAGAGCACGCATATCCCCGATCTGGCGAAGAAGGGCGAGACGCCCAAGCAGGAGGAGCTGAGCCTTTATACGAGCGCCTGCGCCAAGCTAAAGGACGATGACTGCATCAGGCAGGCGCTGCAGTACCAGGTGACCTACTACCCCAAGCCCGAGGCCTGGGCGGAGCTGATCTACGCGGTGCGCCCGTCCGGGGACGTCGAGACGCTGCAGACGTACCGCCTGATGATGGACGTTGGCGCGATGAAGAACGCCGACGACTATCTGGACATGGCCAGCGTGGGCCTGGGCCGCGGCTCTCCCGGGGATGCGCAGCACGCGCTAAAGATGGGCACCGATGCCGGGGCGTTTACCGGCGCTAAGGCAGGCGATGCGCAGAAACTCACGGCGGAGGCCAAAAAGGCTGCGGCCAACGACCAGGCGACGCTGCCCAGGATCGAGCAGGAAGCCAACGCCGCCCCCACCGGCGCCAAGAACGCCGGCGTCGGGCTGGCCTACCTCGGCTACCAGCAGTTCGACAAGGCGGCGGAGCAGTTCGCCAAGGCCGTGAGCAAGGGCGGCTTGAAGAACGAGGCCGACTCGCGCTTGAATCTCGGTATCGCGCAACTGAAGGCCGGTCACAAGGATGACGCCGTGCAGACGTTTCAGAGCGTGAAGGGCCCGCCGGTGCTCGAGCGGCTGGCGGCCCTGTGGGTAATTCACGCCAAGCAGAGTTAGGCAGCGCCGCGCCAGCGCGCGCCGCGCGGCCGCTGCTGGCGCCACTCAATTAGGTTTCCAAGGAGCACAGCCATGGCAATCAAGGCAGGGGACAAAATGCCCGCCGGCACGTTCAAGCGCATGACCAAGGACGGGCCGAAGGATCTCTCCACGGACGAGCTCTTCAAGGGCAAACGCGTGGTGCTGTTCTCGGTGCCGGGCGCCTTCACCCCGACCTGCGACGCGAAGCACCTGCCGGGCTTCGTGCAGCTCGGCGACCAGATCCTCGCCAAGGGCGTGAATACTATCGCGTGCATGGCCGTGAACGATGTCTTCGTCATGAATGCCTGGGGCAAGGCCTCGGGTGTCGGCGACAAGATCCTGATGCTGGCCGACGGCAACGGCGACTACGCCAGGGCGCTCGGGCTCGAGCTTGACGGCAAGGGGTTCGGCATGGGCACGCGCGGCCAGCGCTTCGCGATCGTCGTCAAGGACGGTGTCGCCACGCACGTCGAAGTCGAGCAAGCAGGGCAGTTCAAGGTCTCCTCGGCCGAACATCTGTTGGCGCTTCTTTCAAAGTAAAGTAAGGAGCGGTTTGCGTCCGCCGCACAGGTAGCACCTAATGAATTCCAAAGCAGCACTCACACGTCCCCTCTTAGTCAGCGGCGCATTCGCAATACTCCTGGCCCTGGCTTGTGGAGATGCCCTCGCGCAGGCCAAGAACAGCAAGGCGCTCGCCAAGCCGCTGAAGGCCGCGGAGGAGAGCTACAAGGCCCGCAAGTACCAGGAGACGGTGGAGAAGCTGCGTGTGGCGGACACCACGCCCGGCAAGACGCCGTATGACCAGCACCTGATCAATGAAATGATGAGTTACTCCTGTCTGCGCATCAACGACCTTGCCTGCGCCGTCAAATCCTATGATGCACTGGCCAACGACGGCATCAGCACCCCGACGCAGGCGCATACGGACACGCTCGCGCTGGTCAACATCAGCTACCAGATGAAGAGCTACGACAAAGCGATAGACTACGGTCAGCGTGCGATCAAGGATGGGTTTGCCGATGAGGCCACGCGTGTGCTGGTCGGCCAATCCTACTACCAGAAGGGTGACTACAAGAGTGCGGCGAAGTTTGGCGACGCGCACATCGATCAGTTGGTCAAGGCGGGCCAGGTGCCGAAGGCCGATTTGCTGAATCTCGCACTCAATGCGTGCACCAAACTGGATGACAAGGCGTGCGAGACGCGCCAGACCGAGCGCCTGGTGACCTACTATCCAAAGCCCGAATACTGGCAGGGCCTGCTGATCTCGCTCGAGCGCGAGGCTACCGGCGACACCAACAAGATGCAGGTGTACCGCCTCATGAACGACGTCGACGTGCTCAAGAACGGCGATGACTACACGGAGATGGGCTCGATTGCCATGGACCAGGGAGCGCCGGCCGAAGCGCAGCACGCGCTCGAGAAGGGTATGCAGAAGGGAGTGTTCGCGGGCGATCCGCGCCTGCAGGCGCGCGCGCAGCGCGCGCTCGACAGCGCCAAGAAACAAGCCACGGACGCCCAGACGGGCCTGACCGCTGCGGAAAAGGCGGCCGATGCCGCCAGCAACGGCCAGGCGGCTGCGACCGTCGGCCAGGCGTACTTCGGTTACCAGCAGTACGACAAGGCTGTCGACTGGCTCAACAAGGCGCTCACCAAGGGCGGCCTGAAGAACGAGTCCGATACGCGCCTGTTGCTTGCGATCTCGCAGCTCAAGGCTGGCCACAAGGACGACGCGGTCAAGACCTTCAAGCTGGTGAAGGGCGATCTGACGCTGCAGCGCCTGGCGAGCCTGTGGGTCATTCGCTCCCGCCAGGCCTAGCGGCGCGACTAAATCAACCGCTCGATCTCCGGCACGATCTGGAACAGGTCGCCCACCAGCCCGATATCGGCAACCTCGAAAATCGGTGCCTCAGCGTCTTTGTTGATGGCGACGATGGTGCGCGCGTCCTTGATGCCGGTCAGGTGCTGGATCGCGCCCGAGATCCCGATCGCAACATACAACTCGGGCGCAATGATCTTGCCGGTCTGCCCCACCTGCATCTCGTTCGGTGCGTAACCCGCATCCACTGCGGCACGCGAAGCGCCGACCGCGGCTCCGAGCTTATCGGCCAGCGCGTAGAGAATCTTGAAACCCTCCGCGCTCCCCAGGGCGCGACCGCCGGATATCACGCGTGCGGCGCTCTGCAGGTCCGGGCGGTCGCTGCGGCCGGCCGAGACCGACACGAAGCGCGTGTGCTGCGGGATTTCCACGCTGACTGTGGCCTTTTCTATCGGCGCCGGGGTGCCGGCGGCGGCGGCCTGGAACGAGGCGGTGCGCACCGTGCCGACCACCTTCAACCCCGCTGCCACTTCGACCGTGAGAATCGCATTGCCGGCGTAGATCGGCCGGCGAAAACGCGTCGGGCTCTCGACGGCCATGATGTCGCTCACCTGCGGCGCATCGAGGAGGCCCGAGATGCGTGCCATGAGGTCCTTGCCAAACGTGGTCGATGGACCGAACACGTGGGAGTAGGGGCCCGCAAGCGCCGCGATCTGCGGCGCGAGCACCGCGGCGAGCGCGTGCTCGTTGGCCGGGTTCTCAATCGTCAGCACGCGGTTCACGCCGGCAAGCTGCGCCGCCTGGCCGGCCACCGCCGCCGCGTTCACCGCGCACACCACCAGGGTGATATCGGCACCGTCGATGGCACGCGCGCAGGTGACGCACTTCGCGATGCTGGGATTGAGCTTCGCGCCGTCGTGTTCGGCGACGATGAGGATTTTAATGCTCACAGCAGTCCCTTCTGCCTCAGCGCCGCAACCAGTTCAGCGGCGTCCTTCACCAGCACGCCTTTTTGTCTTTGCGCCGGCGGCGACCAGTTCACCGCCTTGAGCTGCACCCGCGGCTCCACGCCCAGGGCGCTCAAGGTAAGGGTGTCGAGCGGCTTTTTCTTCGCCTTCATGATGTCCGGCAGTTTCACGTAGCGCGGCTCGTTCAGGCGCAGGTCGGTCGTGATCACCGCCGGCAGGTCGACATCGAGTGTTTCCAGTCCCGCGTCCACTTCGCGGGTCACCCGCGCCGTGCCGGCCTGCAGCTCGAGCTTAGAGGCGTAGGTTGCCTGCGGACGATTCCACAATGCCGCCAGCAGCTGGCCGGTCTGGCCGTTGTCGTCATCAATCGCCTGCTTGCCGAGAATCACCAGCAGCGGCTGCTCGCGCTCGATGAGTTTCAGCAGCACACGCGCGGTCACCAGTGGCTCGATGACGCCGTCCGCCTGCACGTGCAGCGCCCGGTCCGCGCCCATGGCAAGCGCCGTGCGCAGTTGCTGCTGGCAGTCTGCCGGCCCGACCGTGACGACCACGACCTCTTCCGCGCCGCCGCGCTCCTTGATGCGCAGGGCCTCCTCGAGGGCGATCTCGTCGAAGGGGTTGATGCTCATCTTCACCCCGTCGGTAATCACACCGCTGCCATCGGGTTTCACCCGGATGCGCACGTTGTAGTCCACGACGCGCTTGATGCCGACCAGAATGCGTTTCATAGGAGCCGCAGTATAGCGGCTTGGCCGCGTCAGGCGCCCGTTGACGCCATGCATGCGGCTTCCCTAAAGTCGCGCATGCTGCGCTACGCGCTCCGCCGGATCGGCGGACTCATCCCGACACTGCTCGTCATCATCACCGCCTCGTTCTGCATCGTGCGGCTCGCCCCTGGCGGCCCCTTCGACCAGGAGCAGACGCTCACGCCCGCCGTGCGTGCCAACCTTGATCACCTGTACGGTCTTGACCAACCCCTCACGGTGCAGTACGCGCACTACCTGCGCGGCCTGCTGCATGGGGACTTCGGCCCTTCCTTAAGTCAACGTGATTTCACCGTGACCGAGCTCATCGCCCAGGGTCTGCCTGTCAGCATCTCGGTGGGCCTGCTCGCGATCCTGCTGGCGCTCTGCATTGGCATCCCGGCGGGCATGGCCGGCGCGATCTGGCGCAATCACGGGCCCGATCACGCTCTCACGACGTTCGCGGCGCTCGCGGTGGCACTGCCGAGTTTCGTGACCGGGCCGCTGTTGGCGCTGGTGTTCGGCCTCGGCCTGCACTGGCTGCCGGTGGCGGGCTGGGAGCACGGCGCGCCGCGCTATCTGGTGCTGCCGGTGCTGACGCTGGCACTGCCGGTGGCGGCGTACCTGGCGCGCCTGACGCGTGCGAGTCTGCTCGAGGTGCTGCGCAGTCCCTGGATCCGCAGCGCCCGGGCGCGCGGCCTGGGTGGAACGCGCGTGCTGTGGCGCCACGCGCTGCGGCCGGCGTTATTGCCGGCCGTGAGCTACCTCGGGCCCGCGCTCGCGTACGTGGTCACCGGATCCCTCGTCGTCGAGACGGTCTTTGGTCTGCCGGGCACCGGGCGCTACCTGGTGCAGGGCGCCATTGACCGCGATTATCCGCTGGTCATGGGCATGATCGTGGTCTACGGCGCGCTGCTGCTGCTCTTCAATCTCCTCGCTGATCTGCTCTATGGCTGGCTCGATCCGCGCGTGCGGCATGAGTGAGGTGGCGGGGAGTGCGCGCGGACGCCGCTGGGGCGGGGCAGCACCGCGCCTCGCGCTGGTGGTGCTTGCCCTGATCGCGCTGCTGGCGGTGCTCGGGCCGTTGTGCAGTCCCTGGAGCTTCGATCGACTCGACTGGCAGCACCTGGCGCTGCCGCCGGGGGATATCGCGGCGCATTGGCTCGGCACCGACCGCCTGGGGCGCGACCTGTTCGTGCGCACCCTCTACGGCGTGCGGCTCTCGCTGCTCATCAGCGTGCTCGCCAGTCTAATCAGCCTCGTGGTCGGAGTCGCCTGGGGAGCGGTGGCGGGATTTGCCGGCGGGCGCACGGATGAGTGGATGATGCGCTTCGTGGACGTGTTGTATTCGCTGCCCTACCTTTTCATCGTCATCATCCTCACCACACTGTTCCGGCGCGGCAGTATCGGGGTGCTGCTGGTCGCGATCGGCGCCGTGGGCTGGCTCACCACCGCGCGCATCGTGCGCGGGGAAACCCTGGCGCTCAAGCGGCGCGAGTTCATAGAGGCGGCGCGCGCGCTGGGTCTGTCGCCGGCCGCAATCCTGGTGCGCCACATCGTGCCGAACCTGCTGGGTCCGGTGGCGGTGTATGCGACGCTCACCATTCCGCAGATGATCATCTTCGAGAGCTTCCTGAGTTTCCTGGGGCTGGGCGTACAGGAGCCGCACGCGAGTCTTGGCAATCTGATCAACGTCGGCGCGCAGGAAATGCAGTCCGCACCGTGGATGCTGCTGGTGCCCGCGAGCTTCCTCGTGATCCTGCTTGCCTGCCTGAATCTGCTCGGCGACGCCCTGCGCGATGCCCTGGATCCCCATGAGCGCTGAGCGGCCGCTGGCAGGCGCGCCTGAAGTGTTGCGCCTGGCGGGACTCTCGGTCTCGTTCGCGACGCCCGCGGGCGTCGTGCATGCAACACAGGAGGTCAACCTCACGGTCGCCCGCGGGGAGTGTCTGGGTGTGGTGGGCGAATCCGGCGCCGGCAAGAGCGTGTCGTTCCTAGCGCTCCTGGGCCTGCTGCCGCCCAACGCCAGGGTTGAAGGCGGCGGGCAGTTCTGCGGCGCGGAGCTGCTGGGCAGTTCGCCGCGCGCGCTGGATCGCTTGCGCGGCGCCGCCATCGGCATGGTGTTCCAGGACCCGATGAGCTCACTCACCCCGCACCTGCGCGTCGGCGAACAGATCGCCGAGGTACTGGTTTGCCACCGTGGCGTGTCGTGGGCGGCCGCGCGCGCGCGTGCCGGGGAACTGCTGACGCGCGTGCAGGTGACGGATCCGGCGCGGCGCCTCGGGCAGTACCCGCATGAGCTCTCCGGCGGCATGCGCCAGCGCGTCATGATCGCCATCGCGCTCGCCTGCGAGCCGCAACTGCTCATCGCCGATGAGCCGACGACCTCGCTCGATGTCACCATCCAGGCGCAGATCCTGGCGCTGCTTGCGCAGCTCAAGCGCGAGCAGGGCATGGCGATGGTGCTCATCACGCATGATCTGGGCGCGGTCGCGGGGCTGGCCGATCGGGTCGCGGTCATGCGCGCTGGTCGCGTGATTGAAACCGGGACGGTGGCGACGGTCCTGAAGGCGCCGCGCGATGCCTACACGCAGACACTGGTTAACAGTGCCGCGCGCCTGGACGTTGAGCCGGCAGTAACGCCGCTCGCGGCACCCGCAGCCGCAGCGACGCCGCCGGGGCAGCAGGCGGCGCTCTCGCTGACGGACGTGAGCGTGGAGTTTGCGGTCGGTGCGCGCGGGTTGCGGCGGGCGGCGCGCCTGTGCGCCGTCAACGGGGTCAGCTTTGAGCTGCGGGCCGGGGAGTCTTTAGGAGTGGTGGGAGAATCCGGCTGCGGCAAATCAACGCTCGCGCGCGCCGCGCTGCAACTCCTGCAGCTCACTTCCGGACGCGTGGTGTGGATGGGCGCGGCGCTTGCACAGTTGCCGGCGGCGCAGCTGCGCAGGCTGCGCCGCGACCTGCAGATCATCTTCCAGGATCCGCTCGCGAGCCTCGATCCGCGTCTGACGGTCGCAGAGATTGTCGCCGAGCCTCTGCAGGTGCATGCGCGCGAGCTCAGCGCCGCGGCGCGCGCCGCCGAGGTGAGCGCGGCGCTGCGGCGCGTGGGACTTGCGGCACAGCTTGCGGGCCGTTATCCGCATGAGCTGAGCGGCGGGGAGTGCCAGCGCGTTGGCATCGCGCGCGCGATGATCCTGAAGCCGCGCCTGCTGGTGTGCGATGAGCCGGTGAGCGCGCTCGATACGCCCACCCAGCAGCAGATCGTGGCATTGCTGGCGGCCCTCAAGCGCGAATCGGGCCTGACGCTGATGTTTGTCAGTCACAATCTCGCCCTGGTGCAGCGTCTGTGCGAGCGCGTGCTCGTCATGTACCTCGGCCGCATGATGGAACTCGCCCCGACGCCGGCGCTCTATGCGCGGCCGCTGCATCCCTATACACGCGAGCTGCTCTCGGCCGTGCCCATCCCTGACCCGGACCTGCAACCGGCGCGGCTCGCCCGGGCGCGC
>Ga0070761_10002524_pt1 | contig 11192 bp, 10 predicted proteins | sample HubBroMetageREF1_FD_66724 | JGI IMG/M metagenome (GOLD analysis project Ga0070761, IMG submission 66724) | Reference soil microbial communities from the Hubbard Brook experimental Forest, New Hampshire, USA - Hubbard Brook CCASE Soil... | ecosystem: Environmental > Terrestrial > Soil >...
CTGACGTCGGTGAGCATCCGCGGCACGATCCGCCAGCGGCGGAAGGCCTCGGCGTTCTCCCTGACCGTGTCGCCGCTGCCCGCGCCGCCGTAGATATAGCCGAACGACTCGGGCGCCATCCGTTCCCTGGCCAGGTGCTCCAGCGCGGACAGATCGGCGGGCAGCGAAGGTAGGGTCCCGCCCAGCCCGTTCAGGTAAATCTGGTCTTGATAGTTCTCAAGCGGAGCGTTCATCCGAACAGATCAGGCTCTTTCGCGGTGATGTAGTCCCAGAGCGGGCGAAACTGGAATTGCCCGGCCAGCGGGTAGCCTATCTGGCTGCGCACCAGCAGGGCGGTGTCCCGGTCGATGTGCCGGGGTACTCCGGCCGCCATGGCCAGCAACTGCGCCTGGCAGGACCGCTCCATCGTGACGAACCACCAGGCCGCCTCGGCGACCGACCCGCCCACGGTCAGCAGTCCGTGGTTGGCGAGAATGACCGCTTTGCTGGCACCAAGCGCGACGCCGATTCTCTTGCCTTCCTCAGTATCGCTGACTACCCCGCGGTAGTCGTCATACCGGCTGTGGTCCTCGAAGAACGCGCACGCGTCCTGCGTGATCGGGTCAAGCATGACGCCGAGACTGGAAAGCGCCTTGCCGTGCACCGAGTGGGCGTGCGCGGCGGCCACGACGTCCGGCCGCGCCAGGTGCACCTGCGAGTGAATGCAGAACGCGGCCTTGTTGACCGGCCGGTCGCCTTCGACGACGGTGCCCTCATGGTCGACCAGGATGAGGTCGGAGACCTTGACCTGACGGAAGTTCATGCCGAACGGGTTCACCCAGAACCGGTCGAGATGTTCAGGGTCGCGGGCGGTGATGTGGCCGGCGACGCCTTCGGAGAAGCCGAAGCTCCCGAAAATGCGGAACGCGGCCGCGAGTTCCTGCTTGCGGTGCAGCCGTTCCCGCCTGATCGTGTCGTCAGTCTGGGTCTCGGCGTCCCTGGCCTCAATTTCGCCCACTGCGCTCATCGCGCTCTCCTTATGCACTGTCGCCCATCAGCTCCATTTTCTATGGCAAGTAAACCCCGCCAGCCAACCGCCCTCCGATGAGCGGGTCGCCAGCGAACGGTCACCCGCCCAGCGCCGCCACGGCTGGCCGCCGTTCCAGCCAGCGCTCAGGAGCGGCCAGGCCGTCGAAGCCGAACTGGCGGTACAGGGTGCGTTCTGGCGCGGTGCTCAGTACCTGCCGGATCCCGGCGACGTCGGGATGGCTGGTAGCCACATGCACTAGGAAGCTGCCGAGGCCACTGCCCCGGTGCGCGGCGTCCACGAACACGTCGCACAGCCAGGCGAACGTAGCCCGGTCGGTGACCTGCCGGGCGAAGCCTGCCTGGGTGCCGTCGGCGGCGTACAGCCCGAACACGAGCGAGTGCTCAATGGCCAGTGCCATCGCCTCGTAAGTCCGGCCTCGCGCCCAGTAGCTTTCCTCGCTGATCCAGCCGTGCACCCGGGGCACATCGATCAGCGCCGGATCATCACTCACCCAGTAACCATCGGGTCCGGCCTGTCTCATAATTGCCATCATGCCAAGAGCCAACGAGGAAATTGCCGGTTTGCTGCAAGAGTATGCCGACTTGCTCCAGATCACCGGAGACGATGCGTTCCGGGCTCGGAACTATGAGAAGGCAGCGAAGTCGATCGCCGGATACAGCGCCGACGTCGGCCAGCTCGACGAGGCTGGCCTGCAGCGGATACCCGGCGTCGGCAAGTCGATCGCCACCAAGATCGTCCAGTTCCAGCGGTCAGGCACGTTCAGTCAGCTTGACGAATTGCGGGCGACGATCCCTGACGGGGTCAGGGCGATGACCAAGATCCCCGCACTCGGCCCCAAGCGAGCGCTCCAGCTCTACACCGATCTCGGCATCAGCTCGGTGGACGAGCTCGCTGATGCGATCGAGCAGGGGCGGCTGCGCGACCTGCGGGGCTTCGGCGCCAAGAGCGAGGAGAAGATCTCGCGCGGCATCGAGATCGCGCGCAGCGCCGGCCAGCGCGCGCCGCTCAACGTGGCCGCCGAGATCGCCAGCCGGATCGTGGCGACGATCAGCGCGCTGCCGGGCTGCGAACGCTGCGAGCACGCGGGCTCACTGCGGCGATTCGCCGAAACCGTCGGCGACGTCGATATCCTGGCCGCGGCCAGCGACTCAGGCCCGCTGATGGCAGCCCTGGTCGCCATGCCCGAGGTGACGTCGGTGATCGCCAGCGGTGACACCAAGACCTCGGTGCGGATCAGCACCGAGCACGTTGGCCACCCCGGCGCCATTCAGGTGGACCTGAGGGTGATCCCGGCGGAATGCTGGGGCGCCGCGCTGCAGTACTTCACCGGCTCGCAGGCACACAACGTGGCGGTGCGGGAGATCGCGGTGCGCAAGAAGCTGAAGCTGTCGGAGTACGGCTTGTTCGAGACGGAGACCGGGAACCTGATCGCCAGTGCCACCGAGCACGAGGTGTATCAAAGGCTCGGCCTGGACTGGGTACCGCCGCCCATGCGCGAGAACAAGGGCGAGGTCCAGGCGGCGCTGCGGCACGAGCTTCCTGCCCTGCTCCAGGTCGGCGATATCCGCGGTGACCTGCACTCGCACACCACCTTGAGCGACGGCGTCGCCTCGCTTGATGAGATGGTGGCGGCCGCCCGGTCGCGTGGCTACGCCTACTTCGCGGTCACCGACCACGCGCCGAACCTGTTCATGCAGCGGATGACCATCGAGAAGATGCTCGGCCAGCGCGAGCAGCTGCACGCGCTCGATTCCGGGCTGGCGGACATGAGCCTGCTGCACGGCACCGAGCTGAACATCGCCCCCGACGGCACCGTCGACTGGCCGGAGGACATCCTCGCCGGTTTCGACATCTGCGTAGCCTCGGTGCACTCCCACTTCGATCAGGACCGGGCCGCCATGACCCGCCGGTTTGTCCGCGCGTGCGAGAACCCGAGGGTGAATATCATCGGGCACCCGACCGCGCGCCGCCTTGGCAAGCGGCTGGGGGTGGACGTGGACTTTACCGAGCTGTTCCGCGCGTGCGCCCGTACCGGCACCGCGCTGGAGATCAACTCCCAGCCCCAGCGGCTGGACCTGCCATCCAATCACATCAAGGCCGCCAGGGATGCCGGGGTCAAGTTCGCGATCAACACCGACTCGCACGCGACCGGCGCGCTCGACTACCTGCGCTTCGGAGTAGGCACGGCCCAGCGCGGCTGGCTGACCACCGACGACGTGATCAACTCATGGCCGGTCAGCCGGCTGCTTGAGTTCCTGCGCAAGGATTCTTAGCTGTTCCTGGCTGTGCTGGCTGTCCTGGCCTGCGATGGGCCTGGCAGCTACCCGGCCTCGCCGGTCTTTCTCCGTGACCGTAGCCGCCGCCACATCCGCCGCCACACGCTGTGGGCAAGCACCTGGTCGTTAACCTCGCGCCACTCTGGCCCCTCGGTCCGGCCGAGCCACAGGTCACGCATAAACCGGGTCCGCATAGCGGCACCTCCCGCTCAGAACAAGGATACGGTGCATTCAAGGCGTGCCGCGAGAGTCGAGATCGTGCCCGGCTGCTCTCCGGGTGCCCAGGCCCAGCCGGCCGAAGGAGGTAAGCCGATGCCAGGTGCCCGCTCGGCCGGGCCCGCGCTCACCGAGGCGTGCGCCTTCGGCGTTGAAGTCGCGATGCTGGTGCTCCTCGCGGTGACCGGTACGAAGATCAGCTCCACACTCGCTGTGCACGTGACCCTGGCGATCCTGTTCCCGGTCGTCGCCCTCGGGCTCTGGGGAATCTGGGCGGCGCCCGCATCCCGGCGCCGCCTCAATGACCCGTGGCGGCTGGTGGCCCAGATCGTATTGTTCGTGCTGACCGCGGTACTCGCGGCGGTCGCCCACCTGCTGATCTGGGGCGTCAACTTCGCGGTCGTCGCAGTGATCATCTTCTCGCTGACCAGGCTGTTCCCGTCGCGACCCGTGCCGTGACGCCGCCGCCGCGCACCACGGCCGCGAAAGCCTCCCCACGCCGAGCAGAATCGTCAGTGGCGACCGCTAGGGCACCTCAGTTCCCCCAGACTTTGACAGTTGTCCTCGAGTTTCTGCCGGACGTAGCGCCTTCGTCAGCCTCGTTTGAGGTAGGAATCCGCTGTTTGCGCCGGCGGGCCAGTGTCGCGGTGGCTGCTGGGCGGCCGGGCTGGGTTCGGGCTGGCCCATCGCAGTGGCGTTGATGGTGCTAGGGCGCCATCGCCGGCACTTTGAGGGGGCTGGAGACGGCGCGAAAGCTCTCGCGGTGGCCGCGCGGGGGTCCGCCGGTCCGAGACGGCGCCTCCTCTGAGAGGGTTCGCGAAACTCGGCGAATTCTGGTCCAGGCGGCTGTTCGCTACCAGCCTGACGGGATCTTCGCGGTTATGCGGGGGCAGGTGCGCTACGTGATCCTTGATGGCCTGGTCGGCCACGGCACCGTGGCAGCGATCCTCGACCAGCTCCCGGTGAGTCAGATCGTCGAAGTCTGGGCGACCCAGATCGATCCGGACGCCGAGGAGGCGCTGCGCAAGGCCCGCGGAGCGCTTGCTGACATGCTAAGTTCGTGACTGGTTTTACCCAGCAATCAGATCCCAATGCCGCTGCCATTCAGGGCCTGCGCAGTTCACTCGCTGGGCGCCTTGTTCCGCGCGTTTACCAGGTTTCCGGACGAACCGATATTCACACATTCCTGCTGGCGGCCGTTCGCGACGGCGGCGGTACTGTCCTGTATGCAAGCAGCCCGATGAGGGTTCCCGTATACACCGGGCTCGAGGACCATCGTCGACAGCGCCTAGGCCTGATGGTCTACCCGTTCCGGATGAAGCGGCTCCGCACGCGCAACCGACCCGGCGATGAGATCCGCGGCCAGCTGAGGTACGGCTCCGAGGAAAGCTGGCCCGCTGAGGATCACGTCGTCGCGCGAGATATCGCCGGTGTCGACACCACACTCCTGGTGGGAGTTGACCCGGAGGAGAACCTGATCGTCGGCCTCGACCCGGCGCTATACGATCCCCTGCCGCTGGGCATCAGCGTCTACGCCAAGGACCAGCATGCCGATGAGGTACGCCAGCATGGGTGGGCAGTGTGGGAGCGGACTAACCGTGCCGGAGCGCGCCGCGCCGCGCCGCGGGCGGCCGAGGGACTGGAAACACTCGTTGGCTTCAGCCCGCAGCGACTCCTGGACTATGCGCGCTTCGAACGCAGCGCGAGCGACCTGGGCCTGGACCCGCCGCTGCGGTTCGCGGCCGCGATCGACGCGGGCAGCGCTGCCCGCGAGCCGGGAACAGCCTCGGCCAGGCATCGGCTGGAGCATAACTTCGACCTGACCGCGCACGAAATCCTGGACATCATCCACCACCGCATGCGGCTGGAAGTAGCGGTCAAGGGCGGCGTCGCCGAATATCACCTGGAGCGACTCCTGCGCGCGGACCCGGCCGTCACCTCGGTGACGGGCCTGGACCTGGACGCGCAGCCTGATTTCGACGTCCGGATGTCCGACGGCAGCACTGTCCTGGTCGAGTGCAAGAACGTCTCCCCTGAGCCCTATGCCAACGGCGACTTCAAGGTCGAGGTCCAGAAGACACGGGCCACCAGCGGCGACCCGGCCGGGCGGCTGTACCGGCCCGAGCAATTCGATGTCGTGGCAGCGTGCCTGTATTCTCCCACCCGGAGCTGGGACTTCCGGTTCATCCGCTCTTCGCGCCTGGACCGGCACCCGGTCCACGCTGATCGACTGGCCGCGACGCACCGGGTCGACGAACGGTGGTCCAGGACGCTGCGAGACGCCCTCGACCGAGCCGACGGCGAGTCCTGATCGACGGATGTCGTACCGGCCTGGCAGACTGCGCCCATGCCGTACAAACGCCGCGACACCAGCGCAGGCGTTGCCATCAGCCTCTTCTCGGGAGCCGGCGGCCTCGACCTCGGCGTCGAGCAAGCCGGATACCAGGTCAGGGCAGCGGTCGAACGCTTCCCTGACGCTACGCTGACCATGGAGAAGAACTTCCCCCACCTGGCCGCCGCGGTCATCAGATCCGACATTCTGGATGTTCCCACCAGCGACATCCTGCTCGCCGCCGGCCTCAGGAACGGCGCGAAACCCGACCTGCTGGTCGGCGGCCCGCCCTGCACGCCGTTCAGCAAGAGCGGATTCTGGCTCGACTGGAAACGCGCCGGCCTTGACCCTGAGGCCAGCCTGCTGCAGGCCTATACCCGCGTGCTGCGCGAAGGCCGGCCCCGCAAGTTCATCTTGGAGAACGTCTACGCGCTGACCTACAACAACCGGGCCAGCAAAGGAGCATACGAGCGGCTTCTTCGCGAGATAGGTGAGGCAGGATACGACTACCGCGCCAAAGTACTCAACGCCGCCGACTACGGCGTACCGCAATCTCGTCCTCGCCTTTTCGTGATCGGCGCAGAAAAGGGCAGCCCGCAGCCCACTCATCCGGACGCGACCCATGGTGGCCGCTGGGAGCGTCGCGACACGGGAATAGCCGACCATCCGCACGTCACGGCTGGCGAGGCTCTCGACGGACTAGTCACCGACCCTGAACGGGAAGAAGTCCTGCGGGGCAAGTACCGGCATCTGCTGGCCGAGATCCCTCCGGGCGATAATTATCTCTATTACACCTCCCAGCGAGGTCACCCGAACCCGCAGTTCGGCTGGCGCAGCCGGTTCTGGTCGTTCCTGCTCAAGCTCGATCCCGACCGGCCGTCTCCCACGATCCAAGCCCAGCCAGGCTCTAACGTCGGGCCATTCCACTGGGAGAACCGGCGGCTCAGGCTACCCGAAGTAAAACGCCTGTTCACGTTCCCCGACAACTTTGAATTCGCGGGCTCGCGGGGCAGCGCCCAGTACATGCTCGGCAACTCCGTCCCGCCTTTGCTAGCTCAGCGCGTAGCAGAGGCAGTCCGGGACGGCTGAGTGGCTTGCCCTATCGCAGTCCCTTTCGAGTTCCAGGCTCTGGATCTGGCTGGACAGTCTCGGCTGGCGCAGGGAGACAGCCGTTGACCCAGGTTATCGACGTCAGACGAAACATTTCTTGGACTGATAGCTTCCGGCCCGGCACGCTTGACGTCATGAGCACCAGTGACGACAGGCCCGGCCAGGACACGATCAGCATTCTCGCGCTGCACGGATACCACGGCAGCGCGCAGGCGCTGCGGCGGCAGCTCACGCCACTGGCCTCCGCCCTGCCCGCCTCCGTCAGGCTCGCCTGCGTCGACGCGCCGTCGCTGTCGCGCGGCGACTTCGGCTGGTGGCACGAGGGGTTCCGCGGGTGGGAGCAGACCTGCGAATGGGCAGCCGGTCTCGCCGCCCGCCAGCGCTACCACGGCGTCCTGGGGTTCAGCCAGGGCGCTGCCCTGGCCGGCCTGCTGGTCGCCGCGCGGGAAACAGCCGCCCGCGGCGAGGACAGCATGCCGCCCGGGTTCGGCTTCGCCCTGATGATCGGCGGCTTCACCAGTGAGGAACCGCAGCACGCGGACCTGTTCCAGCGTCCGCTGACGACACCGTCACTGCACGTGACCGGCAGGGCTGACGGCATCGTGCCGATGCGCGACTCACTGCGCCTGGCCGCTCGGTTCACCGACCCGGTCATCATCGAGCACGACGGCGGTCACGTCATCCCCGGTGACCGCGCCGGCATCCAGCGCATCCTCGCCTTCATCGAACAGCAAACCTCAGCCTCGCGGCAACGCACGGACGGAAGCCCGGGTGAATCTCGCGGTCAGTGATAGCAGGCGGCCGCCAAGTTACGGCGAGTTCAGCCTGACCCGAAAAATAGGTGCCGGCCAGCGGCTCGTCCGGTCTCACCGCCCGCGCGATGTTCCGCGATCATGCACCGGACCATGATCACAGCACCCCGGGCGCGTCAACACCCGCCCGGACATCCGCGATCACCTGCCTGGCCATGATCACGGATGTCCGGGCGGCTGCCGGCAGCACAAGGCACCTCTTGAGATTCGGCGCGGTAGCCCGCCTCAGCGCGAGCCAGCACGTACTCGACCCGGGTGAATAATTACAATTGGCTCTCTTGCCATACTAATGGCATGGCAAGAGAGGTCATCAGCACTGACAGTATCGCGCCAAGCGCGGGCCCGTTTTCGGCTGCCGTCCGAGGCCACGGCCTGATCTATCTCAGCGGGCTCGTAGCGCAAGACCCGGCAACGGACACGCTCGTAAGTGGCGACATCGAGGTGCAGACCGAGCGCGTGCTGCTCAACATTAAGGCAGTGCTGGAGGCGGCAGGCAAGACGCTGGACGACGTTATTCGTGTCGGCGTTTACCTCACCGACATGAGCACGTTCAGTGCCATGAACGCCGTCTACGAGCGGCATTTCGTGCCGCCTTACCCTGCCCGCACGACGATCTGCGTGGTGGCGCTTCCGCTCGGCGCTGCAGTCGAGATGGACGCGGTGGTCGGGTGAGAACATGACGGCGAGCGTGTCACAGCTCGTTGGTCACTAGCTACTCGAACTCGGCGATCCGGTCCTCGTCGCGCTGGTAGAAGACCCGCTGCTTGATTGTCTCGCTCCGCGGCCCGGCGCTGCCCAGCGCGGCCAAGGACTTTCAGGTGCTCACCGCACGTCGGCTACGCGACTTGCGCCGCCAGGAAAATCGTGGCTAACAGGAAACGCCTGCCGCGCACGTTGTTCGGTTTATTCCGGAGTTCGCCCGGTTTTATTTCCCGCAGCTTGATCCTGCCGATATTATCTGCTTGCGTATTGACTGTAGGTATTTCATCGGAGAAGCAGGGACAATGGCATGAGTCATCGCGGTCATCATTGGCCAGCTCCGGGCTTTCTATATGTGAACTTTCCGTACTTTAGGCGCTGAAGCGCCAATCAGCATAGGGGGAGAAAGTGGGAGATACTGTTCCCACTGACAAGTGCAGTGGTCCTAGCTCACCGCTCCGGCGGGCGGGCAGAAAGCGGCGGTGCCTGGCTCTGCGCGGCGGGCGTCCTGATCGCTTGCATCGCGCCCGTATCAGCAGCCCAGGCGAGTCAGGCCGGGCTTGGCGAGTCGTCCCAGAGCGGATCAGGGCAGTCAGCCGGCGTCGGGCTTCCGGTCCTTGACATCGTGATGCTGGTAGATGAGTCGGGCAGCGAAACGCCGGTAAGCGTCACGCAAGAGCGGCTCGTCGCCGCCACGATCGGCCAGTCGATGCTGAACCCGGCCAGCCGGATCACCGTCGTCGGATTCGGCGGCGTCAACCACCTGGCACCGAACCAGAACCCGATCAACGTCGCGTGCAATCCCACGGTCGTCGACAGCGAGCAGAACCTGGATTACTTGTCTACGTGCGTGAACATGCTGCACCGGCGGACCGAGCTTGAGGGCGACGACACAGACTACGCCGCGGCGCTTGGCCAGGCGATGACCTACTTCGAGCCGCAATACCCCTACGGCGCCGGATCTCCGGCGCACGCCATCAAAGTCATCCTGATGATGACCGACGGCGGCGTCGATGTGCACCGCGATACCCAGCAATACGGGCAGAACTGGCTACTGGGCGAAACCCAGGCCATCGACATCCAGCTCGCCGCGGCCCGGAAGTACGACGTCGAGCTGTGGACGCTAGGGATGGGCACCGACGTCACTCCGGCGAACGAGGCGTACCTGCAGAAACTCGCGGAAAGCGCCGCTCCGTCGCCCTGCGGCGAGAAACCGCACTCGACGCTGGTCACCAATCGGGCCGACGCGCTGGCCGCGTTGGATCAGCTCTACGCGCAGGCATCCTGCCATCTGGGTACCAGCGTCGTCCCGGCCACGCCACTCGACCAGCTCAGCAACGGCCAGCTTCAGGTGACCATCCCGCCCTTCGCAACCGACGCGGCGATCAGCGTCGACCGGGGCAGTCCCAATGTGCAGGTCGGCTTCTACCAGCCGGACGGCACACAGTGGGCGGATGCCTCGGCAATCAGCGGGCAAGGGGGCGCCGTCGAGGTACTGCACCTGCGCACCCCTTCGCCCGGCACCTGGACGATGCGGCTTACGGCCCCGGCAGCGCTGCAGAGCGAACTGGTCAGTGCTACGGCCTTCTTTCAGGGCGCGGTGCGTGCGCTGATCACCGCCAACCCGCCGAGCGCGCAGCCGGGCGAGCATATCTGCGTCACCCTCAGCGTGCTCGCGACCAACGGCCCGATCACCAGCCCGGCCGAGGTCAAGAGCCTGATTGTGGGGGTCATCGCATCCGGAGACGGCCTGGCCGTGCCGACTCAGGTCGTGGTCAGCAACAGCGGCCAGAACACGTGCGTCAGCAGCGGTGTCGCCAGCTATACCGGCGCCTACCAGGCACCGAAGACGCCAGGCACCCTCACCTTTACCGGCACAGCGGAAGGCTACGGCCTGTACGCCACTGAGCTTCCGGCCTCGGTGCAGGTCGGATCAGCGACCGGTTTCCAGGCCACCGTGCAGTACCCCATCCTCGCAAGCGTAGGAGCCGGGTCGAGCATCCACGGCAGTATCGTCTTCGCCAACACGACCGGCGCAGCCAGGACGGTACAAGTAACAGTCGGCGATGTCAGCAATGCGATCGTCAGGCTCACCAGGCCGAACCGCTCGGTAACCGTCCGTTCCGGCCGTCCCGCACCAGTCCCGTTCACGATCTATTTCGCCAAGAACTCGCCGATCGGGTCGGCCGGGCTGACCGTGGACGTGACCAGCGCCGCGAACCCGCGCCTCGTCTACGCCGACGGGCCGTCGTTCAGCATCATGGTGACAAAGCCGCCTGGGCTCATTGCCAAGTACCGATGGCCAATAATCGGCGGCATCATCCTGATCATCTTGCTCATCACGGCCTGGTTCCTTGAGCGCGCCAGGAGTCGCTACAACAAAGACGTGCGCTCGCTGCGCGCGAACCTCAGCCACAACGGCGACCCAAGGGGCAAGGAGATCAGGCCGCTTGGCAAGTGGTCAGACACGTTCCGTTTCGTCATCCGCGACGAGCAAGACGAGCACGCCAGGCTCGAACAGGTGGACCCGGCGCGGCCGGCGCCTATATACACCGCGAAGCGTAACGGCCGTGGCCAGGCCAGGCTCTGGGTACCAGGCGGCCAGGAACATGACATCGCCTACGGCGGCGCCGGGGTGCAGCTAGATAACGGCCTGCGATTGTCGATCCGCGATAGCAGACGGCGCGGTTCCGCTGCTTCTGGCCGGCAGATTCCTC
>Ga0070761_10002526_pt1 | contig 11190 bp, 10 predicted proteins | sample HubBroMetageREF1_FD_66724 | JGI IMG/M metagenome (GOLD analysis project Ga0070761, IMG submission 66724) | Reference soil microbial communities from the Hubbard Brook experimental Forest, New Hampshire, USA - Hubbard Brook CCASE Soil... | ecosystem: Environmental > Terrestrial > Soil >...
ATCGAGATCACATCGGGCACGGTAAGGCCGATTTCACCGCCGGTAAGGCTCGCGGCGACGACAATGAAATTCTGCAGCATCAGCACCGCAACCAACGTGGTCAGGCCGAAATAGGGTCCGCGCACACGGAGTGCCGGAAGCGCCAGCACCACACCGCCCAGTACGGCGGCGAGCGCGCCGGCGACAAGGCAGAGCCAGATCGGCGGCTGGTAGAGATTGTCGAGGATGCCGGCGGTGTAAGCGCCGACCCCGATCAAAAAGGTCGGCCCGAAATTGACCTCGCCAGCGAAGCCGAACAACAGATCCCAGGCCATCGCGAACACGCCGAAGTAATAGGCGACGGTGAGGAGGCCCAGAATGTAGCCGGACACGCCGAGCGGCAGAAACGCCGCCAGGACAACCACGCCAAGGAAAATCGCCAATACGCGGGCTGCGGAAAGTGAGCGCATTCAGCGGCGCCCCAGTAGGCCGCGCGGGCTGACATACATCACCGCCACCAACAGCAGGAGGGCAGGGATGGTGCGATAGGCAGGTGAGATGAGATAAGCGGTGATGGTTTCAAGATAGCCAACCACGTAGGCCGCGATCAGCGCGCCCGAGACGCTGCCGAGACCGCCGAGCACGACGATCGCAAACGCGCTGGCGGTCAGCGGGCCGACGCTATAGGACGAAACGCCGAGAAACATGCCAAGCAGCACGCCGGCGATACCGGCGAGGATGCCGTAGATCGCCCAGATGGCGATGTAGACCTGCGACAGTTCGACGCCGAGAAGCGTCACGCCACGTGGATTCATCGAAGCTGCCAGCAGTACTTTGCCGGCGCGGGTGCGGTTGACCAACAACCAAAGAAGCCCGATCGCGAGCCAGCACACCATTGCGGTGAAAATTTCGTTGGCCGGCGTGCGCACGCCGACGATCGAGACAACGCCGGCCACGATCGGCGCCACAGTCTTGGCGTTGTTGGTATAGAGATACGCGATCAGCTCCTGGATCATGATGCCCCACAGGAGCGTCGCGGTGAGGATGAAGATTTCCTTTTCCTCCTCGCGAATTTTGCGCGAAATCTGCAGCGGCCGCACCACCACGAAATAAGTCACAAGCGAGGCGACAAATCCGGTCGCCACACCGATTGCGGCGCCGGTATAGGGGCCGACATGCAGATCGTTACCGGCCGCCCAAGCCGCGACCACGGCGGTGACCATCAGCGCGCCGTGCGACAGATTGAGAACGCCGGAGACGCCGAAAATAAGGGCAAATCCCATCGCGCCGAGCGCGTACAGCGAGCTGATCGCAAAACCGTCGATCAGGATTTGCCAGAACAGCATCGGGCGCACCCAAACAATCTCCCGGCCAGCGAGGGCGGGCCGGGAGCTTTAGCGACGACGGGCCGATTAGATTTCGTCAATTGGCCGCGCCGAGTTTGATGAAGTTCGGAAATTTCAGCTTGCCGTTGGCGACGTTAGCCGGCCACAAATTGACTTGCTTGCCGTTCTGCCATTGCAGCATCAGGCCGGTGATGGTGTTGGCGCCGATCTTGAGCGCGTGCGGATTGGGCGAGTCCTTGCCCTTGAACTGAATGCGGCCGATGGTGCCGATGTAGTCGGTCTTCTCCAGCGCTTCGACCAGCTTGTCGGAGTCGCCGGTGCCGGCCTGCTTGAACGCATCGGCAAGATAGTAGACCTCGTCGTACGCTGTGTAACCGCAATACGACGGGAAATTGCCGAAGCGCGTTTGGAACGCTTTGACGAAAGGCAGGGTCTTTGGCGTGACCGCGACATCCGGTCCGGAGAAGGCCTGATACAGCACGCCTTCGACCGCGCCGTTGGTGTCCTGCCAGAAGCTCGAATTCGTCGCCTGTGAGGCAACGCCGAACATCGGTATCGGAACTTCCTGTTGCTTCCATTGCACCGTCGGTTGCACGCCGACGTGCGAAATGCCGGTGATCATCACGTCGGGCTTCTCAGCCTCGATCTTGTTGTAGATCGGCGTAAAGTCGGTCGTATCCGGCGAGACGCGGATGTGATCGAGGACTTTGAGCCCGATCTGCGGCAGGCATTTCAAGTATTCCGCGTCGAGCGGCGTGGTCCAGGCCGCATCCTCGCTGATAATCACCGCGCTTTTCATCTTCAGATCTTTAATCAGAAGATCTTTCGCGGCGTCACAGGTCGCGTCGGCGATACTGGTCGAGGTCGAATAGCCGTGGAAAGTGTATTTGAGGTGATCGTAGTCCTTGGCGATGTTTTGGGTGATGACGTCCGACGCGGCACCCGGCGTGATCATCACGGTTTTCAGCCGGCCTGCCCACGGCTCGAGCGCAAGGACCACTTCGCTGACATAGCTCGCGAGAACTGCGTTGACGTGATCCTCGTTCACCGCGCGTTGAAACGCGCGCACTGATTCAGCAGCGGAAGAGTGGTTATCATAAGACACGATCTCAATCTTGCGCCCGTCGACTCCGCCAGCGGCGTTGATCTCATCGGCGGCAAGCTGCGCGGCGAGCGGGATCGAGGAGCCGGCGACGGCTTGCGCCTCGGCAATCACGCCGATCTTGATCGGCCCGTTCGATTGCGCATCTGCGGGCGCAGCGAATGCGACTGCAGCAAGACTTGCAGCCAAAACCAGCGCCGCGATTTTTGGCACGGACCCGACGCTGCTCTGATGAGTGCTCATTGAAGTCCTCCCTGGATTTTTGTGCTCGCTGTCGCGAGACGAGAATTGCCAGGCAGTCTATCTCAATGCTCCCATGCGGCAATCCCCGTTGATGTTGGGAGCGGCGCCGTTTGCGGACTGATCGCCTCGCTGTTTCCTATCGCAATGGCGGCACGCACTAAGACGGCGGGCGCTTGAGCGGGTCGAGCCAGGGTTGGGCCGCTTTCTCGCCTGCGGCGCGGACCGTGGGATCGAGAGCCGTGACATAGTCGTCGAGCGGCAGGTCGGTTTCACCGCGCGCCTTTGATATCAGGTGCCACTTGACCGCTTCGGTCGGGTTTTTCGGCGCGCCGCGGCCGTCGGCTAGAATCCGCGCAAGGCGATCCTGGGCGATGGCGCTGCCGTGCAGCGCCGCCTTGCGGAACAACGACGCGGCAGCTTCTTCGTTCTTGGCGACGCCATCGCCATTGAAGAGCGCGATGGCATATTCGACCTGGGCGTCGATATTGTCGGCGAGCGCGGCTAACGCCCACAGCCGCGCCGCTTCGCGCGGATCTTTGGGAACGCCGCGCCCTTGTTTGTAGAAGGTGCCGAGTGCGTATTGTGCTTCCGGGTTGCCGGCGTCGGCCGCTTCGCGCATGAGCTCGGCGGCGCGATTGAAATCCTGTGGAAACAATTGGCCCTCGATGTACAAGAGCGCCAAGTTGTAGGCGGCGAGCGGATGGCCAAGCTTGGCGGCGGCGGCGAGCCATTTGGCGGCAGCGTCGCGGTCACGCGGGCCGGCGCGACCACGCAGCCGGAACATCGCCAGCGCAAACATCGCTTCGCGATCGCCGCGGGCTGCAGCGAACTGATACCATTCGGCGGCTTTGGCGTCGTTCTGCGGAACACCCAAACCGCCGGCGTAAAGTTCGCCAAGCAGAGTCATCGCCTTCGGATCGCTCTTCTGATTGACGCGATCCGTCGCGAGCGCAAATGCCGTCAGGAAATGGCCGCGCTGGTACGCGCCGTATTCGAAGTCGAGGTCGGCGCCGGTCGGGCTTGCATTTGCACCGGCACTTGCCGGGCTCTGTGCCGGCCATGTTTGCGGGTCGGTCTTTTTTGCCGCCGGCTTGCCGGAATTGTCCTGCGGTTTGTGGTGGGAAGCCCCCGATTTTGGCGGCGCTTCCGGTGCTTGCGCCGCTGCCGACCATCTTGAAGCGAGGATCACCGCGAATACGAGTGTCGCGGTCAGCCTAAGCGCCGTGCGGATCATTGGCCTGCTCCGGCGCAGGCGCGACGAGTGCGGCGGTTGCCATCTTGATTACTGCGACCGGTCCTGTTGGGTCCGTCCATATCCAATCACCAAGGGCAACAAAATCGGCGCCGGCTTGCGCGAGAAGGGCGACTTCGTCGAGACTTGCGGCATAACCAACACACGGCGGCTCGAACACCGCCGCCCACCATCCGACGCGCTCCAGGATTGCTTCGAACGACGGGCGGCCACTTCGGCGGTCGGGTTCGCCGAACATTACATAATCGGCGCCAGATTCGCCCGCGAGCATGGCATCATCACGGCTACGCAAGCCGCCGGCGCCGGCGATGCGATCCGGTTTTAGCGTGCCGAGCGCAGCCGTCAGGGCCTCGGTGCCGCTAAGATGCGCGCCGTCCGCGTCGGCGCGGACTGCGATCTCAGGACGGCCGTCGAGCAGCAGTGCGATATCGCGGCGTTGGGCAATGGCCGCGATCGTTTTGGCCCGGTCGATCAAACTGCGCTCATCGCCATCTTGCAGGCGAAGAAGCACCGCCGCAACGTCGCCGGCTGCCAGCACCGCGTCGAAATCGCTTGCAAATGCCGTGATATCGGCAAGTTGCGGCGTAAGGAGATAAAGCCGCGGAGGAGGCGGTGCCACGTTATCAGCCCCTGCCTCGCGGAGGCAGATCGTCGGTCACGCGGCTTTCCGTTCGAGATCGGTCTTCCACTGGCCGAGCGTGGCGAGGCCGTTCATCCTGGCACGATGGCCAAAGGCCCGTTGGGCGGCGGCGACGTTCTCCGACTTTCCCGACCATGCCCTCTGTGGCGCGGCCTGCAGGGCGCGGCCATAAGAGAATGTCACCCGCCACGGCAGTGGACCCATCTTGTTGATGGCGTTGAGATGTGCGGTCGCTTCTTCGTCGGCCTGGCCACCGGAGAGGAACGCGATCCCCGGAACCGCCGCCGGTACGCAAGCTTTAAGCACGCGCAGCGTCTTCTCCGCGACTTCATCGACCGACGCCTGTTTGGGCGACTTTTTGCCGGGCATCACCATGTTCGGCTTGAGCACCATGCCCTCGAGCGGGACTCGCTGATAGAACAGCTGCTCGAACACCGTATTCAGGAGCCACTCGGTCACCATGCCGCAGCGATCGATGTCATGGTCGCCGTCCATCAAAACCTCGGGTTCGACAATTGGCACAATGTCCTCTTCCTCGCACAGCGCCGCATAGCGCGCGAGCGCATGCGCGTTCGCCAGCAGGCTGCCGAAGCTCGGAATACCGGGACCGATATCGATCACCGCCCGCCATTTGGCGAACTTGGCTCCAAGGCCGCGATATTCCACGAGCCGCTCGCGCAGCCCGTCGAGCCCCTCGGTAATGACCTCGTTTGGGCAGAACGGCAGCTGGGTGGTGCCCTTATCTACTTTTATTCCGGGGATTGCGCCGGCCTGCTCGATGAGCTTGACCATGGGCGTGCCGTCTTTGGCGTTTTGCCGAATGGTCTCGTCATAGAGAATGACGCCCGAAATGTACTTCGACATCGCCTCCTTGCTGCGAAACAGCATTTCGCGGTAATCGCGCCGGGTAATCGGTGTTGATTCAACCCCGATGGCGTCAAAACGCTTCTTGATAGTGCTGGTCGATTCATCGGCCGCGAGGATACCGCGACCGGGTGCTACCATCGCCTCCGCAACATTGTTCAATTCAGCGAGGTTCATCGCACTCTCCTCAATTCCGATTTCGAGTCCTTGTTCAATATGCTTTATGTGAGTGGCGCCGCGGACGTGGAGGTTACTTTCAGCACCTCTACACCCGGAAGCGTCCTGCCCTCGAGCGATTCCAGAAACGCGCCGCCGGCGGTCGACACGTGGGTAAGACGCCCAGTTACGCCGGCCTTGTTTAACGCGGCCACGGTATCGCCGCCGCCGGCAAAACTGACAAGCTTTCCAGTTACTGTAAGTTCCGCGGCCGCTTCGGCCACTTCGATGGTACCGTTGTCGAACGGCTCGATTTCAAAGGCGCCGAACGGGCCGTTCCAGACCAGGGTTTTGACCCGGGCTAGCACCGAGACGACATGCTCGATGCTGCGCGGGCCGATATCGAAGATCATGTCGTCCGGCGCGACCTCGTCCACCTGGGTCACGCGCGACGGCGCGAACGCCGCCAACTTTTGCGCGACGACGACGTCAACCGGCAACACGATCTCGCGCCCGAGAGATTTGGCCTTGGCGAGAATATTTCGTGCCGATGGGATCAGATCGTTTTCACAGAGCGACCGGCCGACGGCTTTGCCTTCCGCCGCGAGGAAAGTGTTGGCCATGCCGCCGCCGATGATCAGCACGTCCACTTTCTCGAGAAGGTGACCAAGGAGATCGAGTTTCGTGGAAATCTTGGCGCCGCCGACAATCGCGGCGACCGGGTGCTTCGGCGTTTCGAACGCGTTCTTGAGCGCGTCGAGTTCGTCCTGCATGGCGCGCCCAGGATAGGCGACAAGACTAGAGGCGGTGACGATCGAAGTGTTGGCCGCGTGCCGGCGGTGCGCAACTGAAAAAGCTTCGTTGACGAAGATGTCGCCTAACGCGGCAAGCTGTTTGGCAAAACCCTGATCGTCTTTTTCTTCCTCGGGATGGAATCTTGTATTTTCCAAACAGAGGATGTCGCCGTTCTTCAAAACGGCTATCGCTGCCTCGGCCTTCGGACCAACGCAATCTTCCGCGAACGCCACGGGCATCTTTAAGATGCGCGCGACCTCGGCAGCGACTGGCCGAAGCGAATCCTTCGCGTTGGGTCCCTTGGGCCTGCCGAAGTGCGACAGCAGGATCACCCTGCCGCCCTTGTCGGCGATCTCGGTAATGGTCGGGACGATCTCCTGAATGCGGGTTGCATCCGCGACTTTGCCGTCCCGCATCGGAACGTTGAGATCGACGCGCACGAGGACGCGCTTTCCCTTCAAGTCGGCGTCGTCGAGGCTGCGGAACGACATGGTGTGCGAAGCCTTGTCGGACGAAGGCTTGTCTGACGAAGATTTGGCAGGCGAGGGCATTTCAGACGGAGATACCACAGATAAAGACATGACCCGACGAGCTCAGTTCAGCTTGCCCATCGCCACCGCGGTATCGACCATCCGGTTGGAGAAGCCCCACTCGTTGTCGTACCAGGACATGACGCGCACCAGCGTGCCGTCCATCACCTTGGTCTGGTCCATGTGGAAGACCGAGGAGTGCGGATCGTGGTTGAAGTCACTTGAGACGTTGGGCGCATCGGTGTAGCCGAGGACGCCTTTGAGCTGCTGCTCGGCCGCGCGCTTGATCGCGGCGTTGATTTCGTCCTTCGAGGTCGCGCGCTTGGCGACGAATTTGAAGTCAATCACCGAGACATTCGGCGTCGGCACCCGGATCGCCACGCCATCGAGCCGGCCGGCCAACTCCGGCAGTACGAGGCCAACCGCCTTCGCCGCGCCGGTCGAGGTCGGGATCATGTTCAGCGCCGCTGCGCGCGCGCGATAAAGGTCTTTGTGCACCTGATCGAGCGAGGGCTGATCGTTGGTATAGGAGTGCACAGTGGTCATGAAGCCTTTGTCGATGCCGACTGCATCGTTGAGCACCTTGACGACCGGCGCGAGACAATTGGTCGTGCATGAGGCGTTGGATACGACCATGTGAGCCTTGGTCAACTTGTCGTGGTTGACGCCATAGACGACCGTGAGATCGACGCCGTCGGCGGGCGCGGAGATCAGCACGCGCTTGGCGCCGGCAGCCAGATGCGCCGCCGCTTTATCCTTTGAGGTAAAGATGCCGGTGCATTCGAGCGCGATGTCGATACCGAGGTCTTTCCACGGCAATTGTGCCGGGTCCCGGTGGGCGGTCACCTTGATCGGGCCGTTGCCGCAATTGATGGTGTCGCCTTTGACCGTTACGTCGCCGGGAAAGCGGCCGTGCACGGAATCGAAACGAAGCAAGTGAGCGTTGGTTTCGACCGGCGCCAGATCGTTAATGGCGAGGACTTCGAAATCTTTCCGTCCCGCTTCCATCGCTGCCCGCAAGATGTTGCGGCCGATGCGGCCGAAACCATTGATGGCTACGCGTACCGACATGCCCGTCTCCCTGTAACTTTATAAACGCGCCAATACCGCCTCGGCCACCTTCTCGGGTGTAATACCAAAATGTTGGTAAAGCTCCTTGGAGGGCGCGCTGGCGCCAAATCCGGTCATGCCGACAAAGGCACCCTCGGACCCGATGATGGCATCCCAGCCCTGGCGAATACCCGCTTCGACCGCGACGTTCACTTTGGCCTTGCCGATGAGCGCCGCGCGCTCGTCTTTCGGAGCGGCGAGGAAAAGTTCGAAGCACGGCACTGATACAACACGCGCGGAGATTTTGCGCTCGGCGAGAAGCTTTTGGGCAGCGCCCGCAATGGCGACTTCGGAGCCGGTAGCGAACAGCGACACGGCGGCGCCGTCTTTGGCCCCAATCAGCTCATAAGCGCCGCGGGCGCAGCGGTTGGCCGCTTCAAAGCCCTGGCGCAGCTGCGGCACGTTCTGCCGGGTCAAAGCGAGTACGCTCGGTCCGCTGTTCGCCTGAAGCGCTAGCTGCCAGCACTCGACCGTCTCGACCGCATCGCATGGCCGGAACACTTTCAGATTGGGGATGGCGCGCAACGCAGCCAGCTGCTCAACCGGCTGATGCGTCGGCCCGTCTTCGCCGAGCCCGATGGAATCGTGCGTCATAACGTGAATGACGCGCTGACCCATCAGCGCCGCGAGCCTGATGGCCGGCCGGCAATAATCCGAAAACACCAGGAACGTGCCGGAGTAGGGGATAATGCCGCCGTGAAGGGCCATGCCGTTCATGGCCGCCGCCATGCCGTGCTCGCGCACGCCATAATGAATGAAACGGCCGGAGTAATCCGCGGCGCTCATCGCCGTCATTGCCTTGGTGCGCGTGTTGTTCGAGCCGGTAAGATCGGCCGAACCGCCGATCATTTCCGGTAGCACCGGAGTCAGAGTTTCGAGCGCGAGTTCGGATGCGCTTCGCGTCGCGATTTCTTTCGGCGTTTCGGCAAGTTTTTGCTTCACCGCAGTAATCGCGGCCGCGAATTTCTCCGCCGGCAATTTGCCGGCGATGCGGCGTTCAAACTCTGCGCGCGTTTGCGAATCCATCGCAGCGAGGTGCTGTTGCCAGGCGAGCCGCGCCGGCTTACCCCGCTCACCGGCGGCGCGCCATTGTTCGCGGATCGTGGCCGGAATCTCGAAGGGCGGCGCGGTCCAATTGAGTTTTTGCCGCGCTGCCGCGACCTCTTCGGCGCCGAGCGCCGAGCCATGGCTCTTTTCGCTGCCGGCCTTGGTCGGCGCGCCGTACCCGATGATGGTGCGGCAGGCGATGAGCGACGGCCGATCGGACGTCTTGGCCGCTTCGATCGCGTCTGTGATGGCGACCTGATCGTGGCCGTCGATGCGCGTCGCTGCCCAACCGGCCGCCTCAAAGCGTTTGACTTGATCGACGCTGTCGGCGAGCGCCAACGGTCCGTCGATCGAAATACCGTTGTCGTCGAACAGCACGATGAGCTTTTTCAGCTTCAGGTGCCCGGCGAGCGCAATCGCTTCCTGACTGATGCCTTCCATCAGGTCGCCGTCGGACGCGAGCACGTAGGTGGTGTGGTCGACGATGCCGTCGCCAAACACGGCCGCGAGATGGCGTTCCGCAATGGCCATTCCCACCGCATTGGCGATCCCCTGCCCGAGCGGGCCGGTGGTGGTTTCAATACCCGGTGTGTGGCCGTGTTCGGGATGACCGGGCGTTAGCGCACCCAGCTGGCGGAAGCGCTTGAGTTCTTCGATCGTGACCTTCTCGTAGCCGACGAGATGCAACAGCGCGTAGATCAGCATCGAGCCGTGACCAGCCGAGAGCACGAAGCGGTCGCGATCCGGCCAGGCGGGATCGGCGGGATCGAATTTCAGAAAGCGCGTAAACAACACCGTCGCGATGTCGGCCGCGCCCATCGGCAGGCCCGGATGACCGGACTTCGCCTGCTCGACCGCGTCCATTGCCAGCGCCCGGATGGCGTTCGCCATTGACGCGTGTTCGGCTCGCGCCGCCCGGCTAGCGCCTGCGGCGGGCAAAACGGGTGCTTGGGCGAGGGCTGCGCTCGCCGCGAGAAGACGGTCCGGCATCGTCCTTAAATCGGCCAATTGCGGCATGGCGCGAATGGCCGCGGTCACGAAATAGCCACGGGGGGTATCGAAGTCAAATGCGCGCCGGAACCCGGAGTGCGTCATGCACAGGGCCGGCTGCGAAAATGCTTTCGGCGTTGACGCTTCTCCTCCATGCGACGTAAGCTTCTGTTGATAAATGATTGCCGCCGCACGATTTTCACCGTGCTGCCGAGTATGATGGCCGCAAATGGATGGCCACATGAGCGAAACCGATTCCGTGGCGGTCGCGAGCCGTCGCCTGTCGCTTGCACTCGACGCGCTCGAAGCTGCGGCGGAGCGGCGTGGCGAAACAGATCGCAACGAAGAAACGCTGGCGATGCAGATCCAGGCGCTTGGCAATGACCGCGCGCGGCTCGCCAGCGAACTCGATCAGGCGGCAGCGCGTTCGCGCGGACTCGAAGCCGCAAATCGAGACGTCGCGCAACGTATTGTCCAGGCGATCGAGACCATCAACGGCGTCCTGACGGGCGAAGACTGAAAAAAGCTCGGGCGGGAAGGCCGAGCTTGAAATGTAGTGGAATGACAGTGTCTCTTGGAGCGGCAATGTCTCAAGTCAGCGTCACCATCAACGGCCGGCAGTTCCGCATGGGCTGCGAGGATGGTCAGGAGAACCACCTGACCGATCTCGCACGCGAGCTTGATGGTCGCATCGCCGACTTGCGCACCAAATTTGGCGAGATCGGAGACTCGCGGCTGACAGTCATGGCAGCGCTGACCATCGCCGACGAGCTAACCGAGATGGGTTCGCGTATCAAAAAGCTCGAGCAGGACCTTGCCGCCGCGCAGGAGGCGCAGGCCACCGCCTCTAATCGCGACGAGACGGTGCAGGCGGCAGTGGCTGCGGCGCTGGCAAACGCGGCCGAGCGCATCGAGGGCGTTACCAAAAAACTCAATCATGGTGTTGGCGGCAATAGCGCGGCGCAAGGGTGATGGCGCTCGGCCGACATCGGCATTACAGTGTGGTGGCGGAGCTGCCTGGTTCGTCAGGAGCCAAATCCCCGGGGCCTTATCGATCCTTAAGGGAGCTGTCCCTGCCGGGCTCCTGGGCTCGGACACATGGCGCCCACCTACTTTCGTAGGGAACCCGGGATCGA
>Ga0070761_10002529_pt1 | contig 11189 bp, 10 predicted proteins | sample HubBroMetageREF1_FD_66724 | JGI IMG/M metagenome (GOLD analysis project Ga0070761, IMG submission 66724) | Reference soil microbial communities from the Hubbard Brook experimental Forest, New Hampshire, USA - Hubbard Brook CCASE Soil... | ecosystem: Environmental > Terrestrial > Soil >...
CGCGGACCGCGCCCTCGCAGGCGCAGCGCTCGACGCCCAGGCGTGGCCGGCCGAGGGCTGGTGGCGCGCGTACGGCGACCCGCAGCTCGATGCGCTGGTGCAGCAGGCGCTCGCCGGCAGTCCCTCGCTCGAGATCGCGCAGGCGCGTCTGCGCGCGGCGCAGGGACAGGCGCTCGCGGCGCACTCCGCGCGCTTGCCGCAGGTGTCGGTGAATGCTTCGGTGGAGCGCCAGCGTTTCCCGGAGAACGGTCTCTATCCGCCGCCCTACGGGGGCAATTACTACACCCAGGGTCAGGCGACACTCAATCTGAGCTACGACCTCGATTTCTGGGGACATTACCGCCAGCTGGCCGCCGCCGCGCGCGCAGGCGTCGAGGCCGCGCAAGCGGACCAGGCGGCAGCCCGGCTGGCCCTCTCGGTCGCGGTCGTGAAGGCCTACATCCAGCTCGATCTGTCTTATGCGCTGCTCGATGTCACCAACGACAACCTCCGGCAGCAGCAGCAGATCCTCGAGCTCACGCAGCAGCGCGTGGCGGCGGGCCTGGAGAACACCGCGCGCGTCAAACAGTCCGAGGGACAGCTGGCACTGGTGCGCGCCGGTGTCGCCTTCGTGCAGGCCAACATTGATCTCGGGCGCGATCAGCTCGCCGACCTGGTGGCCGCCGGGCCCGATCGCGGGATGGATCTCAAGCGCCCCGCGCTCACCGCGCCGCACAGTCTCGCCTTGCCCTCGCTCCTGCCGGCGGACCTGCTCGGGCGGCGTCCGGACATCGTTGCATCACGCGCCCAGGTGGAATCGGCCGCGCACGGTATCAAGGCCGCCGAGGCCAACTTCTATCCGGACGTGAACCTGACGGCGTTCGTCGGGTTCTCGAGTCTCGGCTCGCTCGGCCAGCTGTTCGATGCCTCCGACCGCATCATCGGCGGCGGCCCGGCACTCTCGCTGCCGGTATTCAACCGCGGCGCGCTGACCGGCGCCCTGTACGTGCAACAGGCGCAGTACGACCAGTCCGTCGGGCAATACAATCAGACGCTGCTCGATGCCGTGCGCCAGGTCGCGGATGTGGTCGCCAACTGGCGTGCGCTCGAGCGCGAGAGCGCCGAGCAGCAGACCGCACTCGAGGACGCCCAGCGCTCCTACGATCTGACCACCGAGCGCTACAAGGCCGGACTCGACAACTACCTGAGCGTGCTGTCGAGTCAGAACCAGGTGCTGCTCGCCCAGGGTCTGCGCGCCGAGCTGGCCGCGCAGCGTCTCACCTTCAGCGTTGATCTGGTCCTGGCACTCGGCGGCGGCTACCTGCCGCCGACACCGGCGTCCTGACAAGCACAGGGAGTAGTCATGGACGCCACCGTCGAGAAGCCTGCCACGACCGCTGCGCAGCTGCTGCGGCAGCGGCGACGCGTGTGGCTCAGCGTGCTCACGATCGGGCTCGTCCTCATTGCACTCGCGGTGCTGGTGTGGTGGGTGGCTTACGCGCGTTACTACGAGAGCACCGACGACGCCTACGTGACCGGCGATCTGGTCAACGTGATGTCGCAGGTGAGCGGTACGGTCGTGGCGATCAATACCGACGAGACCGACCGTGTGCAGGCGGGCCAGGAGCTCATCCGTCTGGATGCGACCGACCTACGCATCGCCTTGCAGGATGCCGAGCAGCAGCTCGCACGCACGGTGCGTCAAACCCATACCGTATTCGCCAACCGCGACCAGCTGGCAGCGGTGGTCAGCCAGCGCCAGGCGGATCTCGCGCGCGCCCAGGCGGACTTCGACCGCCGCAAGAATCTGGCCGCGAGCGGCGCGGTGTCCGGCGAGGAGCTCGGCCACGCGCGCGATGAACTGAACGCGGCACGCGATGCCCTGACCGCGGCACAGAAGAACCTGGCGGCAACCCTGGCGCTGGTGGGTCGCACCGGCGTCGCCGACAACCCCGATGTGCAGGCGGCGGCCACCCAGGTGGAGCGCGCGTGGCTCAACCTCGAGCGCACCAGCATCCGCGCGCCGGTCTCGGGCTACGTGGCGCGGCGCGGCGTGCAGCTCGGCGACCGCATCAGCCCGGCGACGGCGCTCATGGCCCTCGTGCCGCTCGAACGCCTGTGGGTGGAAGCCAATTTCAAAGAGGTGCAGCTCAACCGCATGCGCATCGGCCAGCCGGTGCGGGTGATTTCCGATCTGTACGGCCGGCACGTGGAGTTCCACGGGCGCATCGCCGGCCTCGGCATGGGCACGGGCGCCGCCTTCGCGCTGCTGCCGGCGCAGAACGCCACCGGCAACTGGATCAAGGTGGTGCAGCGCGTGCCGGTGCGCGTGATCCTGGAGCCGAAGCAACTGAGCGAGCACCCCTTGCGCATCGGCCTGTCCACCACCGCGAAGGTGGATGTGCATGATGACCATGGCGAGCAGCTGGCGCAGGCGCCGCGCGCGGAGCCGGTGCTCAGCACCAGTGCCTTCGAAATCGATCCGGCGCCGGTGCGGGCGCGCATCGCGCAAATCATCAGCGACAACACGCTCGCATCAGCGCGCTGAAGCAGCCCGCAGCCTCACTCGCATCTGAGGTAACACAAGGGCAGGGCGGTGGTGTATTTGATGGTCTCGAGCGCGAAGCTCGCGCTCACGTCCTGGAACTCCACCGCGCCGATCAGCCGCTTGTAGACCGCGTCGTAGGCGTCGATGTCCGGCACCACGATGCGGATCAAGTAATCGACGTCACCGCTCATGCGATGGATCTCCGTGACCTCGGGGATGTCGCGCACTGCGCGCACGAACTTCTCGAACCAGGCCTCGCTGTGGTTGCCGGTCTTCAGCGTCACGAACACCGTGGTGCCGACGTTGAGCGCATGCGCGTCCAGCAGGGCGACGGTCTTGCGGATAATGCCCGCCTCCTGCAGCTTCTGGATGCGCCGCCAGCAGGGTGCCTTCGACAGGCCGACGCGGTCGGCGATCTCGGCGGCGGTCAGTTCGCCGTTCCCTTGCAGCAGGTCGAGGATTTTGGCGTCGAGCTTATCCATGAAACGCTGTTCCTCATTTTAGGAGTCTGACGCAACATTGTTGCGCACCAAGGCGCACTTTGCCATCCCTTCGCAACCCCGTCGCGCAGGTGCGCGACTACTATGAGTGGATGAGCCTCATCCGCGCTTTCACCGCTCATCCGGCCTCCGTGGGCGAGAGCTACTCTGAACACCTGCTCCGTGCGACGAGGTTCGGTTGGCGCATGATGTTGGCCGGCTGCGCCTGTCTGGTGCACGGCGTGCTGCCCTTCCTGTTCGTAAGTACCGGGAGCCGGGCGATCAGCGAACTCAACGATCGCATGATCGCCAGCCGTCCTGGTGTGCTCGCGCCGCTCGCGAACGATAAGCGCGTGACTCTCTAGTCGTGGGCGCGCTGCGCCGGGCGGCGCTCGCGGGCTGGTCCCCGCTGCTGCAAGCCCTGCCCGGCCTGGGGCTCGCCATCGCCCTGGCCGCGCTCGCACGCGGCCTTGCCGCGGGACTGGCCGATGGCGCCGCCGGCCTACCGAAATTCCCCTTGAGCCCGGTCATGTGCGCTGTCGTGCTCGGCATGCTGTGGCGTAACACCGTGGGCGTGCCCGCCTGGGCGAGCGAGGGGCTCAGGTGGGCCATGCACCGGCTGCTGCGGATCGGCATCGCACTCGTCGGTCTGCGGCTGACGCTGAGCGGCGCCACGCGCATCGCCGTCACGGCGCTTCCGGTCGCGCTGTGCTGCCTGACTCTGGCACTGGCGGCCGGCATCACCATCTCGCGCCTGCTCGGCGTGCCGCGCCGCCTCGGTCTGCTGCTCGCCATCGGCACCGCCGTGTGCGGCTGCACGGCAGTGGTGGCGATGTCGCCGGTCATCCGTGCACGCCATGCGGAGACCGCCTTTGCAGTGACCTGTGTGGTGCTGTTCGGCTGCATCGCCATGTTGTTCTACCCCTGGGTGGCCGGACAGTTCTTCGCCGCCTCGCCGGTGCACGCCGGCATCTTTCTCGGTACCGCGATCCACGACACCTCGCAGGTGATCGGCGCGGCGCTGATCTATGCACAGCAGGCGGCGGCGCCGGCGGCACTCGCGGCGGCCAGCGTCGCCAAGCTGCTGCGCAACCTGTCGATCGCGGTGCTCATCCCGGCGGCAGCCTGGCTCACCCGGCGCGAGCAGCAGGCCGAAGGCGGCACAGAGCAGACCGCGGCGGGCACGCGCCCGCCGCTGGTGCCATTCTTCGTACTGGCCTTCATCGGCTTCATCCTGGTGCGCACCGTGGGCGATGCGTTCTGGCACGGGCCGGGCTGGCAGCGTGCGGTCGAGGGCGGCTACACCGCGTCCGATCTGTTTCTCACCTGCGGCATGACCGCAGTGGGCCTGTCGGTTTCCTTCACCGACATGTGGCGCATCGGCTGGCGGCCGCTCGCCGCCGGCCTGTTCGTCGCCACGCTGGTCGGGGTCTGCAGTCTGTCGCTGACCCTCGCACTGCTGCACTTCTTCCCCTAGAGCCTCCGTCGCGCGTGCCGCGCACGGCAGGCTACACTGCCTGAACACGCGCGCCGCGCGTGCCGCAGAGGGGAGTCGCATGGCACGGTCGTCAGTTTCACGGCGTCAGGCGGAGAGTGCCGTGCGCACGCTGCTGCGTTGGGCAGGGGAGGATCCGCGCCGCGAGGGCCTGCGTGATACTCCGCAGCGCGTGGTGGACGCGTACCGCGACTGGTATTCCGGTTACCAGATCGACCCGGCCGCCTATCTGCGCCGCACCTTCGAGGAAGTCGGCGGCTACGACGAGGTGATCGTGCTGCGCGATATCTCGTTCGAGTCGCACTGCGAGCACCATATGGCGCCGATCATCGGCCGGGTGCACATCGGCTACCTGCCCGCCGACAAGGTGGTCGGCATCAGCAAGCTGGCGCGCGTGGTCGACGGCTACGCGCGGCGCTTTCAGGTGCAGGAGAAGCTCACCGCGCAGATCGCCGACTGCATCACCGAGGTGCTGAAGCCACGCGGCGTCGGTGTGGTCGTCGATGCCGTGCACCAGTGCATGACCACGCGCGGCGTGCACAAGCGCGGCGTGTCGATGGTCACCAGCCGCATGACCGGCACCTTCAGGAGCGACGCGCGCACCCGCGGGGAATTCCTGAGCTTCATCGGCATCTCCGGCGGCCACAGCCGCTAGCGACGCCTTAAGGTGCGGCTCAGACCGTGGCGGCGCTGTCGGCGCGCGCCGCGCGCTTGCGGTCCTGCTCCTTGAGAAAGCGCTTGCGGATGCGGATCGAGGCCGGGGTGACCTCCACCAGCTCGTCGTCGGCGATGAATTCCACCGCGTACTCGAGCGTCAGCTGGATGGGCGGCGTCAGCAGGATGGCATCGTCCTTACCAGCGGCGCGGATGTTGGTCAGCTTCTTGGTCTTGATCGGATTCACGACCAGGTCATTGTCGCGGCTGTGGATGCCGATAATCATGCCCTCATAGAGCCGCTCGCCGGGACCCACGAACATGCGACCGCGTTCCTGCAGGTTGAACAGCGCGTAGGCCACCGCCTCGCCGTTCTCGTTGCTCACCAGCACGCCGTTGTGGCGGTCCGGGATGTCACCCTTGAACGGCGCAAAGCCGTCGAAGATGTGGCTGATCAGGCCGGTGCCGCGCGTCAGCGTGAGGAACTCGCCCTGGAAGCCGATCAGTCCGCGCGCCGGCACGCGGTACTCGAGCCGCGCGCGGCCATTGCCGTCCACGCTCATGTCAGTGAGCTCGGCGCGACGGCTGCCAAGCGCCTCCATGACCGCACCCTGGTGACCCTCCTCGATGTCGACGGTGAGCGCCTCGTAGGGCTCGTGCACCTCGCCGTTCACCATGCGGGTGAGCACCTGCGGGCGTGACACCGCGAGCTCATAGCCCTCGCGACGCATGTTCTCGATCAGGATTGTGAGGTGCAGCTCGCCGCGCCCCGAAACCCGCATGACATCCGGCTCCTCGGTGTCTTCCACGCGCAGCGCGACGTTGCTCTGCAGCTCGCGGTAGAGCCGCTCGCGCAGCTGCCGGCTGGTGACGAACTTGCCCTCGCGGCCGGCGAGCGGCGAGGTGTTGACCTGGAAGTTCATGGCGAGTGTCGGCTCGTCGACGCTGATCGGCGGCAGACCCTGGGCATGCTCCGGGTCACAGATGGTCAGCCCGATGTTGACGTCCTCGATGCCGGTCACCGCGACGATGTCGCCGGCGGCCGCCTGTTCCACCGGGTGGCGTTCGAGTCCGGTGAAGGCGAGCACCTGGCCGATGCGCGCCACGCCGCGGTCCTCATCGCCATAACGCAGCGCCACGCTCTCACCCGGGTGAACCACGCCGCGGCGAATGCGGCCGATGCCGATACGGCCGACATAGGAGTTGTAGTCGAGCGTCGAGATCTGCAGCTGCAGCGGCAGGTTCGCCTGCGCCGCGGGCGGCGGCACGTGCGTGAGGATGGCCTCGAACAGTGCCGACATGTCCGGGCGGCGCTCGGTGTAGTCGGTGCTCGCCCAACCCTGCAGCGCGGAGGCATAAATGACCGGGAAGTCGAGCTGCGCATCGCTGGCGCCGAGTTTATCGAACAGGTCGAAGGTCTGATCGATCACCCACGCCGGGCGGCTGCCCGGGCGGTCGATCTTGTTGACCACCACGATCGCGCCGAGGCCGAGCGCGAGCGCCTTGCGGGTGACGAAGCGCGTCTGCGGCATCGGTCCTTCGACCGCATCCACCAGCAGCAGCACGCCGTCGACCATCGACAGTACCCGTTCCACCTCGCCGCCGAAGTCGGCATGCCCCGGGGTATCGACGATGTTGATGCGCGTACCGCCGTACTCGATGGCGCAGTTCTTGGCGAGGATGGTGATGCCACGCTCACGCTCGATATCGTTGGAATCCATGATGCGCTCGGCGATGCGCTCATGGGCCTGGAAGGTGCCGGACTGCTTCAGCAGGCAGTCGACCAGCGTGGTCTTGCCGTGATCGACGTGCGCGATGATGGCGATATTGCGGATCGGGCGGTCCATGGGTGACTCGGGGGCGGCGGCGCTGGATGCGCGCCCGGGTGGGCGGCCGCCTGCCGGCGATGTCCAAAAAGGACGCGCAGGGTAGCAGATTCCCCTGCGGCGTGCCTCTTTAAGGGGGCTGGCGGGGGGCGGGGGCCTCGGCCGGAATCTCGATGCGCAGCGCCGCCACCGCGACGCGCACCTCCACGAAGAAGGCCAGGAACGCCGCGCTCAGGCACACCATGGCGCCCACGAACAACAGCGCGATGCCGACCCCGAGCTGCGAATGCATAAAGAAGGCATTGGCGAACAGCGCCACCACCACCAGGGCCACCAGCAAGGCGGCGATGGTGGCGAGCGAAATGGCCACATTAATGTAATGCGCGCGCCGCGCCAGCACGCGCAGCGAGACTCGCAGCTGCGCCGCCCGCCCGGGATGCTGTTCCAGCTGCTCCTCCAGGCGCCGCGCACGGTCGATGATGCGCGCCAGGCGGTTGGTGAGCACGCTGAGTGTTGCCGCCACGCCCGACAGCAGGAAGACCGGCGCGAGCGATGTCTGGATGAGGTGCGCGATGTCGAACACAGATCACCGTTTTTTGTATGCCCGTATAAATTTGCCGCCGGCCCGAGCGGGTAACATTTGCGGCGTTCCGGCCGTTATTGTACGATCGTTCAACAACGGCCGTCGTTGTCAAGCCCGCCGCCACGAGTGTCGTCCATGCAAGTCACTTCCCTGAAACGCATCGAGTCCGCCGCACCCGCCGAGCTGGAGGCACTGAGTTTACCGGCGTGGATTTACCGCGACCCGGAATTCTTCGAGCGCGAGCGGCAGGCGATCTTCCGCCACAGCTGGCAGCTGGTGTGCCACCTGAACGATGTGCCGCGGCCGGGGGATTTTCACACCTTCGAGTTCCTCGGCGAGTCGCTGGTCGTGGTGCGCGCCGAGGACGGCGTGCGTGCCTTCCACAACGTCTGTCGTCATCGCGCCGCGCGCCTGCTCGATGGGCAGCAGGGTCACTGCGGTAAACGCATCACCTGTCCGTATCACGCCTGGAGCTATACGCTCGACGGACGCCTGGCCGGGGTGCCGAACAAGGAGGCGTTCAAGGGACTCGACACCGCGCGCCACGGCCTGGCGGCGATCGAGCACGAGGTGTTCCTCGGCTTCATCTTCGTGCGGCTGGCGCCGGGCCTGCCCACGGTGGCAGAGATGGCCGCGCCCTACGCGCACGAGCTTGCGCCCTACCGCTTCGAGGAGCTGGTGCCGCTGGGGCGCGTGAGCCTGCGCCCGCGCGCGGTCAACTGGAAGAACGTTGCCGACAACTATTCCGACGGCCTGCACATCAACGTCGCGCACCCGGGACTGACGCGGCTGTTCGGCCGCGGTTACGGCATCGAGGCGAAGCCGTGGATCGACAAGATGTGGGGCACGCTGCGCGATACGCCTTCCAGCAACTGGTCGGAGCGTATGTACCAGCGCGTGCTGCCGCAGGACCCGCAGCTGCCGCCTGAGCGTCAGCGCCTGTGGGTTTATTTCAAACTGTGGCCGAACGTCGCCTTCGACATCTATCCGGACCAGATCGACTTCATGCAGTTCCTGCCGGTGTCACCGTCCGAGACCATGATCCGCGAGATTGCCTATGTGCACCCGGAGAGCGCCGGCAGCCGCGAGCTGCGTGCCGCGCGCTATCTCAACTGGCGTATCAACCGTCGCGTGAGCCTCGAGGACAAGGCGCTGATCGAGCGCGTGCAGGCCGGCATGGCCTCGAGCAGCTACACCTCCGGACCCCTGAGTGAGGGTGAAGTGTGCCTGCGCAGCTTCGCGCGGCGCATGCGCAGTCTGATTCCTGAGAGCGCGCTGCCGCATGCGCCGGCCCGGGGCTGGAGTCATGGCTGACAGCGCGCGCGGCGCCGACGGCCGCCGCGACGCGCTCATCATCGGCGGCGGCCATAACGGGCTGGTGTGCGCGGCCTACCTTGCGGGCGCCGGCCTCAAGGTCACGGTGCTGGAGCGGCGCTCGGTAGTCGGCGGGGCCGCGGTGACCGAGGAGTTCCACCCGGGCTTCCGCAACTCGGTCGCCTCCTACACGGTCTCGCTGCTCAATCCCAAGGTGATCCGCGATCTCGATCTGCCGGCGCACGGGCTGCGGGTGGTCGAGCGCCGCGCCGCCAACTTTCTGCCGACCGAAGACGGGCGCTACCTGCTGACCGGCGGGGCGCGCACCCAGGCCGAGGTGGCCAAGTTCTCCACTCGGGATGCGGCGCGCCTCGGCGCGTACGGTGAACGGCTGGAGGCGATCGCGGACGTGCTGCGCGATCTGGTACTGACCACTCCGCCCAACGCTCTGCAAGGCAGCTGGCGCGCAGCGCTGCCTGAGCTGGTGCGCGCCGCGCGTGTCGGCGGTCGCGTGCGCCAGCTCGACATGACGCTGCGGCGCGAGCTGCTGGCGCTGTTCTCGATGTCGGCCGGCGACTATCTGGACAATTTCTTCGAGAGCGCACCGATCAAGGCGGTGTACGGCTTCGATGGCATCGTCGGCAATTATGCGAGTCCCTACACGCCAGGCTCCGCCTACGTGCTGCTGCACCATGTGTTCGGCGAGGTCAACGGCAAGCGCGGTTCCTGGGGCCACGCCATCGGCGGCATGGGAGCGATCACCCAGGCGATGGCACGCGCCGCCACCGCGCGCGGTGTCGAGATCCGCGTGGACGCGCCGGTGCGCGAAGTGCTGGTGGAAGGCGGGCGCGCGGTGGGCGTGCTGACCGAAGCGGGCGAGACGTTGCGTGCGGCGGCGGTGATCTCCAACCTCAACCCGCGCCTGCTCTACCTCAAGCTGTTGGCGCCGGAGACGTTGCCGGCGGAGTTCCGCGAGCGCATCAGTCACTACCGCTGCGGCTCGGGTACGTTCCGCATGAACGTGGCGCTGAGCGAATTACCGGATTTCAGCTGCCTGCCGGGCAAGAACGCCGGTGACCATCACGGCGCCGGCATCATCATCGCACCGACGCTCGCCTACATGGAGCGCGCCTATTTCGATGCGCGCGCACACGGCTGGTCGCGCGCGCCGATCGTGGAGCTGGTGATTCCGTCCACGCTGGATGACTCACTCGCGCCGCCCGGACAGCACGTCGCCAGCCTCTTCTGCCAACACGTCGCACCGACACTGCCGAACGGCGAGTCCTGGGATCTGCACCGCGAGACCGTGGCCGATCTGATGATCGACACCGTCACCGGCTACGCGCCCAACTTCAAGGGCGCCGTGCTCGGCCGACAGATCATGAGTCCGCTCGATCTGGAGCGCACTTTCGGCCTCATCGGCGGCGACATCATGCACGGACACCTGAGCCTCGATCAGCTGTTCTCGGCGCGGCCGATACTCGGCTACGGCAACTACCGCGGGCCCCTCGGCGGGCTGTACATGTGCGGCGCCGGCACGCACCCCGGCGGCGGCGTGACCGGCGCTCCCGGGCACAACGCGGCGCGCGAGATCATCGCGGATTTCCGCCGCGGCCGGCTGCGGCGCGTGGCCTGATGGCGCGTGCCGTGCGCAAGCCGCGCTTCGAGCGGCAGCTACCCGAGGTGCGCCGCCAGGCGCTCATCGCCGCCACCATCGAGTGTCTGAAGCGCTACGGGCACGAAGGACTCTCGATCCGCACCATCAGCGCGCAGGCCGGTGTCTCGGTCGGGCTGATCAATCACCACTTTCCCAACAAAGATGAGCTGGTGGCGGCTGCCTACCGCTACTTCAACGCCGAACTGGTCGGCGGCATGCAGGCCGCCGTCGGGCGGGCGCGCGCGACACCGCAGGCACGCATGCGCGCCTTCCTCAACGCCTCCTTCTCCGCGCCCAACCTCGATGCCGACACGCTCGCGGTATGGGTGGTGTTCTGGGGCATGTACCGGCACTCGCGGCCGATTCAGCGGGTGCAGCGCGACACCTACCAGGACTATGTGCGCCTGGTGCGCGGCCTGCTGCTGCAGCTGCTGCAGCAGGCGAACGGCCGGCGCCGCCCGCAGCGCTCCGCGGCAGTGTCGCCGGCCGAGCTGCGGCGTGCGGCGATCGGACTGACCGCATTGCTCGATGGCCTGTGGCTCGAATGGTGTCTCGCGCCGGGCACGTTCCGTCCGGCAGAGGCGGTGAAGATGTGCGAGGTGTGGATCTCCAGCCTGTGTGAGCACATCGCCGGAGAGCGGCGCCGTTAGCCCC
>Ga0070761_10002531_pt1 | contig 11187 bp, 9 predicted proteins | sample HubBroMetageREF1_FD_66724 | JGI IMG/M metagenome (GOLD analysis project Ga0070761, IMG submission 66724) | Reference soil microbial communities from the Hubbard Brook experimental Forest, New Hampshire, USA - Hubbard Brook CCASE Soil... | ecosystem: Environmental > Terrestrial > Soil > Temperate...
GCGAGAATACGGGGCAGAATGCGGGGCCCAGCCAGAAAAGGCCGTCTTCTCAGCTTTCCGTTACCGGGCTTCCGTTACCTGGGTTCCGCTACTGGGGAAACAGCACCCGCGCCGCGACGCGCCAGCCAAGCAGGAACAGCCCGAGGAATCCGAGCGCCACGCCGATGAAGACGACGGCCGTGCCCTGGCCGGCGATTACCCGAAGCGTCATGCCCACCGCGACGGTGGAGAGCCAGACCACGACGCCGGTCGGCGCGATGGCGGCCGGCCGGCGCCAGCTTCGCGCGGCGAGTTCGCCGACGGCCAGCCCGGCCAGGAATGGCCAGGCAGTGCTGACCAGCCCGGCGAACCCGCCGCTGGCGTGGTGGCTGGCCCGCCCGATAATGACGAACGCGAGCACCAAAGCCACGTCAGCGATCGCGGCCGCACATCCGCGCATGGCCTCAAGGCTAGCCGCCCGTTCGGTGACCGCGCTGGCCCCCCATGTGTGGTGCGTGCTGCGTGGTGCGAACCTGTAGGCAATCTTCAGGATCTCTTCAGGCCCGCGGTACAGGATCTAATCGGGCTCAGCCAGGCTCGCTCGTACTCTGAGCCGCCGCCGCGGCTGCTAGCCGAAGTTCCAACCGCACGGGGTCAGTAATGCGGCTCAACCTAACAGGAGTGTCGTCGATGTTCTTTACCTATCTGCAGCGCGAATTGCGGCGCAGAGCGAGACAGGCGATTTTCATCGCGCTTGGTCTCGCGCTTGGCGTGGGATTGGTCATCACGGTGACCGCCGCTTCATCGGGAGTCAAAAACGCGCAGGCCGAAGTGCTGCAGTCGCTCTACGGCGTGGGCACTGACGTCACGGTGACTCAGGCGCCGACCGCCGGGAGCGGCGGGTTCGGCGGGTTCGGCTTCGGTTTTCACGGCGGCGGAACGGGAACGCGTCCGAAGGCCGGAACGAAGATCAACGAGAACCGGGTAGCGACCGGCCAGTACGGCCCGATCAGCGCCGCATCGGTGACGTCGATCGGCAAGCTGAAGGACGTAGCCGCGGCTACCGGAGCGCTGACCCTGAATGACGTCAAGATCTCGCTGACCATCGGCAACTTCTCTGGCGGTGGCGGGTTCGGCGGCGGCGGCGGCGCGCCCAGCGGGCGAGGAAACTTCCAGGCTCCGCAAACCTTCAGCGTGGCCGGAGTCAACTTGTCGACCGGTGCGCTTGGGCCGCTCTCCTCGTCCAAGCTGTCCGGCGGCCGGACGTTCACGACCGCCGACACGACTTCCGATGTGGCCGTCGTCGATTCCAATTACGCGAAGCAAAACAATATCAAGGTCGGCTCGACCATCGCGATCGGGAACTCAGCGGGCAAGGGCACCAACTTCACCGTCGTCGGCCTGGTCAGCTCGCCATCGGGTACCGGATCTGATGTCTACATTCCGCTCGCGCGGGCGCAGGCACTGGCCGATATGAGCAACAAGGTCAACACCATCTACGTGGCGGCTTCCAACTCCGGTGACATCGGCGGTGTGCAGAAGGAGATCAGCGCGCTCTTGCCGAAGGCCACGGTGACGACGGCGAGCTCGCTCGCCAGCGAGGTGACCGGTTCGCTGTCCAGCGCGGCCAGCCTGGCGAACTCGCTCGGTAGGTGGCTGGCGATCGCCGTGCTCGTCGCCGCATTCGCGCTCGCCGTGCTGCTCACCATGTCAGCCGTGAGCAGGCGGGTACGTGAGTTCGGCACGCTCAAGGCGCTCGGCTGGCGCAGCAGGCGGATCGTCGGCCAGGTCATGGGGGAGGCGCTCGCTATCGGCGTGGTCGGCGGCATCGTCGGCGTGGGCCTCGGATATCTGGGCTCAGCGCTGGTCGGTCACTTCTCGCATAAACTGACCGCTTCGCTCGGCCAGACCACTGGCACGGCCACGCCCGGTGGCGGCCGGGTGTTCGCGCCCGGCGGGTTCAACGGCGGCGGCAACTTCGGTGGCGGCGGTGGCGGTGGCGGTGGCGGTGGCGGGGGCGGCCGGTTCCCGCATGGCGGCACGTTCGACCGGCTGGTGAGCAACCCGACGGTCGCCGTCCACCTGACCGCTCCGGTGACTTTCTCGATCATCGGCATCGCAGTACTGCTGGCCATCATCGGCGGGCTTATCGCAGGCGGGTTCGGCAGCTGGCGAGCGGCGCAATTGCGCCCCGCCGCGGCCCTGTCCCGTGTCGCCTAATTACGACGGTCGCTAGGGGATCACACAATGTACACGCTTAAGGACGTCAAGAAGATCTATCACAACGGCCGCCGGGAGATCGGCGCGCTGCAGGGCGTCAACCTCACGATCAGCGATGGCGAGTGGCTCGCGATCCAGGGTCCCACCGGGCACGGAAAGACCACCCTGCTCCAGATGCTCGGCGGGCTCGACCGGCCCACCTCAGGCTATGTCCAGTTCAACGACAAGGACCTGGCCGAGCTGCGCGAGGCGGAGGTCGGCCGGATCAGGGCCAGCTCCTTTGGTTTTGTCTTCCAGACCTTCAACCTGATCCCGACGCTGAACGCGCAGGAGAACGTCGAGACCGCGCTGGTGCCGCTCGGCGTCAAGGCCGTCGAACGGCGGGCTCGGGCCGCGTCCGCGCTCGCTGACGTCGGCCTGGCCGATCGGGCCAGGCACCTGCCGTCGGAGCTGTCCGGTGGCCAGCAGCAGCGGGTTGCCATTGCCAGGGCGCTGGTCAAGGAGCCGACCGTGCTGCTGGCTGACGAGCCGACCGGGAACCTGGATGAGGACACCAGGGAGGACATCATCGGCCTGCTTGAGAAGCTCTGGCAGGGCAAGGGTCTGACAATGGTGCTGGTCACGCACGACTCACCGGTAGCGCGGCGAGCGCAGCGGATCGCCGTCATGCGCGACGGCAAGCTGTCGATCAAGCAGGACACCAGGTCAGCGCCGACCGCGAGCTAGCTCGCCATCAGGCCGGACCGGAAAGGCTGAACACGGCGGCGGCGTTACCGCCGAGCGCCGCGCTGATCTGGCCCGGCGTGCAGCCGGCGGCGGCGAGCGTGCTGGCCAGGGTACGGGCGTTCTGCCGCACGCTCGGCACCCCTGGCCAGTCGGTACCGAAGATCATCTTGTCGGCGAGCCGCCGCAGCGATGACCCGTAGTAATCGGGGAGCCGCTGCGGCGGCAGGCCCGATACCTCGATCCACACATTGGGTTTCATCAGCGCGAGGAACGCGGCCTGCTGGTACCACCAGCCGCGACCGCCGTGCGCGAGCACCACAACGAGGTCGGGGAAGTCGCGGAACACGGGGTCGAGCAGTACCGGGTCGGCGAACGCGTTGACCGAGCCGGCGAACGTTGACGTGCCGCAGTGCACGATCACCGGCAGCCGGTGCTGCTCGGCCCAGGCATAGGCGGGATACAGCATCCGGTCGCTCGCCTCGAAGCCGCCATGTACCGGATGGATCTTGACCGCGACCGCACCGAGTCCGGCTTGCCGGGCCAGCTCGCGAGCCGGCGGATAATGCAGATGCGGGTTGATGCTCGCCACCGGGTGAAACCTGGCCGGATTCGCGCCGACCAGCGGCAGCACATCCTCGATCGGCTGCATGCCGGTGACCTTGGGACTGTACTCGGTGAAGAGCAGCACATGATCGGCTCCCTGGTCAGCGAAGTGCCGGTCAAGCGCGGCAGGCACCGGCGTCCCGTTGTCAAAGAGCTCATCCATCGGAGTGCGGGATCCGAACTTGCGCGCCCATTCCTGCCAGTCCTGCGAAAGCGTCGGCAGCCGCGCAACATGCACGTGCGCATCGACCACGATCCGGCCGTCAATCATCGCATGCCCGCATCAGGTCATTATCCTAACGGTGACAGGATCAAGGCCGATTACTTAAGCGGGGGAAACTGTCAGTTCCCCGGAGTGGCCGTGCCCGCCGGCTGGTGCGCAGGCTGGCTGCTGACCCCGCCGTCCTGCGCGGCCCCGGCGTCCTGCGCGGCCCCGGCGTCCTGCGCGGCCCGGCGTCCTGCGCCCGGCTTACAGCGTTGCTGGCCCGTGACGCACCCACGGAAACCCGGACACACACGCCGCCCCGGCGCGCCCGCGCCTCCTCCCCGCCCTGGCAGCGTCCCATCCCACGTTCATGATCAACTCAAGCCAGGCGGCATCGTGCCCTGGCAGCGTCGCTGACTCGCTGATGCTGCTGGCCATGCTGCTGGCGCCCCGGCGATGGCCCGTTGCTGCTGTTGCCGGGCGGCGGGTACAGCGACGTTGACTTGTTGTTGCTGTCCTGGCAGCGTCGCTGACTCGTTGTTGCTGTTGCCTTTGCTGCTGGCGCAGCAATGATGGCCCGTTGCTGCTGTTGCCCGGCGGCGGGTACAGCGACGATGCCCACGGTCACGGGCCACCTATGTTGCTGCCCGGTGCCGCTGGCTCCCGGCCGATGGCGCTTGAGCGGACGTTCCCCCAGGCGGTCAAGGTCCAGGTGCGCGGCCAGGTCCGAGTCGGGCCGAACCCTCGCCGCAGGCCGCCTGATTACCCGTGATCACGATCCGCAGCGTGATCACGGGCGATCAGGCGCGTGACAGCACGGCTGAACCTCCATAGTCACGAGCCGGAGCATGATCACGGGCGATCAGGCGGGTGCGGTGCCGGCACGCGGTGCGGGATCGGAGGTGGCTGGACCATCGCCGGGATGAACGGGGCAGCAAGACGGGCTAGAAACGCACGTAGTCGTGTTCGACCGGCAGGTCGTTGATGCCGGTCGATGGCGGCGTCAGCCAGCCGGCGAAGTCACCGGGCTGGTGATGGCCCACCATCAGCCCGGCCACCAGGCCGGTGTCGTCGGCCGTCGGCAGCCAGCCGGCGGCCAGATGCCGCCACCGCGCCTCGTCGAGCAACTCGCCGGACGGGCTGATGAAGTGGCCGGCGAACGCTCCGACGTTCCGGTTGAACCCCGGATGCGGCAGCGCCAGGCGCTGGTCAACGCCGGCCTTGGCCAGCTCGCCGTTCCACTTGCGCAGGCCGCGCTCGCAGTCAGCCACGTACTCATCGCGCAAGTCGAGGTTGAGCGCGGTGAGCGCGGGCACCGTCCGCTGCGAAAGCACCCCGTCAGCCACCACAGGTACCTGCGCGGTCGCCCCGGTCAGCACGTGATCGTCGTGCCGCCTGGTCTCCATCCAGCGGCCCTTGAGACCGGCGGTGAAATAGGCGGCCGCGTTGGACGAGGTTTCTGAGCCGAACAGGTCAAGCGACAGCGAGAAATGCAAGTTCAGGTACTTCTGGATCACCGGAAGCGGAATCGCGCCGTACTGCCACACGTCGTCCGTGCCGTGAGCAGCCATCAGCTGCGCGGTGCGCTGCACCACTCGCTGCACGCCGGTCGTGCCGACGAACATGTGGTGCGCCTCTTCTCTGAGCATGAACTCAGCGGAACGCGCCAGCGGGTCGAAGCCGGACTCCTTCATCGTGCCGAGCTGGTACTTGCCGTCCCGGTCGGTGAAATAGGTGAACATGAAGAACGCCAGCCAGTCGGTGGTCTCCTCGTTGAAGGCACCGAGAATCCGCGGGCTGTCCTGATGCCCCGAGTGCCGCCGCAGCAGCTGCTCAGCTTCCTCCCGGCCGTCCCGGCCGAAGTAGGCGTGCAGCAGGTACACCATCGCCCACAGGTGCCTGCCTTCTTCTACGTTCACCTGGAACAGGTTGCGCAGGTCGTACAGGCTCGGCGCGGTCGCGCCGAGGTGCCGCTGCTGCTCGACCGAGGCAGGCTCGGTGTCGCCCTGCACCACGATCAGCCGGCGCAGCTCGCTGCGGTACTCACCGGGCACCTGCGTCCAGGCAGGCTCGCCCTTGTGCTGTCCGAACCCGATCTGCTGAGGCTCGCCGCGTTCGGAAAGGAAAATGCCCCACCGGTACTGCTCCATCGGCACCCGGTCCCAGCTCGCCCAGCCATCCCGCCCGATCGCCACCGCGGTGCGCAGGTAGACATCCCTGGTCGGCAGCGACGGCCCCAGCGCGGCCCACCAGTCGAGGAACCTGGGCTGCCACGACTCGAGCGCCCGCTGAAGCCGGCGATCGGTCGCCAGGCCGACGTTGTTGGGAATCCGCTCGCTGTAGTCGATCACGCTGATCGGCGGCTGCGGCGCCGGCCCGGTCAGGTCGATGTCGTCGTCCATGGTCAGACCCGCTTCCGGTCGAATTCTGCCCGCTGTCCTGTCCCGTACCTTCGGAGCGCTCCTTGCGGCCCGGACGCGTTCGGCCGCAGAAAGATCCAGTTCTGCCACGCCGAGAGCCGGCCCAGGATTTTTGTATGCAAAGATTCGGCGCCGGCGAACCGGAGGCTGGCTTCCAGACCGGTGAGCGCGTCGGGGGAGAAGCCCGCGCGCTCGGCGACTACCAGGCGGATCTCGTCGTCCCAGTCCAGGTCGTCAGGAGCCGCGGTCACCAGGCCTAGCCCGGCGGCCGCCGCCGCCGTCAGTTCCTTGCCCTGCGCTGCTAGCACGGCCGCCAGCGAGCCGGCTGCCGGCCCGAACCTGATCGCCAGCCTGCTCGCACCGCTCACGGTCGGCAGTGCTCCGGTGTTCACCGGGCCGACAGTCACCGTCGCCGGCCCGCCCCGGCCAGTCTGCACATCCGGCCCGCCCGCGCCGGCCGGCACATCCGGCCCGCCCGCGCCGGCCCGCACGGCCGGACCGTCCGTGAATTCCCCGTCGAGCATGTACTGCCGGTCGGCGGCCAGTGCCAGCTCAAGCAACGTCCCGGCGAAGCAGCTGCCCGGCTCGATCAGCGCGATCAGGGACCGGCTGGTCGCGTCGAGCCTGCGCAGCGTCCGCTTCCAGAGCCCGGTGATCTCCCTGGCCAGCCAGTCATCGGACGCGAGCAGCTCATCCATCGCCAGTACAGCCGCCGGATCCCCGGTCGTCTTCAGCAGCCAGGTGCCAAGCTCGGGCTCTCCGAACCGCAGCCTGCTGATCGCGTCGTCAAGCTCACGCGCTGCCGCCAGCGCCCATCCGGCTGCGCCGGCCTCGTGCAGCTCAGCCACGCTGGCAGGCACGGCATCCGGTCCGGCGATGGTCAGCGTCACCGTGCCAGCGCCACGGTCGTAGCCGGCTCGCACGTGCTCGTACCACAGGCCGTCTTGGGTTGGCGAGCAGGCCAGCGGGGTCAGCTCGATTCCCGCCTCGCGGGTACTTGGCGGGGTCCGGCGGCCGGTAGCCCGGTACACCGCGGCGTCGGCCATCAGGCGGATCGCGGCCGCGAATTCGGTCGGCTTCGCCACCTCATCGACCAGCCGCCAGTCAACAGCCCGCTGGCCCCTGATCCCCTCGGCGGTCGTCGCGAACACGTCGGCCAGGTCGCGGCGGACGCCTCGTTTGTCGGTCAGCCTGGTCAGGCCGCCCGTGCCCGGCAGCACGCCCAGCAGGGGCACTTCAGGCAACCCCACCACCGACGAGCCGTCGTCCACGAGCAGGATCGTCTCGCACGCGAGCGCGAGCTCGTAGCCGCCGCCCGCCGCCGTGCCGTTCAGCGCGGCGAGGTACACCTGGCCGGACGCGCTGGCGTCCTCGACCGCTGCCAGAGTTTCATTGCAGTACTTGCAGAAATTGACCTTGAATCCGTGCTCGGCCCGGGCCAGCATTCCGATGTTGGCGCCGGCGCTGAACATGCGGTCCAGGCCGCTGGTCACGATCACCGCTTTGACCTGCGGATGAGTGAACCGCAGCCGTTGCACCGCGTCGGCAAGCTCGATGTAGACGCCCAGGTCGTAGCTGTTCTTCTTGAGCTCATAACCAGGCGCCAGCCCGCCATCGGCGTCCACTCCGAGCGTGAGGGTGGCGGTCTGGCCCTGCACCTCAAGCCGCCAGTGCCGGTAGGCGTCCGGTTCGGTGGCGAAGCTCTGGCCCGCGTCAATGCCGGTCTCGGTCACAGCGCCATCCTGACGTGCTACACCAATCTAGGCAAGATGCAGATCTTCTGTAGAGTATTAGTCCCGGTGCGCACCGGACGCCAGCGCGTTCCAGTACTCCGTGGCGGCCCCGCGCCACTCGCCGTGCCTGGCCCTGAACAGGTCAGCGGCCTGAGTGCCGAGCCACGCCGCCGGAAGCAGCTCGCGCGGCAACTGGGGATCGATGAAAGGGAACCGCCGCCACTCGTGCACCAGCAGTGTCTGCGCGGTCAGTGCCTGGGCCCCGGTCGCCGGCTCGGGCGCGGTGAACGTGTCGATGAACTCCTGGTAGCTGGCCTCCACCGCGGCGAGGTCCCAGGCCAGGCCGACAAGGCTGGACTGGGTTCCGATGCTGCCATGGCTCGCGACGAACGACATCGCGCCGGCGTCAAGACCCAGGTCGGCCAGTATCGTCGCGACCTCAGCTTCCCGGCCGGGATCAGGGCAGATCCAGATGCCGGACGGCAGCGGGCCGAGTCCGGCCCAGGCCAGCCGGGTCCGCAGCCGGTGCCGCACATCGCGCGCGCTTTGCGGAACAGTGATCATCAGGACAAGCCAGCGGCCGTCCCAGGCGATGTGTTCCTGACCGAACGAGTAGATCCGCTGCGCGCCCTCGGTGAGCAGCTTGCGGCCAGAGTCGGTCAGCGCCCACCGGACCAGCCGGCCTTGCCGCTGACCGGCGATCCACCCTTCGGCCGCGGCGCGCGCGACGGCCTGCCTGGCGGTCTTCTCCGCCACATCGAACTCGGCGAGTACCCCGATCAGCGCCGCGGTCCATACTGGCTCGCTGCTCGCGAGCACGTACTCGCCGAGCACGGTGAGCAGCAGGGACCGTGCGCTCGGCCCGCCGTGATCCAGGCGCCGGAGCAGGGCCGGCGCCTGGAGATCATGCCGCGCGGAGGTCATACGGCCCGGTCGTCCTTCCTGGCTCATGACAGCTCACTGGCGGGCTTAAGAAGCAGGTGCCCCTAGAATATGGGTGCGGTCCCGGCGGCCTGACGTCTACGCTGGCACGCGAACTGCCGCAATCACTTCATTCTGCGAGGCAAGGCATCTATATGCGCTGGTCACAGCTGCACATTCCGACGCTCCGTGAGGACCCGGCCGACGCCGACGCGGCCAGCCACCGGCTGCTGCTGCGGGCGGGCTTCATCCGCCAGCTGATGGCTGGCCACTACAGCCTGCTGCCGCTCGGGGTCAGGGTCAGGGCCAAGGTCATCGGGATTATCCGCGAGGAGATGAACCGGATCGGCGGTCAAGAGGTCCTGATGCCGTGCATGCAGCCGGCGCAGATCTGGGAGAAATCCGGCCGGATCGCCGTCATGGGCGAGGAAATGTTCAAGCTGCGTGACCGGCGCGGCGCTGAGGTCGTGCTCGGCATGACCCATGAGGAGATCTTCGCGACCCTGGCGATCGAGTTCGCCTCCTACCGTGAGCTGCCGCAGTTCTGGTATCAGTTCCAGACCAAGTTCCGTGACGAGCCGAGGGCGAAGAGCGGGCTGATCCGGGTGCGCGAGTTCACCATGAAGGACAGCTACAGCTTCGACATCGACGAGGCCGGGCTTGACGTGTCGTTCGCTGCGCACCGGCGGGCTTATGAGCGGATCTTCGCCCGGCTCGGGATCCCGGCCATCGCCGTCGAGGCGTCGAGCGGCAACATGGGCGGCTCGGACTCGGTCGAGTTCATGTGCCCGTCGTCGGCGGGCGAGGACCTGGTCGCGACCTGCCCGAACTGCGACTACGCCGCCAACCTGGAGAAGGCGACGTCCGCGCTCGCCGCGGTCGACGACCTGGCGGCCGACCTGGCTCCGGCCGCACCGGTGCGGATCGACACGCCGGGCGTGCGGACCATCGAAGACCTGGTGACCGGGTACAACCTCGCCGCTGACCGGCAGGTCAAGACGCTGGTGCAGGTGATTGACGGCCAGCTCACGCTGGTGCTGCTGCGCGGCGACCACCCGCTGTCCGAGCAGAAGCTGATCGACGCGACCGGAGCGGCGCACATCCGCCCGGCGCAGCCAGACGAGATCAAGGCGGCGCTCGGCGCATTGCCCGGCAGCCTCGGCGCGGTCGGCGTCACCGAGTTCCCCATCATCGCCGATGAGGCGCTGCGCGGCCGGCGCGACCTGGCCACCGGCGCCAACACCGATGATGTGCACCTTACCGGCGTCGAAATGGACCGGGATATCGCCGTCGGCAGCTGGGCCGATCTTCGCGAGGTGACCAAGGGCGAGCCGTGCCCGCGGTGCGGCGCCGCGCTCGACTTCGTGCAGGCGATCGAGGTGGGCCATATCTTCAAGCTCGGCCGCATGTACACGACCATACTGGGCGTCACGGTCAGCGGACCTGACGGCGAGACGATCGTTCCGATCATGGGCAGTTATGGCATCGGCGTCGAGCGGGCGATAGCGGCCATCGCCGAGGTCCATCACGATGGCGCCGGCCTGGTCTGGCCGGTCAGCGTCGCTCCCGCCGAGGTCACGGTGATCTTGCTGAGCGCCAAGGACGCTGAGGTGAAGGCAACCGCTGAGGCGCTGTACAGCAGCCTGCTCGATGCCGGAGTGGAAGCCTTGCTTGACGACCGGGATGTCCGGCCTGGCGTCAAGTACGCCGATGCCGAACTGACCGGTATCCCGTTCCGGCTCAGCGTCGGCCCCCGCGACCTAGCCGACGGCGTCGTCGAGGTTACCCGCCGGGCTGACGGCGAGAAAGAGCGCGTGCCGGTCGGCGACGCCGTAGCTCACCTGCGCGGCCTGCTGGCCCGCTAAGCCGCTGGCCCGCTAAGCCTGCCTCTGCGGGATCCGCGAGCTAGCGGGATCCGCTAGCTCGCGGCCTTGAGCTTGTGGTCGCAGTCCTTGTCCCCGGGTTCGGTGAGGTGCCGATCGGAGGCGTTGGCCAGTCTTTCGCACCGGCTGTCCAGTGCAGCCCAGCGCTCGTTGGTTTCTGAGTTGCCTGAGTCCATGGTCTTGCTGCCCGACATGGTCCCTCCCGCGATGACCCAACCCGCCCCAGGCGCAGCACGCTCGCGGCGTTTGCCCTTCACACTAAAGAGACGCGCAGGAAGTGACTTCGGACCTAAATCCCTGTAACGAGATGGCAACTCTTCGCCATTAGCTGGTCGGCGTGCCCGCTATGACCCGTATGCCCCGGGCGCGGCTAGACGCCGCAGCGGATCAGCACCTGCTCAGAGCCGGGTCCACGCCTCCTGCAGGACGCTGCGCAGGATCTGCTCCATTTCGTCGAAGTGCTCCTGGGTGCAGGTCAGCGGCGGGGAAAGCTGGAT
>Ga0070761_10002534_pt1 | contig 11179 bp, 3 predicted proteins | sample HubBroMetageREF1_FD_66724 | JGI IMG/M metagenome (GOLD analysis project Ga0070761, IMG submission 66724) | Reference soil microbial communities from the Hubbard Brook experimental Forest, New Hampshire, USA - Hubbard Brook CCASE Soil... | ecosystem: Environmental > Terrestrial > Soil > Temperate...
CGGGAGCCCCAGGGACGTTCAACGGAATTGCAACGCCGGGAGACGTCGGCCCCTACAACGGCACGTATCCGCAAGCGCTGATTCACGGCGATTACACGAATTTCGCGCCGCGCATCGGATTTGCGTGGCGCGCGCCTATCAAGCCGAAGACGGTGGTGCGCGGCGGCTTTTCGATGTTCTACAACGACTCGATTTACAATACGCTCGCGCAGAACTATCTGGCGTACCAGCAGCCGTTCGCGGAGTCGGCGAATCTTTACACATCTGCCGCGCAAGAACTCACGCTGCAGAATGGATTTCCGTCGAGCGGCTCAACCACTGCCCTCTGCAGCCCGAGCAATCCACCACCCAATTGCATCGTCCCGAACACGTCGGGCGTGAGCCCGTTCTACAGAGACGGCTACGCGCAAATCTGGATGCTTTCGACGGAGACGGACTTGCGGCCGAACTGGGTTCTCACACTGACCTACACGGGCACGAAGGGAACCGACCTCGATCTTCTTCGCGCGCCAAACCGCGCGCCGCTGGGAACGAATCCGCTCGATACCCAATCGCAGCTGGCCATCCCGTATGCGACGAGTTTCGACTACGATCAGACCGGCGCGAACTCAATTTACAACGCTTTGCAAGCGCGGCTCGTGCATCGGTTCACGCATGGGCTTTCGTTGCAGGCGTTCTACACATTCTCGAAATCGCTCGATAATGCGAGCTCGATCGGAGGGAGCTCGCCGATTGTGGTTCAGCAGGACGGCAACTACGCGGCGGAGCGGGGGCTATCGTCGTTCGACATGCGGCATCAGGTGCGGTTGATGACCCTGTATGAGCTGCCGTTCGGCGAGAGGCACCGCTTCGGAGCTAGCGGGTGGGCACAACACGTGTTCGGCGACTGGCGTTTGCAGAATATTGTTACGTGGCATACGGGGTCGCCGTTTACCGCGTATCTTGGCGGCGGAGCGTCGAACAATTCCGGAACGGGCGCGAATTTTTCGGAGCGCGCCGAGCAGGTGGGCGATCCGAACATGGGTATTTGTGGCGGAACGGCGCTCAACTTTTTCAATACGGGCGCGTTTGCGGTTCCGGCCACGGGAACGTATGGCGACGAACGGCGCGGGGCGATCGAAGGGCCATGCAGCTTCAGTTGGAACGCGTCGCTCGCGAAGTCGTTCCGGTTTGGGCCGCGCGAGCGGCAGCACCATGTGGATGTTCGATGGGAAGTGCAGAATTTGACGAACACGCCGAGTTTCAGTGGAATCGCGACGACGCTGGGGTCTTCAATATTCGGCCAGGTGACGAGCGCGGGATCGATGCGGACGATGGATGTGATGATGCGGTTTAATTTCTGATGAACGAAACTTTCAGCAAGATCGTAACGGCACTCGTGGTCGCGGGAATCGTGATGATGCCCGCGTCCGCAGGGCAGCAACAATCCGCGAACCCGCCGGCGAGCCAAGGGGCTGGGCAGACGAGTGGGAACGCGCCTGCGGTGGTGCCTGCACCGGCGGCGCCGCGACCGGCGCAAAATTCGAAGCAGAGGCAGTCGACGCCATTGCGCTCGACGTCGGACCTGGTGCGCATCGACGTGGAAGTGACGGATCGTTCGGGCAAGCCGCTCAAGGGGCTGAAGGCCGAGCAGTTCAGCGTAAGCGACAACGGCAAGTCGCAGAAGATTTCGGTTTTTACCTACGAAGACATCGAGGCGGTGGAAACCGCGGGCGCGGCCGACACAAACGCCAAGCCGATTGTGGTGCCGATCGATAGTCCCACGCCAGTTTCGGAGGAGGCGCTGAGCGATCAAGTGCGCGACCGTCGAATGCTGGTGCTCTTTTTTGATCTCACGTCGATGGGGAACGACGATTTGCTGCGGGCTCGCGACTCAGCCAAAAAGTTCATCGATAAGCAGATGACACCGGCTGACCTGGTGGCGGTGGTCACGTACACTTCGCGGCTTTCCGTGTGGGCCGATTTCACGAACGACCACGAGAAGCTGCAGAAAGCCGTGGCGCGATTGACTGCAAACGTGTCGTCCAGCTTGGCGGACGGCCTCTATGCCGCGGCGCAGGAAGGCGAGTACGACGTTCAGGGATACACCGGCGCGGCTTACACGGCCGATGAGACCGAGTTCAACGTGTTCAACACGGATCAGAAATTGGCGGCGGTCGAGGGGCTTGCGAACGTGCTTGCCGCGATTCCCGGGCGCAAGTCGATCATCGAGTTCACAAGCGGGATCACGCAGACGGGGGAAGAGAATCGCACGGAATTGCGCGCGGCCACGGATGCGGCGAATCGCGCGGACGTGTCCATTTATTCCATTGATGCGCGCGGGCTTTTCACCGCTCCTCCCGGCGGCGACGCGACCACCGACACCGCTACCGGAACTTCGATGTACAGCGGCGCAGCCGTGTTTCATCAGACGGACCAGCGGCAGGATTCGCGGGATACGCTGGCGACGCTGTCGACCGACACGGGCGGCAAAACGTTTTTCGATCTGGGCGATTTGAGCGATGCATTCCCGAAAATCCAGCAGGACAATACGGGCTACTACCTGGTGGGCTACTACATCGGGTCGAACGTAAAGCATGACGGAAGCTGGCGAACCGTCCATGTGAAGGTGAATGTGCCGGGCGCGCACGTGCGCTTCCGCAACGGCTACTACGCGCCACGCGATTTCCAGCACCTGGAGAGGGAAGACCGCGACCAGCAGCTTGCCGACGCGGTTCATTCCGAGGATCCGATTGTCGAGCTGCCCATTGCTGTGGAGACGGCGATGTTCCGGCTGAGCGAAACGCAGGTCTACGTGCCGATCGACGCGAAACTTTCGGCAACGGCGCTCGATTGGGCCGAAAAGCATGGGAAGCGCGAGGCGGAATTTGATTTCGCTGCGGAAGTTCGCGCGGTCTCCGGTGGGAAGGTGCTTCCAACCGCGGTGGCGCAGCTTCGCGACACGATCACTGTGCATCTCGACCCGGAACGCTTCCAGCAGGTGAGCCAGGCGAACTTGCAGTATCAAGGCGGCGTGGTACTTTCGCCGGGGACTTATCATTTGAAATTCGTGGCGCGCGAAAACGAATCGGGGAAGATTGGGACGTTCGAGGAGGACATGACCGTACCCGCGCCTGCCGCCGACAAAATGATGCTCAGCTCGGTGTTGCTGGCGAGCCAGATTGTGGCGGTGGAGAAATCAGCCGAAGTCGAGCTCAAGACGCAGGGAGCAAAGGCGAAGCTCGTGGCGTCTCCCCTGGAAGTGAACGGCGAGCGAATCGTCCCGAGCGTGACGCGCTACTTCACGCAAGAACAGACGCTGTACATTTTCTTCCAGGCTTACTATCCCGAGAAGCCCGAGACCTTTGATCCGAACGCGCTGCGGGCGGGGCTGATCTTTTTCCGGAATGGCTTGCAGGTGAATGCTACGCCGCTGCTGGGTCCGACGGACGTGGATCCGAAGACGCGCACTGCGTCGTTCCGCATCAGCCTGCCGCTATCGAAGCTGCCCACCGGCCGCTACGCCGTGCAAGCCGTGGTGATCGGCGCGGGAACGCAGCAGGCAGCGTTCGGGCGGTCCTACCTGGCGTTGCAACAAGCGCCCTCGGCACCGAATCCGGCTGCGCCAATACCGTCAGTAGTCACTCCCCAGAAGCCGCAGACGCAATAGGCCGATTCCGCCCACATCAGGATTTGAGATGGCTAGGGCAGGCCGCCGCCAAAAGAGAAAAGCAGATTCACTGCCGACGTCAGTTGCTAGAAGCTGTAACGCAATCCCAACTGCAATTGCCGCGCACCGGAATTTGAATTTGACCCCGACAGCGGGATCGTAGATGTAATGTTCCCGAAAGTCGGCTGATCGAGCATCGATGTAGTCGGCTGGCCGAAATTCACGTGGTTGAAAAGGTTAAAAGCGTCGGCCCGGAACTGAAGCTTCTGCTCGCTCGACCACGGCACCGTGAATTCTTTGATCAGGCTCATATCGATATTCCAAAGACCTGGGCCGGTGAAAATGTTGCGGTTGCCCGGTCCACCCGCAATTGGATAAGTGAAGGCGTTATACGCGTTGGTCACGTTCGAAAAGTACTGAACCGTGTTCGGTATGCCGGGCGTTCCCGACGGAACCTGGTGGACGTCGGACGCCAGATCCGATCTTTTGCCGATAAAGACGCCGGGCTGAGTCTGGGTGAAATCGATCGTGAACGCGCCTGAGTCGACCTTGTACGGGTCGCCGGTGAATGCGGTGACGATGCCTGAGAGACGCCAGCCTCCGACCACCGCGTCGAGAATCTTAGACATGTTATTGCCTATCCACTTGCCGCGACCGACGGGCAGCCCATACACAAAATTTGCGTTGAAGATGTGCCGGTGGTCAAAATCGGAGCTGCCGCGGCAAACGTGGAGATTGCGGAGGTCGCAGATTTCCGCATCGTTAAAGTCGCTGAGGTTAACCTGGACACCCGAGTCGTTGTCGATCGAGTGTGAGTAGGTGTAGTTGGCTTCCATGGTCAGGTCGTGCGAGAACTTGTGGTTCACCCGAATAATCAATGCATTGTAGTTCGACGAACTGAAGTTGCCGATGTAGCCGGCTGCTCCGTTCTGAGCCAGGAGTCCGACGTTCGGCAGCAAGAGCCCCTGTTCCGTAATCCCGCTGAAACTGTGATCGTCCGCCAAACCGAGGATGGTCGATGACACATCGCCGATACCGAAATAGTATCCGCCGAACGTGTCGTTCAGCGCCTGCTGCGTGCAACTGATACCTATAATACTCATGCAGGTTGATCCTGCTCCAAACGTCTGAGCCAGGGCCGCGCTCATTTCATTCTCAAACCAAGCCTGATTCGGTACGGCCGCTCCGGCTTGAACCGCCGCTTGAATGTTCCCAAACGCCTGGTACAGGGATTGGCCAGTCGGATAACCGCCGGCGGGATTCTGGTCGATGAAGTTGAGCGTCTGGGCCGGATCGCCAAGGGCCGTGAGCCTGCGACCCAACTTGCCGACATAGGTGGCTTCTACGAGCCAGTCACCGGGCAACTCTCTCTGGATGCCGAACGAGAAATGCATATTGTACGGGGTCTTGAAGTTCGGATCGTACTGGTACAATGGATTCCCGCCGTTGAAGCCGCCATTGAAAAAGCCGATTGGAAACCCGCTGGAATCCAGGTCAGGCGTGAATGAGGGACGCGGGAGTGTCCCTCCTGGAGGGACGGGTTGCGCGGATCGAAGGCCTGGCGACACAGCGGCTCCGGTGCACGGAGTGGCGCACGCGAACCGCGGATCCGTTGCCAGATTCCCGTTGACCGTCGAGGTAAAATTGCTGAAGAGATAGCTGGCCTCGTCCAGCTCGAAACCCTGCCCAATCAGGTTATTGTCGTAATCGACCCCAAAATGGGCGCGGATACTGGTTTGCCGATTGCCAAATAATTTGCCGAGGAGCCCTTCTGTTGACGAGGGCGAGTAAGCGACACTAATTCTCGGCGCAAAGTCCTTATGATCCGGATGGTAGTATCCGGGGCCATGGTTCGCACTTCCACCCAGACTGTAGGTGATAAACGGAATGGCGTTCGGGCCGGAAATACCGTCAAGCGCGTCCGCAACACGCGGCACGAAAATGTCAAACGGCGTGAGGTTCGGCACGACTTCGAAACCGTTCACCTCAGACAAGGGATCATGAAACTGCCACCGCAGGCCATAGGTGACCGTGAGATTGGATCGAACCGTCCAAGTATCCTGCGCAAAGAACTCATACTGCGTTGAATGGAAGTCGCGGTCCGCGATTTGGCCTTGAGGGGTTGCGTTCCCTGCGACGTCGTAGTTGTAGTTGGCCGTCACGCCTTGTAAACGGCCCAGCGCAAGGGTGAGAAGCCGGCCAAACTCGGTCGGATTGGCGCCCTGGGCGGTGCTGCCAAAGTCGCTCGGCAGGCAACCTGGGTATGTGGGGTTGGTGCAGCCGGTGCTTGTTCCGAGGCCGTCCAGATCTCCGCCGATCCCAACTCCAAAATAGTTCGTGTCCGTTAAATTGCCCGACTTGAAGATGACTGGCGAGATGAGTCCGCCGAACTGAAGTGTGTGCTTTCCCCGAGTCCAGATGAGAGTGTCGCGTCCCTGGTAGACCGGAACAATGGGAAACTGTTGGTTCAACGGGAGATACGGATCCGAAAGGACTCCTCCATAAAATGGATCATTGAAGGAGAGGTAATCGGGAGAGGTGGGTGCGTAGTTTATGGCAAAGGCGTTGACCTGATTCGTCTCTCCAAACGAGGCCTGATTTGTGATGTTCGGCGAGATCGTCCAAGTGTCGCCACCGACCCACTGACGCGAGTGGTCAACGTAAGACGAACTCGGATTCGGATCGCCAGGGAAAACCTGAACGTTGTGCCCGCCGAAGCCGCCTTGAACGCTTCGGTCCCACGTTCCACGCACGAACAAGCGGTGGTTCGTTGTGGCCTGGTAATCGACCTTGCCGGTGTACGTGTTGTAGCTGTTGATGACCGGGGCGACAAAGAAAAATCCGGCGGTATTTATTCCATCGCCGACCAGATTATTGTTCGTTGCAGGGTAGCCGCGCGTCGTCAGGAAGCTGAGCAGCGCTTGATCTGCTCCGGTCCCCTGCGGGTCGAGTGCCGCCAGGGAGTTCGCGCCGGAGGTGGGCGTCTGGACGAGATTTCCGCTGTTGTTCGTGTAGTTCAGTTGGCCGTTGTAGAACGATGAATCAGGCACGATCTCGTTGATCGACTCGCTTTGCGTTTCGCGAAGTCCGTCGTACGAGAAGAAGAAGAAGATTTTGTCCTTCTTGATTGGGCCGCCCACATTCCCGCCGAACTGGTTCAAGATGAGTGGTGGAATCGGGAGTCCCTGAAGATTATTGAAGTAGTCGTTGGCAGCGTAAGCCGTGACGCGGTTGAGCTCGTATGCCTGCCCGTGAAAAGCGTTGGTACCGCTCTTGGTAATCATCTCGAGCTGGCCGCCGGAACTGTGGCCGTAAGTGGCGTCATCGCCGGTTACAGTCACCCTGAGCTCCTGAATAGAGCTGAGGGGAGTATTTACGACGGGTTCCATCGCGAACCCGCCGCGCTGATCGTTGATGTCCAGCCCGTCGAGTGTGATGTTCGTTTCATCTGAACGTGTGCCGGTGACGGCGCCGCCTGGCGTTACGCCGGGAGCCAATGTGAGATATTCAGAGGCATTGTTGACGAAAATATTTGGCAAATCTTGAACGCGATCCGCGTCAATGACGGAACCGACGGAAGCATCCGTGGTATCCAGCGTCTCGCCGATGTGCGACGTAACTTCCACGGTTATTTGCGTTCCGCCGACTGTGAGATGCGCATCCTGCGTTGACTGCGAGCCGACGTTGAGTGTCACCTTGTCCAAGGTCAGGGGCTCGAAACCGTCCTTGGAGAAGGCGAGAGAGTACTTCTCGGCCGGCGGAACGTTGCGGAATTCGTACACGCCAACGTTATTGGTCTTCGTTGTCGCCGAGAAGCCAATCGACGAGTTGGAGAGGGTGACGTCGACGCCGGCAACTACCGCGCCAGAGGGGTCCGTGACGACGCCGGTGACGCCCGAGGTGGCTTGCGCAGCGGCTCGCGTGCCTGCTAAGGCCGCAAGAAGCAGGAGTATGCCTAGCACACGCGCTGCGAACCGCGGCAACGAAGCTACGAAGCGAGAGGAGGAACCAATCAACCTGATTTCCATATGCACCTCAGTAGTTTGAACGTGCGTGGCATACACCCCGAGCATCCCACTCTTAAATATCATTGGAACCGGCTGTGCAGTTTCGTGGCCAATTTTCGTCAGGTGGTTTGGAGATTGTAACCATCAGAAAATAAATGCGGTACATCAATTTCCGGGTGGTGTTTCGAATTGGCTACGTCCGAATGGCGGTATGCGGATATGAGTTTCAGTATGAACTGCGGGCCGGAAACTGAGGGGAGAGGGGGCCTCGTTTCGAGGCAAGCGTGTCGGCCAAAACAAAAGCCCGCGGCGAGCAATTTGGCTCGGCCGCGGGCTTTTGGTAATGACGCTCGACCGTTCTATTAGCCGCGAGAATGAGGCTTGTCCTCATGAGGCTTTTCGGGCTTGGGTTGCGGCTTCGGCTTCTCCTCTGGCTTTGGCGCAGGCGGCTTCTGGTTAAGCGGCGGGTGGACGTCGTAGTTCTCGTCCTTCGCCTTGACCGGCGCCGAGTATCTGACTGCCGGCCGCACCTCATTTTGCGCTGGCGGCCGATTGTCCTGTCCATTCACGCTCTGGTTTTGGTTCGGTGAAGTGAACGGACGGAAGCCGTTGTTCTGGTTGCCTTGAGTGTTGGTCTCGTTCGTGTGATTCGGCGCCGCTGTCGTTTGGTTTGTGCGATTCGGCTGTTCCACAAAAGGCTTGCTGTCGTTTGTGTATCGCGGAACGCGCCGGTTCACCGGCGTTGCCGGGGTGAGCCGCGCGACCACCGGCCTCTGCGCGAGAGGCACAGAAGGCTTTGCGGTGGTGACCCTGGCGGTCGCCGAGACGTAGCTAGCCCGCGTGGGTGCCATTGGGGCGCTCTCCACGACGCGCACGCTCTTGATCTGCTCATCCGAGATATGAACAGCCGAAGCCTGAACGGGCCGGGCGTTGACAAACGTTTCCTTCGAGACGGCTGTGATTGCGCGTGTATTGTTCTCATACGTGTAGTGGACGTTGTTCACCGTCACGTTGCGGTTGACGATGACTGTGTTGTAGACGTTCGTCACCTGCGTCACATTCACAATGCGGCTGTTCGTTAAGTTCACGTTTTGGACGTAACGCTCGCTGGTGTGATATGCGGGAACAAATACGTCGCGGGGGCCCAGCGGGAACCATGCGACGCCCGTAAAGCCTCCGCCGATCGCGACCGAGAGGCTGAATCCGCCTCCTCCCACGAAGCCAACCAGAGCCGGAGCGTACACAGGACGGACTACCAGCGGACCCGGCACCCATCCCCAGTAGCCGCCGCTCACATAGGCCCATCGACCGTAGTGAAACGGAGCCCAGCCCCAGGGTTCAGCATCGACCCAGGTCCAGCCCCACGGAGCCACCCAGACCCAGTGCCCCATGTGGTATGGCGCCCATCCGACCGCCACGCCATTAGGGACCCAGACCTCTCCGTAATCGGAATCGGATTGCCAGCTGCCGTTTTGATCGAGGTCATAGTATCCGTCAACGTCGCGCGAAACGTAGCGAGCCGACGGGGAATTGTTTTCGGTCTGGTCGCGGGACTGGCACCAAGTTTCGAAATCGTCGAAGCCGGGTGCGGCTTGTGCGTCATAGGCAAGCTGGTCGGTGCCGCTGAACGTGTACTGCTGTCCGGACGCGAGGTCCCAGGATTCTCCCCCTCCCGTGACGGAGCCTTCGCCTTCACGGACCAGAATCGAGGTGGTGTTGGAGTTGGGATCCGTGGAGATTCGATATTCGCCGGTGCGAGTGAGAGTGAACGCCAGGTTCGGCGTGTCGATCTCCCAGGCGTCGCCGGGCGTAAGGTTGCGGAGGTGAACTTCAATCGTTCCCTGAGCGAGCTGGATCTGCGCGGTGCGATCATCCAGGTTGAGGAACGAGATTCCGGTTTCGGCGGAAAGGCGAATGGCCGTGCTGCCGATGTGAACTTCGCCGCGAGAATTCTGGTCCGCCCACAGATTATCGCCGGTGGTGAGCGGGCGATTCGGATCCGCCTGGACCCAATCGGTGTCGCCAGATACCTGGTACGAGACCGAACCCTCGATGAAATTGAGACGCGCGACGCGTCCCGGAGGATCGACGTCGGACTGAGCGGCTGCCGGCTTGGGCAGGACCGCGAACAGACCAGCAATGAGGAGCAAGGATACGAAGGCCGAGCCAAGTTTTTTCATGGCATGGACTCCTTTCGCAAAAGAATCTTTACATACAATAGCAGCATTTTCGAGCCAACTCGCAGCGAAGAACCAACTAAACCACAAGAGTATATGCAGCGTCATGGCTTTGTTGCTCCCACGATGTAAAACCCTTCGTGAAAGCAATAGTTTCGCTGGAGCTTGTTTGCGCGTTGAGCAATGTTCGCATGGCTGCCGATTTAGCGAATTTGGCCGGGTGAGCACGCCACGGCCCCGAAAATTTCGGGGCCGTTGGCGATTATGAATTCACGCGATTGTTAGCGACGACCGTGGCCGCCGGAGTGTCCGCCTCCGCTGTGCGAACCGCCGCTGCTGTGCGAGCTGCCCTTCGGCGCGCCGCCCGAGTTGTGAGGCGCACTTTGGCCGCGCGGCGCACTCTGAGTGCGAGGCGGCGTGAAGGTTCGCGGCGCGTTGTATGACGGCCGAGGTGCGTTATACGACGGTCGAGGCGCGTTGTAGCCGCCACGCGACCCGTAGGGACTATTGCCGTAGCCGCTGGTTCCGTAACCATTGTTGCGTTGCGTGACGATGGGCTGACGCATATTCAGCGAGGGCCGGCTGTACCCCGATCCGTATTCGCCGCGGGAGCTCGATGACGGCGGGTTATACGCAGGCCGATTTCCGCCCGAGGGAGACGCGAACGAGCCGCGACCCGCGTTGCCCCCCGAGTTACCCATCGCCCGCGAGTTCGCCCCTCCCGAGCTTGGCGGAGTGAACGTGTGCCAGCCCGCACGCGAGGATGTGACGGATGTTGAGCCGCGATTTGCGCCGAAATTCTGCGCTGGCCGAGCCGTGTTGGCCGGGCGCGAAGTGGAGTTCACTGCACCGCGGCCTGCGAACCCGTTCGACGAGGCGTTGGCCCGCGTGCCGCTGAAGAAGTGCTGCGAGGCCGAAGGAGCGCCGCGATAAGACGCCGGATCGGCTCTGCGGTCAGTGGAGTTATAGCTCTCGCGGCTAGGCTGAACCGGCATTCTGCCGGTGCTCATACTCGCGTTTCGCAGCGTGCCTTCGCTGATTCGGTCCTGATGAGCTGAGACAGCAGCGCGACCGAAGTCGTGGCCGTCCATCGAGCTTATGCCGCCGCGGATGCGATCGTTGCGGAACGCTTCGTTGACGTTCGAATACTGGTGCCAGGTGGATCGTCCAAGCGGTCCGAAGCCCTCGTGGAGCGCATTGATTCGATCAAAGCCCACGGTGCCGGCTCGGCCTCCCCAGCGACCCCACCACGGGTGGTACCAGTCACCCGGCCCCACGGGCAGCCAGCCAACGTGGCCCCAGCCAAACCCGAGTCCGAAACCGATCCCGAATCCGAAGCCTCCGCC
>Ga0070761_10002537_pt1 | contig 11173 bp, 16 predicted proteins | sample HubBroMetageREF1_FD_66724 | JGI IMG/M metagenome (GOLD analysis project Ga0070761, IMG submission 66724) | Reference soil microbial communities from the Hubbard Brook experimental Forest, New Hampshire, USA - Hubbard Brook CCASE Soil... | ecosystem: Environmental > Terrestrial > Soil >...
CTGCTCCAACAGCTCCGCACAACACATTTGGGATCCAGAGGCTTCCAATATACGATTAGTACAAACGGCTGGATAAGTTATGGTAGCCGAGGTACGGTCAACGGCAGGTTTAAATGTGCAGCTGCAGGTAGGACAGACAGCATACGTGGTGGTTTTGCTGTCAAGTTTGAACTGGTTGAGAACGGTAAACAGGCTTGTTGGAAGTTGACCAAGGATATGACGCTGATGCCCGTCATACTCCTCACCTCTACTTTGACCTGTAGCCATCGCCATTTTCACTAGCAGCGTTACAACTCCAATAATGAAATCACATGGATTGCTGGCGAGTCCGAGGATGACATTGCATACGATGCCTAGTAATATCATGACCTGGGCTCAGTGGTTTCACTAATATAAGTTAACTTATAACCAGTTTTGCTACTAAGATGTAGTGTATTTGGACCAGCAGCTTACTGAAGCCCAGCAAGGCAAGGTAAAGTAGAACTCAATGGTAAAGTGAATGTGTACTAGTCTGATAGTGGAAAGTGTGTAGTTTTACTGCAGACAGTGATTGCAACACAGTTGAGTTTGACAATTGACAGCAAATGGTGGAGTGATGTTTTACTTAATGTAGCAATTGCTGGTTCTGTAGTTTAACTGAATGTTGTGGATGCCAGAGGTTCAGTTATACTAAATGTTGTGGTTGCTATTAGAGTAGTTTTACTCAACACAGGGGTTGCTTGTGGTTTAGTTTTACTCAATGCAGGGGTTGCTTGCAGTTTAGTTTCACTGAATGCAGCAGTTGCTGTGAGTGTAGTTTTACTCAATATAGGGGTTGTGTGCTTTCTAATTTTACTTAATGTAGGGGTTGCTTGCAGCCTAATGTTACTGAATATAGCAGTTGCTTGTCATTTAGTTTTACTGAACCTAACAGTTGCTTGCCATTCAGTTTTACTTAATGTAAGAGTTGCTTGCTGTCTAATTTTACTAAATGCAGCCATTGCTGTCCATTTAGTTTCACTGAACCCCAGCAGGTGCTTGCCATTCTATTTCACTAAACCCAGCAGTTGCTTTCCATTCAGTTTCACTGAAAGCAGCAGTTACTTGTGATCCAGTTTTACTTAATGCAGGGGTTACTTGCTTTCTAATTTACTGAATGTAGTAGTTGCTTGTGGTTCAGTTTTACTGAACACAGTGGTTGCTTGTAGTTCAGTTTCACTAAATGCAGCCATTGCTTGTGGTTCAGTTTTACTGAACACAGTGGTTGCTTGTAGTTCAGTTTCACTGAATGCAGCCATTGCTTGTGGTTCAGTTTCACTACAGGCAGGGGTTGCTTGCAGTTCAGTTTCACTACAGGCAGGGGTTGCTTGCGGTTCAGTTTCACTGAACGCAGCGGTTGCTTGCGGTTCAGTTTCACTGAACGCAGCGGTTGCTTGCGGTTCAGTTTCACCAAGTGCAGCATTCCAACTCTCTGCCTTCCTGTATCTGGGTACATAATTGCCACACTTCAATTTCCATTTACAAAACTCAGAATCTCCCAGTCACATTGCTTTATATCCATATAACTATTTTCTACTCATCATCATAGTCCTCCTCACAGTCTGCAGCATCAGTCAGAGAATGTAAACTATTGTATACACTTGGCCATTCAGCTGGCAGGCCATTAGCCACCAGGGCCTTGGACCATTTTGAAGCAAAAGAAGAGGCAAGCAGCTGGTGGATCCATGTCTGCTTTGCAGCATAGGCCACCACACCATCTGCTATGTCTGATTGAAGGTCAGTTCGAGCAGTGCTCTGTTCACTCCACCACTGTGCCTTCCAGTCAAAGTAATTGATAACTCGCCGCATTTCCTCCACAAGAAGCAACACCTCCTCATTCCAGCGACTGGCACGTGCCTTCGACTTTGCCCATTCACACCGGAGACCTGTAGCAAGGTAATGTCAGTGATCAATCAGACAGATTGGCATTGACCTACATTCAACAAGTTGATCCTCCGTGAGGTTGCCATCATCCGATAAGCCAAGAGTTGTTGATCCTGCCCGACACTCAACCCGCCAGATCCAAGGTAGCTCCCGAGTCCCCTCTGCCTCATCATCACCTTTTCCAGGTGCCTTGATATCTTCTTGCTTGAGTTCCCTCAGCCGTGAAAGCCAATCACCGTTTGCATCCAGTACGAGTAAAGCTGCACGAGCTGCACGATAGCGCTCTGCACAGCGTGCAATTTTCTCCCAGAATCGGCTCACAAGAGCTCGGGCACGGGTTGATGTCCGCTGACTTGGCCCTATTTGAGTCGCTTTGTAATGGGTCAGGCCCATTGTAACACGCAACAGCCGTCGCAATTCAGCAAGTGCATCCTCTGCTTGAGCAAGTCGGAGACGTCGTTCTATTTCAGGAAGGCCACAAAGGCAAGCCGCTCGAAGGTTGGGTGTCAGCTCAGACGGAAGCCATAGAGGTATGTTTTCAGGTGGTGATGCAGCGGCTGGCACCGTAGACCCAGGGTCCGAGTGTGCCGTCTCCAACAGTGCTGGTATATAGATGCCGTGTATCTCCAACCATGACTTGATGCGGCGACGCAGAACATTTCGTTTCTCCTCAAGTTCCGCCTGCTCGTTGGGAGTCTTCTTGCCTTGAGAATCTTGCCGCACAGCTCGCCTATTTGACAGTTCATCAGCAACTTGCTATGATGATAAGGAAACACGTACTGTTGATCCTCCAAGTCCAAACCAGCTTGGATGAAAGCAGATGGCGAAACGTCGTGTGGGAGAGTCTCGCCCTCTTGAATCGCGGCAGCTTCTTCCTTTGCTAATTCCAGCCGAAGTGTCGTCATAGATGTGCCTAAACACCGCCATTAGTGATCTTTCAACTGAGCCAGTCTGAGTACGCACTGGTAACTGGCTCCGTATAAGGATTTGGCGCCTTGGGATTAGCACTCCAGGCTGTGACCATGTCCTCCCATTTCTGCACAACTTCAGGTGGGAAAGTGGCGCTCAACTCTTCGTGAAGCGCCGCGTGTTTCTTGGCCATGGTGATAGCCTTGAGGAGTTGTGAGAGTAGACTTGAACCTGCAAAGCATGTTAGTAATCACTCAATGAAACCGGGAAGTGGCAAACCCATGTTTATAATCTTGCGCCAATTCCAGGCACTTGCATGATCATCGAGAGTGTCGAGCCGAGCGCCGGGTCCCATTTCCTTGGTGCTCATGCTCACAGGGTTGATATGTGCCCACCACCGTTCTGGGTCTTCGCCATCCATCCGAGCCATGTATTGTAGAAAATTAAGCGAATACCTCGATTGGCATGGAAGACCGTGGGCGTAAATGTGGAACTTCGGGATGACAAATCTTGCCTCCTGGATTTGCGACAGTGTGAGTTGCATGATTGACGGCAGCTGAGATTGGCGTTTGGCGAAATTCCGGCACCACTGGCAAATGATATCGTAGGAGAACAGAATCAATTGGATGAGAGTTCCGATGAGAGTGTAGAACAGGATGAAATCCATGTTCGCATATCTACGACAGGTTGTCAGACAAATATGAACACGAAGAGAGGGTGGTCTTACCTTTCCCCTTTCTGTAGACTACCCATGCCGTTTTTTCGAACCAAAGTGTGCCTGGCACAAAGCACTCCGCCGACGCCAGTGGATGCATATCCTTTAGTAAACCGCGTATTTGCATGGTCAACGGCGTGCAGCTCCGAGTCGCAAAGGTTTGGCTGAGGGAACATCAGAAACAGGACGTTCGGAATTCGGAGCCACTCACCTCTATTTGGTGGCCAAATTCTGCCAGATATTTCTGATAGGGTGCATCAGGCACCCAATGGCCCCAGCCGTCACCCAAGGGTGGATCATTCTTGATGCCGCGAGCCTTGTTGCTAAGGCGAAAATTGGCGTCAATCGTCAACCTAAGCATATAAAGCCATCTACGGCATCATCCTAATCAGCACAGTGAATCAGTGATCGCAAATTAAGAAACATACCTCCGGCTTTTGGGGGCTTGTGCCCAGTCCGGTGGCAGATTCTTCCCTGGATGAGGACATGCTGGGCACTCGATGCCACATTGGCCATGCTTGGTGGCCGCAACACCCGCAGGGTCATGGCCACGGCCTGTCCGCTTTAACATTTTGAGATGTCGCCAGAGCCGAATGACCGTCAAGAACTGCCGATAACGATCCTGATGAGAATAATTTCAGGAAAAAGATATATATGTGTGGATGAAAGCTAACCTTCGGGTTGAAAACACCCGTGTTATCTGTTTTGTGAAGAAGCGTTCGGTAGAAGTCGTAGGCCGATACTTTGCTTTGAAGTGTCAATAAATGGAATGTGTCGAGAACGTCGAACGTGAACGTGGTACGCGGGCGCAGAGTCGTGGATGGGAACCAACCAAAACGGAGTAATTGAATGTAGTTACTTGAACCGCCGGCCGAGTTGTGGCATCCGCAGTATCTGATGTTGACTGTGTGGATTCCGGAGACGTCGACGATCACAAAGTCGGACTGCTGTGCGCTAGGGCTTGGGCAATGCAGCCCGTTGTGTCCGAGTTGTATGACTAGACCGAGTTTTTGTAAAGAAGTGTTGGTGTAGAAGGTTCCAGTCCAATGCTACAGGCCGTGAACATGAGAATGAAAGGAAGAAGGATTGAGCTCACCAGAATGCGATGTAGTGGCATGTGCAGGTGGTGGTTGACGATGCACGACCCACAGTGGTGTTGACGATGAGCACAGTCCCGGCAGGTGTAATCTGCCACCTCGTGGCAGTCCTCACAACGTTGAGCGCCGAGACCCTGATGGCCATCGTGACGAAGTAATTCCTCAAGGTATGTTTGTCGATACGGCAGCCAATCTTGAATGGGTCGACTCGGATGCTAGATCACAGCTTGAGAAAAGATTCGAAAAGGGCCTGAAGGGACACACCAGACATGTTTGATCTCCACCCTGATCAATCCCATCGTCCTCCTGCATGTTAGTTTCGCCCCAATCCTCAGGTTCTTCAAGTCCAATTTCAGGGTCGGGGGAAGGCACTTGTGAGGTAGAAGGGTCGACGGCATGGGATACGGTGTACGATGTGGAGGATCCGATCCGACCAGTTGGGTTGCGATAAATCTTGAGGTTTCGTATGATGTTTCTGTCCCCTAGGATAGATACAGCGCCGCGAGAGATTCTAACACTGACCGAGGACTTCTTTCGTTTGGTCTTCATGAGCGTAGAGACTGAGTGACAGAAAGAGCCACTTTCAGTAGCACTTTGTCATCCATCGTTGGGTCATGTTCACAATGTTCGCAATCTGTATTGTAATACAGTAGTAGTTACAGTGTACGGGTCTCTTGACTCATTGGCTTTGAACCTGGGCCAAGAATGAAGCCTTGATCCTGTTCTTCAGTCGTGCCCCTCGCATGCATTTTCCAAGCAATGGCGATACCCAACCTTCGAAACTAGTACTGTAGTCAGCTCCGGTGTCATAGCAGACGATTCAATGAACTCACCGTCAGAGACTCGGCAGAGATGAAAGAGGTCCTCTCTTGTGCAAACGCGCTTTCCGGGACATAGGTTTCAGACTTTGCTGAGATCATTTCCCGGCGAGTTACATTTGTGAAAACAGTAGATCAGTAGAAGTTCATCGGATGTGTTGACACGCACCTGCTGCACCTCAAACTCTTGAAGTCCCTCGTAGAGCTCTCCAGAAACCGTTGACTCACCAAATGGGCTCTGTTCGACATCCATATTGTTCGAGATTGCGATTCGGTCAACTGTTGGATTCTTGGGCCAAAATTTGTACTAGGATGTTTGGTCAAACGTCAAGCCCTAGTCTGAGGCCAGGTCCAAGATCACCAAACTCTCAAGCTCAAACTGGAGTATTCCACGGATGGCTCTCATCCGGTTTATCCGCAGACGGGTTTCATACGGACAGGAAGTGAGCCAACCAATACGGATTACAGATGCAGTCTAATAGCACAAGTAGCGAGACTTGCCGAGGACTTGGAGCAATGTTGCAATGTGGAAATCAAGCACTCTCTATGACAGTATGTGTTCTTGCTCTTTTAATTGCAGCTCCATGCGCTGACTCACGGTCGCCCGGCCTTTCAACACATTCATGCTATACAGGCTATGCATGCGGCTATGGAATCCGTCAGTCGCATTCTGCATGGCTCAACATCCCTCTCTCCACGACTACTTTGCGATGGCCGTCAGCCCCGTTCCTTGGACATTCAACACTCTCTATCATCTATGGTGAAGGCACGTCGGTCGTTGAACAGCAAAGACTGTACTGGAGACTAACGCACCTCGGTGGTTATAGGGCTTGGTTTTTCAGAGCCAACCAGTCAGTCACCAAGACACATTTTTGCCTCGCTGCATGATGAGGATTGGCGTCCAGGCACCCTCTTCCAGGTGCAGTTATGGCACCCATTAAACCACACAGTGTCGATGTCTTCCCGTAAAGCCGTTGGTCCTGGAATGTCCGGCACTGTACACACTTCGATACATCGCCAATACTCACGAAAAATGCACGCGTTGCGATATCGGGGCATTGAGCGCCCTACAGACTCTACCTTCGCCTCCACCTTCACCTCTGCCTCCGTTCACCAAAAAGCCCACTCCAACTGCCCTGGCGATCGGGAAAGAGAAGGATCGCTGTCGTAGCAATAGTCGCAGTTGTGTTGACAGCTGGATTCATTGGGGCGGCGGTAGGGACGACAAGGCACAGGAGTCGGTCTTAGTTCACTACCATTATGTTGTTCGATGGTGCACACTTCATTGCGTAGAGATAATATGACGACGACGAATACAATATATATGTTTATAGATTTATCTATTGCCCCGGGCAGTGGCCTTGCCTAGTCCTAAGATGTATACTTAGTTGGAACCCGGATACCCGTGGGTTGCTCGGGCATCCGTGAATCACCTGAGTACAGCGGGTTGACCTGCAGATCTCCGGATCAGTGAGGATTACCCGGCCTGCATATTAACCCGGCTCATTCTCAGCGCCTATGGCTTGGCGAATCACACCCGTCCAAGCAGTTTCGGCCCACACCAACCCATGCCATGGGTTCTATCAGACCCGATCCTGGGGAATCGAGCGCCAAGATCTCTATGATCACGGAGCAGATTGGTTAGTGGATCTCAAATTGAGGTCACTCACTATGTTCTATTCAACCGCCACAATGTTGAACATTCATTGTTCGTCTTTCCTCCAGTGGCTGCAGCTGGGTTGGCCACCTCATCCGAAAGATAAGTACTACCACAGCAGCCCAGAAGTAAAAGCTAACCGTTACCATTTACTTCATCGCCCCCATAGCTGTCACAACGCCGAACGAACGCAATGGATGACACGAGTATCACTGCAGATGACAACGCGAAGAAGAAGGGCGGGCGTAAGGGATGGGCGACGGCTGAACAAGAAAGCTGGTTGCGCGAGCGAATGAATGACTATCAGACAGGCCAAGGACGCGGCGGTCGCGGATTGGTGGCATTTTGGGGACCGGTATTCGAAGGCTGGTTTCAACACTGGCCTGAGGGTGTAGAGGGCATGGTAGAGGGCTCGTCCGCGTACATGGAAGCCGTTGATGCGAAGAAAAAGGTTAGTCATTGTTTGAAGAAGAACGCGAGGCTTACCTTGACCGTTTGTTGTCAGCGTATCAAACAGTGGTTTAATAATCACAGTCGCAGTGGCTCAACCTCCGGAACAACCCAGAAACTTATCGACCTGAAAGGCAAGCGGACGCGCAAGTTACAGATGACGCAAATGTATAGCCGAATGTTTTGGGAGGAGAAAATCAAACCGATAGCTGAGGAGAGGTGGTGTGCACACCTGGCTTTGCATCCAGAGCTGGTGTTCAAGAGAGGGATTCCGTTGGCTTTCCGCAACGACGTCATCAAGGAGCTCTTCGAGAAGGAGCCGGCTGAGGTCAAAGCTGAGGTTGCGCGGCGTCGTGATGAGGAAGTATCAGATGAGGAAACAGGCGCTGATGAGGACGATAACCATGCTGGCGCTGACTCAGACGGTCAAAAACGCCAGGCGAAGGCGCTGTCATACCAAAGGTGAGCAGTGATGCAAACAAAGACGAACTGTTGAAGACATATCCAACCAAGGGCGCAAGACTGTTTGATAAAGTCAATCACTTTGATGCTCGAACAAGTGCAGAAGGAGACTGGTTTCGTTGGGACCGTGTTGTTGGGTGGGCCCGAGCCGAGGCGAGGTGGGAAGATTACGATCATGACGTGAGTGCTTGCATGGTGGTCGTGAGGCACGAGTTGACCTCTATGGACTTGGTTAGTTTCCATACTGGCCAAACAAAGATAGGAAACGACTTCAGCATAGCATACCCAGACTGGGACAAGAACGTCTACAAACCATTCGATGTGCATCTGCACAAAGTCTTCTGTGAGTGATCGACCTTTGATGTGGTTAGCTGTCATTCTAACATTCGTGCAGCTCTTGAGGCTCGCCAAGCACTCGCCTTACGAGGAACATCTCCAGTGAAGGCCGGGGATGTGATTGAGCTGCAATCTGAGCCGCCAGCGACCGTGGGCACTCTGTCCCGTGTTCCTAGCGAAGCTCCCAATGATCGTCAAGTTAGCACCAGGAACAGGAAGACGAAAGGGAAGGCAGCGCTGATGGAGAAGTCATCAGACTCTCCAGTGCCCACTGCGGCTCCATCCCGTATTCCTAGCGAGGTTCCAGATGGCCTTCAAGCTAGCACTGTGAGCGACAAGACTGTGACAGCACCTGCGAAGAAATCAGCATATGAGCTCGAGAGGGAAGAAAATATTGCTAGGAACGAAGCCTTGCTGGAGCGGCTCGGACTGAACACCCCGTTGGTTCCAGCGCACAAGGACACCTGTCGCACTGCAAAGCCTCGGCCCGTGAAGAAGACTCGGAATGCAGATCCGAAACCTGTTGAGGTTCCTGGCGTCGCTGAAGACCTGCCGCAGAACTCGGAGCATCGCACGGATGCACCCTTGCTAAGGTTAGTGATTTCGCTCCGACATCAAGCTTGTTGACTGGTATGTGCATTAAATAGCACGGAGTCTGCCACCACGGATTCAGCCTTGAGGTTAGTAAATTTGCTCGACTCTGAGATTCATCCAGATTGTTGACCAATATGTGCACTATATAGGGCAGCGTCTACCATTACTGTTGACCTGGGCCAAGGCGAACAGCCCAGACTGAATGCCCCGATGCCGCCAGTGCACCAGGACACCGTGGCCCGTCGCACTGCGAAGCCTCGCGCCGTGAAAAAGGCTCAGAATCCTGTTGAGAATTTTGGTGTCGCTGAGGACCCCCTGCAGATCTCGGAACACCCAACAGATGCACCCTTGCCAAGGTTAGTGAATTCAAGTTTGCTCGACTCTTTCATCCAGCTGGTTGACTGATACGTGCACATGGCACTACATAGGACAGAACCTGCCATTGCTGTTGACCAAGGCGAGCAAGCTTCCGAGTCCACCTCGATGCAAGCCAACAAGAGTGGTGTCAACATCGAACCTGAGGCTCAGCGTAGTAACCAAGCATCTGAGGAGCCTGAATCACCCCCAAGGTCAGCGGACAGTTTGGTATTTGCAATACAGAGCTCTGACATAATCATGAATCAGAATAACGGTTGACAGGTCCACCTCAGAGGTCAATACTGAGGTGATGTCAACATCTGAGTCGATGGATGATATGCCGCTGCCGGGCAATTCATGTGATGACGCCGAGAAGGTTGATGCTGAGGAGGTTGGCACTGAAATCAATGCGAAAGCTAAGGTTGTACGTATATTGGATTCCAAAGGCTATTATACACTAACGTCACTTCATCTAGTCGGCGATGGACAGAAGCAAGTGGCCGTCATGGCTTGTCCCCGCCATCAATTATCTGGAGGGCGTATCATCAAATCCGAAATGGACGACCTTGGTGGAGAGGTTTGTGGTTTTCGAAGGGCTCTCATTTGTGGCAACGGTGAGTCCTTTGGCTTTGTGTCTGGTGATTACGGGTGACTCTTTGTTGTAGGGAAGGCTGGAGTGTTCTGGGCGACCAGAAGAAGTTCGCGTTTGGCTCAAGAATGGGCGAAAGTACTCGGTGCCACCAAAGATTGTCAATGTGACGGAATATGGCCAGTCTTGGAGGTCTTGGTGGATGGGACTCCAACCAAATTGGCGGAAAGCCTCTGATGGCAGCCTGTTGCGTCCAAATGAGACTTCCAAGTCTCGAGAGTGGCCGCAGATCTGTATTGGTGGAACGAACGGGTTTTTCATGGTGATTTTGACACTTGCCTGGTGGATAATGGGAGCAGACAATGATTGGAAAGACGAGACATTGTGCTGGGCAGTAGACGAGGCCATATGGGCCCTCGGTGAGGTGATTTCTTTGTCTAGAGTGGGGCTGAAAGGAGGGGGAGGAGGAGTAAAGCGTGCAACAGACACTACTAGTGAGGAGCTTGGAGACAGTGCTCTTCCAGCCAAAAGGTGGGTGGATTCTTGCTGTGATATCTAGGGTTGCTGACAGATATGCAGGAGAAAGAAATGAGTAGAAATGAGTTGCAAGGCTTTGTACAAATTTGTATATCAGAATGCATATGTTGTAACGTGATGAGTATATACTGTGTTTGTGATCGGAGCAGCCACCAGATGAAAGAAGTGGGATTGGACTTGTCAGTAACTGCTGTTCAGTGAAGCTAGACTACAAGAAAGCACTAAGTCCAGCAAGACTGGATGGGAAGCAACAGCTGGGTTCAGTGAAACTGAACCGCAAGCAACAGCTCGGTTCAGTGAAACTGAACTGCAAGCAATCGCTGCATTCAGTGAAACTGAACTGCAAGCAACCACTGCATTCAGTAAAATTAGAAGGCCAGTAACCCCTACATTAAGTAAAACTGAATGCAAAGCAACAGCTGCGGTTAGTTTAACTTCACTACAAGCGATTACTTCATTTAGTAAAACTACACTCACACCAACCACAACATTTAATATAAGTGAACCCCTAGCATCTGCAACATTCAGTTAAACTACAGAACCAGCAATTGCTACATTGAGTAGAATGTCATTCCACCATTTGCTGTCAATTGTCAAACTCAACTGTGTTGCAATCACTGTCTGCAGTAAAACTACACACTTCCCACTATCAGACTGGTACACATTCACTTTACCATTAAGTTCTACTTTACCTTGCCTTGCTGGGCTTCAGTAAGCTGCTGGTCCAAATACACTACATCTTAGTAGCAA
>Ga0070761_10002540_pt1 | contig 11165 bp, 10 predicted proteins | sample HubBroMetageREF1_FD_66724 | JGI IMG/M metagenome (GOLD analysis project Ga0070761, IMG submission 66724) | Reference soil microbial communities from the Hubbard Brook experimental Forest, New Hampshire, USA - Hubbard Brook CCASE Soil... | ecosystem: Environmental > Terrestrial > Soil >...
CCGATTTTCAGCGGGACTTTAAGAATTACGAACGCTTTGACGTGGGAGCGATGGGAGAATTCGATGTTGCGGTTCTCGTCGACCAATACGCGGGTAGGGAGGCTTCTGACAGTTTATATCCGCACTGGCGCGGCGGCTACTACTACGCGGCGAGGCCCAAAGGAGATCCCGCAGCCCCGCTGTCATTGCTTTATGTCTCGCGCTGGTCGAGCGCTGAGAAGGCGGCTGCGTTCGCCGACGTCTACGCGCAGTCGCTCGCCAAGCGATATAAGCACGTCACCGAGGTCAGCCTGGAGGCGACAAGGCTGTCTGACAATCCCCAGAAACTCGTTGTGCTAACCGGCCCGCGCACCTGGACGACAGAAGAGGGGCCGGTCGTGATCGACGTTGAAGCGGATAGTGTCTTGATTACGGAGAGTCTCGACCCAGCGACAACTGACCGGCTGCGGCAAGAATTATTTGGCACATTCGTCGCCGTTGTAAAATGACGCGCCTCGCGCTTGTGAACGTCAGACTAAAATTGATGCTCGCAAGAAGTCGCGCCTCGCAAGGAAGCCTATCGCTAAAGGCATTCGCGCCCTCACTTTTGTATAATCACCAGTCCGTTACTATCGTAAGAAAGCATCAGGGGGATTTTTGTCGCAAGCGGAAATTGGCATCATTGGCGGCAGCGGGCTTTATTCCATGCCCGGTATTAGCGACGTGCGGGAAGTGAAGCAGCAAACTCCATTCGGAGATCCTTCCGACCCCTATGTACTGGGGACGCTCGAAGGCCGCAAGGTTGCATTTCTTGCCCGCCACGGACGCGGACACCGCATTCTGCCTACGGAATTGAATTTTCGCGCCAATATTTACGGCTTCAAACAGTTGGGTGTCGAGCGGATCGTTTCTGTTTCCGCAGTCGGATCGTTGAAGGACGAGCACAGACCGCTAGATTTCGTAATCCCCGATCAATTCTTCGATCGCACTCGCCATCGTGTAGATACGTTTTTCGGTGAAGGCATTGTAGCTCACATCGCTTTTGCCGATCCTATTTGTTCTGAACTTGCTCACACCGTGGAAGCCGCGTGCAAGAAGTCAGGAGTGACCGGCAAACGCGGCGGGACCTACCTGTGCATGGAAGGACCGCAGTTTTCGACCAAGGCAGAATCCAACGTCTACCGCAGTTGGGGCATGGACGTCATCGGCATGACCAATCTGCAAGAAGCCAAGCTCGCGCGTGAAGCTGAGATTTGCTACGTAACCGTGGCTATGGTGACCGATTATGATTGCTGGCATCCGCATCATGACGCGGTCACCATCGATCAAATTGTCGCCGTGCTGCTGAAAAATGCCGAGAATGCCGCAACGGTCGTTCGTTATGCCGTAGCCTTGATGTCGAAGAAACGAGGCTGCAAGTGCGGCGCAGCATTGGCGCACGCGATCCTCACCGAGCGCGATAAGATTCCCACCGCCACGCGCGAGAAACTAAAACTGATCCTCGGAAAATACCTGGAGACCAAAACCTCATAATGAGCATTCTTGCTGTTGGTTCGATCGCCTTCGACTCCATCGCTACGCCCTCCGGCCGTGTGGAAAATGTGCTGGGCGGTTCGTGTACATTTTTTTCTCTCGCCGCGAGCTATTTCACGGATGTTCGCATCGTTGCCGTGGTCGGCGAAGACTTCACCGCCGAACACGAAAATGTTCTGAAGAAACGGAAGATTGATGTTCGTGGGATCGAGCACGCCAAGGGCAAAACCTTTCGATGGGGTGGGCAATATCTAGACAACCTGAACGAAGCCAAAACTGATTTCACCGAATTGAATGTTTTCGAGCGGTTTCAACCCCGCATTCCACAGGAGTACTCCGACTCGAAATTCCTTTTTCTGGGAAATATTCATCCGACGCTGCAAGCCGCAGTTCGGCGGAAGATGGGCGGAGTTCGTCTCACTGGCGGCGACACCATGAATTACTGGATCAACGGTTTTCGCCCCGACCTGATCGAAACGCTTAAGCTTGTCAACGTGCTTTTAATCAACGATGCCGAGGCCAAGAGCCTTGCGGGTGAACCAAACCTGCTGCGAGCCAGTCAAAAAGTCTTGGCCATGGGACCGCAGGCTCTGGTCATCAAGCATGGTGAATACGGCGCAACCATTTTCTTCAGGGAGGGCGCATTCGGTATTGGACGCCATCCCTTTCGCGCACCCGCTTTGCCTATCGAGGAAGTGAAAGATCCCACCGGCGCCGGCGATTCGTTCGCCGGTGGATTCATGGGATACATCGCTTCGCAAGAAGAGTTGAACCGCGAAGTTTTGAAGCGCGGACTGTTTTATGGTGGTGTGATGGGCTCGTTCGCGGTCGAGCGTTTTGGAACCGAACGACTGCAATCGCTCACCCGCGAAGAAATCGACGCCCGATTCCAAGTCTTCCGCGAATTGACCCACCTGGAATGAACCGGCGAACCAGCACCCAGCCGACGGATGTTCAACCCACTCGTTATTGGGATCGTGAAACCGCGCTCGTAGCCCAGTTGGCCGCGTGTGTCTCATTCATTTCGTTCGCCTACTATTTTCAGCACAACGGCCTGCTCCTGTACGGCGATGCAGTCGCGCATATCAATATCGCGCGGCGCGTGTTCGACTCCCGCACTCCCGGCCTGCTACAGCTCGGCACAGTTTGGCTGCCGCTGCCGCATCTGCTGATGATTCCATTTTTACTTCTTAACAGCGCGTGGCAGTCGGGCATTGGCGGTTCTGTCCCATCCATGGTCGCGTATGTTTTGGGGGCTGCAGGGATCTTCCGCCTCTTGCGCAGTTCGTTGAGTGTTAGCTCCGAACCCGATCCCCGCGCCAGAATTACCGCATGGCTGGGCGCGATCGTGTATGCCGCGAACCCTAATCTCATCTATCTGCAAACCACCGCTATGACGGAGTCGTTGTACCTTGCGCTGTTCATTTGGGCAGTGGTGTTCTTTAGTGACTTTGTTCGACAATCATCGCGGAAGGATGGCCCACCCAATGCTGCGTCTTCGTCGTTGATGAAGTGCGGCATGTGCCTTATCGCCGCCGACTTGACCCGCTATGACGGATGGTTCCTCGCAGCGACAATGTGCGTTGCCGCGCTCGCGATAATGGTTAGGCGGAATGCTCAAGTACCGCGCCCCGGTATTGCCAAATTCCTTTTGCTCGCCGCGGCCGCTCCAGCGCTCTGGCTTGCCTACAATGCACTCATCTATCGCAACCCGCTCGAATTTGCCAACGGACCATACTCTGCCCGCGCGATCGAACAGAAGAGCGCGACTCCGGGATCACCCGCGCATCCTGGCGCCGCAGATTTGCCGGTTGCCTTCAGTTATTTTGTGAAATCGGCCGAACTGAATATGGCGCAGGGAGACGCGCAGAGACTGTGGGTGGCGTTGCTCGTGCTCGGAACAGGTGCGATTCTCATTCTTGATCGCAGGCTGTGGCCTCTTCTTTTGCTCTGGGTGCCGCTCCCGTTCTACATGCTTTCGATCGCCTATAGCGGCGTCCCGATTTTCGTGCCTGCATGGTGGCCGTTCTCGTTCTATAACGTCCGCTACGGACTGCAGCTTCTGCCTTTATTTTCCGTATCCGTGGCAGTGACTGCGTATTTTCTACTGAACGTTGCCCAAAACAAAAACGCGAAAACGATAATTGTTTCCGCCGTTTTACTCTTGCTTGCAGTTGACGACGCGTTCGTCTGGCGGGCGCAGCCAATCTGTTTTCGTGAGGCTTGGATAAACTCGCGAAGCCGCATCGCTTTCGAAACGGAACTGGCATCCAACCTTAGAAAATTGCCGCACGAATCGAACTTGCTGATGTATCTGGGCGACCACGTGGGCGCTCTGCAGCGCGCTGGTATTCCACTCCGGCGCACAATTAACGAAGGCAACCATCGTCCATGGAGAACACCGGCCGATCAAGAGGGCCTGTGGGAACGGGCGTTGGCCAACCCCTCGCAATACGTCGACTTCGTGATCGCGATGGATGGCGATCCGGTGGCCCTCGGTGTGCAGAAGCAGGGCCTCACTTCACTGGTTGTCCTGCGCACTACCGGACAGCCCGCGGCCACCATTTATTGGACGCATCCCGTTGCTTCCGGCTCCGCCCGGTAATCACGCCCGTTAACGCCGCCCGTCAGGAACACATCGGAGTCGAGTTTTCCGGTGTTAGAATCCAGCCAACTCACGTTTCCATGCCAATGCTGCAGCACATTTTTGACCTGCTCCAGAACGAGATGACCTCCGTTGTCGGGGTCTCGATCGCGCGCCTGGTGATCGCGGCAATCCTGGGTGGCCTGATCGGACTGGAGCGTCAACTCAAGCATCGCCCAGCCGGACTGCGAACCAATCTCTTTATCTGCTTCGGCGCCGCGATGTACACCATCCTTTCCGACGCACTCGCCGTCGAGCACATTGGAGATCATACCCGCATCGCCGCCCAGATTATTCCAGGAATCGGTTTCATCGGCGCCGGTTCGATTCTCCATTCTCGCGACAAACTCGTCACCGGACTCACCACTGCAGCGACACTCTTCGTAGTGGCCTCGGTCGGTATGGCGGTTGGCGGAGGACTTTATCTCACTTCGATTTTTGCCACTGGGCTTATTTTGCTCTGCCTCTTTTTGCTGGGACAGGCGGAAGAGCAATTCGGTCTCAAAGCCGCCGTCCACGCATACGAGGTTGCTGGCCGCAATGCCGACGAAGTTACTCTTGAGATAAACCGCGTTCTGGAATGTGTCCACGGCATGACGGACAACTTGCAGGTTGCCGCGACGGTGCAGCACGTGAGAATTCACTTTGAACTCGAGGCAACGCGGAAACAGCAGGAACTGGTTCTGCGCGGCCTGAAGCAGTCTCAAGTTTTTGAGAGTGCGACGCCGCTGGGTCCGGTGGATGTTGAATGAGTTCGCCCGGCACTGTTATTCCTTTCGTTAAGGCGAGCGCCTGCGGAAACGATTTCCTCATCATCGATGGCGTTTATGCCCCGGCTGACTTCGCCGCGTTCAGCCGACGTATCTGCGAACGCCATGAAGGCGTCGGCGCTGACGGAGTGGAGTGGCTGTTCCCCACACAAGATGCCGATGTGCAGGCGCGACTTATTAATGCCGATGGATCAGAGGCCGAAATCTCCGGCAACGGAACGCGTTGCGTAGCCGCTCACCTTTGCTCCGAGCAGGCGAAAGAAAAATTTGTGATACGTACCGGCGCTGGCCTGAAGACCTGTGCGTTCATTTCACGCAATCACAATCAGTACGAGTTCGAGATTGCCATGGGCGAGCCCGAAGTCGGCGACGAACTCTCGATCAAACTGGCTTCTCGCGAAGTGCGTGGCTTTCCGGTCTCGATGGGGAACCCGCACTACGTGGTCTTTGTAAAAGAATTTGAGCCAGACTGGCAGTTAGAAGCTGCTGATATCGGACGCAACGCTCATTTCAAGCATGGGATTAATGTTGAGATTGTAAATCAAGTTGATAAAGGGAATATCGACGTGCGGTTCTTCGAGCGCGGAGTCGGCGAAACCCAGTCCTCCGGGACCGGATCCTGCGCTGCCGCCGTCGCCAGCATAGTCGCCAGGAAGGCCGAGTCGCCGCTGCGCGTACACACCCCAGGCGGAGTGCAAACCGTACGCTGGGAAGGACAGATTTTTTTGAGAGGCACAGCTCAACTCGTCTGTCGCGGAGAATTTTTCCTGTAAAACGCAGGCCGGACCCCGGCTTCGAGCAGCCGACCGAAATTCGGCAGGTATCGATAGTCAACAGTCACCGAAGTAAGAAATTGACTTTTTTCGCAGCCTGTTAACATTGACCGTCCGAAGAGATTGACTCGATGCCGCCAATCCAATCCATCCCGCGCATCAAGCCGCCCGCGCTTCAGCCGGGCGACACGATTGGAATCATTGCTCCGGCCAGCAATATTAAACGCGAACCGCTCGAAGCCGGATGCGGCGCTCTACGGCGTCTCGGATACAAAACTTTCTATTTCGACTCCATCCTCGAAAAGGATCTTTACTTCGCTGGATCGGCAGATCGCCGGGCGCGCGAACTGGAGGAAATGTTCGCCCGAGACGACATTCGTGCCATCGTCTGCGCTCGCGGAGGATACGGCGCGAACTATCTTCTTAAAACTCTCAATCTCGAGAACATCAAAGCCCATCCCAAGATCTTCGTCGGTTACAGCGATATCACGAGCCTGCTCACCTACATCGCGGATTCAGTCGGCCTCGTGACCTTTCACGGTCCCATGGTCGCAAAAGATTTTGCGCATGAAGACGGTGTCGACTCCGCATCGTGGGAATCCGCGCTCAGCGCAACTTCTGCCTGGGAATTAAATCTTGGGCCTGAATCGGGTGTGAAACCCTTGCTGCCAGGCTCCGCCGAAGGCATCCTCTATGGGGGCTGTCTGTCAATAATGGTGGCTTCGTTGGGCACGCCCTATGAAATTCATACGCCGGGGACCATCTTATTCCTTGAAGATATGGCCGAGAAGCCATACCAGATCGACCGGATGTTAATGCAACTGAAATTAGCGGGAAAGTTCGCAGATGTTCGGGGCATAGTGTTCGGCGAGATGCTCGATTGTGTGCAGAAGAAAGACCAAGGCTACACTTTGGAAGAGGTTGTATTGCGCGTGGTCGGTGACTTGGGTATCCCAGTGCTGTTCGGATTGCGGTCCGGCCATGTCTCGCACAAAAATGTTACGCTGCCTGTTGGTGTTCGAGCGGAGCTGCAGGTTTCTGGCGCGCATATGAGCTTCAGGATACTGGAGCCAGCGACAGCCGCCTTACCCTCGCGCCAAGTGGCGCGGCAGGAATAATGAACGACAGACACATCCACCTGATCGGCATCTGCGGCACGGCGATGGCCTCACTCGCCGGCATGTTGCAGCGCCGCGGCTTTCGCGTCACCGGTTCCGACACCGCCGCGTATCCACCCATGTCAGACTTCTTAGCATCGCTCGATATTCCAGTGGCGTCGTTTGCATCGCAGAACCTGCAACCACAACCGGACCTTGTGGTCGTGGGCAATGCCATCTCTCGCGGCAATGTCGAGTTGGAGCACGTGCTCGATCAACGCATTCCATTCTGTTCGCTGCCGCAGATTCTTCATGATGAATTTCTTCGCGGCAAAGAAGTGCTCGTTGTGGCGGGGACGCACGGCAAGACCACGACGACTTCAATGCTGGCGTGGATTTTTCATACTGCCGGCTTGCAACCTTCTTTCCTGATTGGCGGCATCGCGGAAAACTTTGGCAGCAGCTTTCAAGTGGGACAAGGCAAACACTTCATCCTCGAAGGCGATGAGTATGACACCGCTTTCTTCGACAAGGGCCCAAAGTTTCTGCATTATTTTCCCGACTCCATCATTCTGACTTCGGTCGAATTTGATCACGCAGATATTTACAAAGACCTCGACGCCGTGGAAACGGCCTTTCAGCGTCTGGTGAATCTCATCCCTCGCCGCGGCCGCATCATCGCCTTCGATCGGGGCGAGAGCCTTGATCGCTGTCTCGCTCGCGCCTTTTGCCCGGTGGAGCGCTACGGCTCCAGCGCGAATGCAACTTGGCCAATCACGAACCTGCATCTGGAACCGGGACGAACCACATGGTCGGTTGGGCGCGATGGAAAAGCGTGGGCGGACTTCGAGTACGCGGTCGCGGGCGAATACAACGTGTGGAATGCAACCGCTGCCGCCGCAATGGCCGCCAACTGCGGCATTTCCCGCGAAGAGATTGCAGCCGCGCTGAAGACTTTCAAGAGCGTGAAGCGTCGCCTTGAAGTTCGCGCAAAAGTGAATGGCATCACCATCATCGACGACTTTGCGCATCATCCGACTGCGATCGCGGGCACGCTCACCGCGTTGCGTGCAAACTATCCCGGAGCACGCTTGTGGACGATTCTCGAACCACGGTCGAATACTCTGCGCCGCAACGTACTGCAGAATGAATTGGCAAAAAGCCTGGCGCTCGCCGATGAAGTCGTCGTAGCGAATGTCTTTAAGTCTGAAGCCATCCCGGAAGCCGAGCGCCTCGACTTGGCAGCAGTGGCGGCGCAAATCCAGAAGCACGGACGGCGGGCGCGAATTGTCCCTACGGTCGATGGCATCGTGCAACTGGTCGCGCCTGAGTTGCGGTCCGGCGATGTTGTCGCCATTCTTTCCAACGGAGGTTTCGGTGGCATCTACGAGAAACTTCCCGAGCGCCTGAAATCGCTCAGTGCAGCTGCGCCACAAAATTCGGGCGCCGAGAACAAATTGATTTTGAGCTGAACCACCATGGACAATATCACGCCACGGCAGAAAGCTTGCCCTACCTGGTTCGAACCAGCCCAAGGTGAATTCCACGCGTTCGGAGCCGCGCGCCCTTGATACGCACTCTCGTCATGCTCGGCTTCTGGGCCGCACTGCTACCGGTCGCAGCGCTGATCGGCTTTCCGTGGACTTTGATAACCGGCGACGTCGGCATGCTCTACCGCATGACCATGTGGGGCGCGTGGACCGGGGTTCGGCTCGCCGGAATTCAAGTGCGAACCGTAGGTCTGGACAAGCTCGACCGCGCGCGCACCTACATCTTCATGTCGAATCACGTTTCCAACGTTGATCCACCGATCCTTATGCCGCTGATTCCGCGCCGCATGTCGATCATGGTCAAGAAAGAATTGTTCCGGGTTCCGGTATTGGCAAGGCTTATGCGATTCGGTTCGCTGGTTCCGGTGGATCGCGGCAACCGCGAGTCGGGAATCGCCGCCGTCCGGGCCGCCGCCGATGTAATTCATCAAGGCCTCAACATGGCGATCTATGTGGAAGGACACCGCTCCTTCGATGGCAGGCTACTCCCGTTCAAGAAGGGACCGTTCTACCTCGCCGCGGAATGCGGAGTTCCCGTGGTTCCCGTCACCATCGTAGGCTCGAACTACGTCATGCCCAAGACGAGATTTGCGATCAAGCCGGGAATTGTCACCGTAATTTTTCACCAGCCGATCGAGCCCAAGGATTTCGGTAGCCGCGACTGCCTGATGGCGAAAGTTCGGAAAGTCATCGACAGCGGTTTGCCGCCTGAGCTTCAAGAGGTCCTTCATGAAGCGTAAAGGCTCTTTGGTCGTCTGGTTCGCATTGACACTCGTCTGCGGCGCGTTCGCGAAGGCGGGAGACGCGGCGGAGAAGCAGCTAAAGCAGGCCTTGGACAATCAAGTTCTTTCACTAAGGGTCCCGACCGGATCGAGCAAGCTTCACTTCGACTCCAATGGTCGTGCGGTCGGAACAGTTGTCCCCGTGCCTTGGACGACAGGTGGCCTATTGCAAGTGAAGGAGATCTCGTTGAAACACGATGCGCTGCGGATCGAGGCCCAACGAGTGCTGGTTGCGCTACGTTCCGGCAAGTCGGCGTCCAGTTCCCCTTCCTTGGCGACGATTCTGACCGAACGCTCAGTTTTCGTTAGCCTCGATTTGGATCCGGGCCCGGTCGACTCCAAGAAGATTGGTGCAGCCCTTGGGCAGATATTTGAACCCGTTGATATCCGAAAGAGAATAGCGAGCTACTGGATGCCTGCAATCACAACAACGCCCGATGTTTGGTCCGCTGAAATGGGGCAGATCGTTGGAACTTTGGAGGGCGGACGCGCCGTCTACCGGGCCAAGCCAGGCGTCGTGGAGCTACCCAAGACTCTGAACGCGCCCGACCCGGAGTACTCCGAAGATGCAAGGAAAAAACACTTGCAGGGCACCACGGAGTTGATGATCGTAGTCAATGAGAAAGGCCTTCCAGAGATTCTTGAAGTTGTCAAAGGCCTCGGCGAGGGATTGGACGTTAAGGCTCTAGAGGCGGTCTCGGAGTGGCGATTCAGACCGGGGAACCGCGACGGCGAGCCCGTCGCCGTCATGTTGAATGTTCAGATGACGTTCAGCCTCTACTGAGCGCTCCGGTCAGTCGCTCTCGCGCTTATCCACACGCTTTTCCCGCACGGCTCTCGCGATTTCAGGCAGCCTGCTCAGCACCGCCGAATACTTCAGCCACAACTTGTGATCGACCGCCGGAGCCCCGCTCACAATCGCTCCTGCCGGAATGTCGCCAGCGACGCCGCTTTGCGGGGTTACGATGGCGCCATCGCCAATTTTGCAGTGACCGACGACACCGACCTGCCCCGTCAAAATCACGTTGTTCCCCACTTCAGTAGAACCGGCGAGGCCAACTTGCGAAGCCAGCAGCGAATGCTCTCCGATGTGCGAACCATGCCCGACCTGGACCAGATTGTCGATCTTGGTGCCGCGAGCGATGTGAGTTTCTCCAACACTGGCACGGTCAATGCAGGAATTAGCCTGGATCTCCACATCGTCCTCGATGACGACTGGCATGGGCTGGGGGATTTTATGCCAGTGGCTGAGGTCGTCTTTGGCGAATCCAAAACCGTCCGCGCCGATGACCGCGCCGTTTTGCAGCAGCACGTTATTTCCCACGCGACAGTGTTCGCGGACGACCGCGTGAGCGTGCGCCATAAAATCATCGCCGATTTTCACGCCGCGATAAATGACGACGTGCGCGAGCAACACCGCGTTCCTGCCAATCTCGACCTCTTCGTCGATCACGACGTACGGCCCAATGTGCGCGCCCTCTCCGATCCTCGCCGAAGCATGAATCACTGCCGTGGGATGGATTCCCGGCACGTATTTACGAGGCGGGTGAAACAGAGCAATGGCGCGCGCGAAAGCCAGATAGGGATTCGGGCTGCGCAGCATCGCCGTCGCGAGAGCAGGGAAGTCCTCTGCCACGATGACTGCCGACGCTTTCGTCTTCCGGGCCGCAGCCGCATACTTCGGATTGGCCACGAAGGTGAGTTGTCCGGCACCGGCTTCTTCAATTCCGGCGACGCCCGTGATCTCGGTATCGGGCGAGCCGTTTTCCAAGCGTGCGCCTAGCGCAGAAACAATTTGTGCAAGTCTCATTGGAGTGTTAGCAAGAACGAGACCGATTGTAATTGAGGCGCAGCCGAAGCGGAAAAAGGATCATAACCACCACGGGGATGCGAACCGCGGAACCGCTAGCGCATGATCCCCCGAACAGGCGCCAGCAGGCTGTCGGCGCGCATCCCTGATGGAAATTCCCCCTACTGTATAAAGCGACAAACGGGAAGAAAAAGTCTCACGTAACCCGTAATTAAGGCGTTATTTCA
>Ga0070761_10002541_pt1 | contig 11158 bp, 3 predicted proteins | sample HubBroMetageREF1_FD_66724 | JGI IMG/M metagenome (GOLD analysis project Ga0070761, IMG submission 66724) | Reference soil microbial communities from the Hubbard Brook experimental Forest, New Hampshire, USA - Hubbard Brook CCASE Soil... | ecosystem: Environmental > Terrestrial > Soil > Temperate...
ACCTTCTGCAGCAGCATCGGCGACCAGCGGCAGTCGTCTTGCCCGCGTCCGGTGAGTCTGAGCTGCAGCAGAGTTGCCTCGATGGCGGTGAGTTTCTCGCCGAGGTCGTCCGCGGCTTTGCGGAGCGGCTTCGAGGCGTTGTCGGTGCCCAGTTCATTCCCAAGAGCAACGAGCTGCGCGCGGACCGACTCGATCTGGTTCACGGTGGCCGACATGGCATTCATCTGATCGTACAGCGCTGTCTGCACGCGAGTTTGCTCCTGAATGTCGCTATCCGCGCCGGTGGTATGCGGATCCTTCAGCACCGTGAGTTTCTGCGTGAATTTTTCTTCTCCCACCGTGAGCGTGACGCTGTAGGTTCCCGGAAGACTCAGCACCGACAGGCGCCCCACGGCCGGGGGCTTGCGCCAGCCTCCGGGTCCAAGCGGAACGTCCGGCGCGTAGAGCGGCGAGGTTCTCAGGCGAATTTGGTCGCTGCGCTCAGTGCGCAGGTCCCACCACACGCGGTTGATGCCCTGCTTGGTTTCGCAAGGCGGCGGTTCCACGTCGGGGAAACCCTCATCCTCGACGGGTTTCTTAGGCTCAGCGGCACCGGGTTTGGCGGCGCGGCATTCGATCTCGCGTACTTTTCTTCCGCCGGCGTCCGTGATGGTCAGCTTGGCCACGTCCTTCTCTCCCAGGTTGGACTTGAGAAAGAAATTAATTGGCGCGCCGTACGGCGGATTTTTGCCCGTCGTTGGGTCCTGCTCGACGGCAGCCGCCTGCACCACTTCCTTAAAGCGATACGCGTCGCGCGGCGCAAACAGATGAGCCTTGGCCGCGGCAACCTCCGGCGTGAACTGCTCGAGCGCGGTAATGTCGTCCAGGATCCAGAAGCCGCGGCCGTAAGTGGCCACCGCCAGATCGTGGAACCTCTCCTGAACGGTCACCCAATAGACGGGTGCGTGCGGCAGATTGGACTGCAGCGGCTGCCAGTTCTTCCCGTCGTCGAAGGAAACGTACAGCCCGCCCTCGGTGCCTAGATAGAGCAGTCCCTTGCGCACGGGATCTTCGCGGACGCAGTGCGCGTAGCTCAGCATGTTGTGCGGAATGCCGGCGGTGATCAGCGTCCAGGTTTTTCCATAATCATCTGTCTTGTAAACGAACGGGTCGCGAGAGTTGACCTGATGACCGTCGACGGTTAGGTAGGCGGTGCCCCCGTCGTAGCGCGAGGCTTCGATGTTGTCCACCGTACCCCACTCGGGGAAGTTGGGAAGATTTTTCGTGACGTCGCTCCAGTTTTTTCCGGCGTCGCGCGTCACCTGCACCTTCCCGTCGTTGGTGCCCGCCCAGATTAGGCCCGCCTCTTTCGGCGACTCGGTGAGAGCGAAAATAACGCCGGCATACTCCACGCCGATGTTGTCGGGAGTGAGCCCGCCGGAAATCTGCTGGCGGGTCTTGTCGTTGCGCGTCAGGTCGGGACTGATGATCTGCCAACTGTTGCCGCCATCGGTGGTGACGTGCACAAACTGACTGCCGACGTAAATTTTGTTGTGGTCATAGGGAGAAATCGCGATGGGGAATTCCCAGTTGAACCGGTACTTCACGTCCGCCGCCGGCGTACCCGCCACATAATCGGGCCACACCTCCACTTCGCGGTCCTGGTGCGTGCGCTCGTCGAAGCGGGTTACCGTGCCGCCGACGCTGCCGGTTCCGGTGCCCGTGGACCAGATGATGTTGTTGTCCGCCGGATCCGGCACAGCGAAGCCGCTCTCGCCTCCGGCTACGGGATGCCACGCGCCGCGCGGGATGCTGTTGCCGCCAAAGCCGCCGAACTGCAGGCTGTTGCTGGGGCCGCGCCACGACGGGCCGTCCTGCCGGTTGCCGTAAACGAAGTAGGGAATCTGGTCGTCCACGGTGACGTGATACATCTGCGCGATGGGCAGGTTGATCTGGTTCCAGGAGTTCCCGCGATTCACGGAAATGCTCACGCCGCTGTCGTTGACGACGGCCATGCGATCTCCGTTGGTGGGATCAATCCACATCTCGTGATTGTCTCCGCCGGGGCTTGCGGGGATGTTCGTGAGAGTTTTGCCGCCGTCAAGAGTCCTCGAGAATGATGCCGAGAAGAAAAACGCTTCGTCCTCGTTGTCCGGCGCAACCTCCATGCGCGTGTAGTAATGCGTGCGTCCGCGGAGCTGCCGGTCGGAGCTGACCATTTCCCAGTTGTCGCCGGCGTCGTCGGTACGCCATAGTTGCCCGAGCTGCCCGGGGCTGTTCAGCTGCGGAACGCCGTCGCCAGTTTCAATCTCCGCATACACGCGGTTGGAATCTTTCTGGGCCACGCGAACGGCAATTCTGCCCACTGGAGAATGCGGCAGGCCATGGCCCTCGAGGCGCTTCCAAGTGACGCCGCCGTCGGTCGATCTGAACAAGCCGCTGCCCGGTCCACCGCTTGTGCGGCCCCAAGTGTGAATTTCGATCTGCCACATCCCGGCGTACAAAATTCGGGAATTATTGGGGTCCATGGTCATATCCGAACAGCCGGTATTTTCGTCAACGAAGAGCACTTTGTCCCAGGTCTTTCCGCCGTCAGCGGTGCGAAAGAGGCCGCGCTCCGGTTGCGGTCCGTAGGCGTGGCCCAACGCGCACGCCAGCACAATGTCCGGATTGCGCGAGTCGATTTCCACACGGCCGATGCGGCCCACCTTCTCCAATCCCATCAACGACCAGGTCTTGCCCGCGTCCACGGATTTGTAAATCCCTTGTCCCACGGAGATGTGGCTGCGGATGAATGATTCGCCGGTTCCCGCCCACACGATGTTGGGATCGCTTGCCGCCACCGCCAGCGAACCGATGGATGCCACCGGCTCCGAGTCGAAGATGGGATTCCATTGGATCCCGCCATCCATGCTCTTGAAGATGCCGCCGGAGGCCGCGCCTACATACCAGATGTTCGGTTTTCCCGGCACTCCCGCGACGGAGGTAGCGCGGTTGCCTTCCGGGCCGATGTACCGATACTTGAGCTGCCCGAGCACGTCAGGAGTGCTTGGCGGCTGTTGCGCCTGCAACAAACAAGGAGCAGCCAGCAGCACTGCGACCGCCATCGTTACGGCGTAATTCGCAACAACGAATCTCGCAAGCTTCAACATAGTGAGCTCTCCGATGAAATTGGACTTGGGATGCGCGGATGATACAGGCGGGGCAGAAGCAGGTCAACGGCGACGCGGCCTGGGGCAGAACGATCTGGAAGAGTAAGGGCGATCACTCCTCGCGGAGCAGCATCAAGGGATCCAGCGACAGCGCGCGCTGTGCCGGAATCCAGGTAGCCAGCAGGCCCAGCAACGCCATCGCGAGGACAACGCCGCCCAATACCACCGGATCGCGAGGAGTGGCCTGATACACGATGGAAGCCAGCACCTGGCTCGCTAGAATTCCCAGGAGCAATCCCGCTGCGGAACCGCAAGCCAGCAATCTAACTGCTCGTCCCAAGGCGGCGTGTAACACTTCCTTAGGTTGCGCGCCGAGGGCCATACGAATTCCCAACTCGCGCTTGCGCTTACTCCCCGAGTAGGCAGCCATGCCGAAGATGCCGGTTATGGAGAGCATGGCGCCCATCGCGCCCAGCACACCCAGCGACATCGTCGCCATACGCGAAGGGAACAGGGCGCTCTCGAGTTCCTGATTCCAGGCGCGGATGGTGAAGGGAAGCCCTGAATCCAGGTCGCGGACTTTGCTTTTGAGAGCTGCTGCCAGTTGCTGCGAATCGCCATTCGACCGCACTACTATGCAAGTGTCACTCGAAGGCGATTGCAGGACGGGGAGAAACATAGCCGGCTGCGGATCTTCGGCTAGGCTCGCATATTTCCCGTCTTCGACAATGCCGACTACCTGTATGCGCGACCCATCCTTCGTCTTGTAATATCCGCCCATCGCGTTGGCTGCGGAGCCGAAGATTTTGGTGGCGAACTCGCGGTTGACGACGGCGACGCTTGGCGCGTTTTTGTCGTCATGCCACGTGAGAGCCCTGCCCGCCAACAAAGTCGTCCCGGCGGCATCGAAGTATTCGGGAGATATCTTGTAGAGCATGACTTCAGCAGCGGCGTTCGCAGGCCGAAGGTCGGCGGTCTGGTCGGTAAAAATATGGGTGCTGTTCGCGCCGTAATACAAGGGCAGGCGATCAACCGTTCCCACGGCCTTCACGCCGGGAATGGTCTCCAAAGCCTCGATCATGCGCTTTTGCATCGCAGGAACTGCTTCGCCGGCGTAACCGCCCATGCTGAGCGATGTCTCTACCAGCATGGCGTTCTGCGGCTCAAAACCGAAATTGCTGTGCAGCGAGCGGGCGAGTCCGCGGACGGCGACCAGCGAAGAAGTCACCAGAACGGCGCAGATCGCAATTTGCACAACGAGCAAAAAGTCTCGGGCGGTGATCCGCCGCCCGGCCGTGCCGGTGGATCCCGACTTGATGACATGATATGGATCCGTGTGAAGCACCTGCCTGACGGGGACGGTGCCGAAGATGAATCCACTCGCCAGACTCAGCAGCAAAGCCATTCCGTAGACATTTGCGTCGGGGGCTACGGCTATCTGGAGGGGAGCCGTCGGAAGCGGCTGCCAAACGCTCAGCGCCTGCAACAGGAAGACGCTGCCCCATAGGCCGACAGCGCCGCCGAGCAGGGAGATCAGCACGGCTTCGGTGAAGAGTTGGCGCAATACGCGAAGGCGGCCGGCTCCCAGCGCGAGCCGAAGGGCAACTTCACGGGAACGGTCGGAGGCGCGCGCGGCGAACAGGCTGCCCAGGTTGGCACAGGCGGCCAGGAGAATTAGTCCCGCCAACAGCATCAATCCCGTAAGGAATCCCTTTAACGGAGCGCCCAACCAGTCGCCGGCAAGACCCGGACGCGCAAAGGAAAAGGTCATGTCGCCGTCATACTTCGGGTAGGTCTTTTCCAAATACGAGCCAATCGAGTTGAGATCGGCGACCGCCTGTGACGGAGTGACGCCCGGCTTGAGATGCCCCAGCACCATCAGAATGCCGCGGTTCCCGCGGGCATCCAGGACATTCACACCTTCCACCTGTTCCTGGTTGACGATCGGCACCCAAAAATCGGGAAAGACAAACGCCAAGGTCCCGCGGAATTCAGGCGGCGCTACGCCGAGAATAGTGAAGGGATGCTTGTTCAGCTGAACAACACGGCCCACCACGCCGCGCTCGTCCTGAAAGTGGGCGTGCCAATAGGCATAGGTGAGGACGATGTAGGGAGCGCTGTTTGCGCCACGCTCATCGGCGGCGTGGAAAAAGCGGCCAAGATACGGCTGAATGCCTAATGCGTCGAAATAGTTCCCGGTAACTTCGAGGATCCAAGCGCTGGATGGATTGTCGCCCGTGTCGAGGCCTACCGAAGTGACGTTATAGGCTGCAAGATCGACAAAGCTGCGGTTGCGCTCACGCAGATCGAGATAGTCGGGATACGACTGATTCACGGCCTTATCGGCACCGCGCTCGATTCCGTAGAGACTCTGTGCCTGAGGCACATTCAACGGGCGCAGGATCAAGGCATTCAACACGCCGAAAACCACGGCGTTTGCGCCGATCGCTACGGCCAGCGTCACAACGGCAACAGCGGTAAAGCCGGGAGATTTACGCAACATGCGGACGGCGAAGCCAAGATCCCGGACGAGATTCTCGATGAATTGGAGGCCTCGCTCGGCGCGGTAGTCTTCCTTCACCGTCTCGACGCCGCCAAACTTCAGCTTGGCCTGGCGCCGCGCCTCAACGGGTGACAAACCGGCGCGGAGATTTTCAGCGGTTTGCAAAGCGATGTGCCCCTCGATCTCTTCTCGCAAGCGTTCGTCTTGTGCCCGCCTTGATGCGGTGTTGAACAGACGCGTGAAAAACCGCTTGAGAGATTTCATGTCACTCCTCCGTTCCTACTCGGCTCACGGAAAATTCACTCCTCGCGCAGAAGCTTCAGGGGATCCAGCGACAGCGCGCGCTGCGCTGGAATCCACGTTGCCAGAAGCCCCACGAATGACATCGCCAGAACGACACCCGCCAGCACCAGCGGGTCGCGAGGAGTGGCCGTATACACGATGGAAGCCAGCACCCGGCTTGCCAGAATTCCGAGGAGCAGCCCTACGGCCGAACCAAAAATCAGCAATTTGACCGCGCGTCCCAACGCGGCGCCTAGCACTTCCGTGGGTTGCGCGCCGAGGGCCATACGAATTCCCAGCTCCCGCTTCCGCTTACTCACGGAGTACGCAGCCATTCCAAAGATGCCTGTTACAGAGAGCATCGCGCCAATTACGCCCATCACACCCAGCGCCATCGCTGCCATCCGCGAACCAAAGAGAACGTTGTCCAGTTCCTTGCTCCATGGCTGGATGTAAACGGGCAGACCCGCGTCGAGACCCCGCAGTGAACTTCTGATAGCTGCGACCAGTTGCCCCGGATCGCGGTCCGAACGAACCGCCAGATATGTCTGACTCGATGGCGATTGCAGCAATGGGAGGAACATCGCCGGCTGTGAGTCTTCCGTGAGCGTCCGATATCTCCCGTCTTCTACAACGCCCACCACTTGGGTGCGTGTTCCATCCCGCTGTTTGAAGTATCCGCCCACGGCGTTTGTTACGGAGCCAAAGACCTTGCTCGCAAACTTCTGGTTGATCACTGCCACCGGCGGCGCGTTCTTATCGTCATGCCACGTAATAGTCCTTCCAGACTGCAAGACAGTGCCTGCCGCGCGGAAGTATTCGGGAGAGATGCTGAACACGAAGGAATCAGCGGCGGCATTCGACGGTCTCAGGTCTGCGGTTTCATCGGTAAAAACAAGCGACCCTTTATAGTCCCCGCTGGCCAACGGCGCCGTATTAATTAATCCCACAGACGTTACTCCGGGAATCGTTTCCACAACATCGATCATGCGCCGTTGCATTTCTTGCACGGCGTCGCCGGTGTAACCAGCCATGCTCAGATCGGTATCCGCCAAGACGGTGTTCTGCGGTTCAAAACCGAAATTGCTATGAAGGGAGCGGACGAGTCCACGCACGGCGACGAACGAAGAAGTGACCAGCACGGCGCAGATCGCGATTTGCACGACCAGGGCCAGGTCGCGAATGCCAATGCGCCCCCCAACCCGGGCGGCTGATCCAGACTTGACGATTTCATAGGGATCGGTGCGAAGCACCTGCCTTACCGGGACGGCACCAAAGAGGAGTCCGCTGGCTAACGTCAACAGTAGAGCCACGGCATAAACATATGCGTCCGGGTTCACAGGCAGCTGGATGGGCCATCTGGAAAATGGCTGCCACGCGCTCATACTGCGCAAGAGCGCCACACTTCCCCATATTCCAAAAGCGCCTCCCATAAGGGAAAGCAGCAAAGCTTCGGTAAAGAGTTGCCGCAGAACGCGAACGCGGCTCGATCCCAGCGCGAGCCGCAACGCAACTTCCCGAGAACGGTCAGCGGCGCGCGCGGCAAACAGGCTCCCGAGATTGGCACATGAAGCCAGTAGAATCAGGGCCGCCAGCAACATTAAACCGGTCATGAAAGCGCGCACCGGCTGGCCAAGATAGTCGCCATAAAGACTTGGACGAGCCAAAGTAAAGGTTCTTTGGTCATCGTCTTTGGGATAGGTTTTTTCCAGATAGGAGCCAATGGAGTTCAGATCGGCAACAGCTTGTGCCCGAGTGACCCCCGGCTTCACATGTCCCATCGCCATGAAAATCCAACGCTTCCCCCGCGCATTCAGGAGATTTTCTCCTTCCACCTGTTCCTGGTTCACGATCGGCAGAAAGAAATCGGGACTGAAAAACAACAGGGTCCCGTGGAACTCGGGCGGGGCCACACCAACGATCGTGAAGGGATGCTTGTCAACTTGGACGGTACGGCCTACCACGCCACGATCATCCTGAAAACGGGTGTGCCAGAACGAATAGCTGAGCACGATATACGGAGCACTATTGGCGCCATGCTCATCCGAGCTGTGAAAGAGGCGGCCAAGAAACGGGTGGATGCCCAACACGTCGAAATAATTCCCGCTCACTTCATAGAGCCAGACGCGGGACGGGCTTTCGCCTGTGTCCAATCCCGCCTGGGCGCCGCTAAACGCTGCCAGGCCATCGAAGCTATGGTTGCGATCGCGCAGATCCAGATAGTCGAGATACGACTGATAGGAGGAGGCCTCGTTTCCATGCTGGATTCCGTAGAGGCTCTCCGCATCAGGCACATTCAGCGGGCGCAGGATCAGCGCATTCAAAACAGCAAAAACCACGGCGTTTGCGCCGATGCCCAGTGCCAGCGTTAAAATCGCGACGATTGTGAATCCAGGGGACTTGCGCAGCAGGCGTATCGCGTAGCGCAGATCCTGCAGAAAGGTTTCGATGAACAGCAGCCCTCGCTCGGCGCGGTAGTCTTCCTTCACCGCCTCGACGCCGCCAAACTTGACCTTGGCCTGGCGCCGCGCCTCAACGGGAGATAAACCGGCGCGAAGATTTTCTGCCGTCTGCAGGGCGATGTGTTCTTCGATCTCTTCTCGCAAGCGTTCGTCTTGTGCCCGCCTCGTCGCCGTGTTGAACAGACGCGTGAAGAACCGCTTGAGAGATTTCATGACAAATCCTCCGCTTTGGCTTCGAAAAACCGGCCGATAATCGCCGCCGTTTGTTCCCAATCCTGGGTCTCGACCTGCAGTTGCTTGCGTCCTTCTTTTGTCAGCCGATAAAAGCGCGCCCTGCGATTATTCTCTGAGGCGCCCCACTCGGACGCGATGGCGCCTTCCTGCTCGAGCTTCAGGAGCACGGGATACAGCGTGCCTTGATTCACGGCCAGCAGATCTCCGCTGATCTGCTCGATGCGCCGCGCGATGCCGTATCCGTGCAGCGATCCCAGGACATCGAGAGTCTTAAGGACCATCAGCGCCAGCGTGCCTTGCAGTACGTCCGTTTTCTGTTTCATAGCACCGCCATTTTGGTTTCCAACAGGAAGATGTCACACTTCCTTTGGGAAAGCAACAGGTAAGTTTTCGGGCGTCCCGATGTACGTGTCAGCTGTGCGTGTTCGGGCGTTCGCTTCCCTCGTTGAAGGGAATAGTTGCAGGCTCAGGCAAAGGGAATAACGCGGTACACTTTTCGTGCGCTCGTTGACTTGTTCCGCGCCGGAAGATAGCATGCGCGTTCGCATTCGCGTTGACATTCGTAGAGGATCCTTGCCTTCGTGATCGGCCAGACGATTTCCCACTACCGAATCCTTGATAAGTTGGGCGGCGGCGGCATGGGCGTGGTGTACCGCGCCGAGGATACGCGGCTGGGCCGCAGTGTCGCCCTGAAATTCCTGCCGGAAGATTCCTCGCAGGACCGCCAAGCGCTCGAACGATTCCAGCGCGAGGCGCGAGCAGCCTCGGCGCTGAATCACCCTCACATCTGCACGATCTACGACATTGATGAGCACGGAGGCCGCCCGTTTATCGTGATGGAATATCTTGAGGGCACGACGCTGAAGCATCGCATCGAAGGCCGACCCATGGAGATCGAGGAAATCATCGATCTCGGCATCCAGATCGCCGACGCGCTGGCCGCCGCGCATTCGAAGGGGATTATTCACCGCGACATAAAGCCGGCCAACATCTTCATCATGCAAAGCGGGAACGCCAAGGTGCTCGATTTCGGGCTGGCCAAAATGGCGCCCAAATCACTTCGAATCGGCGAAGCCGTCGGGGTTTCCTCGGATGCCACGGCGATTGGGTCTCCCGAATTCCTCACCAGCCCCGGCACGGCCATGGGCACAGTGGCGTATATGTCGCCGGAACAGGCGCGCGGCGAAGAGGTGGACGCGCGCAGCGATCTCTTTTCCCTGGGCGCGGTGCTTTACGAGATGGGCACCGGACGCCTGCCGTTTTCGGGCAGCACGTCGGCGGTGATCTTCGACTCGATTCTGAATCGTGCCCCGGTGGCGCCGGTCCGGCTAAATCCGAAAATCGACGCGGACATGGAGAAGATACTCAACAAGCTGTTGGAAAAAGCCCCGGCGCAGCGCTATGCGACGGCGGAAAAGCTGCGGGCCGACCTGCAGAAGTTCAAGCGCGAGTCGGGCTCGGGCCGAACTGCGGCGGCAGCGGCGGCGCCGGCGGAAAAATCGGTGGCGGTGCTTTACTTTGAGAATTTGAGCGGCGCGAAGGATGACGAGTACTTCCGCGACGGCATGACGGAAGACATCATCACCGAGTTATCAAAGATCACCAGGCTCAGAGTTTTTCCGCGGGCCGAGATGCTGAGCTACAGAGACAAACAGGTGACCGCGCCGCAAGTGGGTCAGGAGCTTGATGCCGCCTACGTGCTGGGCGGGAGCCTGCGCCGCGCGGGAAACCGATTGCGAATCACGGCGCAACTCGTGGAGACGCGAACGCGGCACTCGGTGTGGGCGGAACGCTACGACCGCGAGATGGCGGACGTGTTTGCGATCCAGGATGAAATTGCGCAAAGCATTGCTTCCGCGCTGAAGGTGATACTCACCGACAGCGAAAAAGAGGCCATTGCCAAGGCGCCGACGTCCGATGTGAAGGCTTACGACTATTACTTGCGCGGGCGGCAATTCTTCTATCAGTTCAGGCGCCGAGGGTATGACTTTGCGCGGCAGATGTTCACTCGAGCGATCGATATCGACCCGGGTTACGCGCGCGCCTATGCGGGCGTGGCCGACTGCCACTCATATCTATACATGTACTGGGAGGCCAACGAGGCAAATCTGCAGGCGGCAGACGACGCCAGCCGGAAGGCTTTGCTCCTCGATCCGGGGTTGGCGGAGGCGCACGTATCACGAGGCTTGGCAATCTCACTCAGCAAGCGATACGACGAGGCCGAGATCGAATTCCAGACCGCCATTCGGCTGGACCCGAAGCTCTTCGAGGCCTATTACTTTTATGCGCGAGCTTGCGTCCAGCAGGGGAAGCCGGAAGATGCCGCACGCCTGTTCCAACAGGCTTCCGATGTGAAGCCTGAGGATTACCAGGCGCCGCAGCTGCTGGCCATGGTCTATTTTGGAATGGGCCGCAAGGTGGAAGCGGACGAAACCTACCGGCGCGCCTGGCAGCGTGCCGAAAAGCATCTGGAACTTCACCCCGATGACGCGCGCGCTCTCTATTTGGGCGCCAATGCGCTCTGCCGATTGGGTGAGGGGTCACGA
>Ga0070761_10002544_pt1 | contig 11145 bp, 9 predicted proteins | sample HubBroMetageREF1_FD_66724 | JGI IMG/M metagenome (GOLD analysis project Ga0070761, IMG submission 66724) | Reference soil microbial communities from the Hubbard Brook experimental Forest, New Hampshire, USA - Hubbard Brook CCASE Soil... | ecosystem: Environmental > Terrestrial > Soil > Temperate...
CTAAGCCAAAGCACCTTGGCCCCGGGCAAGAACCGTCCGGGTCATGAGGGAAGCGCCGAAAGGCCCTAATCAAGTCTCACACGATTTCGGAGAAAATCAACTGGAAAAGATGATGTCTTCATTCGCCGACACTTGTTTGTGGCCGCGGCTGCTGCGGTTTCGATACGCTCTCGGCAGCTCGGCTGCTGGCGCGCCCCTGGTTGGCCGGTTAATTAACCGCCCCACAATTAATGCAAGTGTCCGGACATTGGAAAAGTAAGTGGCACTGGGCATGGTCCATGCTTCCACAAGGCCGGCCCCAGCCGGCAGCCCCCACATGCGGTAAAATCGCGGTATCCGAATTTGTTGCGCCGCTGAATAGCAGATCCGAATATCTCCCATGCCCACCGCCTCCACAACTCGCGCAGAAGAGTTTCGAGAGCAACTCGCGCGCCGCGCCATGGTGGCCGACGGCGCCATGGGCACCATGCTTTATTCGCGCGGCGTGTTCATCAACCGCTGCTTCGACGAGTTGAACGTCTCGGCGCCGGACATGGTTCGTCAGATCCACCAGGAGTACGTGAAGGCCGGCGCGGAGATCCTGGAGACCAACACGTTCGGCGCCAACCGCATGCGCCTGGGGGCGTTTGGCCTCGCGGAGAAGCTGCGCGCCATCAATCATGCGGGCGTGCGCCTGGCCCGCGAAGCGGCGCGCGAGAATGCCTTTGTGGCGGGAGCCATCGGTCCGATGGGCGCGCATATCGAGCCGTTGGGACCTACCTCGTTCGCGGAAGCGCGGGCCATCTTCCGCGAGCAGGTGGAGGTGCTGCTGGATGCCGGCGTCGATCTGCTGGTGCTCGAAACCTTCGGGAATCTGGACGAAATGCGCGAAGCGTTATTCGCCGCGCGCGAAGCCGCCGGGCCCGATATGACCATTGTGGCCCAGGTGACCATCGACGACAACGGGAATCTCCCCGGCGGCACGGAAACGGAAGTATTCGCTCGGCGCCTGGATGAGTGGCCGGCGGATGTGATCGGCGTCAATTGCTCGGTCGGTCCGAAGACCACGCTCGAAACCGTGGAACGCATGATGCAGTACTCCTCCAAGCCGGTGAGCGCCATGCCGAACGCGGGCGTACCGGTGCGCGTGGAGGGCCGCAATCTTTATTTGTGCTCGCCGGAATACATGGCGCAGTATGCGCGGCGGCTGCTGTGGGCGGGGGTGCGCATCGTGGGTGGATGCTGCGGCACCACGCCGGAGCACATCAAGCTGATCCACGCCGAGGCGCGCTCGCTGCAGCCGGTGCAGAAGAAGTTGGGCGTCACGGTAGAAGAGCCGCGGGCCAAAGCGCAAGCCATGCCGAAGGTGCCCGTGGCGGAGAAATCGCAATTGGGCGCCAAGCTGGCGGCGGGAAAATTCGTGGCGTTCGTGGAGATTCTGCCGCCGCGCGGAGTGGACGCCTCCAAAGAAATCGCAGGCGCCAAGCTGTGCGCCGCGCAGGGCATCGATTGCATCAACGTTCCGGACGGGCCAAGGGCCAGCGCGCGCATGAGTTCGCAAGTCACCTGCCAGCTCATTCAGCGGGAGGCCGGCATCGAGGCGGTGAACCATTTCTGCTGCCGCGACCGCAACATTCTGAGCATCCAATCGGAACTGCTGGGCGCGCATTGCGCGGGCGTGCGCAACCTGATTTGTATCACCGGCGATCCGCCGCGCATGGGCAGCTATCCGGATGCCACGGCGGTATTCGACGTGGACGCTATCGGCTTGGTGAATATCGCGAATAACTTGAACCATGGCCTGGATATCGGCGGCAACGCCATGGGATCGCAGACCGCGCTGCTGATCGGCGTAGGCGTCAATCCGGGCGCGCCGAACATGGAGGAAGAGATCCGCCGCTTCGAATGGAAGGTGCAGGCCGGCGCGGAGTACGTGGTGACGCAGCCGGTGTTCGATCTAGTCCTGCTCGAACAGTTTCTGAAGCGCATCGAACACGTGAAGATTCCGGTGATCTGCGGCATCTGGCCGCTGACCAGCTTCCGCAACGCCGAATTCATGGTGAACGAGCTGCGCGTGCCTGTGCCGGAGCATTATATGGAGCGCATGCGGCAGGTGGATAACGCCGAGAAGTCGCGCGAGGAAGGCGTGGCCATCGCGCGGGAAATGGTGCAGCGGGTGCGCGGCATGGTGCAAGGCGTGCAATTGAGCGCTCCATTCGGGCGTTACCAGATGGCTATCGACGTGGCGGAAGCGATTGGGCCGCGCTAGGGGTCGCGGGGCGTATGGCAACTGATCTTGTGGAAGTGGACGCGGAAGAGCCGCAACCGGAAGCCATCGAACGCGCCGCCGCCGCCATTCGCCGCGGAAGGGTGGTGGCCATACCCACCGACGCGCTGTACACGCTGGTAGCAGATCCGTTCAACCTGCGCGCGGTGGCCGGCGTGTTCCGGGCCAAGGGGCGCGAGATGCACCGTTCCCTTCCGCTGCTGGTGGCGGACGCCATCGCGGCCGAGGATCTGGCCTCGGAACTGAACAATCGGTTTTTCATCCTGACGCGGCGGTTCTGGCCGGGACCGCTGACCATTATCGTGCCGGCTTCGGCGCGTGTACCGCTGAAGGTGACGGGCAACACCGGCCGGCTGGCGCTGCGGCAACCGCGCGCCAAGATTGCGAACGCCCTGATCGCGGCCTTGAACCAGCCGCTGATCTCGACCAGCGCGAACATCTCCGGATCGCCGACGTGCCGCAGCGGCATCGAGGTCTTCGGCACCATGGACGGCCGCGTGGATCTAGTGCTGGACGGCGGGGCGTGTTCGGGCGCGGGCGCCACGACGGTGGATATTACGGAGCCGTATTGGAAGATCATCCGGGAGGGGGCCATCGAGGAGAAGGAGATCGCGGAGGCGCTGCAGGCTACGTAGGCGGGTCTCTATAAACTTAACCCCCAAAACATTGCATTTCGACTAGCTTAAACCCCAAAAACTTGCTATAACGGTATCTGGCGCCCCGCTAATGCCCGATTTCTCTGCGATGCCCGAAGTATTCGTATCCGATGCCCGCCTCGCGGCGGCCGTCTCCCGCGAAGTGAAGCGCGGGACTTTGCGCAAGCTGGCGTCCCGCGTTTACACTCGCAACCTCAAGGATCCACCGGACCGGATCGTGGGGCGGAATCTGTGGCCGCTGGTGGCAGCTTATCTGCCCGGCGCACTTATCGCCGACCGCACCGCGTTGGAAAACCGTCCGGCCGCCGATGGCTCCATCTTTCTGGTCGCCAATCATAAGCGCGCCATCACCCTACCCGGAGCGATCCTGCGTCCACGCCGCGGCCACCCGCCGCTGGAGAGCGACCGCCCCTTCATTGGCGGCTTGCGGCTGGCCTCGCCTGCCAGGGCATTTCTGGAAAATATGCGGCCTTCGCGCGCCCGCCAGGGCGTTGCGCGCACTCTGCCAAAGCGTGAGGTTGAAGATCGCCTCGAAGAGATGCTGCGCCATGGCGGCGAAGCGGCCCTACAGCGCCTGCGCGATGACGCGCGCAAAACCGCGCGGCAACTCCGCATGCGCGGCGAGTTTCAGCGCCTGGATGCCCTGATCGGAACGCTGCTCGGCAGCCGCCGAGCGCAGCTCCAATCGCCCACCGCAGCCGCGCGCTCCGCGGGATTGCCCTACGATCCGCGGCGGCTGGATTTGTTTCAGCGCCTGCATACCGAACTGTCCGGCGCCACGCCGATGGTCCGCCTGGAGCGGTCCACGGACGGCCCGGCTCTGCCTTTCTTCGAGGCCTATTTTTCCAATTTCATCGAAGGCACTCAATTCGCCGTCGATGAGGCCGCCGACATCGTCTTCAAAGGGCGTATCCCTCGCGCGCGCCCGGCGGATGCACACGACGTGCTGGGCACCTGGAAAGTGGTCTCCGATAAGCGTGAGATGTCGCGTCTGCCCCGCAACATCGAGGAACTGATCGCGATTCTAACCAGCCGCCACGCGCGGATTATGGAAGGTCGCCCGGAGCAAGGCCCCGGCCAATTCAAAACCGAAGCCAATCGCGCGGGATCCACGTTCTTTGTTGCGCCCGAGTTGGCGCCGGGGACGCTTGCCAAGGGGTTCGAGATCTACCGCGGTCTAGCAGCCCCGCTGCATCGCGCCATCTTCATGATGTTCCTGGTTTCCGAAGTGCATCCGTTCGCCGGCGGGAATGGCCGCGTGGCGCGCGTCATGATGAATGCGGAGTTGGTGGCTGCCGGCGAGAACCGCGTTGTGGTGCCGACCGTCTGTCGCAACAATTATCTGATGGCGTTGAAGGCGCTCTCGCAGAATGGCATCACCGGGGCCGTTGTGCGGATGCTCGACTTCGCGCAACGCTATACCGCCGCGGTCGACTTCGCGGACCTGAAGCGTGCGCGCCGCATTCTGGAGCGGACACACGCTTTCGACGATCCCAATGAAGCGGATGCGCGCGGTATTTCTCTCATCCTGCCGGCGCCCGATATCGTCGCGGACATGGCTCGCTTCTAATCTTGGCCTTGGTTTGTTAGCGCCCGCAGTCGATGGCTAGTTGAAGCTGGCGGATGGCCTCATCGACTTCGTGGATGGCGTCTCTCTTATGGCCGCAAAAATCGTGTGCGGCAGCTTCCAGATCGCGACGCGTTTCGCGCAGCTCGCGTATCGCCGCGTGGATGTGCGGATGCCGCTCCTCCGGCGGCTGGGTGCGCGCCGTCTTAGGCAAGGAAATCGCGCCAATGACTAATAGCGCGATCCAGGGCAGTATGTTAAGTATTCTCTTCATGTAGTTCACTCCTCGCAGCATTTTACCGGAGAGCGAGAACCGGATCAAGATGCCTCCGGAGAATAGGTGATTAATATGACACCAGCAACCCCGACCGCTCCAGCAGCGCGTTCGGGTCCGGGTCGCGCCCCATGAACTTGCGGTACAACTCTGCCGGATCTTCGCTGTCGCCGCGCGCCAGGATCGTATCCCTGAATTCGGCGCCGGCCTCCGGGCTAAAAATGCCTTGCGCGCGGAAGCGTGTGAAGGCGTCCGCGTCCAAAACCTCCGCCCACTTATAGGAGTAATAGCCGGCGCCGTATCCCACCGGGCTGGCGAACAGGTGCGTGAACGCCGCCACCATGGCGTGGTCCGGAGGCAGCGGCGCCGGCGCGTATTGCTGCAGGATTCCGCGCGTATACGCGATCGCGTCCCCGTCCCGCGCGGGATCGTAATCGATATGCAAGGCCAGGTCCACGAAGCCGAAGCCGAGTTGCCGCATCTGCGTGTTGGCGCTGCGGAAATTGCGGGCCCGCACCATCTTCTCAAACAGCGCGCCGGGGATCGGCTCGCCCGTCTGATAATGGCGCGCGAACAGGTCCAGCGGCTCGCGCTCCCACGTCCAATTCTCCATAATTTGGGAGGGTAGTTCCACGAAATCCCAGGCTACGCTGGTGCCCGCCAGGCTGCGAATCTCCACCCGGCTCAACAAGTGATGCAGCAGGTGCCCGAATTCATGGAAGATGGTGGTCACTTCATAATGCGTGAGCAGCGCCGGCCGGTCCGCCAGCGGCGGCGTCAGGTTACCGCAGATCAAGCCCAGATGGGGCTTGCCGGGATGGAAACCGTCAGGCGCCGGATAGCCGGTGATCAGCGCATCCATCCACGCGCCGCCGCGCTTGTTCTCGCGCGGATACCAGTCCGCGTAAAACCCTCCCATGAAGGCGCCGTCGCGATCGTACACGGCGTAATAACGCGCCTGCGGGTCCCACACGGGAACGCCGGGTTCTTCGGCCACGCGAATTCCATAGAGGCGTTGCACGGTCTGGAAGAGTCCATCCACGACGCGCTCCAAAGGGAAATATGGACGGAGTTCCTCCTCGTCGAAATCGTAAAGCGCGGCGCGCTGCTTTTCGGCATAATAGCCGACGTCCCAGGCCTGCAGATCCGGCGCGTCCGGACCCTCCAGGCTGCGTCGGAATTCCAGCAAATCGCGATTCTCGCGGGCGAATTGCCTTTCGGTCTTGCGCTTGAGATCCTGCAGAAATTCCAGGGCACGCTCGCCCGTGTGGGCCATGCGGTCGTGCAGCACCAGATCCGCGAAATTACGGAAGCCCAGCAATGCGGATCTGGCGCGGCGCAACTCCAGGATGCGGCTCAGCAACGCGCGATTGTCATGCTCACCCTGGCTGGCCCGGATGGCGTAAGCGCGGTACATCTTCTGGCGGATGGCGGCGTCGTCCAGGTACATCATCACTGGCGTGTAGCTGGGAGCCTGCAGGGTGAATCGCCAGCCTGCCAGCCCTTTTTGATCGGCACTGGCGCGGGCCGCAGCCACGGCCGATGGGGGCAGCCCTGCCAGCCCGGCTTCCTCCGCAATCACGAGTTCGAAGGCGTTTGTCGAATCCAGGACGTTCTGCGAGAACTTAGTAGTAACGGTGGCCAACTCGATGTCGATGGCTTCCAGGCGTGCCTTGCCCTCGGAATCGAGGTCCGCGCCGTGCCGCCGGAAGGTGTCGACGGTCTTGGTCAGAAAGCGGCGCCGCGTGCCGGCCAGCGCGCGCGCCTCGTCTGTGGCCGAATAAGAGCGGATGGCCTGCCACAGGCCTGCGTGCAGCGGAATCCCGGAATAGAATGCGCTGACTTCCGGTTGCACCGCGTTGTACACTTCGCGCAGTTCAGGATAGGTGGCCACGGATTCGAGGTGGCGCACTACCGCCATGGCCTCGTCCAGCGGCTCGGTGATGGCGTCGAGCGCCATCAAGGTGTTGTCGAAAGTGCGCGGTTGCGGGTCGGCTGCCAGCGCGTCGATGCGTTGGCGCGCGTCGCGTAAAAGCTCCGCCACGGCCGGCTGGACATGCTCGGCGCGGATCTTGTCGAAGGGGATCTTGAACGATAGGTTCAGCAGAGGATTGTCGGCCGGCGAATCTGACATTTTCAAACTAGAGATTAACAGGAGTTCACCCGCCGCTGGGTGCGCGATGTGGCATAATCGACAGTGCAGCCGGCACAAGATGCAATCAGACCCAAACGGAACGCGGCCGCAGGCGGATGCGGAGCGGCCAAGTCTCTACGCGCTGGTGATTTACCTTCCGGACCCGCTAGGCGGATTTCTGGACGATTTGCGGCTGGAGATGGTGCCCGGTTGCAATCCGCATGCCCACGTCAGCGTGCTTCCGCCGCGGCCGCTGCCGGTGGCCCCGGAGGCCGCCATTGAAGAGGCCCGCCGAATCGTAGGCGGTTTCGCGCCTTTCGATGTCGAATTGGGACAGATCGATAGATTCGATCTTACGGATGTCATCTACATCGGCCTGGAGAGTGGCGCCGAGCAGTTGCGACAGATGCATGACAGCTTGAATCGGGGTGCGTTGGCTTTCTCGGAGCCTTTCGCGTATCACCCGCATGTGACTCTGGCGCAAGCGATCGAAGGGTCCCGGGTGGAAGCGCTGCACGACTTGGCCACCCGCCGCTGGCGCGAATTCCGTGGGCCGCGCCGGTTTCGCGCCGAGAGCGCCGTGTTCGTGCGCAATACGCGCGGGAACCTGTGGGTCGACTTGGCCGACGGACCTTTGCGCGCGGCGCCGGTGGGTTGAACTGGATGCCGCCGACCCCAGATCGGAACCAAGATCCGCGCGTCTACCTGGCCGCGGAGCGCACGTTTCTGGCCTGGATCCGAACCGGCCTCTCGCTGATGGGCTTCGGCTTCGTAGTGGCACGCTTCGGTTTGTTCCTGCGTGAAATCGAATTCAGCACGCACCCGCTCAGTCTGCACTCCGCCCGGTTCACCCTGTGGGTGGGTACCGCGTTGATCCTGATCGGCGTTCTCGTGAACCTGTTCTCCGCTCTGCAACATATTCGCTTCGTGCGCGCGGTGAAAAGCGGCACGGAAGTTGTGGACCGGCCAGTAACCATGGCGGTGGCAATCGCCCTGATTCTGGCGGTGACCGGAGTGGCGATGACGATTTACCTGGTGTTCGTGCGATGACCCGGCGCGGCTTGCTGGCTTCCCTGCTCTTGACCCCACGCGGGCTGAAGCCTGTGCCACCCAACCGCAAACGCATCGTGCTGGTGAGCGGAGACGAGGAGTACCGCTCCGAAGAAGGGTTGCCGCAGTTGGCCAAAATCCTGTCGGTGCGGCATGCTTTCGATTGCACCGTGCTCTATGCCATCGATCCGGCCGATGGCACCATCAAGCCGGACCTGCAAACCAACATCCCCGGCCTGGAAGCGCTGGATTCCGCCGACCTGATGGTGATGCTGCTGCGCTTCCGCGATCTGCCCGACCGGCAGATGCGGCACATCGTGGATTACGTGGATTCCGGCCGCCCGATCATAGGGATGCGCACCGCCACGCACGCCTTCGATCTGAAGAGCAGCCCGGCATACGCGCGGTACAGTTGGAACAGCAAAGTGTGGGACGGCGGCTTCGGGCGCCAGGTGCTGGGCGAGACGTGGATCGACCACCACGGCAAGCATGGCAAGCAAAGCACACGCGGTTTACTCGTCACGGGCGCGGAGGATCATCCGATCTTGCGCGGCATTCGGGATGGCGATATCTGGGGTCCGACCGACGTTTATGAGGTGCGCTTGCCGCTGCCCGGAGATAGCCGTCCGCTAGTGCTTGGCCAAGTGGTGGAGGGCATGCACCCGGACGATCCTGCCGCGCCGGGGAAGCTAAACGATCCGATGCTACCGATCGCCTGGGTGAAGACGTATACCGGCGCGCAAGGAAAGGCCGCGCGCGTGTTCGCCACCACCATGGGCGCGTCGCAGGATCTGCTGAACCAGGGCCTGCGCCGCATGATCGTGAACGCTTGCTACTGGGCCCTGGGGATGGAAACGCGCATCCAGGCGCAGGCCAATGTGGACTTGGTGGGCGATTACCATCCGTCGCCGTTCGGCTTTGGCGGGTATCGGAAGGGGGTGAAGCCCGCAGATGCGCTGTAAGGTTCGCTGCCCACCGAAAGATCACAGGGAGGAGCTATGGCTTCAACTTGAACACCGTGCCGGAATTTGACGTTCCGCCTGAACCGGTGGTGCCGTAGAGTCCCCCCTCCGCGCCGATGGTCACACCAGCCGAAGGGTTGGTGCCTTGTTTGAAAGCCGCAAAACTGTGGAGCACGGTCTCGCTCCAAGGGTCTCCCAGGGCCGCCGGCGGGGTCAGCGAGAATACCGTCCCACAACCATCGTTACAGGCAGTGCCGGTTCCGCCGGCTCTGGTGGTGCCGTACAACACCCCGCCGCTGCCGATCGCCACACCTGGTGTGGGATAGATTCCATCGCTGCCGCCGGCGAATTCGTGCAGCACAGCCTCGATCCACGCGCCGCCGGAGCCCGCAGGCGGGGTCAGTGAGAATACCGTGCCACAGCCTACCGCTGCGCAGGCGCCAGCTCCGCCATAGAACGTCGTGCCGTAGAGCACTCCCCCGTTTCCGATCGCCACACCTCCCTGCGGATCGCTGCCGTCGCCTCCGCCGCTAACATTCTGAAAGCTGTACAGTACATTCTCAGTCCAAACACCGCCAGATGCAGGCGGAGTCAAAGAGAACACCGTACCACTGCCGGACGCTCCGCCACTGGACGCATTACCGTAGAGCACCCCGCCCTTGCCGACCGCCAAGCCGGAGGGGTTGGCGCCATCGCCAGGAGCGCCACCGAAATTGTAAAGCACCGTCTCAGTCCACGCGCCACCCGGCGATGCAGATGGCGTCAGTAAGTATATCGTGCCGCAACCATTGGTACAGGCGGCGCCAGTTCCGCCGTAGTAGGTCGTGCCATAGAGTACTCCGTCCTTGCCTACCACCACGCCTCCCTCGGGATAGCTTCCGTCTCCGGTAGCAGTGCCCGCGAAACTATAGATCACAGTCTCAGTCCACGTGCCACCGGGCGCGGCCGGCGGGGTCAGTGAGTATACCGTCCCTTCATTCCAAGTGCCGCCCTGGTAGGTCGTGCCATAGAGCACTCCGCCCCCGCCGGCCACCACGCCTGCGTAAGGAGAGGCCCCGTCGCCGGGGGAGTTGGTGAAGGTGTGGATCGCCGCTTCCGTCCATGTGCCCCCTGGAGACGCCGGCGGGGTCACTGAGTACACCGTGCCGCAACCCAACGAGCAGCCGCCGGTTCCTCCAAAGTGGGTCGTGCCGTAAAGCACTCCGCCCTTGCCGGTGAGCAAGGCTGCCAGGGGAGATTCCCCATCGCTGCCGCCGGTGAAGGTGTAGAGCGTGGTCAGCGTCGGCGACGGCGGCTGAGCCGTGCCGGGAGCAGCGCTAAACGCAGTGAAGATCAGGAGCGCTGCCGAGAGATTCCTAGCAATTGCGGGCTGCGGTAGCCGGACGACCATCAGTTAATTTTGGACGCGCCGCAGATCGATGTCAACCTTAGGTAATTTGACAGGCAATGCGTCTTGCCGTCATCGGCGGGACCGGATTCATCGGCTCGCACGTTCTCGCGCGGCTGCGCCGGAGCACGAAGTCACGGTCGTGCATCGGGGAAATCGCTCCGGACGCTGCCGCCTTCCGCGGCGTCGCGGGCCGTCTGGTAACCACCAGCCGCAAGAATGTGTATCGCGCGTACGGGATTGCGGCTTGGAGCAAGGACGGCTGCATCGTTTCCAGGGGTTTCCGAAAGCGTGGACGATGGACGCGCTTAGGCATGGCTCCATGATGCCATGGCTCCATGGAGACATGGCGGAAAACCATCGGGGCAGGGAGGGAGCCTAACGTGGGCCTGCCTGCAAGGCATGGCGTCCTGGCGGCCGTCTGCGCGGCTTTGTTCGCGCTGCGGGCCGCGGCGCGGGACGGTGAGATAGCGCTCAACGCCGGCAAGTCGCCGGCGCGCGAGGATGCAGTATTTCTCCTCAAGCTCGATGCCGATGTACCGGCGCTGCAGGAGCGCGGCCGTACGTTTGGAATGATCGAATCCAGGCCTGTGCCCTGGCGCGACTGCGAGACGCAATTGAAAAAAAGGAATTCCCGACTGACCCAACTGTGTCGGTCGACTTTCAAAGCATCTCCGGCAAGCGTTACCGGGTTGTGCAGACGATCACTCGCTTGGAGCCGCACGGTATCCGCGCAGACTTCGTAAGACTTATAAGTGTACCCTGACCGGCGAGGAAGTGTTTTCGCTTTTCGGGTCGGGGCAGTTCGTGTACATTCTGCGAAAGCTTCACAGGGGGACGCGATGGAAC
>Ga0070761_10002545_pt1 | contig 11143 bp, 11 predicted proteins | sample HubBroMetageREF1_FD_66724 | JGI IMG/M metagenome (GOLD analysis project Ga0070761, IMG submission 66724) | Reference soil microbial communities from the Hubbard Brook experimental Forest, New Hampshire, USA - Hubbard Brook CCASE Soil... | ecosystem: Environmental > Terrestrial > Soil >...
GAAGGATGGCTTCGACCAGACCAGCGTCGAATCCGAGCGGACGCTCACCCCGACCGCGTCGCCGGTGAGTCCCAGGGCCCGCGATGCGGCGACTCGAGCCGCCACTTCACGCCCGAACGGGTCGGAAAGGAACAGCCCGGCGGCGCACGACTCCCTCCGGTCCAGCACCCGTCCGAAAGCCAAGGCGACCGAACCCGAGTCGGTCGGCACGGAGGGCAGACGAATCTCGTACGCCGCCACGGCCCCCGCCCGGGCCAGGCGCCCGGTCGACGCTTCGTCCGGAAGGTCGCCGATCCACACCGCCGATGGCCAGAACCCGGGGAGCGAGCGTCGGACTTCGCTCAGCAGCGCCGGAGCCCTCGGGGCGAGGTGACCCGCTCCGTCGGTGACGAGCACCAACACTTCGTGATCGTCGGCACCCGGTCCCGGGAGCGGATCGAACGTCGGGGAAGAGCGGCGGGGTCCGGCGAGTAGGGGCCGTAGCAATTCGACCGCCCGCGCGACCTGCTCGGCGGGCGTTCCGTCCGCGACTATCACGGGGGAACGATGCGGCGCGTCCTCCCCGACCGACGTGACGATCGTGGGCGACCCGTCGAGCCCGACCGTTCCCGGATCGAGGGAGAGTCGAGCGAGGTCCCACACTTCGATGTCGGAGACCGCGACGGCCCCGCGTTCTTCCGGGCTGACCTTGCCCGGCTTGATGATCTTCTCACCGACCGAAACGACCACCGGGGTCCGCGCCGCGTAGGACGCCCAGCCGGTGTTCGTGTCGACGGTGACCACGATTCCGGGCCCGTCGACTTCCCGTCCCATCCCACGGGCACCGGTGAACACCGGAACGTCCAGGAGGGCGGCGACCTCGGGACCTACCTGCCCGGTCTCACTATCCGTCGTCCAGCTGCCGGTGAGGACGAGGTCGCGGCCGATCCCGGTGAGCGCCGCCGTCAGCGTTCGGGCGGTCGCGAGCGTGTCCGAGCCGGCGAGGCGCGCGTCCGAGAGCAGGATCACGCGGTCGGCGCCCATCGCTTTCGCGTCGCGGAGCGGTTCGCGCGCCGCGAGCGGCCCCATCGAGATCACCGTGACCGTTTCCCCGTCCTTTCGCAGTTGGAGTGCGACCCGCAGCGCCCGCTGGTCGAACGGATTCAGGAACAGTTCTGTCCCTTCGCGCACGACGGTCCGTCGATCGGCGTCGTAGCGGAGGTCGTCGAGCGGCGGCACCGCCTTCACGAGAACGACGAAATCCATCGCGCCGACCCGGCGTTGCCACGCCACACGGGAGAATAAGTACGGGTCGGGTCGTCGCGGAGCCGTGGACGCATCGCCCTCCGCGCCGCCGGTGCCCGTATACCGGTACGCCGTCGGGGTGGTGATCACCGTCGTGGCGATCCTGAGCCAGTACTTCGTCCCCCAGACCGTTCCGGTCACGCTCGTGCTCTACGGCAACCTGCCCGGCGACCTGTTCGTCGTCTACGGGATCCCGGTGATCGCGTTCGCGCTCCTGGTCGGCGCCGGTCCGCTACGGAACTGGAAGCAGCGCATGGAGCTCGCGTCCATCGAGGGGCTCGGGTGGTACGGGGTCCTCTCGCTGGTCGCGCTCCTGGTCATCCTCGTACTCGCGATCATCTACCGGATCGTCGACCCGTCGGCGCTCCAGCAACTGAACAAGCCGAACCCGGCGCTCACCCAGGCGGCCGGCGACCCGTGGTTCTGGGTCGGCTTCTCCTTCGTCGTCGGAGCGTTCGAGGAAACGATCTTCCGGGGCTGGATCTTCGGCTTCTGGCGGAACCGCACGGCCGGTTGGATCGCCCCGGCGATCTGGACGAGCGCTCTGTTCGCCGGCGTGCACCTGTACTACGGGGTCACGTACGGACCCGCGGCCCCGCTCATCTTTCCGAGCCTGTTCCTCGCCGGGTTCGCCTTCGCAGCGACGTACCAAGCCTCCGGCGGAAACCTCGTCATCGTGGCCCTGCTCCACGGCGCGAACGACGCCACGGCGTTCCTGACCCTCGTCAACATCGCCGGGAAGGGACCGGACGTGGGGCTGGCCCTCCATTACCTCGTCATCCTCGTGGGGGCCGTCATCGGCCTCGTCTGGTTCCTGAGCGAGAAGCGCGGACCGATGTTCGCGCCCGCCTGGGCGCGACCCGAGGTTCCGAGCCTCGGGGAGAGTATCGGCTCGACCCAGGTCCCGTCCGGTCCCCCCTAGAACGCGTCCACCCGCATTCGCTTCTGGTGCTTCTCCCCAGAACTCTCTTGTAACCCGCCCGGCTCGCGCGACCTATGGCCCCGTCCGACGCTCAACTGCGGGAGATCCTGACCCGCGCCCGGACGATCGCGATCGTCGGGCTCTCCGACAAACCGGAGAAGGACTCGAACGAGGTTGCCCGCTACCTGAAGTCCCAGGGGTATCGGGTCATCCCCGTGAACCCGGCTGTGCCTTCGGTCCTCGGCGAAACATCGTATCCGTCCCTGAGCGCGATACCGAAGGAGATCCGGGTCGACATCGCAGACATCTTCCGCCGCAGTGACCAGGTCGTCCCGATCGCCCAGGACGCAGTACGCCGCGGCATCCCCGTCGTCTGGATGCAGCTCGGCATCGAGAACGCGGAAGCCGGGAGCATCGTGCGCGACGCCGGCGGAACGGACATCGAGAATCTCTGCATCATGAGTCAACACCGACGGCTCGGCCTCCCCGCGGTCGGCCCGGCGAGGGAGTGAGGCGGAATGGCCGCCGCCGCGCCCCTCCCCGCCACGAAGCTCGCACCCTCACCGGCGAAGCCCGAGACCCGTTCCGGTACGATCCGGGACCGAGGGACGACCCGGTACGATGCGATCCGCGCCACCCGGTGGTACTCCTCGGGCGTCGCGAAAGTGCTCGGCAACGTCGATGTCACCGAGGCTCACGTGCAGGGCCTCGTCTCGATCGCGGGCAAGCTCACCGCCGGCGCATTCCGAGCGGAAGGGACGTTCGAGGTCGTCGGAACCGTCGACGTGCGCGACAGCCTCACCGTCGAGGGGACCACCCGCCTCGTTGCCCCGGCGCACGCGGGTTCGCTGACGACCGAGGGGACGTTCCATTCGACCGCGGAGGTCCGGGTCGACCGCATCTTTACCGCGACCGGATTGGTGGAGGCGCCCTCCGTTCGGGTCGGAGCGATCGTGCTGAACGGCAGCGCGGAGATCCTGGGCGACGTGGAGGCCACCGGACTGGTCCAGATGCAGTTCCGCGGCGACTCTCACATCGCCACGATCCGGGGCGCGAAAGTGGTCCTCGAAGGCCCGACGGCGGGGGTCGTACCGAATCTGATCCGCTCGGTGTTCGGTGGCAGCGCCGCGATCCGCATCGAACGGATCGAGGCCGACTCTGTCGAGCTCAGCGCCGTCGACGTCGGCTTCGTTCACGCGCAACAGGTAACCCTCGGCGCGGGAGCGCACGTGACGACCGTCGAAGGGCCGATCGTGAGTCGACACCCGTCCGCGCGCGTCGGTTTCGAGTCGCGCTCCCCGCCGCCGCACGGCCTTTCCCGATAGGCGACCCGTCCGCCCCGTCGCGTTATCTCCCCGGAGTTCGTCGGCGCGCTCGATGGCACCGGACGAAGAGACGACGGGGGCCCCGTCGCCGTCCGAGGTCCAGCGTACCGTGCTCCGATACTGGGAGACGACGGGCGTTCCCGCGCGCTCGTACTACGGTACGCCCAACGGCCCGATCTTCCGGTTCACCGAAGGTCCCCCCGGGGTGAACGGGCCTCCGCATCTCGGCCACGTCGAACCGCGCGTCCTGAAGGATCTCCAGCTCCGATATCGTCGGATGCGGGGAGACCAGATCGTGAGCCCCATGGCCGGCTGGGATTGCCACGGCCTGCCCGTCGAGATCGCGATCGAGAAGAAGAACGGGCTGAAGTCCCGCAAGGAGATCGAGGCGTTCGGCATCGACAAGTTCTGCGACGAGTGCCGCTCGATCGCGCTCGAGTACGCCTCCTCGTGGCAGGAGATGAGCCGGCGGATGGGCTACTGGCTCGACTACGACCGGCCGTACCGCACGATGGACGCGCCGTACATCGAGAGCGTCTGGTGGTCGCTGAAGACGCTCTTTGATCGAGGGTTGCTCGAGAAGGGCCACTATGTCCTGCCGTACTGCCCCCGATGCGAGACGACCCTCTCCTCGCACGAGGTCGCCCAGGGATATCGCGAGGCGACGGACCCTTCGGTGACGGTCCGCCTTCCGCTCGAAGGCGACCTCTGGGACCTGCTCGTCTGGACGACCACCCCCTGGACGCTGCCCGCGAACCTGCTCGTCGCGGCCCGCGCCGACCTCGAGTACTCCCTCGTGCACACGGGCGACGGGAACGACGTGCTGCTGGCTTCCGCGGCCGTGCCTCGGTACTTCCCCCAGGGGGCGGAGGTCCGGGCGCGCATGACCGGCGCGGAGCTCGCCGGCCGAGCGTATCGGCCGCCGTTCGACGCCGCCGGGCCCGGTCCCGGTCGCTATCGCATCGTTCTCGACGATTTCGTGACCGCGGAGGAAGGCACCGGGTTCGTCCACGTGGCGCCCAGCTTCGGTCCGGACGACTACCGCGTGGGCGCCCGCGAGAAAGTCGGCGTCTTCGACCCGCTCGACAGCCGGGCCGTTTTCACCGACGTCGTCCCCCTCGTCCGCGGCAAGGGGTTCAAGGCGGCCGACCCCCTCCTGTCGAAGGACCTCGCCGAACGCGGGCTCCTTTTCCGCTCCGAGTCGCTCCGTCACACGTACCCGTTCTGCTGGCGGTGCGACCACGCGCTCCTCTACCGCGCGATCGACTCCTGGTTCGTCCGGACGTCCCGCGTCACCGAGGCCCTCGTGCGCAACAACGAGACGACGACCTGGATCCCGGGCTACCTGCGCGACGGGAGGTTCGGGAATTTCCTCGCCGAGGCGAAGGACTGGGCGCTCTCGCGGAGCCGGTACTGGGGAACGCCGCTCCCCGTCTGGGTCTGCCCGGAGGGGCACGCGACCTGCGTAGGGAGCTTTCAGGAGCTCACCGAGCGCTCGGGGGCGCCGCTGCCCGATCCGTTCGACCCCCACCGTGTGACGGTCGACGGCATCTCGCTCCAGTGCGCGACCTGCGGGAAGGTGAGTCGCCGCGAGCCGTACACGATCGATGTCTGGTACGACAGCGGCGCCGCTCCGTTCGCGCAGTTCCATTACCCGTTCGAACCCGGCCCGTTCGACCCCGCGGCGCCGCTCGACTACGTCTCCGAGGCGATCGACCAGACGCGCGGTTGGTACTACACGCTCCTCGTGATCGCGACCGCGGTGTTCGACCGGCCGGCGTTCCGGGCGAACCTCACGTGCGAATTCCTCCTCGAAGAGGGCGGCCAGAAGATGTCGAAATCGAAGGGGAAGGTGCTCGAGCCTCTGGCGATCCTCGACCAGTTCGGCGGCGACACGGTCCGCTGGCTGTTCCTCTCTCAGGACTTCACCTCCCCGATCCGCGTCGGCGAGACGACCATCCGAAAGGGAGAACACCGGACCCTCGGCGCCCTGCGCAATGTCGTCGCGTTCCACCTGGACAACGCGCGCGCCGACCATCTGGCGCCGGTGGTGGAGTGCCCGAAGCCCCCCGCGCTCCTCGACCGCTGGCTACTGTCCCGGCTCGAAGCGACCCGGGACGACGTCTCGAAAGCGCTCGAGGCGTTCGACCCCCGACCGGCGGCCGCTTCGATCCGGGAGTTCGTCGACGACCTCTCGACTTGGTACCTCCGACGGTCGCGCCCGCGCTTTTGGGTCGAGGGTGACCGTCCCGATCGTCGGGAAGCGCATGCGACGCTCTCCTACTCGCTCGACTCCTTGTCGCGACTGCTCGCACCGCTGGTGCCGTTCACGGCGGAGTGGGTGCACCAGGAGGTGACCGACGCGGCGTTCGCCACGGCGGACACGTCGGTCCACCTCGCCCCGTGGCCGACGTGGTTCGCCGACCGTGACCTTGCGCTCGAGGAGGGTATGCGCGAGCTGCGTGCCCTGGTCGAGGCCGGTCGCGAGCTTCGCAATCGAGCGGGCGTGAAATCGCGGATCCCGCTCGCCGAGATCGTGCTGTTCGGACACGCGACGAGACCCCTGGCCGCGCTCGGCTCGGAGGGGGCGACGCTCCTCGCCGAGGAACTGAACGTGAAGCGCGTCGTCCGCGTCCCGTCGGCCGAGCGGGCGAACTATCCGGATACGGCCTGGGCGATCCGGGAAGAGGACGGACACCCGATCGCCGCGATCCCGCGTCGACCGTCGCCCGAGCTTCTGGAGGAGGGCCTCGCGCGCGAGGTCGCGCGCCGGTTGCAACAGACCCGGAAGGAGCTGGGGCTGCGGTACCTCGACCACGTCGCGGTCACGGTGAGCGCCTCGGGGGATCTCGCGGACGCGCTCCGGTCCCGACGGGAGTCGATCGCCAAGGACCTCCTCGCCGACTCCTTCGAGATCGTGGACGCTCCCCTGCCGGACGGTGCCGACGTGCACTCCTGGGATCTCGAGGGCGCCACGTTCTCCGCCCGCGTCGTACGACGTTAGTGCAGCTCGCGGACGACGGTACCGGAAGGAGACCGCTCCGCGAACACCTCGGCCTCGAACCGTCGGATCCGGACGCGGGGATCTTTCCAGGCCTGGGGCGGGAGGCCGGCTTTCTCGCACGTGCCTTCGAGCAGCTCCTCGGAGGTCCATCCCTGCTCGGGAGCGACCTGCGGGAGGAGGAGACCACTCGTCCCATACCCGTCGACGATCAATCCGTCCCGCCCGACCTTCACCTCGCGGATCAACGCCGCCGGTTCACGGGAGGCGACCGGAACGGGAACCGTCAGGACAGAAACCTCGAGGGTGAGCGACGGCAGGTCGGTCCCCCGCACGGGGGAGAACCGTGGGTCTTCGGTGGCGGCCGCGACCGCTGCCTCGCGCACGGCCTTCCCGAGCGGATGCACGGGCAACGGGAATCCGATGCACCCCCGAAGGTCGCCGCTCGGGTGCCGACGGAGCGTGACGAAGACGCCGCGCGGCTCCCGGAACAACGGCGGTAGCTCGGCGCTCTCGAGGATCCTCCTACCCGGGGGGTGGCTTCCCTCCAGGGCCTCCTCCAGGCTCTCTCGAGCGAGCCGAACGGCCCGCGTGCCGTCCTCATCCGAGAGCATCGCCGCGGAACCGGTACCGGACGGAAAGGCGCTTCGGCGGTCCGCCGGGGCAGGTTTTATACGCGACGGACGGTCCCCGCGGGTCCCATGCCGTTCCCCGAAGCAGTCGAGCGCCTGCTCAACAAGAAGATCTGCATGAACTGCTCGGCACGGAATCCCCCGAAGGCGGTCCAGTGCCGCAAGTGCCACTACAAGGGGCTCCGCGTGAAATCGCGGGAGCGGTCGGGGAAGACCCAGTAAGCTGCCCGCTCACGGGGGCGGCGCGGCGTCCGGTCCCTGGGCGAACGGCGCCGGTCGGCCCCGGGTGCTTTCGAAGTGCACCGCGAGCCGCTTCTCGGCGAGGAATCGGAGGTTGTGGAGCCCGTCGCGCCAGCTCGACAGCTTCGGCCGTCCCCACCGTTCCCCGTAGCGGATCGGGACCTCGACCACGCGGAGCCCGCGGAGGATCGCCTCGACCTTCAGCTCCTCGCTGAACGCCATGCTGTCCTCCTCGACGTGGACGCGGGCGAGTACGTCCCGGCGGAACACCCAGAACCCGCTCTGGCTGTCGGCGAGCCGGCCGCCCGGGAGTTCCTTCATCCAGTGGTGGTAGGCGAGGTTCGCGCCCATGTTGAGCATCCGATTGCCGATCCGGTGCTCGGTCGTCATCGCCTTGCGGTCGATGTAGGCGAGCCGGTTCCCGGTCAGGAAGTCGATCTTCTCCCGGTCGACCTTCGCGACAAGGTCCGGGATCGTTTCCACAGGGTACGTTCCGTCCCCATCGGTCGTCGCGAGGAACTCCCCTCGCGCGGCCGCGAAGCCGGTCTTGTACGCTCGTCCGTATCCCTTGCGCGACTCGGTGATCACCCGGGCGCCGTTCGCCTCGGCGATCGACGCCGTGCCGTCCGTCGAGTTGCTATCGACCACCAGCACCTCCCAGTCGATCGGGATTGCCTGGAACGTCGTGGCATTGGCACGGTCGGCGGCCGCCCGGAAGGTGGAGAGGACGAGGCCGATCGATTCGGCCTCGTTCAAGGTCGGGACGATAAGGGTGGCACGCATCGGCCCATCGAGTAGGGGTCAGCGACCGCTTAAGCCCGTCGCGCGCGTCCGAACGGGGGTACGAAGCCCGCCAACGTTCGTCGCGCCCGCGCGCGGCGCTGGGGACAGTTCCCGACGACCGCGGACGTGGGGATCTGGGCGACCGGCCCGACGCCCGCGGCCCTGTTCGAGGCGCTCGGGCTCGGCCTCTTCGCGTTGATGACCGACCGGAAGAAGGTCCGGCCGCACTCGGAGCGGGCGGTGAGCGCCTCGGGGACCGACCCGGCATCGCTCGTGGTGGCGTACCTCTCCGAGCTCCTGCTGCTCCAGCAGACCGAGGGATTCATCGCCCGCGAGATCCGGGCGCACCCGGTCGGCGACCCGCCGACCGCGATCGTCGCGAGCGTTTCGGGCGAGAAGTTCGACTCCGCCCGCCACTCGGCCCGCACCGAAGTGAAAGCCGTGACGCTCCACGACCTTTCGATCGACTTCGAGACCGGCCGAGCCCGCGTGATCGTCGATATCTAGGGCGTTACGGCATCCGCTGGACGATCGCGTCGAGGGCCTTTCCCGGCGCGGGGAGTTTCCCCGCCTTCCCCAGGATCCGTTCGAGCGCGGCGAACGTGACCAGGAGGTCCGGCCAGTCGGCGATCCCCATGTGGCCGATCCGGAAGATCTTTCCCGTGAGGGCACCCTGACCGCCCTGGACGAGCACGTTGTACTGCTTCTCGAGCGCCTTCCGCACCTCGGGATCTCCCATTCCGCTCGGGTTGTTGATCGCGGTGACCGTGTCGGAGGCGTAGCGCCGCTCCGGGAACAGCGTGAGGCCGAGCGCGTCGGTCGCGTTGCGCGCGGCCTCGGCCAAGCGATGCGTACGCTCGTGACGCGCGGCGAGCCCCTCCTCCTTCAGGAGGAGGAGCGCCTCGCGCAACGCGAGGAACAGCGGCACCGCGGGAGTCCACGGTGTGTCGTTCTTCTCGAGCGACTTCACATGGGCCGCGAGGTCCAGGTAGTACCCGCCCGGATGGAGCGAAGCCACCGCGCGGTCGGAGAGGTGGACGAGCGCCAGTCCCGCCGGCGCCGCGAGCCCCTTTTGGCTCCCGGCTACGACGGCGTCGATCCCCCAGCCCGTGATGTCCATGGGGATGCCCGCCACCGCGCTGATCCCGTCGACCAGGAACAGGGCGCCGGACTTTCGGATCGCCGGCGCGATCTCGGCGAGGTCGTTCTGCAGCCCGACGCTCGTCTCGTTATGGACCACGCAGACGGCGCCGTACGTGCCCTTCTCGACCTCCGCCCGGATCGTCTCCATCGGTAGCGGCTGGCCCCACGGGGCGGTGATCGTCGTCACCTGGCTCGCGTAGCGACGGACGATCTGGTCCCCTCGCTCGCCGAAGTTCCCGTTCACGAGTACGAGCGCGGGCTTGTCGCGGGGCACGAGCGACGAGTACATCGCTTCGAGGCCGGCCGTGCCACTCCCGGAAAGAATGACCTGGCGTCCCTTCGCGCCGAAAAGAACCGGTAGGAGTTCCTTGATCTCCCCGACGATCCCGTGGAAGTAGTCGCCCCGGTGGTTGAGCGACGACATCGACATCGCGCGCAGGACCCGCGGATGGATCCGAACCGGCCCGGCGATCAGGAACGTCGTCGTCTCGGGGTCGAACGTCATTTCGCGGCCCCCGGGGGTGGTACCAGCGACTGGAGGGGCTCCCCGCGCAGCGCGCGCAGTACCTCGTCGACGATCTCGGCCCCCGCCCGTCCCTGGCCCTCGCTCGTCATCGCGCCGATGTGCGGCGTTGCGATCAGATTCGGCAGCTCCAGCAGTTCCCGGTTCATCGGTGGTTCTACCTCAAAGACGTCCAGCGCGGCGCCCGCGACCCGCCCGCTCTTCAATCCGGAGAGGAGGGCGGCCTCGTCGACCAGAGGACCGCGCGCGACATTGACGAGGAGGGCGCCCGGCTTCATCGCCGCGAAGGCTCGAGCGTCGATCAGATGCCGGTTCTCGGCCGTGAGAGCCGCGTGGACGCTCACGATGTCGGAGCGATGGAGGAGCTCCTCCCACGTGACCATCTCGGTCCGGTCCCCGGACTGCTTCACGAACGGGTCGTAGGCGATCGTGGCGGTGCCGAAGGGCTCGAGGCGACGGGCCACTTCCCGAGCGATCCTTCCGTACCCTACGAACCCGACCGTCTTGCCCGAGATCTCCCGAGCGTGGCTCGAGCGCTCCCACTTGCCGGACTTCGTGGAGAGGATCGCAGGGTAGAGCCCGCGCACCAGCAGGAGGTAGAGCGCCACGGTGAGCTCGGCGACGCTCGCGGTGGCGGCGGCCGGCGCGTTCACGACCCGGATCCCGCGTTCCCCCGCTACTCTCGTGTCGACGTTGTCGACGCCCACGCCCGCGCGGGCGATCAGGGAAAGCTTCGGGGCCGCTTTCAGGAGCTCCGCGTTGACCTTCGTCCGACTGCGCACGACCAAGGCCCACGCCTCGCCGAGCTGGCTCGGGAGGTTCTTCGGGTCCCCGCTCGCATCCAGGACGCGACACGGACCGGCCCGGAGACGTTCGAGTGCAGCGGCGTCGATCGGGTCCGCGACCACCACGAGAGGCGCGTCCGGCATCGGGCGGCCGACCTCGGCCGGGATGAAAACGGTTGGCCCCGGTCGGACCCCGGCTGGTCCCGCGATGGTGCTGCGCGTGCACCCGAAGGTTTTTGGAGGTTCAGCTCGGAGGTTCGAGTTCGCCTATGTCCGACGATAACGAACGACCACGGTTCCGAGAACACCTGCACGAGATGCGAGAAGCGTTGGGAGGGATCGGCAAGGATGTTGGTACCAGCGTGGTCGATGCTCCGCATTTGGCCAAGGAAGGTACGAAGAACGCGTTCGCCCGTGCCGCGGGGATTCGCCGCACGCCCATCGAGGAGTGGAACGATCCGTCCTCCAGCGACCCGAAGTAGCGCCGGCGACCGTCGTGGGACCG
>Ga0070761_10002546_pt1 | contig 11138 bp, 10 predicted proteins | sample HubBroMetageREF1_FD_66724 | JGI IMG/M metagenome (GOLD analysis project Ga0070761, IMG submission 66724) | Reference soil microbial communities from the Hubbard Brook experimental Forest, New Hampshire, USA - Hubbard Brook CCASE Soil... | ecosystem: Environmental > Terrestrial > Soil >...
CCTGACCCTCTCCCCGCCGACTCCGACGGCGAGGGAACTCCTCATCGAAGCACGTTGTTGTTCCGGGCGCCGTCCGTAGCCGTCGCGTCCGCTGGGATCCTGGGCGTGAGCGCCGTGCTCTCTCTCGTGCTCTGGGGACCGGGGCTCGAGACCTGGGCGTCCGGATTCCTCCTCGTCTTTGCGATCCCGGCCCTCCTCGCAGGCGGGGTCACGAGCCCCCTTGCCTCGGTCCTCGGCGGTCGGCTCGAGGTCCGGCGTGCCGTCTTCCTCAGTTTGGCAGTTCTCGTACTTCAACTCCCGATCGCGCTCGTGTGGCGGGGCGCACTCGACCTCTGGCCGTCGCAAACGCCCGGTGTGATCTTCCTCGCGACGTTCCTGGCCGGCCCGGCCGTCTGGTTCCGCCAGATGAGCTTGTACGGCCTCTCCCGGGCGAACCATGGACTGTCGCTGCCGGCGGCCCTGCTGCAACCCGTCCTCTCTCTCGTCGGACTCTACCTGCTCACACCTCCCTCCCTCCGCGTCCTCGTTGCGGCCGTCTTCTTCCTCGCGATCGGGTTCCTGTGCGCCGTGGCACTGCTGCGGGCGGCCGACCGTCCCTTGCAGCGGGAGTTCCAGAGCTCGGGCATCTCGCTGATCCGGCCGCTCCTGGACCACGTCGGCTTGCGAGACCCGGCAGCGACCGGTCAGCTCGAAGCGTTCTTCCGGAAGTTCGCGGCTCCGGTCGACCTGCGCGTGAGCTTGCTCTCGTTCTTGAGGAACGGCCGCGCCCACGCGACGATCGCGCTCCCGACGGTCCACCCCGGGCCGTTCGCCGCGCTCGGCGCCTCGGACCTTCCCCGGAAACTCGCCGATCAGCTCGGCCCGGCGGCCGGCGTGGTCCTGGTCCCCCACACGCCGTGCGACCACGACCTGGACCTGCCGGCCGAGGCCGAGGTTGACAAGATCGGTCGGGCCAGCCGCGAGGTCCTCGCTGGCTTTTCCACGCCACTCGCCGGTACCTCGGGCCCGCTCGTTTCCCCCTATCCGGGAAGCCTCGCGCGCGCGCAAATGTTCGGAGATGTCGCGCTCGTCATGGTGACCCAGGCACCCGAGCCGACTGACGACATCGCGTTCAGTGTGGCCGACCGCATCGAACGCGAGTTGGGCCGGGATGGGAACCTTCGACTCGCGCTGGTCGACGCGCACAACTCCTACATCGAAGGGAAGGGGGACATCACCTACGGCACCCCGGTCGCCGAGAAGCTCATTCAAGATACGCGGGCGGCGGTCGAAGCGGCACGCAGCGCGGCGACGGCGGGACCGCTCGAGGTCGGCGTCGCGGTGCGGGGCAACTACAGCATCGGCTCGAACGGGATCGGTCCGCAGGGGATCCGCGCGCTCGTGGTCCGAACCGCCGGGCGGACCTCGGGGTACGTTCTGATCGACGGCAACAACCTCGTCCGAGGCTTCCGCGATCCCATCGTCCGGGCGCTCGAGACCGTGGTCGATGTGGCGGAAGTGCTGACGACCGACAACCATGTCGTTCACGAGGTGGACGGCGGGATCAACCCCGTCGGCGAACGCCGGTCGGTCGAAGCCCTGGCGAGCGACGCGGTCGAAGTGCTGTCGCGCGCCAAGGCCGATCTCGCCCCGGCCCAGGCGTGTTTCGGGTCGAAGGGAGTCCCCTCGGTCGAGGTGCTGGGACCCGGCTTCACCGCTCGGCTTTTGACCTCGCTCGGTGACACCTTGTCGATGTTCACGAACATGGTCGTGGCGACCTTCCTGCTGCTCCTGACGAGCTCGCTGGTCGTGACGTTCGCGTTGAAGTGAACCGAGAGCACGATGGCGTCCTCGGAACCGGATCTTCGTGGCGCCGCGTCCGCCCTGGGGGACGACGAGTCCCTCCGGCTGCTGACCCAACTCGTCGCCTCGTCACCCACCAATCTCGAGGACCCAGGTCGGGGTCAATGGGAGAAGCCGAACTATCTTCGTACCGCGGACATTATCGTGCGAGCCGCGCGCGCCGCGGGCCTCGCCACGCGCGTGTACGACCCCGTGGTCGCGGGCGACGTCCCCGGCGAGTGGCACCGGGCGAACCGTCCGAACGTGATCGTCGACCTCGATGTCGGCGCGCCCGAGACCGTGCTCGTGCTCGCGCACTACGACGTCGTCCCGGTCCCGGCGGAACAGATCCCTCGCTGGCGGACCCCTCCGCACACGCTCACCCTCCGGGCCGACGGACGCCTCTACGGCCGCGGTGCGGCCGACGATCTGGGCAGCGGTGTGGTCGCGTCGCTCCTCGCGATGCGGCGCCTCGCGAACGGCACCACACCGTCGCCCCGCAACGTCCGCCTCGTGGCCGCGTGCGACGAAGAGACGGGCGGGGAAGGGGGGATCGAGGCGATCAAGGCGCACGACGGCGCTCGCGCACCCGATGACCCCGAACGGATCCTACGCGCGGACGTCGCGCTCATCCCGGACGGTAGTGCCGAAACCACCGCCGGGTGCAGTGGGGTGGCGTTCCTCGACGCGTCGTTCGCCGGGCCGGTGACGCTGAAGGACGCGCTCGCCTACGGCACGGCCCTGGTCGGCCTCCACGAGATCGCGCGTACCTGGAAGTCTCAGTACCCCTCGCCGGATTGGCCGGACCGCCACGCTCCCGAACCGGTACTCACCGGACGCGCCACCGTCACCCGCTTCGATTTTTCCGGACCGAGCGCCGACTCCGCTCACATCCGACTCCTGGCGGCGCACTCGGAGAACGATGCCGCGAACCAGATCGCCCGAGCGGTCACGTGGCTCGTCGCCGGCCCGGCCGCCGAAGTGGAGACGCTGCGCTCCCGGCTCGCGGCGCTCGTGCCGGCTCCGTTCCGTCTCGAGAGCAACGGCCCGACCGCGCTCCCGATTCCGGCGGGGGCGCACCTCCTGCAGCTCGTCGGGGAGTCGGCGCACGGTGGATACCCGCACCGCGGACACAATCCGGTGCCGCTCACCTTCCAGGTCCTTCGTGCGGCGATCGACCGCGGTTGGCTCGACGGCCGGTCGACCGGCACCGCCACGTTTGCGGTCGATCTTCGACTCGTTCCCGAGATGGAGCTGGCGGACGGCCTCACCGCCGCGCTCACGTACGTACGATCCTGGGCCGGTGCCCACGACCCGTCCGCTCGGATCGACGCGCCCCCCGCGCGCTGCCGCGCCGGGTACGCACTCCCGATGGACCATCCCGCGGCCTTGAAGCTGGAACGGATCCTGCGCGACACCCTCGGTGCGGAAGGGATCCGCGGGGAGTATGGCGGCACCGACGCGAGCGCGCTGCGCGACCTGCGAACGCCGAAGGACGAACCTCTCCCCGCGCTGGTCTTCGGGTGCATGGACCCCGAGGCGCACATCCACGAGGCCGAGGAGAGCGCGGACCCCCGGAAGATCGCCGGGGTTGCCGCATCGATCGAGCGGTTCGTGCGGGAGCCGTAGCCGGGGGCCCCCGTGCTGAACGCCATCGAGTCGTCCGCTCTCGCGGTCCTCTGGCTGCTGCTCCCCGCGTACGTCGCGAACGCGATCGCGACGATCCCGAAGGGACGCGGGCCCCCGATGGACTTTGGCCGGAACTGGCCGTGGGACGGACGGCGCGTGCTCGGGCCGTCGAAGACGTGGTCCGGGTTCCTGTTCGGCGGTTTTGTTGCGATGCCCGTCGGACTGCTCGAAGCGTGGCTGATCCTGCTCGCTCCGCCGGACCTGCAACTCGTGCCGCGTCTGGCGCCGAGCCTCATGGCAGCGGTCCCCGTCGTCGCGCTGCTGACATTCGGGGGGATGGCGGGGGATGCGCTCGGATCCTTCATCAAGCGCCGGCTCGGGCGTCCCAGCGGCGCGCGCACGATCCTGCTCGATCAGATGCCGTTCGTTCTGGTTCCGATCGCGATCGGGATCCTCGTTTACCCCGGGCTATTCCTCGGGGTGTTCGCGAGCTGGGAGGGGATCTTCTGGCTCCTCGTGTACACGCTCGGCCTCCACACCGTCTTTAACTGGATCGGCTACAAGGCCGGTTTGAAGAAGGTGCCGTGGTGAGCCCGTTGAGTTCCGCCGCACCTCCCGACCGCGAGGAGATCGTCCGGCTCCTGCTGGAGACCGGGGCCGTGAGGTTCGGCGACTTCACCCTCGCCTCGGGAAAAAAGAGCGACGTCTACGTCGATGTGAAGAAGGCGTGGCCCGACCCGCACCGCCTCCGGCGGCTCGCGAAGGGCTTTGCCGCGCGGGTCGGTCCCGGCGAGCGGCTCGCGGGGATGGAGCTCGGGGCCGTACCCCTCGTGGTCGCGGTCGCGCTCGAGCTCGAGCGTCCCTACGTCGTGCTGCGGAAGGCAGCGAAGGAACACGGAACCCGCCAGGCGTTCGAGGGCGAGATCCCCGAGGGCGCGAAGTTCGTGATCCTCGAGGATGTCACCACGACCGGCGGCAGCACCGCCCGTTCGGTCGAGATCGTTCGAGGTGCGGGGGGCGTCGTCGACCGCGCGATCGTCGTCGTCGACCGGCAGGAGGGGGCCGTCGAGAATCTCGCGCAGATCGGAGTCGCTCTCGAGTCGCTCGTCACCTTCTCCGAGCTCCGGGGCGCCCGGACGTGACGGGCGTCCTCCACGACGACGCGACGGTCCGGTTCGACGACCCGGCCGAGTCGAACTCGATCTACGCGAAAGGATACTTCGGAACGCCGGCGAGCGAGGGAGGTCTGACCCTCGACCGGTACGAGGCGGTGTATCTCACCGAGATGGCCCGCGCCGAGGTCGGTCGATCGTCGGGCCGACGTGTACTCTGGCCCGAGGTGTTCCGTCGGGCGGTCAAGCACGACCCCGGGTTCGCCGTGCGCTATCTCGTCTACCGCGACCTCCGCCAGCGGGGGTACGTGGTGCGGGCCACCCCGCCCCCCGTCGCCTTTTCCGTCCTGCCGCGGGGCGGGGTGCTCCACAAGACGCCGTCCCGATACTGGGTCGAGCCGGTGAGCGAACGCGAGCCGTTCGACCTGGCCCGCTTCTTCGACCTGTGCGACCGGGCGCAGAGCGCGAAGAAGCTGCTCCTCCTGGCCCTCGTCGACGAGGAGTCCGACCTGACGTACTACCGCCTCCGGCGCGCGACGCCCCGGGGCGCCTTGCCACCGACTCCGCTCGCTCAGGCGACCGAGGGATGGCTCTCCGAGGACCGCGTGACGGTGCACGACACGGTCGCGGTCGACGAACTCGGGCGAGGGCTCGCGTACGGTAGCCGGGTCGGGGAGCGGCTCGAACTTTCGCTGCTCGAGGCGGTGTACCTCGCGCAATCGGGGCAGATGGTCGTCCGCGACTCGAAGTCCGCGCGTCCGGTCCCGCGCGACCAGCTCGTCAAGCGCGCGCGTCGACTGGACCCGAAGTTCCGCGAGCGTCTGGCCGCGTACGCCGCGCTGCGCGCGCTCAAGCTCGTCGTCAAAACGGGGTTCAAGTACGGGGCCCACTTCCGTGCCTACCCTCGGAATCCGGAGCATGCGCACGCCCGGTACCTGGTCCAGGCGGTCCCTGCGACGCATCGTTCCCCCTGGCCCGAGGTCGCGGGCGGAGTTCGCGTCGCCCAGGGCGTGCGCAAGGAGTTCGTGCTGGCGGGCGTCGGCCCGGAAGAGTCGGTCCGATTCCTCACGCTCGAGCGGATCCGACCTTAGTGCCGGACCGAGGACTCAGTCCGCTCGCGCCGAGGCGATGGGTCGCAGGAATCGTTCCACCGCCGGGGACGAGGAGGAGCTTCGTAGCTGCTCTTCCAGCGCGGTTCCGACGATCACACCGTCGGCGCCGGTCGCGAGCGCACGGGCCGCGGAACCCCGGTCTCGGACGCCAAACCCGACCAGGACCGGAAGCGAAGGGTGGGCCGCGTGCGCCGCGCGCACCATCGGTCGAAGGTCGACGGTCGACCCCCGGGAGACTCCGCCTGTCGTGCCGTAGTGGCTGACGAGGTACAGGAATCCCCGGGAGGCACGTGCGACCCGCGCGAGTCGCTCCAGGGACATTCCCGGCGCCGCGAGCAGGACCAGCGAGAGCCGAGCGGAGCGGGCGGCGGCCCGAAACGGGCCGCTCTCCTCGAACGATAGATCCGGTACGATCAATCCGGTGGCGCCGGCGCGGGCGAGCTCCCCGAGCGACTCGGGAAGGCCCCGGTGGACGAGCGGGTTCGCGTAGATCATCACCGCCGACGGGAGCACCGGACTCGTGATGCGGAGCGCGGCGAGGAGGTCGGTCCACTGCGTGCCGTCGTGGAGTGCCCGGTCGTGAGCGCTCTCGAGGAGCGGTCCGTCGGCGATCGGGTCCGAGAACGGAAACCCGAGCTCGAGCCCGGCGGCCCCGGCGACCTGGAGGGCCCGCACGACCCGCCCCAGCGACGAGCGGCGGGACCGGTCGACCATCAGGTACGGTACGACCAGCGGCGTGCCCCGGGCTCGCTCCTCGCGCAGCGCCCTATCGAGACGCACGCTGCACCACCTCGAGGTCCTTGTCGCCGCGGCCCGAGAGCGTCACCACGATCCGCTGCCGCGCCGGTCGTCGACGTGCCTCTCGGACCGCGGCGAAGATTGCGTGGGCCGGCTCGAGCGCCGGAAGGATCCCTTCGTCCCGGGCGAGCCAATGGAAGGCCCGGAGCGCCTCGTCGTCGTACACCGCGATGTACCGGGCGCGACCGCTCTCCTTGAGGTAGGCATGCTCGGGGCCTACCCCGGCGTAGTCGAGGCCGGCGGAGATGCTCTCCGTGTCGGAGATCTGCCCGTCCGCGTTCTGGAGGACGAACGAGAAACTTCCGTGCAGCACCCCCGGGCTCCCCCGGGCCAGGGACGCCGCGCCACGGCCGTGACCGCGACGGCCGCCCGCCTCCACGCCGAGGAACTCGACCGAGGTGCGCCGAAGGGGATGGAACGTTCCGATGGCGTTCGAGCCGCCCCCGACGCAGGCGACCGCTAGGTCGGGCAATCGTCCGAACGCGGCGACGGACTGTCGCCGGATCTCGGTGCCGATCACGCTCTGGAAGTCGGCGACGATCGTGGGGAACGGGTGCGGACCCACCGCGGAACCGAGCAAATAGTGCGTGGTCCGACCGTTCTCGATCCAATCGCGGAGCGCGCAGTTGATCGCGTCCTTCAACGTACGCGTGCCGGTGCGCACCGGCACCACGGTCGCGCCGAGCAGGCGCATCCGTTCGACGTTCGGGCGCTGTCGTTCCATGTCGACCTCGCCCATGTACACCTCGGTCTCGAGACCGAGCGCGGCGCCGATCATTGCCGTCGCGACCCCGTGTTGGCCGGCGCCCGTCTCGGCGATGAGTCGGTGCTTGCCCATTCGTACCGCGAGGAGGCCCTGCCCGAGCGCGTTGTTGAACTTGTGCGCGCCCCCGTGGACGAGGTCCTCTCGCTTCAGCCAGATCTGCGCGCCGTGCGCGCGCTTCGTCAGGTTCCGCGCGAAGTAGAGCGGGGTGGGGCGGCCGGCGAGGGTGGAGCGGAGGCGGGCGAGTTCCGCCCGGAACTCAGGATCGCGTCGGGCCGCCCGCCACGTGGTCTCGAGCTCCGCGAGCGCCGGCACGAGCGTTTCGGGGACGAAGGCGCCGCCGAAACGTCCGAACCGCCTAGGCATGGGTAGACTCGTACTCCGTCACGGCGCGCACGAACGCGCGCATCTTCTCGAGGTCTTTCACGCCCGGCGCGCTCTCGATGCCGGACGAGACGTCGAGCCCCCACGGACGCACCGTGGCGAGGGCGTCCGCCGCGTTGTCGGGGGTCAGCCCACCGGCGAGCACGAACTTTCGACCGGGATGCGAGTCGACGATCTTCGCGCAGACTTCCCAGTCCGGCCGAACCCCACTCCCGCCGGGGAGAGGCTGCCCCGCGGCATCGAGGTGGATCCGCGGATAATCCTCGGCCGGGGGAACCGTGGGTTCGGGAACGCTCCCGCCCGGCGGACCGACCGCAATGGAGGGCACCAGGTGGTGCACCTCGAGGAACTCGAGGTCCTTGGGGACCGGGCCGTACACCTGGATGCGGTCGACGCCCACCTCATCGAAGAGACGGTGGATCAGCTCCGCGCTCGGATTCACGACGACGGCCCACGCTTCGGCTTCGGGTGGAACTTCCTCGATGAGCGGTGCGATGGAGGCAATGTCCAGGTTCCGGGGGGAGGTCGGAACCTCGACGACGAATCCGGCGGCGCCGCCGGCCGGTACCTCGTGGATCGCGGCCGCGTCCTTGAGGCCGCAGAACTTGACGAACGTATGCATCAGGGGCCTCCGGGAACCGTGCGTCGAAGCGTCGCGAGGAACGACGCAGGATCCTTCGCGCGTGCGACGGCACTTCCCACGAGAATGCCGTCCACGCCGAGGTTCCAGAACCGGTCGGCGTCGCGCGCCGAGTTGACCCCGCTGAGACCGAGCAGCGGTCGCAGCTCCCGGGCTGCCCGGAGCGTGTCGGCGGCGACCGCCGGTTCCATCCGGAGCGAGTCGAGATCCCGCACATTGACGCCGAACATGTCCGCGCCCACGTCTCCCGCCCGTCTTAATTCTGACCTCTCGTGAAATTCGAGGAGCACTTCGAGCCGGCGCGCGTGCGCCACCCGCGCGAGCTCGGCCAGTGACGTTCGAAGGAGCCCGGCTGACTCCAGGCGCGCGATCAGGAGAATGGCACTGGCTCCTGCCCGGTCGGCGACCTCGATCTGCCTAGGATCGATGACGAAATCCTTGAACAGTACCGGACGATCGGTCGCGCCGCAGAGCGACGCGACATCGCCCGGTGAGCCGCCGAACCGATGGGCCGTTGCGATACACGAAAAGCCGGCCACTCCGGCCGGCTCGGTCGCGGTGACGAACGCGGAGGGGGATCGAACGGGGAGCTCGGGGTGATCGGAGCCCGGTGAGTTCCGCTTGAACTCCACCAGCAGCGCGCCCGACGGCCCGGATCGGAGGATCGCATCGCGAAGACTGGACCGAACCCTCGGCGCGACCATATCGAGTCGGCCGTAGGACGGCGTGCGGAGATCGGCCTCGGTCGCCGCCACGATCTCGCGCAAGAACCCCATGATCACCGCCGTCGCGCCGAAACGAACCTGGGTGCCATCGCCCGCAGTTCGCCGAGCAGTTGTTCCGCCCCTCCGCTGTCGAGCGCCTCGCGGGCCTGATCCACGCCCCGATCGAGATCCGGCGCGACCCCGGCCACCCACAGCGCTGCTCCGCTCGTCAAGAGCACCGACCCACGTCGAGCGCCGCCCCCGCCGGCGAGAAGGCGTTCCGTCTCGTCCGCCGCGGCCGAGGGATCGAGCGCCCCCCAGGACCCCCGTCGATCCTCGCGGTCCAGCAACTCGGATGGATGCACCCGGAACCGGCGTGTTCGGGGGCCGTTCCAGGCGACGACGGTCGTCGCCGAGCGCGGGGAGAACTCGTCGCACCCGTCATCCGAGGTCATGGCGAATCCGGACCGAACGCCCAAGGTGCGGAGGAGAGAGGCCGTCACGGGCGCGGCGGCGCGGTCGGGAACGCCGCTGACCTGGAATCGCACGCCCGCGGGGTTCGCGAGAGGACCGAGGCGATTGAACACGGTGGGCACCCCTAGCCGAGCGCGAATTGGCCCGAGAGCCGCCATGCTCGGGTGAAACAGGGGGGCGTGGAGGAAGGCGATCCGATGCTTCCGATAAGTGGCGGTAGCGTAGGCGATCGAGGTCACGACGGGAAGACCCAGGGCTTCGAGCAGGTCACTCGAACCACACCCTCGGCGACTCCGGTTCCCGTGCTTGGCGACGGACACGCCGGCCGCCCGAACCACCAACGCGCTTACGGTCGAGACATTGAAGGACGGAACGGTCGCGCCGCCGGAGCCGCACAGGTCGATCGCTCGATCCTGCGCCGAAATCGGAAATGGACGGGCGCGCCGTCGCATTTCGCGCGCGAGCGCGAGCAGCTCCGTCGGCCGATTTCCCCGGGCGGTCAACGCCACGAGGAGGGCGGCTCGCTCGGTCGCGTCGGTGGAAGGGGCGACGAGGGTCTCGAAGACCGCGCGGACCTCCGCCGGTCGAAGGTCGTTGGGGTCCAGGAGGCGTTGCAACAGTGCTGCGGTCACCGATGGACCTCGGTCAGGAAGTTGGAGAAAACGCGCGGTCCGTCGACACTTAGATACGACTCGGGATGGAACTGCACCGACTCGACGGGCTTGGTTCGATGGCGGATGGCCATCACCACTCCGTCGTCGCTCCTCGCCGAAATCTCGATCTTCGGGGGTGCGGAGTCGGGCGCCATTACGAGGGAGTGATATCGCGCTACGAGCGTCGGTGTCGGAATCCCCTCGAAGATCCCACGGCCATCGTGGAGGACCTCGCTCGTCTCGCCGTGTACGGGCGTCGCGGCGCGTACGACCCTCGCTCCGTAAAACTCCGCGATCAGTTGGTGACCGAGACAGACCCCAAGAAATGGCCGATCGTCATCCCACCGACGTAGCAGCGCACGGGCCAATCCCGTCATCCGAACGTCGCGCGGGTGGCCCGGACCGGGGGAGAGCACCACGCCATCCGGGTCGAACCGAAGAGCGTCTCGCAGCGGGGCGGTGGCCCGTAGGCATCGGACCGTTGCGCCCTGAGACGCGAGCGCCTGCTCTACGTTGTGCACGAACGAATCCTCGTGGTCCACGAGCAGGATCTTCACGGGGCACCCCCGGCGATCGTGGCCTCGACCTGGGCGAGCTTGGTGAGCGTCTCCTCGAACTCGCGCGCGGGTTCGGATCGGTGGACGATCCCGGCGCCCGCCGCCGTGTAGACCCGATTCCGGGCGGCGAACGCGGTCCGTATGGCGAGCGCCCATTGGGCGCGATCCGGCGCGTCGAGCAGGCCCACGGTACCGGCGTACGGGCCTCGCCAGCTCCTCTCCTCACGTCGAAGAAGCTCGGTGGCCCGGATCTTGGGAGCACCGGAAACGGTACCCGCGGGAAACGCCGAGCCGAGGACATCCCAGGGACCGATGCCCGGCTTCAATCGGGCGCCGACGTGCGTGACCAGATGGTCCAGCCGAGCGTACCTCTCGACCTGTTCAACCGAGAGAAGTCGAACCGTCCCCGGTCGGGCGACCGCGCCGAGGTCGTTGCGCGCGAGGTCGACCAGCATTCGATGCTCCGAGAGCTCCTTCGGGTCGACCGTGAG
>Ga0070761_10002547_pt1 | contig 11138 bp, 11 predicted proteins | sample HubBroMetageREF1_FD_66724 | JGI IMG/M metagenome (GOLD analysis project Ga0070761, IMG submission 66724) | Reference soil microbial communities from the Hubbard Brook experimental Forest, New Hampshire, USA - Hubbard Brook CCASE Soil... | ecosystem: Environmental > Terrestrial > Soil >...
CCTTGATCAGCTTCGCGATGCGGTTCACAAAGACGAAGTGGCCCAGGTGATTGGTCCCGAATTGCGTCTCGAAACCGTCCTCTGTCTTCCCGAACGGAGTCGCCATGACACCGGCATTGGCGATGATCACATCGAACAAGCGGCCATCGGCAACCAGCTTGTCCGTAGCAGCGCGCACACTCTTCAAGCTCGCAAGATCGAGCTCGATCAACTCGAAACTCCCGCCTGTCTCCGCCGCGGCCTCACTGACGTCCGATGTGGCCCGCCTGGCCTTTTCCAGATCGCGCGCAGCCCCCACCACACTCGCGCCATGCGCCACCAGCGCACGCACCGTTTCCACGCCGAGACCGGCCGAAACGCCCGTCACCAGAATTCGTTTACCCTTTAGATCGATGCCCGCAAGGACATCTTCCGTCGTTGACTTCGCTCCAAACTTTGTTGCCATGCCGCACTCTCCTATCAAACTCTTTGACACCGGCCTCATCCCAGAAATAAAGCGGAATGGGCCTCCGTTATTTGATAAGATTACCGGAGGGGCACTCCGGTTTCAGAAAGTTCTATGAGACAGCCGTCCACTCCAAAATCCGCCCGCAAGCCTCGCTCTGACGCCCAGCGCAATCGGGAACGCATCCTGGAGGTCGCGAAGCAAGTCTTCACCCGTCGTGGCGCCGAAGCCAGCATGGGCGAAATCGCCAGGCGCGCGAAGATCGGACCCGGTACGCTCTACCGCCATTTCGCGACACGCGACGACCTGCTGGCGACGGTCTACATCACCGAAGTCGAGAAGCTGGCGGCGGCGCAGAAAAAATTGTCCGCCGAACTCCCCCCTATCGAAGCCCTGCGAGCATGGCTATTGATCTTCATTGACTACATCGCCGAGAAAAAGATCATCGCGCCGGCATTAAACGCAATGGCCGGCGGCCCTTCGCGCGTGTTTCAGCAGACCACGCAGGTGATGGAAGAAGCTGCCCACGCGCTCGCCAGCCACGCCATAGCGAGCGGCAATCTCCGCCCGGACGTCGATCCCATAGACCTGATGCGAGCCATCTACGGGCTCTCCACCGGCGGCAGCGCGGACGACTGGCCCGCAAAAGCACGGAAATTTGTCGATATTCTCTTACAGGGCTCCCGTCCTTGATAAGGGCTTGATTCCTGGCAGCATCAACTTGCGATTTAAGCCAGATCAATGATTGGTTAGATCCAAGGGCGACACCATGAGTGACGTCCCTGCCGCCGCAAAGCAGCAAGCCTAGATCTACATATATTGATGACACCCATTCTGGGCGATCGAGCGTGTCATTTTTGGGGGCAAATGGGGTGCAAAATTGCACCCAGATTGCACCCCAATTTTGCCGATTTCTTGGCGCCAGATCATGCCATAAGTCATTTGGAATGTATGGCGGGGACGACGGGGCTCGAACCCGCGACCTCTGCCGTGACAGAGTGCTTTTGAACATAACTCATTGAAAACATGAGCATTGATGGCTATCAAAAGCACTCAAAAGCGGTGGAAAACACGGGTAGAAATTGCTTCAGCACCCTCGCCGGCACCCTCGACATTCTCTCTCCAGGTTGCTGCCTTCCGCAGGCAGAGGTCGCCAGAAAAATCGATCTGTGCCGCTGCGCAGCAGAGGTCCCACACGGTTTGACCACTGTCCGCCACAGAGAAAAGCCGCGCTATCCGCCTCAAATATTCATTGCTGCGCAGATCGTACCTGAAACGATGGCGCGCCTAGGGTGAGACCAGTTCTAAACTCGGGTGTATGAACGATAAACTATTGTTCACAGAGAAAGAATGGAACACTGCAATGCCTGGCTTGGTTAGAGCCATGACCGAATACCTTCGGCCCTACCGCACCCCCATCTACAAGCACTACGACACGTACGGAGAAGGCTGGGGAAGCGGTTCATATCTGCACCTCGGCGATAAGGTATTCATCTTGACGAACGAGCATGTTGCGGCGGCACGTGAGCAGGGCGATGTTCTGACCAACCAGTTCGACGGCCAGAAGGATATTCGCCGGATTATCGGCAACCATACCGCTTACCCCGTTCCACTTGATCTAGCATTGCTTCCTGTAGACATGGAGGCGTGGTCTGATCCGACAAACACATCGAAGGCAATCGAGATTGAACAGATTTCCTTCGCCTACGATCCTGTGGCGGGAGAATTACTGACCTTCGCCGGTTTTGCCGGCCAAAGCATAACGTTTCATTTCAATACGCTGTTCGCTCAATCGACTTGCTATACGGGGCGCGAAATCGAACTGCCACCCGACGAGCGCCTTTCCTCGCGTTTTCATTTCGGAATAGACTACCGCCCGGACCTTGCAACTACTGTTCTTGGCGACAATAGCTTGCCGCTGCCCCCTGGCTTGAGTGGTTCAACCGTCTGGAATACTAACTTTGTCGCGGCAAGAATGGCCGAAAGAGAGTGGACGCCAGAACTGGCGAAGGTGACAGGCGTAGTCTGGGGCTGGCCTTCGGGCCATGCCTGCTTGGTAGCGACAAGAGCCGAGTATTTGCGCAGCTTCCTTTTGGGAGCGCCCACCCGACTCGAAAGGAGCGAATGATTACTAATTCCACGGTTGCAAGCCAAGACGAATACAAAGAGCGATATGTCGCTTTTCTTGACTTGCTTGGTTTCAAGGCCCTCGTCTGTGCTGCGGAAAGCGACGAAAACGAACATTCCCGCCTGCGGTACGTTCTTGAGCTCTTGAACCAGACGCTTTGCAGCGTGCCAAGATGGGGATTCCGTTTTTCGCATTTTTCGGACTGCATCATCATTACAAGCGATGTCGCGCCGGAAGCGCTGGAAACCATCTTCTCGTCGGTCGAAACCCTGACGCGAAACCTGTTGCAATACGATGTCCTAGTCAGGGGTGGTATGACGCGCGGCGGCGCTTTCCATTCGCAGCAGTATGTTTATGGCACTGCCGTCAGCCGCGCGGCCGTTATGGAAAAGGAACAGGCGCAGGCCCCGCTCGTTCTTTTGGCCCCGGAGGTCTATCAGGATGTCGTCGCTCTTGGGCTGCGACTCCTGCCGTGGATCGAAGTGGACGGGCCGGACCGGCATTTCGTTCACTATCTGGTGCAATACGCAATTTATCATCAGCAGGCTCGGCTTCCGGGGACGGTGAGTCTTGACGTCGATGCGGAGCGCATCGCTTTTTACGTCAGCCGCCGCCTGTTGAACGATCCAGACGGAGTCCGCGACAAGGCGCAATGGTTTCAAGCCTACTGGAATCGCACCGTGGCGCGGCCCGACGGCTTTCCGCCCATCGAGGCGGATCCCTCGCTCACGGAGCCTGACGGGCCTCGGACGACGATTATAAAACGACTGATCGTATCCGGGGGCTAAACGTGGCAGAATACGTCGCCGCTCCAACACTGCAGGGTCTAGCGCGAACAGCACCGCACTGCGTGAATACTTCGTAGACAATGATTTCTGAGACTGCTCAATGAACGGTAAGACCGCAAGATACCTCCAACAACTGCCTTCGCGAGTCTGTGTCTACTGCGGAAATCTGGCAACCACTCGCGACCACGTTGTTGCGGACACGATTCTCGCGCGTCCTCTGCCCGTGAATGCTATCACCGTCCCATCATGCCACGGCTGCAACGGGAAGTTTTCAAAAGACGAGCAGTATTTCACAGCGGTTCTCGGAATGATTGGGCGCACGCCTGCAATCGAAAAACGGATCGAGGAAGGCGCTGACATCTACCGAACTCTGGAACGATCTTCTAAACTCGATGACCGCTTAATCTCTTCCGTTCTCTACCTACACGAACTCGGCGCTCCCCCAATCCTTCAAATTGAGGAAGATAGACTTGCACCACTCTTCCGAAAGATCGCGTTTGGTCTGTTTCTGGCAACATACCGTCCAAAGGACGTCCCCCCACTTGGAGCCTTCAAACCATTGCGCCTTGGGGAAGCTGGTTTGCTTCAAAGAATGAATATCACACGAGGTTTCCACCAGCGACGATGGAAAAGTCTACAAAAAGATGTATTCGATTACTCGTTCTTCAAGAGTAAGCTGGCGCCGCATATAGGCGAACGATATTGCCTCATGCGATTCTACGGCCCGACATTGTTTGCGGCCGTTCAGTGTTCAGGACCAATGCAAAACGCTAGTGGTTAAGGAAAATCGGCAAATAGATCTTTCGGAGACACGGAGAGCGCCTTCGCCAACTTCACAATGTTCTCCAGGGCCACGTTTCGCTCTCCGCGCTCTACCCCGCCAACGTAATTGCGATGCAGCCCGGCCCTTTCTGCCAACTCTTCCTGGGAGTAGCCCCGTTCATCACGGAGCTTCCGCAACGTATAGCCAAATCGGGACTTAACAGAGCGCGTTGCCACACTCTCATACTTGAGTCCTGACCACTATGAGTCTACACACAATGAGTGTGATATTGTGTCAGACGAGAGCCATTGTGGTTCGGCAGTCCTGCCGGCTCTCCTTGGTAAAAGTTTGTCAATGTGGAAAAATGCATCAGATTTTGCCAGACAGCTTGGCGCTTGTGTGTGCAATTCTAGGAGGCTGAGAGGTAACGGTCTATGCAGCACGATTACGTCGAATGTCCTGAATTGTCAGGTAAGTCGATCCAGACTCTCCGCATTTACAAGGACACAGGAGACGGGACCGACGTGCAGATCGAGTTGACGGACGGAACCAGTTTCTCGTGCCGTCTCTGCCATGAACCATCCGTAAAGGCATCCTTATATAGAGGCGGGGTCGGCACCCCCGAAACCATCCGCAGTTACGAAATATAGGCACTTTCGCGTCTACTCGCACTGCCGTCATTCCCTAAGTGCATAACGCTCCCCCTGGAATTCATTGGACGTTGCCGGTTAAGCGCAGGTAGTTTTGCGCCAAAGCAGCAGTCACAAGGCTGCTCCCGGAGGTGCCCAATGATTCGTTTATCTCGAATCCCAATTGCCATCCCGCGCGCATCCCTTTTACGCCGCTATTGGATGCGCCCAACCCTCACCCTTGCCACCCTGCTCGTCATCGTCCCAACCGTCGCGCTTGCCCAGGCGGGCGGCACTCCCTTCGACACCGGCTTTACTGCCATTCAAACCCTGTTCACCGGGACCATCGCCAAAGTAGCAAGTCTGGTGGCGATTGTTATTGGCGGGTACGCCTTCGCGCACGGTGAGCCAGGCGCGAAAAAAACTCTAGCCGGGGTAGCAGCCGGTTCCGGTATCGCCGTCATGGCCGTAAACGTTCTGACCTGGCTGTGGGGCGTGTAAGTGCGCTCGCTTCAGAAGGCAATCAACAATTCACATCGTAACCCAGAATGGGGGGCTTATGGCAGGGCCATCAAAACCGAGAGTCCGCACCAATCGGGTCTTCAAAAGCCTGCATAAGCCCCTCACCTATCTGGGCGTCGAGCGCACGCTATTCTTCTTTGTCTGCGTCGGAGCCGTCGGCGCATTCAACATCTTCAATTCGCTTCTCGCCGGCGTCGCCGTCTTTGCTGGCGGCTTTGCCTTCGGGTATTGGGCGACGAACAGCGATCCGGCGTTTCTCCAAATCATCGCCAAATCGGAAAAGTACAAGCTCCGCTACGACGCCGCCAAGCAACAGGTTCCAAGTGTGGAGGTGCGCTGATGCTGCGTCTCGATAAACTCGTCAAGCCGTGGAAGGAGAGCGCGGCGCTCAATGACCACATCAACCTGTACGGCTTCTGGAATGAGACCGCCTTTCTCACCAAGAGCGGAGATGTCGGCATGGTGCTCCGCGTCCCCGGCGTGGACTATGAGAGCCTCGACCACGCCGAGCAGGAGTACGCCGTCAAGCGCCTTGAAGCGGCGCTCAAGGCGTTCGGCCCCGGTTTCCACGTCTATCAATACCTCTTCAAGTCGAACCGGCCTGAGATTCCCTTTGCAAAGTACGACGATCCGGTTGTAGAGGCCGCCATCGATCAGCGGAGGCAGTTCTTTGAAGGGAAACGCGATCATCTTTACCAGGTCGAAATCTTCTACGCCATCCTCCTTGAGGGCCCGCGCTCGAAGAGCGGCGTTGGCGCAGCCTTCGCCCAGCTCTTCCGCGATCCGGCAGGAGCCATTGCCGAGTTGAGAACACAGTTCACCAGCAACAGCATGAAGACACTGCTACTGTTGCAGATTGCGGATGTGCTGGGGCGGCTCGAACAGAAGGTACAGGCATTGAGTCGCCAGCTCGCCGACTTCATGCAGATTGAAGTTCTGAACCAGCAAGGCCAGTTTCGATTCTTTCGTAGGCTGCTCAACTATGACGATTGGCGCATCACGGGCAAGCCGCAGTCCACGCAGTTTCTCGACTACCAGGTGGTGAACTCGAACATCGAGGCCGAGCGCGATCACCTCCGTGTCGGCGACCACTTTGTCCGCGTGCTGACCATGAAAGAAGCCATCACCGAGACACGGCCGCTCGTGCTCGATGCTTTGCTGAAGATCCCCGCCAGCTTCTACGTCGTCACCGAGTGGACGCCGTTGTCTGCGGACAAGGCCCGCAAAGAAGTCAACAAGCGGCGCCGCCACTTCAATATGTCGAAGACCGGATTTGTCTCGCAAATGGGCAGTGACCCAGCCAAGACAAATCCGCGTGATGTGCTGGTAGATGAATCGAAGCAGGCCGACATCGAGAATCTTGGGGATTGCCTGCGCGCCCTCGGCGACGGGCAATCGCTAGGCGATTTCTCGCTGACCATCGTGGTGTACGCACCCACGAAGCGAGAGACGGACCAACTCATCGGCGAGTTTGCCGGCGTTTTCACCAACGCGGACGGCAACCTGTTCGTCGAGACCTACAACCAGCTCAATGCCTATTTCGCCACCGTACCGGGCGGCTACGCAACAAACCTCCGCAGGCTCTACCTGCTGAATACGAACTACGCCGACCTATCGTTTCTTTTCACGATCCTTGCGGGCGAAAAACGCAATGCCCATCTCGGCACCGAGTATCTGGCCGTGCTCGAAACCGACAATGCGACTCCGTATTTCCTCAACCTGCACAACGGCGAAGTCGCACACACGCTGATTCTTGGAATGACCGGTTCAGGAAAGAGCTATTTATGCAGCTTCCTTTTGCAAAATGCTCAGAAATACGCGCCACTGACCTTCATCTTCGACATAGGCGGCAGCTTCCAGTCGCTCACCAGCATCTTCGGCGGGAGCTACCTGAACGTCGGCCAGGAGGCCCGCGACTTCACTATCAACCCTTTTTCTTTGACACCCACAAAAGAGAACCTGCAATTCCTGTTTTCGCTTTTCCGCGTGCTGATCGAAGGCAACGGACAGCGTTATCGTCTCGACTTCAAGGAGGAGCGGAAGCTGTGGGATGGAATCGAGCGCATGTATGTGCTGGAGCCGGACCAGCGCACCGTCTCGAACTTCGCCAACATCATCGGCGAGCTTAAAGAGCGGCTGCACCGCTGGACACGCGCCGGGCAGTATGGGTTCGTTTTCGACAACTCCGAAGACACACTCTCCTTCAGCCGCTTCCAAACTTTCAACTTTGCCGGTTGGGGCGATGCTCCCGACGTGTTGGAGCCGCTACTGTTTTATGTCCTCCATCGAGCCAGCAACGAAATTGCCGACCCCAAGAATCTTGCCACGTTCAAGTTATTCCTTCTCGATGAGGCATGGCTGTTCATCCGCAATGAGACGATCCGCAACTACGTCGTCCAGGCTCAGAAAACATGGCGAAAGCTGAACGCCGCCATGATCCTTGCCACGCAATCTCTCAAGGAACTCCAGGAGTCGGGCATGTTGCAGATTGTCTCGGAGAGCTGTCCGACCAAGATATTCCTAGCCAACCCCGAAATGGACCGTGACGTATACCGCGAGGCGTTCCACCTCAACGATACAGAGCTCGAATTGATTGCCGGGTTGGTGCCGCCGGGCCAGATGCTGATTCGCAAGGCACAGTCTTCAAAAAAGGTTCAGCTGAACGTCGATTCCGTCTCCCACTGGACTGCGACCAACAATGCCCGCGACAACCTGAAAAAACGCGAGTATTTCGAACGTTTCGGGGTTGCCGAGGGTTTGCGCCGTCTCGCGGAGGATCACCCCTTCCGGCCTCGCACGCTGGCCGCTACCAACACCACTCACTAAAGGAGTTCCCCCATGAAGCGCGTTCCAATCACGATTGCCTGGCTCGCCCTGGCCCTCCCCTCCACTGTCGCCGTCGCGCAGGATGCGTCGGCCCGCACGGTGCAGTATCACTCGGCGGACATCGTACCCATCCGGGCAAAGGTCAAGTACACGACGCTCATTGAAGTTCCGCCTACAGAAAAGATCATGGAGGCGGCAACGGGCGACAAGGATTTTTGGATTGTGGATGTGGTGGGCAACTTCTGCTTTGTACATCCGGCGAAACAAGGCATCAGCTCGAATCTGAACCTGATTACCGACAAAGGCAACATTTACAGCTTCACCTTGCAGGACATCTCAGCCACTGCGGACAGCCCCGACCTCAAAGTGATCGTCGAGCCAGCCGACCACTCCTCAATCGTCGCTGCCAATGGTCCCGCGCAATTCGTGCCGGCCGCCCAGGTGGAGCAGTCGAAGCAGCAACTAGCGATGCTCCAGTCGCACGTCGAGCAGGCGGTGGACGAATTCAAGAGCACCTACCCGTTGCAGCTCAAATTCGATTACACATTCAAGGTCAACGATCCGCCCTTCGATATCCAGTCGATCTATCACGACGACAAGTTCACGTACATAAAGACCAATGCCACGGAAAAGTTCAGCGTGTACGAAATGCGCGACGGCAAGCCCAACCTCGTGAACTACGAGTTGCGCGACAACACCTACATCATCCCGAAGGTGATGGATTCAGGATACTTCGAGCTTGGCAAGAAGCGGATGGACTTCACGCGGAAGGGGTGATCGTCATGGCCAAAAACGAGATAAATCCGGGAATGCCGCCGCAAACAGAGCCAGAGCTTCGACAGACGAACGACCAGCCGCAGGGGGTTCTCAAAAAGAATCTCAAGACCTTCGTGTATCTCGGAGCAGCACTGCTCGTGATCGTGGCGGCTTTCTTCAGTTCTAACGGCAAGAAGGCGCCCTCCAAACAAGGGGCAAAGGGGCAGCCACCGCAGCCGATGCTTCAAGACAACACGGACAACAACGTGCGAGACCTGAAAAACCAAGTTCAGGCGGAGCGCCAGAAAGATCAACAGGCGGCTCCTCCCGTTGCTGCCCAAGATCCCGCGCTTGCGGCAGCTTCCGGGCTTACGCCCGCGCAGCAGACCGCCGCCGCCGCTTATGGACCGACCGGAATTGCCGCCTCTTGCGCACCAGGCCAGCCTTGCCCGCAAGCGCCGCCAGGGTACGGGCAGCCAAATGCGCAACCGCAACTTACGCCCGAACAACAGCAGACGCAGCTACTCGCTGCGAAGGAACGCGAAAGGGCCGATGAGTCCCGCTTCGCTTCGAACCTGGTCTACGCACGCCCTCCCGATCAACCGCAGCAGCAACAGCTGGGACAGGGGCAGTCGCAAGCATCGATTCAAGCGGCACCTGCAAGCCAGCACCAGTCAGACAGCAGCTTTGTTGCGGCGCGCACCCCAGCGGACCCTCCGGAGGCCACCGAAGGTTACAAGCGTCCGGTCGAGGCGAACATCGATTCGGCCACAGGCCAGCCGTACCTCGTGTATGAGGGAACCGTTCTCGACACGATTCTGATGAATCGCCTGGACGGCGACGCCGCAGGCCCAGTCAAGGTGCTTGTCTCAGAACCTCTCTATTCGCACGATCGCCAACATGTCCTCATTCCCGAGGGAACCGTCGCCCTCGGTGAAGCAAAGAAAATCGGAGCCGCAGGCTTCGGCCAACAACGTCGTATCGCCGTGGTTTTCCACCGTCTCATCATGCCGGACGGCTACAGCGTGGACCTTGATCAGTTCCATGGCCTCGACCAAATCGGTGAGGAAGGCGCGAAGGACAAGGTCAACAATCACTATCTCCAAATCTTTGGCACATCTATCGCACTCGGCCTCGTCGCCGGCGCCAGTGAGATTGAGGAAGGCGGGGGAACCATCTCGACCAGTGGTTCCCAGGCGTTCTCGACAGGCGCTGCCGCCAGCGTTTCGCAGTCGGCGACGACCATCCTTGACCGCTTCATGCAGATTCCGCCCACCATCACCATTCGCGAGGGAAACAGGATCAAGATTTATTTCACGCAGGACATGCTGCTGCCTGCTTACACCAATCACACCATTCCGCAGACTTTCTAAAGGAGGCATTTCGATGCGATTGACTTCTCTCTTGCTTGTGTCCGTAATCGCCCTGGCCGGTTGTGAAAGCAAAGCACACAAGGTTGCCGAGTTGCAGGCGCAATACAACGCCGCATACGCGGTCTATACGAAAGATTGCCCGATTGTCGGCGACGCCTCAGGAGCCGCGCGCATGCTCACCGGGGAAAAGCTGACGGCCGCGCAGATGGCCGATCTCGAAGCCAAAAAGAAAGCCCAGGAAGCGCGGTGCAAACCGCAGTCCGATCGCCTCGCCGAAATTCAGAGGCAGATCCTTGCAGCGCAGCAGTAGCGCGGGGCGCTGCGAAAACGACCACCATCAACCGCAATCGGAGGACAACCCCCATGAGGAAGATCATCGTTGCACTGCTTTCGATGGGACTCGCAGGATTGCTGCCACCCATCGCCCACGCGCAGTTCGGTTCCGGCATTGTGTTCGATCCCACGCAGTCGGGCCATGCGATCGTCCAGATCGAACACGAAGAACAGTCGATCTCGAACCAAATGCAGCAGATCGAGAACGGCCAGCAGATCTTCTCGAACACCGTGAAGATCGCCAGCACCGCGCTCCAGACCTACAACCAGATTGTCCAGCAGTACCAGCTTTATCGCGAGATGATGCTTGCGCCGCAGATGCTCTATTCGCGGTTCCTGTCTCCCACCACCGACCTCAGAATGCTTCAACAGGTCTCGAATACTTATGGCAACTCCGCGGGTTGGGTCAATTCGGCCAACACCGGCTCGGGAGCCCTTGCCTCTTACCAGCAGGTGAGCGTTCCGCACACCAACAATGTCATCCCCGGTTACAGCACCACGAGTTTCGCCGGCCAGCAGCAAATAGCGGCCCAGGGCGCGACCGTTGACATCAACGACGCCGTGCTCTCGAACAA